>PPYF01384790.1_pt1 | contig 160280 bp, 137 predicted proteins | sample 1559871 | NCBI WGS metagenome assembly PPYF01 (sample SAMN08240021, study PRJNA423297) | Human gut metagenome, whole genome shotgun sequencing project. | reverse complement strand
CCATGGCAAAGAAAACAGTCGCAACCCTTCAGACAGGTAAAGAAGGACGTTCTTATACTAAGGTTATCAAGATGGTTAAGTCTCCTAAAACTGGTGCTTACGTATTTGATGAACAGATGGTTCCTAATGAAAAAGTACAGGAATTTTTCAAGAAATAATTTAGCTAATATAATTTGCTAGTAAAAGTTCCTTCCATTGTTAAATGGAAGGAACTTTTTTTGTGTGTATACGAGATTAGTTTTATCTTTGTGCTATTAATAGATAATTATTGATTTGTATGGGATTTTTTAGTTTTTTCTCAAAAGAAAAGAAAGAGACCTTAGATAAGGGGTTATCCAAGACCAAAGAGAGTGTGTTTAGTAAGATTGCACGTGCTGTGGCAGGTAAATCTAAAGTAGATGATGAAGTATTGGATAATTTGGAAGAAGTCCTGATTACATCCGATGTAGGGGTGGAAACAACTCTGAATATTATTAAGCGTATAGAAAAAAGGGTAGCGCAGGATAAGTATGTGAATACTCAGGAACTTAATAATATTCTTAGAGAAGAAATTGCCGCCTTATTAACCGAAAATAATACAGTAGATGCTGATGATTTTTCTGTTCCTGAAGGGAAACATCCTTATGTGATTATGGTTGTGGGTGTGAATGGAGTGGGAAAGACTACAACTATTGGTAAACTGGCATATCAATTTAAAAAAGCAGGTAAATCTGTTTACTTGGGAGCTGCCGATACTTTCCGGGCCGCAGCTGTGGAGCAGCTGGTGATTTGGGGAGAACGTGTAGGAGTTCCGGTAATCAAGCAGCGTATGGGAGCCGATCCGGCATCTGTCGCTTTCGATACCTTGAGCTCTGCTGTAGCTAATAATGCAGATGTGGTAATTATCGATACTGCCGGTCGCCTGCATAATAAAGTAGGATTGATGAATGAGCTTACCAAAATTAAAAATGTAATGCGTAAAGTCGTTCCCGATGCACCTCATGAAGTTTTGTTGGTATTGGATGGCTCTACCGGACAGAATGCTTTTGAACAAGCTAAACAGTTTACGCTGGCTACAGAGGTAAATGCTATGGCAGTAACCAAGTTGGATGGTACTGCTAAGGGTGGTGTTGTAATTGGTATCTCAGACCAGTTTAAAATTCCTGTTAAATATATCGGACTGGGTGAGGGTATTGAAGATTTGCAAATATTCCGCCGGAAAGAATTTGTGGAATCATTGTTTGGCTCAAATACAGATAAATGAAAAAAAATACAGTAGATATAATCACTTTAGGGTGTTCGAAAAATCTGGTTGATTCTGAAAAGTTGATGAAGCAACTGGAAGCAAATGGCTATAAAGTAACTCATGATAGTGAAAATCCTCAGGGAGAAATTGCGGTAATTAATACTTGTGGCTTTATTGGTGATGCTAAGGAGGAATCTATTAATATGATTCTGGAGTTTTGCCAGGCCAAGGAGGAAGGTAGACTGAAAAAACTTTATGTGATGGGATGTCTGTCTGAACGCTATTTAAAAGAATTGCAGATGGAGATTCCTCAAGTTGATAAGTTTTATGGAAAATTCAACTGGAATGAATTGCTGGCTGATTTGGGAAAAGCTTATCATTCTGAATTTGCCATAGAAAGACACCTGACAACTCCTAAGCATTATGCTTATCTGAAAATATCGGAGGGATGTGACCGTAAATGCTCGTATTGTGCCATTCCTATTATAACTGGACGTCATGTATCTCGACCTATGGAAGAGATATTGGATGAGGTGCGGTTGCTGGTTTCCGAAGGGGTAAAAGAGTTTCAGGTAATAGCTCAGGAACTGACCTACTATGGAGTAGATCTGTATAAAAAGCAAATGCTTCCGGAACTGATTGACCAGATGGCTAAAATCCCTGGTGTAGAGTGGATTCGTCTGCATTATGCTTATCCGGCTCATTTCCCAACCGAATTATTCCGGGTAATGCGTGAAAATCCGAATGTTTGTAAATATATGGACATTGCTTTGCAGCATATTAGCGATAATATGCTACAGAAAATGCGTCGTCATGTGTCAAAGGATGAGACTTATGCTTTGATTGAGCAATTCCGAAAAGAAGTTCCGGGCATCCACTTACGTACCACTTTGATGGTAGGACATCCTGGAGAAACAGAACAGGATTTCGAGGAACTGAAGGAGTTTGTCCGTAAAGCACGTTTTGATAGAATGGGAGCTTTTGCATATTCTGAAGAAGAAGGAACTTATTCGGCTCAACACTACGAGGACAATATTCCGCAGGATGTGAAACAGCAGCGTTTGGATGAATTAATGGAAATACAGCAGGAAATTTCTGCTGACTTAAGTCATGCCAAAATCGGAAAGGAGATGAAGGTGATTATAGACCGTATGGAAGGAGAATACTATATTGGTAGAACTGAATTTGATTCTCCGGAAGTGGATCCTGAAGTATTGATTAAGGCAGAAGGGAATTCTCTTCAGATAGGTTCATTCTATCAGGTGAAGGTTTATGATGCCGATGATTTCGATTTGTATGCATCATTAGTATAATAGTAGAATAAAAGCGGAAGACATGAATCATAAAGAGTTTATCGGCGAATTGTCTCGCCGCTTAGGATATACCAACAAAGATGCTGCCCGTCTGGTGGCGTCTTTGGTGGATATTATGGGAGAAGAATTACTGGAAGGAAAAACATTGACTTTCCAGGGATTCGGAACTTTCGAGGTGAAAAAAAGGTTGGAGCGTATTTCTGTAAATCCAGTTACTAAACAGCGTCTGCTGGTACCTCCAAAATTGACATTGAATTATAAGCCCAGTCCATTATTAAAGGAAAAGTTTAAAAAGAATTCGTTTGATGAATGATAAAACAACTTTACAAGATCTGATAGGATTGTTAGCGCAGCGTCATCAGATGGAGACAACGGATGCCGAGGTCTTCGTGAAGACTGTGCTGAGCTTGATAGAGGAAGCTCTTGAAAAGGATAAATATGTCAAAATTAAAGGATTGGGAACCTTTAAGCTGATAGAAATAGAGGAGAGAGAAAGTGTTGATATAAATACGGGAGAACGTATTAGAATACAAAGCCATTCTCGCATTTCTTTTCTTCCTGATTCTTCGTTGCGGGAATTGGTAAATAAACCTTTTTCTCATTTTGAAACAGTCGTGTTGAATGAAAATACTCATTTTGACGATTTGGAAGAAGTTTCAAGCATAGAGAAAGAGGAAACAGAAGAGAATGAAGAACAGGAAATTGTTTCTGAAGTGGAACCGGCAGAGCAATCACAAGATTTAACTGTCGTAGAAACGCAGGAAAATAAAGTCTCTAAGGATGTTCCCCTTGTAAAGGAAACAGAAGAAAGAGAAAATATTGCAGAACATAAAGAGGAAACGCAATTGAATTTGGAGGAGGACAAGAAAACTCGTTTGCCTTGGTGTATGATTGCGTCTGTACTTTTGGCTGGAGTAATTCTTGGTGGTGGAATTATTTGGGGACTACTTTCTGGACGGAGGTATATTCCGGAAGCTTACTTGTCTTCTTTAGTGAAAGAGCAGGAGGCAATACCTTTATCTAATTTATCTTGCAAGGATAGTTCGGCTGTATTGAAGCAGGTTCCAACGGAGTCTGTGGTTGATACACTTAAAGTAGAACAAATAATACCGAAGAAGGATACGTTGAAGCAATCCTCTGAGCGAAATAAGGTTTCTGCAGAGTCTACTGCAAAAGGCCAAGTAGTTGGAGCAAAATCCTCAAAGCAAACCGCAGAAAGTCTTTCAGATACAGTAGAATATGTAATTTCTGGTACCAAATTCACATATACAATTGGAGAGGGAGAGACTTTGGTCCGTGTTGCACTTAAATTCTATGGCAATAAAAAATTATGGCCTTATTTGGTGAAGCATAATGCAAATATTATCAAGGATCCGAACAATGTGCCGGCTGGATTGATTATTAATATTCCTGAACTGACTCCTCGAAAATAAGCCATTATTGTATCGGAAGAGAATAGAAAGAGTGTGATTTTGTTCATTTTTCTGTCTTTTTGAATGAATTTTGCTTTTGTTTTTGCTCTCTTCCAAATTAAATATTTACTGTGTAGGCAATATTTTTTAATAAAAATTAGTTGCTGCTGTTAATATAATGCCGTATTTTTGGCTGCAATAAAAATAAAGAAGATAAAAAACACAGTAAAACAATAAAATTATGGCTGAAGCTATTGATATTCGAGAACTAAACGAGCGCATAGAACGTCAGAGTGCGTTTGTTACTAATCTGATGACAGGAATGGATCAAGTCATTGTCGGTCAGAAACACTTGATAGAATCTTTGTTAATTGGTTTGTTGTCTGATGGACATATTTTGTTGGAAGGTGTTCCAGGATTGGCAAAAACCTTGGCTATAAAAACACTTGCCTCACTGATTGATTCAAAATATAGTCGTGTGCAGTTTACCCCTGACTTACTTCCGGCCGATGTAATCGGAACTATGATATATAGCCAGAAGGATGAACAATTCATCGCTAAAAAAGGACCTATCTTTGCTAACTTTGTGTTGGCCGATGAAATTAACCGTGCTCCGGCAAAAGTACAGAGTGCTCTGTTGGAAGCAATGCAGGAACGTCAGGTTACTTTGAGTAAGGAAACATTCCGTTTGCCAGAGCCGTTCCTGGTAATGGCTACTCAGAATCCTATTGAACAAGAAGGTACTTATCCATTGCCGGAAGCTCAGGTAGACCGTTTCATGTTGAAGGTTATTATTGATTATCCGAAACTGGAAGAAGAGAAGAAAATTATTCGTCAGAATATTACAGGTGAAAAAATTGAAGTACGTCCTGTACTGAAAGCGGAAGATATTATAGAGGCACGCAAAGTGGTACGCCAAGTTTATCTGGACGAAAAAATTGAACAATATATTGCTGATATCGTATTTGCAACTCGTTATCCTGAAAAATATGACTTGAAAGAACTGAAAGGTTTGATCGGCTTTGGTGGATCTCCACGTGCTTCTATCAATCTGGCTCTTGCTGCACGCAGTTATGCGTTTATTAAACGCCGTGGCTATGTGATTCCGGAAGACGTTCGTGCTGTGGCTCATGATGTATTGCGTCACCGTATTGGATTGACTTACGAAGCTGAAGCAACCAATGTTACTTCGGATGAAATTGTAAGTAAGATTTTGAATAAGGTTGAAGTGCCCTAATTAAATCTTGACTTTTTGCCTTGTTTTTTTAGACTTAAGGCAAAATGGATGTTTGAAGTGAGAAATTCTCAAGTTAAATAAGGTTATTCCAGATTTGCATAAGCAAGTCTGGAATAATCGGATTAATTTCAGAAAAATGGAAACAAGTGAGCTACTAAAACGTGTTCGCCAGATCGAAATTAAAACAAGAGGGCTTTCCAATAATATCTTCGCCGGCCAATATCATTCAGCTTTTAAGGGTAGGGGTATGGCTTTTTCGGAAGTGCGTGAGTATCAATATGGAGACGATGTACGTGATATTGACTGGAATGTAACAGCTCGTTTTGATAAACCTTTTGTAAAAGTATTCGAAGAAGAACGTGAACTGACGGTAATGCTGTTGGTAGATGTTTCGAATAGCTTGGATTTTGGTACGGTGAAACAGACAAAGAAAAATATGGTGGCAGAGATTGCGGCTACACTTGCCTTTTCTGCTATTCAGAACAACGATAAAATCGGTGTTATATTTTTTTCCGACCGGATAGAGAAATTCATTCCTCCAAAGAAAGGAAGAAAACATATTCTGTATATTATTCGAGAGTTGCTTGATTTTCATCCGGAAAGTAAGCGTACCAATATACAGTGTGCTGTAGAGTACCTGACTAATGTATTGAAGAAACGGTGTACGGCTTTTATGCTTAGTGATTTTATCGATGATAAGGATTTTCGTAATGCACTGACTGTAGCCAACCGTAAACATGATATTGTGGCTGTCCAGGTATACGACCGTCGTTTGGAAGAACTTCCGGATGTTGGTTTGATGAAAGTTTGTGATGCTGAGACCGGACACGAACAATGGATTGATACTTCTTCGAAATCGTTACGTGCAGCGCATCATGCTTGGTGGAAAGAACGTAAGGAAAAACTGAACGATGTGTTTACTCATTGTAATGTAGATTCCGTATCGGTACGTACAGACCAAGATTATGTAAAGGCTTTACTTAATTTATTTGCTAAACGAAATTGAGGAAGATAATGAAATATTCTTTATTTAATACTTGTAGAAAGTATCTGAAAGTTGTACTATGTGCCGTATCTTTGTTTGCTGGGACATCATTTGTACATGCTCAGGTGACGGTGGAAGCTACTATTGATTCTTTACAACTTCTAATTGGCGAACAGGCGAAGATAAAGTTGCAGGTAAGCATGGACGCAAATCAGAAGTTGCGTTTACCTTTGTTTAGTGACACAATTGTACGTGGCGTAGAAATTGTAGATGTAGCAAAACCTGATACTCAGTTGCTGAATGACAATAAACGTTGGCTGATTTCACAAGAATATACAGTCACTTCATTCGATTCGGCTTTGTATTATCTTCCACCAATGAAAGTAATGGTGAATGATAAACAGTATCAATCGGAAGCTTTGGCTCTGAAGGTGTACTCCATACCAGTAGATACATTACATCCGGATCAGTTCTTTGGACCTAAGGAAATCCGGAAAGTACCTCTTATCTGGAGTGATATCGCTCCTTTGGTATATTCTTCAGTTCTAATGTTGATTTTGGGAGCTGTTGCAGTATTCCTTGTAATACGTTATCGTAATAACAAGCCTATCATTAAGATTATTAAGGTGGAACCCAAACTTCCTCCTCATCAGACAGCCTTAAAAAGAATCGAAGAAATTAAGTCGAACCAGTCATGGCGTCAGAATGATCCGAAGATGTATTATACTGAACTGACTGATGCTATTCGAGCTTATATAAAAGATCGTTTTGGTTTTAATGCACTGGAAATGACTTCTTCCGAGATTATCGAACATTTGCTGCAGGAAAAAGATAAAGATTCCATTAAGGATCTTCGTAATTTGTTTGAAGTGGCCGATTTGGTTAAGTTTGCCAAATATGCACCTTTGATGAATGAAAATGATATGAATCTTTTGAATGCTGTGGATTTTATTAATCAGACTAAGATAGAGGAAGATCCTAATGCAAAGAAAGAACCAACAGAAATCAAAGTAGAGGAAAAGCGGTCAAAGCAAGGACGTATAGCATTGATTTGCTGTATTGCTGTGGCTGGAATAGGAGCGCTGATTGCGTTGTATGTGGCTATTCGTCATATTATTAGCCTTTTCTTCTGATATTAAAATATTGAAGTTATGATTTTTGCAAATATTGAATATCTGTTTTTACTGATTTTGCTGATACCCTATGTGGTGTGGTACTTCATGCGGAGGAAAAAAACAGAACCAACGCTTCAAGTCTCTACAACTCGCATGTATATGAATGTACCTAAGACATGGAAGGTATATTTGCTTCATGCACCGTTTTTACTGCGTATTGTTGCTTTTGTGATGATTGTACTTGTATTGGCGCGCCCACAAACTACTGACAACTGGCAGAATACGGAAATAGAGGGTATTGATATTATGCTTGCTGTCGATGTGTCTACCAGTATGTTGGCAGAAGATTTAAAGCCTAACCGCTTGGAAGCTGCAAAGCAAGTTGCTTCGGAATTTATTAACGGACGTCCGAATGATAATATAGGACTGACTATTTTTGCAGGAGAGGCATTTACCCAATGCCCGTTGACTGTGGACCATGGTGTATTATTGAATCTTTTCAATGGAATAAAAGGGGATATCGCTCAGCGTGGTTTGATTGAAGATGGTACAGCTATTGGTATGGGAGTTGCCAATGCAATTAGCAGATTAAAGGACAGTAAAGCAAAGTCGAAAGTTATTATTCTGCTGACAGACGGTAGTAATAATCGAGGAGATATTTCTCCGTTGACTGCAGCAGAGATTGCTAAGCAATTTGGCATTCGAGTTTATACAATTGGAGTTGGAACAAACGGTACAGCACCTTATCCGATGCAGACTTATGCCGGAGTACAATATGTAAATGTTCCTGTAGAAATTGACGAGCAGACTTTGACACAGATTGCAGGTACGACAAATGGAAATTATTATCGTGCAACCAGCAATTCTAAACTGAAAGAAGTGTACGAAGAGATTGATAAGCTTGAGAAAACCAAACTTAATGTGAAAGAGTTCAGCAAACGTGAAGAAGCATATCAGCTTTATGCCTTGATAGCTTTTATCTGTATTTTGCTGGAAATTGTTTTACGTAATACGGTATTAAAGAAAATACCTTAAAAACAAAAAATACTATGTTTAGATTTGGAGAACCTTTATATTTATATCTGTTGATTATATTGCCGGTATTGGTAATACTTTATTTATACTCCAATTATAGACGCAGAAAAAAAATTCGCTTGTATGGTGATCCTGACTTATTGGCTCATCTGATGCCGGATGTGTCTAAGTATCGTCCGGATGTTAAGTTCTGGTTGATGTTTGCGGCATTGACGATGGTTATTCTTATGTTAGCCAGACCACAGTTTGGCTCTAAGATGGAAACCGTAAAACGTCAGGGAGTGGAAACAGTGGTAGCATTGGATATTTCAAATTCTATGCTGGCACAAGATGTGACTCCCAGTCGTTTGGATAAGTCGAAAAAGCTGATTTCCCGATTGGTGGAAACATTCAATAACGATAAAGTCGCAATGATTGTGTTTGCTGGAGAGGCATTTACACAACTTCCTATTACAAGCGATTATGTATCAGCGAAGATGTTCCTTGAAACAATTAATCCGTCTTTGATTTCAACTCAAGGTACAGATATACGTGGAGCAATAGACTTGGCCATGAAAAGTTTTACTCCGAATGAAAATGTAGGACGTGCAATCGTTCTGATTACAGATGGAGAAAACCATGAAGGAGGAGCGATAGAGGCTGCCCAGGAAGCTGCCAAAAAGGGAATACGTGTATTTGTATTGGGAGTGGGTTCACCCGATGGTTCGCCTATCCCGATGGAAGGTACTAATGAATTTCGCAGAGACAAAGATGGTAATGTTGTCGTGACTCGGCTTAATGAACAGATGTGTCAGGAAATTGCGAAAGCAGGAAATGGCATATATGTGCGGGTGGATAATACAAACAACGCAGAAAAGGCATTGAATGCAGAGATCAATAAATTAGCAAAAGCCGATGTCGAAACTCAGGTCTTTACAGAATTCGATGAACAGTTTCAGGTTTTGGCATGGCTGGCTTTGATTTTATTGATAGCTGAATTGTTGATTCTGGAGCGTAAGAATCCGTTGTTCAAGAATGTGAAACTCTTTAAATGAGACTGATATGTTACAGAAATTATATATTGTTGCTGCTTTTGCATTAGCTGCCGGTACAACTTATGGGCAAAAAACAGTACGCGATTATTTGCGTAGTGGTAATAAATTGTATCAGGACAGTTTGTTTGTGAAAGCTGAAGTTGATTATCGTAAAGCGCTAGAACAAGATCCTAATTCTACAGATGCGATGTATAATTTGGGTAATTCTTTGCTGATGCAGCAGAAAGCAAAAGAAGCTATGGAACAATTTGAGGCTGCTTCCCGGATAGAAAAAGATAAATCGAAGTTAGCACAGATTTTTCATAATATGGGAGTGATTCTGCAATCTTCCAAACAATACCCTCAGTGTATCGAAGCATATAAGCAGGCTTTGCGCAATAATCCGAAAGATGATGAAACTCGCTATAATTTGGCTTTGGCTCAAAAACTGTTGAAAGATCAGCAACAACAGCAAGATCAGCAACAGAATCAGGAACAAAAGCAGGATCAGAAGCAAGATGATAAGCAGCAAAATAAAGAGCAGCAAGATCAGCAGAATAAAAATCAGCAGCAAAACCAACAACAGCAGCAAAATAAAGACCAGATGTCGAAAGAAAATGCAGAGCAATTGCTGAATGCAGTCATGCAAGATGAAAAAAATGTGCAGGATAAAGTAAAGAAAGGCATTCAGGTACAGGGACGCAAGCTGGAGAAAGATTGGTAATTATAAAGACAATTTAAAAAGAAATTATACGAATGAGGAAATTTATCTTCTTATTGTTGTTGTTTGTATCCATATTACAGGTACAGGCAGACAAAAATGTTACTTTTAAAGCCGAAGCTCCTGATGTAGTGGTAAGCGGCGATCAGTTTCGTTTGACTTTTACAGTCAATACGCAAAAAGTGAAGGACTTCCGTATGCCTTCTATTAGCGGATTTGATGTATTGATGGGGCCGAGCCGTTCACAGCAAAGTAGTACCCAAATTATAAATGGTAAGGTTTCTTCCAGCAGTTCCATCACATATACCTATATATTGATGGCTGGAAAAGAAGGAACATATACCATTCCGTCTGCAAGTATTGAAGTTGATAAAGAGAAAGTGTTTTCTAATCCAGTAACGATTAAGGTACTTCCTCAAGACAAAACTGCCGGAAATTCAGGTCAGAGTGGACAAGGTGGCTCTGCATCTTCTTCACGAAGCCAGATTGCAGGTAGCCGTATTACAGATAAAGACCTGTTTATTACAGCAACGGCCAGTAAGACTACAGTGCATGAACAAGAAGCAATTTTGTTGACCTACAAGGTTTATACTTTGGTAAATCTTCGTCAGCTTTATGGTAAAATGCCGGATTTGAAAGGATTCCATACTCAGGAAGTGGAATTACCTCAGCAGAAAACTTTCTCTTTGGAGCATTACAAAGGACGCAATTATAACACAACAGTATGGAGTCAGTATATCTTATTTCCTCAACAGACAGGTAAGTTAGAAATTCCTCCAATTACCTTTGATGGAGTTGTCGCACAACGTACTGTATCGGACGATCCTTTCGATTTCTTCAATGGAGGCGGTTATGTAGAAGTAAAGAAGAAGATTGTTACACCGAAACTGACAATTAATGTACAGTCTCTTCCCGCTAAACCTGCCGGTTTCTCGGGTGGTGTAGGAGAGTTTACACTTTCATCCTCAATCAATGCCAAGGAAGTAAAAACCAATGATGCAGTCACTATCAAATTGGTTTTGTCGGGTACTGGAAATATGAAATTAATCAGTGCTCCGGAAGTGAAATTCCCACAAGATTTTGAGGTATATGATCCGAAAACAGAAAATAACTTCCAATTGACGCAGAATGGTTTGACTGGAACTCAGACTATAGAGTATCTTGCTATCCCTCGTCATGCAGGAGATTTTACTATCCCTCCTGTAGAATTTACATATTTCGACCTGAAAACAAAATCGTATAAAACCTTGAAAACTGAAGCTTATCAGTTGCATGTTGCAAAAGGAGAAGGAAATGCAGATCAGGTAATAGCCGATTTTACAAATAAAGAAAATGTAAAAGTATTAGGTAAGGATATCCGTTTCATCAAGTTAGGTAATACAAAATTGCTTCCAAAGGGTGATTTCTTTTTTGGAACATTCGGGTATTATTTGTGGTATATCATTCCTTTTGTATTGTTTGTTGCTTTTGCAGTTATCTATAGAAAGCAAGCATTGGAAAATGCCAATATTGCAAAAGTGAAGACAAAGAAAGCTAATAAAGTTGCAAGCAAACGTATGAAGTTTGCAGGTAAGCTGTTGGCAGAAAATAAGAAGAATGAGTTTTATGATGAAGTCTTGAAGGCATTGTGGGGATACATCAGTGATAAATTGTGCATTCCGGTATCTCAATTGTCGAAAGACAATATTGAATCTGAACTGGTAAAATATGGTGTATCAGATGAATTGATTCAGAAGTTTATCGGTGCGCTGAATGAATGTGAATTTGCACGTTATGCTCCGGGAAATGAAAATGAAGCGATGGATAAAGTCTATACGGCAGCTATTGATGTAATAAGCCAGATGGAAGGTAGTATTAAACATTAAAAGGATAGGAGAAAGAGAAAAAATGAAGAAGCTATCTATTGTGTTGATTTTATTATTAGGAATTGCTCAATTTATAAATGCAGCTGTCACAAAAGAGGAAGCGGACCAGGCGTACCAGGCGAATGATTTTGCAGCTGCAATAGAAAAATATGAGGCAATCTTAAATACTGAAGGAGAATCTGCCGATGTGTATTATAATTTAGGAAACAGCTATTATAAAGAAAAGAACATCGCAAAAGCGGTTCTGAATTATGAACGTGCTTTACTTTTGAATCCGGGAGATGCTGACATTCGCTTTAACCTGGAAATGGCCAGAAGTAAAACCGTAGACCAGATAACTCCCGTAAGTGAAGTGTTTATTGTAACCTGGATGAATTCTCTAATTAATGTAATGAGCGAGAAAGAGTGGGGAGTTGTAGGAATCCTGTCTTTCTGGCTTATGCTGGTGTCGTTGATTGTATATATCTTCGGGCGTCGTATTTTGTATAAGAAAATAGGATTTGCAGGAGTTGTTGTATTTTTGTTGATAGTTATTGGAGCCAATATTTTTGCCAGCTCACAAAAGGCAGAACTGATAAACCGTACGGGAGCTATTGTGATGAGTCCTAGTCTGACCGTAAAAAGTACTCCAAACGAGAGTGGTACAGATTTATTTGTGCTGCACGAAGGTACAAAAGTATACGTGGAGGATGACTCTATGAGAGAGTGGAAAGAAATCCGCCTTGAAGACGGCAAAAAGGGATGGGTTCAAACAAGTACCATAGAAATTATCTGAGATGATTGATATTCAGCAATTAATAGATAAAGATAAAGAACTTCTGTTGTTCCTTAATGGAAGTGATTCTTTGTTTTGGGATGGATTCATGTCTGTTGTAACCGATACAAAGACATGGATTCCTTCCGCTATTATATTGTTATATGTTATTTTAAAGAATAACAAATTGGCACAAAGTATTACTATTATTGTAATGCTGGCCTTGGCTATTACTTTTGCAGATCAAATAGCCTCAAGTATTTGTAAACCTTATTTTGCCCGCTTTCGTCCGGCTCAGGATCCTGAATTAATGTATTTGGTAGATGTTGTGAATGGATATAGAGGTGGAATGTATGGATTTATATCCAGTCATGCGGCAAATACGTTTGCTGTAGCAGTGTTTGTATCTTTACTTATCCGCAACAAATGGCTTACCATTATGATGTTGGGATGGGCTTTTATTCCTTCGTATTCCCGCATTTATCTGGGCGTTCATTATCCTGGTGATATTTTGTGTGGTGCATTGGTGGGAAGCATTGTTTCAGTTTTGCTATATCTGCTGTATACTTATATTCAGAAGAGATATTTCTTTCAGTCGCAAGGATATGTGTCTACTCAGTATACAAGCAGCAGATACGAGATAAGTGATATTCAGGTTTTGCATATGGTATTACTGGTGACCTATTTTTATGCTGTGGTGGCAGGAATGGTAGTTGGAGTAAATTGCTAAGATTAAAAAATCTCTGTTTTTAATTTGGATATTTATTTTCTTTCACTAACTTTATATCGTGATTTAACAATTAATCTGTTTAACGCTTAAAAATCTTAGACTACTATGAACAGAACAATAACTTTTAATGAACTTCGTAAAATTAAAGATTCATTACCCAGTGGCAGTATGCATCGTATTGCCGATGAGTTAAATATAAGTGTTGAAACTGTACGTAACTTTTTTGGAGGACACAATTTTAAAGATGGTAAAAGTGTAGGTATTCATTTGGAACCCGGACCGGATGGAGGTTTGGTAATGTTGGATGATACCACAGTGCTTGATAAAGCTATTGCCATTCTGAAAGAAGAACAAGCTTCAGTCTAAAATCAGTAGAAGAAATTATAGGAAAAGGTCATCTCAATTTTGGGGTGGCCTTTTTGTTTTGTCTTTACTGCCTTTCCTGGCAGATAATGATGGATCAGGAATAGACAGGTGATAAGGAGTGTAGAGAACTTTAATTCCCGTCGTTGATTGCAGAGTTGTCGTCGTTGTCTGTACATTCAACGTGGGCGGTTGTATAGCCGACGTCGTCGATTCTAATGGGCAAATAGAATCATGAATCACTATCTCATGGAACACTTTCCACGTTCAGCAAGCCCTTCAAATGTCTTATGAATCAGAACTCTTTGGTAACGGCATACGCGCAAGGGCGTGGAGTCAACTAAACTGATGCCGGTACAGGTTTCCTACAGACTTTCTTGATGAAGATGGTCATGGGAAGCAATACTCCTTTCTCCGGTTCCACAAACCACTCATATGGTTGAGGTTGTTACGATGCTTGCTCCTCTTATCCTCAATCATATATGAAACGATACCCCCTCATTAAAGAATTACTATAATCCGATAAGCCTGTATTCATTAGGAGTACATCCCGTCAGTTTTTTGAATACCCGAGTAAAGTGCTGCGGATATTGAAACCCAAGACTGTATGCTATTTGACTGATGGAATTGGAAGGTACCAACAATTTTTCTTTGGCAATGTCCATTATTTTATATTGGATATACTCCAATGCCGTCTTTCCGGTCTCTTTTTTGATCAAATCTCCAAAGTAGTTGGGTGAAAGGCATAGTTCTCCGGCACAATACTTTACAGTGGGTAGCCCTTTCTGCATGGCATTACCACCTGTGAAATAGTTGTCGAGTAATGTCTCGAAGCGGGTCAGAATATCGCGATTGGCGTCCTGTCGTGTGATAAATTGGCGTTCATAGAAACGCAGGCAATAATTGAGTAGTAACTCGATATTATTGGATATCAGTCGCTTGCTCATACGGTCAATGGGATGCTGAAGTTCCTCTTGTATCTTCATCAGACAGTCTATGAAAGTATGGCGTTCACGCTCCGACAAGTGCAATGCCTCATTTACGTTATAAGAGAAGAACGTATATTCCTTGATGTTACGACCTAAATTTGTGCCACGAATAAGGTCGGGGTGAAAACATAATGCATAACCCTGTGGCTGGAACTTCTCGCCTGTATCCTCAATACCGATGATTTGTTCCGGAGCTAAACATATCACTGATCCTTTCTGATAGTCATATCGTTGGCGACCATAAATCAGTTCGCAATTCTTCTCATCTTTCAGGAATACCACATAAAAGCTGAACGTGTGACGCATGTGGCGCATGGGGTTGGCTTTCGAAAGGTCTATCACGCTGACTTGCGGATGCAGGGTTTCCATCCCGAGCATGTCGTTGTACTCAGTAATCGTTTTTATATCCAATAATTTCTTTTCCATAGAGTTCTTTTGATTGCATTCACAAATGTAAGGAACATTATCGGCTTTTTCTTACAGGAATGAATAAAATCCGTGTTTTTGTGAAACATATCCGTATTTTGTATCATGTCATCTAATTAGCTGATTGTAATAGAGATAAAAATCTGTGAATGTGTGAAGTGTATCCGTGTTTTGTATAACATCGGATAACTGTGAGGAACTTAAATTTGTGGCCAAAATCAATGAATAAATGATACGAGATATGAAACAAGAAATGGAAGACCGCATAGCGTTGAAGGATTTAGTAGACCGTTATGCAACTGAATCGGATAAGAACAATCAGGATTACTATCGTGAAATCTTCCGCCCTGATGTAAAACTAAAAGTCTATTTCGGCGAAGCACTGGGTATGGATATCAATAATGTAGAAGACATGATTACGCAGTATAAGGCTTTTGGGGCGGCAAAAGTATCGTTCCACCAGAATGGACAACAGGTGGTGAACTTCATTGATGAAACACATGCTATCGGCATCTGTTACGCTATCGCTACGCTTGTGATAGAAGAAGATGGTAAAGACAAACTGACTTTGCACGCTGTGCGTTATTATGACAAGTATGAGAAAGTGGAAGGACGCTGGTGGATTGCAGAACGTAAGCAACATTTCGTTTATTCGTCTGTGCTGCCGTTAGCTTAATACTTGTTTTCTGCTTGTTATTCCTCTTTTGTTATACGCTGGGAATATGGAAGCAAACCGAAATAAAATAGGCCTGTGTTACAGTGAGATGTACCGTTACATGATAGACAAGGACCGCACAGCCCTCGGATGATTGCTTGAGGATGGTTTTATACTCGTTCACATGACTGGTGTGTGTTAGTCTAAAGCTCATTGTTAGAGGTAATCCTGCAAAACTTATAAAAAGGCTGTAGGAAGTTAGACAATTTTAGTAATAACATAAAGGTCAAAAAATGAAAAAGAAAATCTTATATGCAATGGCCTTGCTGTTCGTCATATCGGGCGCAAAGGCGCAACAGAACGACGGACTTCCTGGCGTTCCGCAGACTGAAAACTATGTGGTAACACCTGTCGATACGACAAGTGGGGTGATTGTCCGCAAGGTTTCATTCCTGAGGAGCAACAATATTGTACTGGTAGGCAATCTGTTTCTACCAAAAGGGTTTGATAAAACACAAAAATATCCTGTAGTCCTTAGTATCCATCCAGCAGGAAGTGTCAAGGAACAATCCGCAGGACTGTATGCCTATCGCTTAGCAGAGAACGGTTTTGTCACTCTTGCATTCGATGCCACCTATGCCGGAGAGAGCGGTGGCACGCCCCACTGGTCGGAAGCTCCGTATGAACGGGTGGAGGACATCCGCTATGCCGTGGATTATCTGGTTACGCTTCCTTTTGTAAATGAACATTGCATCGGTGCACTCGGTCTTTGTGCAGGAGGCGGATATGTAATTGCAACTGCTCCCACCGAACGACGTATCCGTGCCGTGGCTGGTGTCAGTGCGGCGGATATAGGGGCCGCCAACAGGGAAAGTTGGTTAAGAGGCCGAAGCGTGGAAGAACAAATCGCGCTGCTGGAGGATGTTTCGGAACAGCGTACTCGTGAAGCTCGTGGTTCGGAACTAATGAAAGTTTATATGTGTCCTGAACCGGATGAAAATACTGCGCCATCTTTTCGTGAGGGTTATGAATACTATCGTACCGCTCGTGCATGGCATCCGCGTGCCGACAATTTTTATCTGCGCCGCAGTCAAGCCACAAAGATGGCATTTTCTGCCATCGAGAATATCTATCTACTGACGCAACCCGTCCTGCTCGTGGTCGGCGAAAAAGCTGATTCCGAATGGCAAACAGAACGTTTCTACAAGGCACTTCCCGGTAAAGACAAGGAGATATTCACTGTACCGGGCTACTCACATATCGACCTTTACGATAAATCGGAAGCGGTTGGTCTAGCGGTGAAAAAATTGACGGAGTTTTTTAAGCGGACATTACAATGAACAAAATAAAGGAAAATAAGACAATGAAAAAGAATTTGATTTCAACAATGATATTGATTTTGACGGCTGTGACAGCATTATTTGCGCAAAACAATGATGAACGTATTCCGGCAAAGGGATTTGCAGTCTATGAAGAGAATGGACATTTCAAACCTTACGAATTTACCCGTCACGTCGTTGGCGACCATGACATACAGATTGAAATCTTGTATGCTGGTATCTGCCACAGTGATCTACACCATGTATTTGCCGATTGGGGCGAAGAGAAATATCCGATGGTTCCCGGTCATGAGATTGCCGGACGGGTGGTGGCTATCGGGAAAGATGTCACACGCTTTAAGGTTGGTGACTATGCAGGTATCGGGTGCATGATTGGTTCTTGTCGTCACTGTGATGCCTGTAAGCATGATTTGGAACAGTACTGTGAAGAAGGGGCAATCATGACCTATCATGGCAAATGGAAGACAAACGTGAAGATGCATTGCGTATGGGAGCCGTCCGCTATGTGAACGTAAATAATCCGGAAGATTTGAAAGGACTTGACAAGACGTTCGACTTTATCTTGTCAACCATTCCTGCTAAATATGAGCCAATCATGTATCTGAAAATGCTGAAATTTGACGGGCAGTTAGGCATAGTGGGACTTCCCGCTTTCCGTAATATGCCAGCCATAACGGTTGCAGACCTCATATTGCCAGGGGCAAGGCGTAAAGTGTTCGGTTCGCAAATCGGTGGCATAAAGGAGACACAGGAAATGTTGGATTATTCGGTAAAGAACAGCATCTATCCTGAAGTTGAAATAATCAAAGCTGATGGGAAACAGATAGACGAGGCTTATCAGAATGTTCTGAATGGAAAAGTAAAATTCCGTTATGTCATTGATATGAAAACATTAAAATAAGATGAAAAAGGAAGTTATTATTTGGATTGGAGCAGGAGAAATCGGTCTTGCCATTATCCGCCGTATAGGAACAGGCAAACAGATTATTGTCGCTGATAAGAGTCTGGAAAAGGCACAGAATGTTGCTTGTCTATTGAAAAACATTGGGTTTGATGTGGTTGCAATAATGGCCGACCTTTCATCAAGAAGTTCTATTCTTTCTCTGATTGACGAAGCGTTAAAGTACGGGGAGATTAAGTATTTGGTGAACTCGGCAGGTGTATCCCCCAGTCAGGCATCCATAGAAACAATTTTGAAGGTGGATCTTTATGGAACTGCTGTTCTATTAGAAGAAGTGGGTAAGGTCATATCCCAAGGAGGAAGTGGTATAACTGTTTCCAGTCAATCCGGGCATCGGTTACCGGCGCTACCACCCGAGATAGATGAACTATTGGCAACAACGCCCTCAAAAGATTTGTTGAGTCTTGACATTCTTAGAAAAGAGAATATCAGAGACACGTTACATGCATATCAGCTGGCTAAAAGATGTAATGTGAAACGGGTTATGGCAGAAGCTGTTAAATGGGGAGAACGGGGAGCAAGGATAAATTCCATCTCTCCGGGTATTATAATCACTCCGCTCGCGATAGACGAATTAAATGGGATACGTGGTGAATTTTATAAAAACATGTTTGTCCGATGTCCTGCTGGTCGTCCTGGAACAGCGGATGAAATAGCACATTTAGCTGAACTCATATTAAGTGAAAAAGGTGCTTTTATTACCGGATCAGACTTCTTGATTGATGGTGGAGCAACAGCATCTTATTTTTATGGACCACTTAATCCCAATAAAAATGGAAGAAATCAGAATTGATTGTGCGCATCAGAGCGCAGAAGAACTTGCCTTAGCCAAAGAACATGCACAACTTGTGTTCCGGCTAAACCACACCATGCCAATGACAGAAGAATACGACAATCTGCTGCACAAACTTTTCCCGAGCATGGGAGCAAACAGTAGGGTGAATACTCCGCTTACCGTCATTCGCCCGCATAACGTGAAGATTGGGAATAACGTTATTATCATGAATGGCTGTCTGATGATGTCGGCTGGAGGCATTACAATCGATGATGATGTTCAGATTGCACCCAACGTACAACTCATATCGAATAATCACGATCTTGAGAACCGTATGGTGATTACATGTAAACCCATACATGTTTGTCGAAGAGTGTGGATAGGTGCCGGAGCTACCATTCTTCCAGGGGTAACAGTCGGTGAGAACAGTGTAGTCAGGGCAGGCAGTGTTGTTACACATGATGTTGAACCCGATACCATAGTAGCTGGAAATCCGGCACGATTAATTAGAAAAATATAAATCGATATGAGATGGAAAAAGAAATTATATTGATTTTAATGATAATGTTTGGCATAAGTTTTTCGGTTATAGGAGACCTGACGTGAAAAAGGTGTTTCAGGTATCGCCATATGATGGATTATCAGATAAATGTGTTTATTATTATTTCGAACTCACATTATTGGGGAGAAATTTCAAATCGCTTAATTGTGACCGCGACAGGATTCAAACCTGTAACCGGCTGATCCGTAGTCAGCTACTCTATTCAGTTGAGCTACGCGGCCATATCTTTTTGTTTGACGGGTGCAAAGGTATGGACTTCTTATGATATATCCAAATATTAGGGCAACTTTTTTGTGAACTTTTTTAGTCCATGAATCGTGAATTGAATATTTGCCATCCTAATGTAATACCTATATTCCAGTTCTTAGATGGTGAGCTATAGTGGTTTAGATAGGCGCTGATAGCCCCGAAAGGTAACTTAACCACTAAAGATAATTCTCCCATATATTCTATCCGATGAAATAAATTTCCATAAGTAGCATTCGAAGATTGGTCTCTTTCTATAGGGAATATGGGGGCAAATCCGTAGATTTCTGTACGAACTTGGAAAACCGGAGTAATTTGATACACCGGCATGATACCCGCACCGATAAACTGATTAGCCCGGAAAGCTTCGTTGTAGGTAATTTTACTATGTGCAGTTGGGGCAAACTCTCCAGCTTGCATCATAGTAGCCGTATAGTTGTGACTGAAGTTTCGGGAAGAGTAATAGGCCTTGATGTAATTTCCCAAAGAAAACTTCGATGTTAAAGGGAAGTAACGTTCCATTTCGTACGACAATTGCAACCACGACTGGATATACTTATAGCTTCCTTTGTATGGGTCGGATGCTTCTGTTCCCGCCCGATAACGTTCTGTGCCGGTATAGATTTGTGCAACAAGTCTTTCTCTGCGTCCTTCGGTTGCATATTGCCGGCTATTCAATGTGTTTCCGTCTAAAGCTACTGAACCGCCAAAAATAGTATAGCGGCTACGGTCGTGTTGGGCATTATTAAAATCTATCACGTTGGTTTGGAAGTATTGGTCTTGCAATTTGGCTATACCTATACCGAACTCAGCCTTTTGTCTGCTTAAAAAGGGAAAAGAAACAAAGAACTTGACAAAATCTTCTTTCTTTTTATTGAATACGGCCGTACTTCCAGTAGTGAATAGTTTTTCCTGCTTAAAATAATCGAAAGAGGATAGTGAAGCTACCAGACGGCAGGATGTAGGCAGGTGGGTAGGGAGGTCCAGTCTTCCTGCAATTTGTATGCTGTTATAAATCTGACCTAAATGTCCGTCTAATGAAAGTTCTTTCGCATAATTGTTCAGGTTATAATAAGTAGCACCCGCATAGATCTGATTGGAGCCATTGGAGGCTATATTTCCCCCTACACGAAGAGAAAGATCATCTGCCATGGTAATTTTTAAGTCAAGATCGAAAGTATGGTCAGAGCTGTTGTATATTGCATGGGGAATGATTTCAGATATCATATTGTCCGACATTAACCGGAAATATCCTACACGAAAATCTTCCAGAGAAAAAATTTCATTCTCTGAGGAATGAAATTCTTTGGCAATATATTTTTTCTGCTGTTCATTACCACCATGGATTATAATTTTCCGAAAGCGAAGTTCGGGCATGTAATTTTTGTATACCATACGTTTGCGTTCCAATTGTCTGTAATTGGTGCGGCGGGAAATACGGGATTTAATAGAATCCATCAGTTGGATAGTACGGTTGTATCCGATATCGTGCAGTTCGTCAAAACGCTTAAAGTCCATTAAGTTGACGTCTGTGTATTTAAAAGTCATCAGAATACCCAGCGAATCGGGAAGGGTATAGTCTGTCTTTTGCATGATCATATTTTCAAGTTGTCCCATAATATTGCCCAATTCAGGTTTTCCGGGATTGGAGCTGACTACACTTCCTATGATAATATCCGGGTGGAAGTCTTCAGTCATGATATTGACAGGGAAATTATTGTAGATACCTCCGTCATATGCTAAAACAGAATCGATTTCAATGGGCTTAAACATGGCAGGAAAACTCATGGAGGCGCGGACTGCATCCCCTAAATCTCCTTTTCGGAAGATAATCGGACGTTTATTGTATACATCCGAAGCTACGCAGCGAAAAGGGACAAACAGTTTGTCGAAGTCACCCTGGCAAGAAGCTGTTGCTTGTCCGAAAAGCTCTAAAAAAGCAATATTCATTTGTGTAGGATCCACTACACTGGGAGGCAAAAACTGTGTTTTTACCTTATTTAAGGGGTTCTTAAGAGATACTCGTATGTTTATAAATTCGGGAGTTGGAGCGTTTCGCTTGAAATAGTAAATGTATTTCTCTTCAATGTTACCCGAATACCAGCGTTTGAAGTCGTCCGATTTTAAAAGCTTTTCCATGTCGTCGGGAGAGTATCCCATTGCATAGAGTGAACCGACAATCGCTCCCATGGAGGTGCCTGTAATATAGTCTATCGGAATATTGTTTTCCTCTAAAGCACGGATAATACCAATGTGGGTGATTCCTTTAGCTCCACCACCACTTAATACCAGTCCAACTTTTTGGGCTTTAAGAGAATATGTGCATAGTATCAGGCAACAAAAAATATAGAGTATTTTTTTCATTCGGAAAATGTAAGTTACAACGTTTCTTCCAAAGATAGTGAAAAAGTGGTTCAGACATCAAATAATGTCGGGTTTTTATTAAAGACGATAAAAAAATCCCCTTGCTTGAGCATGATAATACAGATATCATATCAAGTAAGGGGATTTACCTTAGTCTTTCTTATGCTTTATATAACAAAACGAATATTGTTAAATCATTTCAATGCTTCGTTTTACAAAATTGGTCAGAGCTTCTCCTTTCAGCATATTGTTTTGAAGCAGTGCCAGGTCTATCAACTGATGTACAACCTTATTTCCTGCTGCATAAGTACTGATGATTGAATCTTTCTGGTTTTTCTGTTCTTCCAGTTTCTTGTCAATGTTGTTCAGTTCGTCTTTTTCGCTTGTTGGAATTTCTTCGTCTTTTTTGCCTTCATGTGCTTTGTGCAACTCGCTTTGACGCAGTTTCAACATCGCAATTTCCGATTCAACAGGAACCAACTGTTCAGAACAAGAACTTTCTGCATTTTCCAGTACTTGTTTAATCAGTTTGTGGTCGCTGTTCAATACAAGGTTGAACATATCCGGCATTTCTCCATAGAAACTCATACCTGGCTGTATAGAAGCCATTTCTTTCATACGTCGCATATATTCGGCCTGAGTAATGATAATCGGAGCTGCAGTTTCTCCCATGGCTTGAGTTTCTACATGGAATTCTGTTTTCTGTACCTTAGGAAGTTGTCCTTTGAATACAGTTGCCAGCATTTCACGTTTATCAGCAGCCAGTTCTTCGCCTTTTTGCTCTTCTTTCACAATCAGACGGTCGATTACATCGCTGTCTACACGAGTGAAACGACTCTTTTCCAACTTCTGTTCCAACATATTAATCATAGGAACATCAAGCTGACCATCCATAATTAATACGTTGTAGCCTTTGTTTTTTGCACTATCAATGTAAGTATACTGGTCGTCTTTATTGGTTGCATACAAATAAATAAGGTTTCCTTCTTTATCTGTCTGGTTGTCTTTAATCAGCGTCTGATACTCTTCGAATGTATAATATTTTCCGTCTGTATCCTTGAGTAGGGCAAACTTGTTTGCTTTCTCATAGAAATCTTCCTGAGTAAGCATTCCGTAGTTGATGAAAATCTTTAAGTCATCCCATTTTGATTCAAACTCATTGCGGTCGTTTTTAAAGATAGACTGCAAGCGGTCTGCTACTTTTTTAGTGATATAGGTAGAGATTTTCTTCACGTTCGAATCGCTTTGCAGGTAAGAACGTGATACGTTCAGCGGAATATCCGGAGAATCGATTACTCCATGAAGCAGTGTCAGGAAGTCGGGTACAATACCTTCTACAGAATCAGTTACATATACTTGATTGCAGTACAATTGGATTTTGTTCTTCTGTAAATCAATATTGCTCTTGATTTTCGGGAAGTACAGCACTCCAGTCAGGTTGAATGGATAGTCTACATTCAGATGAATCCAGAACAAAGGTTCGTCCGACATTGGATACAAGTCACGGTAGAACTTTTTGTAGTCTTCGTCTTGCAGTTCACTTGGCTTTTTAGTCCAAATAGGGCATGTATCGTTTATCAGATTATCTTCTTCTGTTTCTACCTGCTTTCCGTCTTTCCATTCTTTCTTCTTTCCAAATGCTACCGGTACGGCTAAGAAGCGGCAGTATTTATTCAGCAATCCCTGAATACGAGATTCTTCAAGGAATTCTTTGCAATCATCGTCAATATACAGGATAATATCTGTACCTCGGTCTGCCTTTTCAGTTTCTTCCAGTGTAAACTCAGGACTTCCGTCACAAGTCCATTTTACAGCTTGTGCCCCTTCTTTATAAGATTTAGTTACGATTTCTACTTTTTTGGCTACCATGAATGCTGAGTAGAATCCCAAACCAAAGTGTCCGATAATGGCATTGGCATCGTCTTTATATTTTTCAAGGAAATCGTTGGCACCTGAGAATGCAATCTGGTTGATGTATTTTTCGATTTCTTCAGCTGTCAGACCAATACCTCTATCCGAAATGGTAATTGTTTCCTTGTCTACCTTTACATGAATGGTAAGATTGCCCATTTCTCCTTTGAATTCACCTTTAGAAGCATATGTTTTCAACTTTTGGGTTGCATCTACGGCATTTGATACTAATTCGCGAAGAAATATTTCATGATCGCTGTACAAGAACTTTTTGATGATGGGGAATATGTTTTCAGTAGTAACCCCAATGTTACCTTTCTGCATATCTTTATAAGTTTTAATTATTATGTTTTCTAATTTACGTGGTATTTATCGCAAAAAAAATGCCAGACGAATATCGTCTGACATTTTGTCTGTATTCAAGCCAATAAAACTTATTTCTCTACCTTCATGCGGATTTCTTTTCCGTTTTCATCCATGTAAACATGTAATGTATCACCGCTTTGAGGGTCTTCATTCAGTATCAGTTCGGCCAAACCGTCTTCCAGATTGTTTTGGATAGACCGTTTCAAAGGACGTGCACCAAATTGTACATCATATCCTTGAGAAGCTACGTAGCGTTTTGCTTCTTCGTCGATAGAAAGCTTATATCCCAGATTTTCAATACGCTTATATAGCCCTTTTAATTCAATTTCGACAATTTTCTGGAGTGCTTCTATATCCAGCTGGTCGAAAGTGATGATTTCGTCCAAACGATTGATGAATTCCGGAGCAAACGATTTATTGAGTGCTTTGGTGATTACGCTGCGTGAATGCTCTTTTTCGTCGATACGTGTTTGGGCAGCAAATCCAATACCTTTTCCAAACTCCTTAAGTTGACGGGTACCAATGTTGGAAGTCATAATAATGACTGTATTTTTAAAATCCACTGTCCGTCCGTAACTGTCGGTTAGTCTTCCTTCATCCATTACCTGAAGTAGAAGATTGAATACATCAGAGTGCGCTTTCTCTATTTCATCCAGCAATACGATGGAGTAGGGTTTGCGTCGTACTTTCTCTGTCAGTTGTCCACCTTCTTCGTAGCCTACGTATCCCGGAGGAGCTCCTACAAGACGAGACACTGTAAACTTTTCCATGTACTCGCTCATATCGATACGAATCAGTGCATCGGCAGAGCCAAACATAAGTTTGGATAATTCCTTGGCCAAGTGTGTCTTACCTACACCGGTAGGTCCTAAGAACAAAAATGTTCCTATAGGCTTGTTAGGGTCTTTCAGTCCAACACGGCTTCGGCGGATAGCTTTCACCAGGGTGTCTACGGCTTTATCCTGTGCAATGACTTTAGACAGCAACTCCTCTTTCATTCCACGAAGCTTGATTCCTTCGGCTTGTGCCATGCGTTGTACCGGGATACCAGACATCATTGAAACAACATCTGCTATCTGTGTTTCGTCTACTGTTTCTCGGTTTTCCTTCAAGCTCTCTTCCCACGCTTGCTTCATCTCCTCCAGTTTCTCTATATATTTCTTTTCCTGATCCCGGAAACTGGCAGCTAATTCGAAGTTCTGTAAACGTACTGCCTCGTTTTTATGGTTACGGGTTTCTTCAATCAGCTTTTCCTGCTCTTCCAGTTCTTTGGGCGCGGTGATATTGGTCAGATGCACACGTGAACCTGCTTCATCCAAAGCATCAATCGCTTTGTCGGGGAAGTTGCGGTCGGTTATATAGCGGTCTGCCAATTTGACACATGCCTCAAGAGCTTCCTCTGTATAGTTTACGTTGTGATGCTCTTCGTATTTTTCCTTAATATTTTTCAGAATCTGCAATGTCTCTTCGGGAGTAGTAGGCTCTACTAATACTTTTTGGAAGCGTCGCTCTAAAGCTCCGTCTTTTTCGATATTTTGTCTGTATTCGTCCAATGTAGTAGCACCGATACATTGTATTTCTCCTCGGGCTAACGCTGGTTTCAGCATATTGGCAGCATCCATAGAACCGGCAGCAGATCCTGCACCTACAATATTGTGGATTTCGTCGATAAACAAGATGATATCCGGGTTCTTTTTCAACTCATTAAGGATAGAACGAATTCGCTCTTCAAACTGTCCGCGGTATTTGGTTCCTGCTACAACGGCAGTCATATCAAGGGCTATCACGCGTTTGTCGAACAGGATACGTGATACTTTCTTTTCCACAATGCGTAATGCCAGTCCTTCTACAATGGCAGATTTACCGACTCCCGGTTCGCCTATCAGAATAGGGTTGTTTTTCTTTCTTCGGCTTAGAATCTGTGCTAAACGTTCAATTTCCTTTTCGCGTCCTACTACCGGATCTAGTTTGCCCTCTGAAGCGGCTTTTGTCATGTCGGTACCGAATGAATCGAGTACAGGGGTATCGTTAGTAGGTTTTTGTTGGCGGGTACGGGTAGTTTGTTGTGTATCAGATTCAAAAGGGGAGTTGTTTTCATTTCCATGTCGGCGGATTCCTTCCTCTTCTTCATCTTCTTCTCCAAAATCAAGACCACTTTGAGGTTCTGATTTAGGAATAAGACGATCTCTTATTTTCTGATAAGTAACTTCATGTTCTTCTAATATTTGACATGCTTTGCTTTGGCTTTCTCTCATAATTGCTAATAAAATATGTTCTGTGTCAGCGAACTTACATTTCATGAGGCGAGACTCCAATAGGCTCATTTTAAGTAACTTGGCTGTAAGGTCGTTGAATCCAATGTTCTCGTTGTATGTATCTGTTTCATCAACTTCTTCGCGCAAAGAGGCTTCAAGTTCCTTCTTTACAGTTTTCAAATCAATGTATAAATCTTGTAAAATTTCAATAGCCTTTCCTGTACCTTCACGTATCACACCTAGTAACAAATGTTCTGGGGTGATATACTTGTTACGTAGTCGATTAGCTTCCTCTTTGCTGTATACTATGATATCGGATACTCGTGGCGTAAATTGATTTTGATTGTCCATAAAATTCATGTTTCTCCAATGTGCAAATATACATTATAAATATAGAACCAAAGTTCTATTATTTGTATTTAACAAATAGTGTGCCATTTTGTTGTTTTTTTTGCTGTAATTTGAAAATTGCGTTTTTATGTTCTGAAAGTTAATTTTTTGATTGTTTGATCTTCGTGTAGTGGCTCTTTTGTTTACTTTCTATGTGTAGATGTTTAAATGATTTAGAATGAAGTAGTTTGTTATGCAACGAGATTTTCGGGATAGGAAAGAATGTGTATATTGTACGTGTTTTTTATGGTGGAAGTTCTTTTTTATGTTCGTAAACAGTGTTTTTCTTTCTTTTTTTGAAAAATAGAATGCTTTTTAAAACTTGGAGCTTTTGTTTTGCCAATTCAATAAAAAGTCGTACTTTAGCATGGTTTTTAACAATCGAACTAAAGAGATATAATAATAAATTTAATTTAAATGCAAGAGCAAGACAGAATTATAAAAATCAACATCGAAGAGGAAATGAAGTCGTCGTACATCGACTACTCTATGTCTGTAATCGTAGCACGCGCCCTCCCAGATGTAAGAGATGGTTTTAAGCCTGTGCATCGCCGTATTTTGTACGGAATGATGGAACTGGGAAATACTTCAGACAAACCATATAAAAAGTCTGCGAGAATCGTAGGTGAGGTATTAGGTAAATATCATCCGCATGGAGACTCTTCTGTGTACGGTGCATTGGTACGTATGGCTCAGGATTGGGCAATGCGTTATCCGTTGGTAGATGGACAGGGTAACTTCGGCTCGGTTGATGGTGATAGTCCTGCTGCCATGCGTTATACGGAAGCTCGTCTGAAAAAAATAGGTGAAGAGATGATGCAGGATCTTTATAAAGAAACTGTGGACTTCCAGAATAACTTTGATGATACCTTACAGGAACCAACTGTGATGCCAACCCGTATTCCGAATCTTTTGGTAAATGGAGCATCTGGTATTGCTGTGGGTATGGCTACCAATATGCCTACACATAATTTGGCAGAGGTTATTGACGCTTGTGTTGCTTATATCGATAATAATGAAATAGATGTAGACGGCTTGATGCAATATGTAAAAGCACCGGACTTCCCGACTGGAGGATACATTTATGGAATCAGTGGGGTACGTGATGCATACGAAACCGGTAGGGGACGTGTGGTGATGCGTGCCAAAACAGATATAGAATCACACCCTACACACGATAAAATTATCGTTAATGAAATACCTTATAACGTAAATAAGAAGGAGCTGATTGAAAATATTGCTTCTTTGGTAAACGAAAAGAAAATAGAAGGTATTTCGTATGTAAACGATGAATCCGACCGTGAAGGTATGCGCATCGTAATTGATGTAAAACGTGATGCCAACGCTAGTATAGTATTGAACAAATTGTTCAAGATGACTGCATTGCAGACTTCATTTGGTGTAAATAATATTGCATTAGTACACGGACGACCGAAATTGCTGAATCTGAAGGATTTAATTCGTCTGTTTGTAGAACACCGCCATGAAGTGGTTATTCGTCGTACACAGTTTGATTTGCGTAAGGCGAAGGAACGCGCTCATATTTTGGAAGGCCTGATTATTGCATCGGATAATATTGATGAAGTAATTCGTATCATTCGTGCAGCCAAAACTCCTAATGAGGCTATATCTAATTTGATGGAACGCTTCCAGTTGTCTGAAATTCAGGCACGTGCTATCGTTGAAATGCGTTTGCGCCAGTTGACTGGTTTGATGCAGGATCAGTTGCATGCTGAATATGAGGAACTGATGAAGCAGATTCAATATTACGAAGAAATCTTGACTAATGATGAGTTGTGTAAGAAAGTCATTAAGGATGAATTGATAGAAGTTAAAGAAAAGTACGGTGACAAACGTCGTTCGGAAATTGTCTATGCTTCGGAAGAATTTAATCCGGAAGATTTCTATGCAGATGATGAGATGGTTATTACAATTTCTCATTTGGGATACATCAAACGTACACCGCTTTCTGAATTCCGTGCTCAAAATCGTGGGGGAGTAGGTTCGAAAGGTAGTGAAACTCGTGACGAGGATTTCATCGAACACATCTATCCTGCTACAATGCATAATACGATGATGTTCTTTACGCAGAAAGGTAGATGTTACTGGCTGAAGGTATATGAAATTCCGGAGGGCAATAAGACATCGAAGGGACGTGCTATTCAGAACTTGCTGAATATTGATGCTGATGATATGGTAACAGCTTATCTGCGTGTGAAGAATTTGAATGATACAGAGTTTATCAATAGTCATTATGTATTGTTCTGTACAAAGAATGGTGTTATTAAGAAAACACTGTTGGAACAATATTCTCGTCCACGTCAGAATGGAGTTAATGCAATTACTATACGTGAAGACGACCGCGTAATTGAAGTTCGTATGACTAACGGTAACAATGAAATTGTAATTGCGAACCGCAATGGTCGTGCCATCCGTTTCCATGAAAGTGCAGTGCGTGAAATGGGACGTACAGCTACTGGTGTACGCGGTATTACATTGGATGAGGATGGAAAAGACGAGGTAATAGGAATGATTTGTATTAAAGATCCTCAGAAAGAAACAATTATGGTTGTTTCTGAGAATGGATATGGAAAACGTTCTGATATTGAAGATTACCGTAAAACAAATCGAGGTGGTAAAGGTGTGAAAACTCTGAATATTACGGATAAGACAGGTGAATTGGTTGCCATTAAATCAGTAACAGATGAAAATGATTTGATGATTATCAACAAGTCTGGTATTACTATTCGTCTGAAAGTAGCCGAAGTTCGTATAATGGGTCGTGCTACTCAAGGAGTTCGTCTGATTGACCTTGAAAAGCGAAATGATCAGATAGGTTCTGTTTGTAAGGTTACTTCTGAAGCTGAGGAAGAAAGTGTTGCTGAATCTTCTTCGGAACAGGTATTACCAGAACAGAATGAAGAGCATATAGACAAAAACTAAAACGAAAAATTGTATTACTAAATTAAAAACACAATTATGAAAAAAGTATTATTAAGTGCAGCTGCTTTATTGTTTTCTGTATATGCAGCCAACGCTCAGGAAAGCGTTGTGAAGGAAGCGAAATCTGCAAAGAGTGACCCCGTAAAAGCTGCTGAAATTTTGGAGCCGGCTTTGGTTGATCCATCTACTGCTAATGATCCAGAAACTTGGAAGTTGGCTGGTGATTTTCAGAAATCTATTTATGATGGAGAAAATCAAAAATTGTATTTCTTGAGAAATGGTTTGCCAAGTGATAGCCCGGTAGATACTCTGAAATTGGGAAATAGTATTACTAAAATGTATGAATACTATTTGAAGTGTGATGAAATTGAGCAGGCTAAAGTAAAAAGTGGTGAATTGAAAAAGCCTAAATTGAGAAAGAAAATTGTAAAAGTTTTGGCTGATCCTAGCGTACGTGAAAATATGTATGTGCTTGGTGGTACTGCTTTGAATAATGGTGATTATGCAAATGCTGTTAAGATTTTAGGATTGTACATTGATACTTCTAAAAACCCTATTTTTGAAACAGAAGATGCTGTAAAAAATGATACTTTAGTTCCTTTCTATGCCGCATACGCTACATATGCTGCTTACTCAATCAAGGATAAAGATGCAGTAATCAAATATGCAGCTGTAGGTAAAGAGCACAAGGAAGAAGGTTTCAGAGCATTGTGGGCTTTGGCTGAGTTGTATAAGAGTGAAGAAGCTGCTGATTCAGTACAGTGGTTGGCTACAATCAAAGAAGGTGTAGAAAAATTCCCAACTCAGGAATATTTCGTAGCAAACTTGATGGATTACTATATTCAGAAGAATAAAGTAGATGAAGGTTTGACTCAGATTGACGCAATTCTTGCTAAAAATCCAAGCCCATATTTCTTGTATGTAAAAGGTGTACTACAGTATACAAAACAGGATTATGAAGCTGCTATCAAAACATTTAATGAAATAATTGCTCAGGAAAGTGATTATAAGGCAGAAGCTTATTCTAAGATTGGAGATTGTTATTTCTTCCCAGCACAGGTTATCGTAGAAGAAAATTCTAAACTGTCTATGGATGATCCTAAATATGCTACAAATGAAGCTAAAATTAAGGAATTGTACGAAAAAGCTAAACCTTTCTATGAAAAAGCAAAAGAATTGAAACCGGATAACAAACAATTATGGGGTCAGTTCTTGTTGAATATCTATTGGAAGTTGAATAAAGCAGAATACGATGCTTTGGAAAAAGAATTAGGTTATTAATATATAGTCTAGAATAAATAATAAAAAAAGCTATCTCAAAATGAGATAGCTTTTTTTATTGGAATTAATTGATATTGAATTATTATTATTCAATAAAATATATAATTGAATGTTTGTATTATAATTGGTATTATGTTTAATTAGTGTTATCAGTATTTTCATTAATATCTTCCCTTTTCAAAAGAAAATTAGGATAAAAAATGAAGTGAACGGAAATTTCCAAATAAATAAGAAAGCCAGAATTTCAGAAAAAATTCTGGCTTTCTTATACTAAAAGTGAATTGCTTTAGCATTTGATTTTTAGTTCATCCAAAATTCTACGCATTTCTTCGAAAGTTGTAATTCGTGTAGGAACTAATGGTAAACGAAGACGGTTCTTAATCATTCCCATCATGTTTAGCATGGCTTTTACTCCGGCAGGATTACCATCAACGAATAAAAGCTTAAACAGCTCTGTAAATTTATGGTGAATAGTTAGGGCATTCGCATAATCACCTGCTAAAGCTAAACGTGTCATACGGCTGAATTCGCGTGGAAAAGCATTTCCGATAACCGAGATTACCCCTACAGCTCCCAATGTGATTAGCGGGAAGGTAATACCATCATCACCAGAGATAACATCAAAATTTTCAGGTTTGTTCTTAATGATATCATCCATTTGTGTAATGTCTCCAGAAGCCTCCTTAATTGCTACAATGTTTTGAAAATCACGTGCAAGGCGAAGGGTTGTAGCAGCTGTCATGTTTACCCCTGTACGACCTGGTACATTATAAAGCACGATCGGTAATTGGGTCGCTTCTGCAATCGCTTTATAATGCTGGTAAATACCTTCTTGTGAGGGCTTATTATAATAAGGTACAGAAACCAAAACAGCATCTACCCCTGTAAAATCATCGTTTTTCAATGTGTCTACTACAGTTTGCGTACAATTACTTCCGATACCTAATAAAATAGGTACACGTCCATTAACGCGTTCAATAACGACCTGCTTTATTTTCTTTTTCTCATCAGCGGTAAGTGTCGGGGTTTCGGCTGTAGTTCCCAATACGCAGAGAAAGTCTATGCCGTTTTGAACTTGATATTCTACTAATCTGATAAGTGCGTCGTAGTCTACACTTCCGTCTTCATTGAAAGGAGTTATCAGAGCGACTCCCATTCCGCTAAGTCTTCTTCGTATCATAAATGAATTATAAACTCTTGTACAAAATGCAAAAATACGAATATTTTCTATTGAATTATTATTTTTATTATCTTTTTGCTTTTAAAAAGCCTGCTTTTAGTTAATCATGGCTAAAAAATCATCTTCATTGAGAATTGTTATGCCTAATTTCTGAGCTTTTTCTAGCTTACTGGGACCCATATTCTCTCCCGCCAACACGAAACTAGTCTTCTTGGAAATGCTTCCTACATTTTTACCACCATGTTTTTCAATCATCTCTTTGTATTCATCACGTGAATGATGAGCAAAAACTCCACTGATAACTATAGATTTACCTTGTAGCTTATCTGTGTAGCCTGAATAGTCTGTTTCATCAGCTTTCAGTTTCAGACCAGCTTCACGAAGGCGTTCGATCAAAGCACGATTCTTCTCATTTGCAAAATATAGCAAGATACTTTGGGCTATCTTTTCTCCTATTTCATCCACATGAATTAAGTCGTCAAGAGTTGCAGACATCAATGCATCAATAGACCGGAAGGCTTTGGCAATTTTCTTTGCTACAGTTTCGCCTACAAAGCGAATACCAAGAGCAAACAAAACTCTTTCGAAAGGAACTTCCTTTGAACGTAGAATACCTTGTATAATGTTTTCTGCCGATTTTTCACCCATTCTTTCCAATTGGCAGATATCTGTAGCCTGCAGATGATAAAGGTCAGCTACATTCTGTATCATTCCTTCCTGGTAAAATAGGTCTACAGTTTCCGGTCCAAGTCCTTCTATATTCATCGCTTTGCGACTGATGAAATGCTCTATTTTCCCTTTGATTTGTGGAGGGCAAGCCGTTTCGTTTGTACAATAATGAGCTGCTTCGTCTTCATAACGTACCAATTTGCTTCCACATTCCGGACAGTGAGTAATGAAAGTTATCTTTTCACTATCGGGTTTGCGTGAAGCTGCATCTATCCCTGTAATCTTAGGGATGATTTCTCCTCCTTTTTCTACATATACCATATCGCCTACATGTAAGTCTAGCGAAGCAATAATATCTGCATTGTGCAAAGAAGCCCGGCGCACTACAGTTCCTGAGAGTTGTACAGGCTCGAGGTTAGCTACTGGTGTGATAGCACCTGTACGTCCTACCTGATACGTTACCTTGATGAGTTTTGTGAGAGCCTGTTCGGCCTGAAACTTGTAGGCAATAGCCCATCGGGGTGACTTGGCTGTATATCCCAGATTCCGTTGTTGACGCAGAGAGTTTACCTTTAAGACAATACCGTCAGTTGCAACAGGTAAATTCTTTCGTTCTATATCCCAGTATTTGATAAACTCGAAGATCTCATCCAAAGTCCGTACTTTACGGGTGATATGAGATATTTTAAATCCCCATTCGGCCGCTTTTTGAAGGTTTTCATAATGTCCGTCACAAGGCAAATTCTCACCTAACAGATAGTAAAGATAAGCATCCAATTGCCGGCTAGCCACTACTGCAGAGTTTTGAGATTTTAAAGTACCCGATGCAGCATTGCGAGGATTGGCAAAAAGCGGTTCTTCACGTGCTTCACGTTCGCGGTTTAATTTCTCGAATACATCCCATGGCATCAGAATTTCACCGCGTATTTCAAAGTTTTGAGGATAATCATTACCATGTAATACCAACGGGATACTGCGGATGGTTTTAACGTTGTCTGTGACATCGTCTCCTTTCACTCCATCACCACGTGTCACGGCACGTACCAACTTTCCGTTTTCATAGGTTAAAGAAATAGAAGTCCCGTCGAATTTCATTTCGCAACAGATTTCAAATTCTTCATTCAAAGATTTGCTGACCCGTTCATAAAAGTCGGTTACTTCGGCTTCCGAATATGTATTTCCCAAGGATAACATCGGATACTTGTGCTCCACCTGGGTGAAATTTTTATTGATATCACTTCCTACGCGCATGCTCGGAGAGTTCTCATCGAAATGCTCCGGATGTTTGGCTTCCAGATCTTGTAGCTCTCGCATCAGTTTATCGAATTCGATATCTGAAATTACCGGGGTGTTCAAAACATAATAATTGTAGTTATGAAGATGCAACTCTTCGCGTAGTTGGTCTATTCTTTCTATTTCAGTCATGATGTTTTTGAATGATGTTTCGTGCAAAAATAGCAAAAATGTAGTTTGGGGAGATGTGGGTACGGAGGAATATTCTTACTTTTGCAAAAAATAACAAGACATTATGAGAATAGATATTATAACGGTTTTGCCGGAAATGATAGAAGGTTTTTTCAATTATTCTATCATGAGCCGTGCACAGAAGAAAGGTATTGCCGAAATTCATATTCACAATTTACGTGACTATGCTTACGACCGCTACCGTAAAGTAGATGATTATCCCTTTGGAGGATGTGCAGGTATGGTGATGAAGATAGAGCCTATCGACCGATGTATTTCGGCATTGAAGGCAGAGCGTCATTACGATGAGGTGATTTTTACTACTCCCGATGGAGAGCAGTTTAATCAGAAGATGGCAAACACGTTATCGATGACTCAGAATCTGATAATTCTCTGCGGGCATTTCAAAGGAATTGATTATCGTATCCGCGAACATTTTATTACGAAAGAAATCAGTATTGGCGATTACGTGCTCACGGGAGGGGAACTGGCAGCAGCTGTGATTGCCGATTCGATTGTACGTATTATCCCGGGTGTAATATCCGATGAGCAGTCGGCCTTGTCTGATTCTTTTCAAGATAATTTACTGGCTCCTCCAGTCTATACCCGTCCGGCAGAGTACAATGGTTGGAAAGTACCCGATATTCTTTTATCCGGTCATGAGGCAAAAATACGTGAATGGGAATTTCAGCAATCCTTAGAGCGTACACAGCGTTTGCGTCCGGATTTGTTGGAAGGGAAATAATCTTTACAAAAATAAAAGGTAGTCAAAATGAAGATGCAGAGCTTTCTTCTTTTGGCCATAAAAAGTAAGCTCTGCATCCTGCCATAAAAGCGGATGCAGAGCTTACTCTTTTATAAAACAAATATTGTAAAATATTTTCTTATACTTCTAATGCTCCGATAATGTCGCGTACAGATGAATATCCATGACGGTTCAGGTAATCATCGATACCTTCTGCTACCTTTACTGTGATGGCTGGATCGATAAAGTTAGCTGTACCAATCTGAATAGCCGATGCACCAGCCAAAAGGAATTCTACTGCATCTTTCCAATTCATGATACCTCCCAAACCGACAACTGGAATTTTCACTGCTTTTGCTACCTGCCATACCATTCGTAAAGCAATAGGTTTCACAGCGGCTCCACTCATACCACCGGTAACGGTAGAAAGAATAGGCTTGCGTTTTTCTGCATCAATAGCCATACCCAAAAGTGTATTGATAAGCGATACGCTATCTGCTCCGGCGCCTTCTGCAGCACGGGCAATTTCAGTAATATCAGTAACGTTGGGCGACAGTTTTACAATGAGGGTCTTATTGTATACCTTTCGTACAGCACTGACTACTTCTGCAGCTCCATGAGCTGTTACTCCGAAGGCCATACCACCTTGCTTAACGTTCGGGCATGAGATGTTTAATTCAATAGCCGGTATATTTTCCAGCTCGTTGATGATACGTGCAGTTTCAGCATAATCTTCTACCTGAGATCCCGATACATTGACAATCATGTTCGTCTTGATATCTTTGATTTGCGGGTAGATGTGATCTACGAAATAATGTACACCTTTGTTCTGTAATCCTACCGCATTGAGCATTCCCATTGGGGTTTCTGCCATACGAGGATACGGATTTCCTTCACGGTGGTGTAAGGTAGTACCTTTTACAATGATACCTCCAATTTTTTCCAAGTCTACAAAATCTTGGAACTCAAGTCCATATCCAAATGTACCCGATGCAGTCATGACCGGGTTCGACATTTTCAAATTACCGATGTTTACGCTTAAATCTGCCATAATAGTTTCTTTATATTAAATACCGGACCTTCTTTACATACACACACGTGTCCTTCATCTGTTTTTTCTACACAGCAAAGGCAAGCACCTACGCCACATGCCATGGTGTTTTCCAAAGATACTTCACATTCAATATCGTTGGATTTGGCATATTTGGCAACGGCCATCATCATAGGTTTTGGTCCACAAGTGTAAATCATATCAAACTTGTTGTTTGCCAGTACACTATGCTGAGTGACGTATCCTTTTTCTCCCATACTTCCATCTTCGGTAGTGGTGTATACGTCACCAAAAGCAGCAAATTCATCCAATTGTAACAGGTCATTCTTGGAACGGGCACCTAACAAGAAAGTTGGTTTGCAGCCCATTTTAAGAAGGGCCTCTCCTAAATATAACATAGGAGCTGTGCCTACACCGCCTCCAATCAGTAAGACTTTCTTTTCTGGTGTTTCTGGCATTGAGAATCCGTTTCCTAAAGGCAAAACAACATTTACAGTATCACCTTGTTTTACAGTTGCTAATTTACGGGTACCATCGCCAACCAATTGTACGAGGAACCAAACTTCATTAGTACGACGGTCTACGTAGTTGATGGAAATAGGACGGCGTAAGAAGGTAGTGTTAGAGCCGTCTATACGGATTTCAGCAAATTGTCCCGGCAACATTTCGGGCAATGGATCTGACTGGGTTAATTTAATGAGGACATAGTTGGCATGCAAACGTATGTTCTCTGTAACCGTTAAATCTAAGATGTATTTTTTCATAAAAAATTAGGGTAAGTTCGTTTTACTTGCAAAGATAGCGAATTTACCCTAAATACATATAGAGAAAACAAAAACGATACTTGTATCGTGAGCTATCGATACAAGTATCGTTTCCTTTCGTGACTTGTATCGTTAGCTTGCGATACAGGTCACGTTTTTCAACTGTCTTTTTCTTATTTATCAGGCTTGAAGACTTCGTACGTTCCGTTATCGAAGAAAATCCTGATTTCTGTAATTTTGGGATGTGGCTTTTCAATGTACTTAATTTCCTCACGTACAATCTCTTTAGTGGGATAAATGGGGTTGTTACCCCCGTTTTTTTGCCCAAAATCGGAAGCGTCTGATGGATTGGCCGCAATTTCGGGCTTTTCTGAGGTGTTATCCCACATGAAATCTATTCCGCTAATAGCCTCTGGTTTTTCTTCTTGCGATTCTTCCGTCATCGGACCCTCTCCATAAAGCAGCCAATTGAGGTTTATATGTGGATATGCCTTATGTATACGCATTACTACTTCCAAACTCGGCTTATTGCGCCCGTTGAATATATGTGATAAAGAAGAAGTTGAAATGCCAATCTTTTCTGCAAATTCAACGTTACTTAGTCCTTCTTTTTGCATTATTTGAGCGATACGGTCTTTCATTTACAAATGGAATTAGAAGAATTTCGATATACAAAAGTAATTGATAGATTTTAATATTGCAAATTATACGTTTATAAAATTAAATAAAGTTGTAATTTAGTAATGTAAACTTCATATTAACAAGTGTAATTTATATATGTAAACAGAGAAGGCTATATATTGGAATAAACTTTAATGATTTACATTAACAATTTGGCATATAGATGTATTAATAATTGACTGGGTTTAATTTCTATTTTATAGTATAAATACAGACATAATAAATGTTAATTCGTGTATATAAGCTTTACTTTATTTTTGTAAGGTATTGGTTCATAGAATATAATTATAGCTATGCGTCATGGAATAAATATACATGTACAATAATAAAGTAATACAAATATACATGTATATAAAAAGGTATCCCCTACTCTATTATTGTGAAATAATAAAGAAATATACAATTATATATACGTTTGTATAGTATGATATCATATTTGTATATCATTACAAATGTAATATTGATTAATGTGTATTACATTTGTATTGTGAGGTGAAAGGATTAGCAGTTTTATATCCTATGTCTACTTTAGTATTATATGTCCATGCTCTTTTCGTTTACGAAGATATACCCTATATAAAATTGAAAATGCATGTAAGAGGATGTGTGAACTATAAGATCGGAAAACCTCATAAAACGGCCGTTTTTGTGTGGCGTAATCAAGTTGTGAGTAAATTTGCCGTATTTTTGATGGTCTATATGATACATATAGTTAGTTCTACTTCTGAAATTACTGTATAAATTTCTGCAATTCGCCTTTAAATATTTTATTGTGTAATGTAAATGATGAAATATTTGCCTATATGATATTTGGGTATCTATAAATATTATAAAAAATTAGTGTATTTCCTTTTGTATTTCCGTTCTATGAATTTTAAAAGAGTTTTTAAAGGCTATTATACATGATGGATTTGCAATAGCGTAGAGAGAGGATTCTATCATGCAAAGACAAGAAATATGAGATGGGAAGTGTAATGTTTCTGATGTTTGTCTTATGTAAAAATCCCCCTTTCCGATTAAAAGGAAAGAGGGATCTTTGTATGGGGCTTATTGTACAAAAAGGAAGATTAAAAGAGTCTTTCTTTTGTTTATTTTAGCTGTTAAAATTGCAGATCGATAACAGTGTCTAGTGGATATGAAAAGCTTTATAAAACTTCTTTTTTTAGTTTCTGTTCGATGTCTGCTGGAAGTAACTTTAGGAGTTAGTGCAAGATTATATAGACCAGACTTCGTAGCAGTTCTCCATCGGGCGTAGAAGGATTGCCTATACCTTTGGATTTAGCATCGCATTCGCGGATTGCCCCAATAATCTGCATTACTTTAACTCCGCTGTATTTTTGCATTGCTATCATATAATCTTTGGATTGCCAGGGTGAACGAAGACCAAGTTGAGCTGCGATTCCCTGATCTGTTTTTTCCGGTGCATAGTAAGCGAGCATAAGATTTGCAAAGAAATTAAATAAAACAGCCAAGGTCACCTGCAATGGATTATTCTTGGGATTTTCTTCAAAATATTTTACTATCTGATTTGCTTTTAAGACGTCCTTTGCTATTAAAGCATTCCGTAATTCGAAGTTGTTGTAGTCTTTACTTATGCCAATGTTTCGTTCAATCAGCTCGGGAGTAATACGCTTTTGTCCGGCCGGAAGAGTGATAATTAATTTTTCCAATTCGCCCGCCATTCTGTTTAAGTCAGCTCCTACAAATTCAGCCATCATTTCGGATGCCTTCGGCTCTATTTCTACCTGTTTTCTTTTCAGATAGGAAGAAATAAAGCCTGGCAACTGAGCTTCCTTTAGTTTCTTCGATTCAAAAAGTACTCCGGCTTTTTCTATTTCGGCTGTAATTTTTTTTCTTCTGTCTAATGCTCCATGCTTGTAGCAAAAGACCAGAATAGTTGACGCTAAAGGTTTCTGGAGATAGTAAGTCAGCTCTTCTATATTACGTAAATGCTGAGCCTCTTTAACTACCACCACCTGGTATTTAGACATCATGGGGTAACGTTTGGCTGCATTGATAACCGTTGCAATGTCTGTGTCTGCTCCATACAGAACAGTCAGATTAAACTCCTTTTCGGTCTCTGTGAGCGCATGATTTACGAGGTAATCGGATATACGGTCGATGTAATAATCTTCTTCTCCCATCAGAAAATAGATGGGAGAATAGACTTCATTTTTTAAGTTGCGGACAATCTCTTCGTAAGTAACTTCTTTAGCCATTTACCAATCAAACTTCAAGTGTTTTACTGTTTTCTTTTCATCGATAATCATGCGTAAGGCAGCGATACCTATTTCTACGTGTTCATGCACAAAACGGCGTGTAACCATAGAATCGCTTTTGTCTGTCTTTACCCCTTCCGGTATCATGGGTTGGTCGGATACCAAGAGCAGAGCCCCTGTAGGGATATGATTCGCAAATCCTGTTGTAAAAAGCGTTGCAGTTTCCATATCTACGGCCATGGCACGTGTTTTGAGAAGATACTTCTTGAAGTCATCATCATGCTCCCAGATACGTCGGTTGGTGGTGTACACAGTTCCGGTCCAATAGTCGCGGGAATGGTCACGGATAGCTGATGAAACGGCACGCTGTAGCATAAATGCCGGAAGGGCCGGTACTTCAGGGGGATAATAATCGTTCGATGTACCTTCTCCCCGGATGGCTGCAATCGGCAGAATCAGGTCGCCTATCTGGTTCTTCTTGTCTATTCCTCCGCATTTTCCCAGGAACAGGCATGCTTTAGGCTTGATAGCGCTTAGTAAATCCATGATAATTGCCGCATTGGGGCTTCCCATTCCGAAGTTGATTATGGTGATTCCTTCGGCATGGGCAGAAATCATATTGGCGTCACGTCCTAAGATAGGTACATTAAACTTTTCGGCAAAAATTTCGACATAATTGTTGAAGTTGGTCAGCAGAATATATTCACCAAAATCCTCTAAGTTCCGTTTGGTGTATCGGGGTAGCCAGTTTGCTACAATTTCTTCTTTTGTTTTCATAATGTTTTTGTTTTTTAGAGTAAAATAGAAAGCGATTCGGTATAGTCAAACTTGAAAAACATTGCTTTTCGTTTGCCGCTACCCCCGCCTTTCACTACTTTTGTAAGAAATGTATGACCTATATATGCAAATGTACGAAATGTTGCCATTAAATTTACCACACTATTCTCATAAAGTTATCACAAAGACAGGTAAAAACTATATTTTTGATGATTTACGCAAGAAGTATGTAGCCTTGACACCTGAGGAATGGGTGCGTCAGCACTTTATTCATTTCCTGTTAGAGCAGAAAGGTTATCCCAAGGGATTATTGGCCAATGAGGTACAGATCTGCTTAAACGGGACGAAAAAACGGTGTGATACGGTGCTCTACGGGCGCAATCTGAATGCGCGGATGATTGTGGAATATAAAGCACCTTCGGTGGAGATTACGCAGGCTGTATTCGATCAGATTACCCGTTATAATATCGTATTGAAGGTAGAATACCTGATAGTGAGCAACGGGCTTCGTCATTATTGCTGTAAAGTGAACTATATGGATGGCACGTATGCGTTTTTGCCGGATATTCCTCCATACGATATGTTATAGAATAAAAAAATCCGCAATACACGGAAAAGGTAAATGCCTTTTTATGTGTATTGCGGAATATAAGGAAGAGATAAAATGCTTTTATTTAATCTTGGTATCCAAGTGCTTTTCTGTCACTACTCCTGCCAATTCCGGGTCGATCATGATACGTCCACAGTATTCGCAAACGATAATTTTCTTACGCATACGGATATCCAACTGTTTCTGAGGCGGAATCTTATTGAAACATCCTCCACAAGCATCACGCTGTACATAAGTGATACCCAATCCGTTGCGTGAGTTCTTACGGATACGTTTGAATGCCTGAAGCAAACGAGGTTCGATAGTAGTTTCGAGGTTTTTGGTTTTTTCTCTCAACTTTTCTTCTTCCTGTTTGGTTTCAGAGATAATTTCGTCCAGTTCGTTTTTCTTCACTTCCAGGTCTTTCTGGCGTTCTTCCAAAGCATGAGTACTTTTTACAATTTCCTCTTCTTTTGCTGCGATAGAAGCAGTATATTCCTTGATACGTTTTTCGCACAATTCTACTTCCAATGACTGGAATTCAATTTCCTTAGTCAATACATCGTACTCGCGGTTGTTACGTACGTTGTCTTGTTGAGCTTTGTATTTTTCGATAGAAGTTTTGGCTGTTTCGATTTCGATTTTCTTTCCAGCAACATTCGATTTCAGATCTTCTATCTCACCTTTGATTTTTTCAATACGTGTTCTCAAGCCGGTTACTTCGTCTTCAAGGTCTTGCACTTCGAGAGGAAGTTCACCTCTTAAAGTTTTAATCTTGTCGATTTCCGACAGCATGGTTTGCAACTGGTACAATGTTTTCAGTTTTTCTTCCACGCTCAATTCTGTAGAATCTTTTTTTGCTTCTTTAGCCATAGTTCTTATAAATATTTAATAGGATTCGTATTTATATGGGTTATCTGAGTGTTGAGGCTTGGGAAATACTCTTTAAGGAGATTCTGGAATATTTCCGTGGTATACTGTTCACTCTCGTAATGCCCTATTTCTGCAATTAATATTCTTCCTTCGTAGTTGAAATAATCGTGATATTTCACTTCTCCGGTAATAAATACATCTGCCTGAGCAGAAACTGCGTTAGGCAAAAGGAATGCTCCTGCTCCTCCGCATAAAGCTACCTTCCTGATAGGCCGGCCTGTAAGTCGGGAATGCTTTACGCATCCTGCTCCAAATATCTGCTTTACTTGTTGGAGAAAATCACCTTCATTGATTTCTTCCGGAAGTTCGCCTATCACTCCAGCCCCGGTTTGTGTCCATTGGTTAGCCAGTGGGTAGAAATCGTATGCCGGTTCTTCATACGGATGCGCGCCGATCAATGCCCGGGTTACAGATTGCTTTAGAAAAGCCGGCAGAATAGTTTCAATTCTTGTCTCATTTTCTTCGTGCAACTCTCCTATCGCTCCACAATAAGGATTTGTTTCCTCTCCTGCACGGAAAGTTCCCTTTCCTTCTATGTTGTAGCTGCATTTGTCGTAGTTTCCTATACATCCACAGCCGGCTGCAAACAATGCTTCCCGTACTTCTCCAGCCCGTTCTGTCGGAACAAAAGTGACCAGTTTAAGTAAGGCGTTTTCTTTAGCTTCGAGTATGGATACATGGCGTAAACCCAGTTTCTCGGCTATTTTATAGTTTACTCCCTGTGGAGCATTATCCAGATTGGTATGCATGGAAAAAATCACGATGTCGTGCTTGATTGCTTTCATCACGCAGCGTTCTACATAATCTTTCCCTGTCAGCGACTTGTAGCCTTTGAAAATAAGCGGATGATGCGATACAATCAGATTGTATCCCAATTCAATGGTTTCGTCTACTATCGCTTCGGTTACGTCCAGACACAACAATGCCCCTGTAGCTTCCACGTCTGTCAATCCAACTTGCAGTCCGGCATTATCAAATCCGTCTTGCAAAGGCAGAGGCGCGAACATCTCAAGGGCACTAATTACTTCCTTAATTTTCATATGTCGCGAAAATTTAAGGCAAAGATACAAATAATTTTTAGAATATCCGTCAATCTCGTTTTAAAAAAGCAAGGTAGCGATACAACTAGAGTTGTTTCGATGGACACATGGTTTCTACTCGCGGTTCTGATTAAGAATGAAAATGAAACAAGGAGCCTGCTATGGAGGTATTATTATTTTTGCCAGTCCTTTCAAGTAAGTACTGGAGTTTTTCCTTGAAAGTATTGTAATACTTACGGGCAAAAACTGCACTCATTACAGGTAATGAGTGCTAAGAGTCCATGTCTATACATGGAAAGACTTCTGTTAATTCGCAGTCCTCTCTATTTCTGATTTACCAGTTTTACATATCCCAACCGTGTATATTGTACTCCCCGGCTTTCGTAGTGCGACATAATTTTGGCTGAGGCCAGATGGAGAACTTCCTGTATGGAAATTTTGCGAGTATAGCAACTCAGTATTTCAGGAGACATACTTTTCCCTTTTGCCTTTATCAGTAGGGTAAATCGGTTTCCGTCGCGGTCGGCAGCCAATACTTGCTGGTCTACATAGAAATCAGGCTTATACCGGTCTACTTGTAAGCGTACATTGAGAACAGTGAGGTATTGTTCCCTAAGGGTTTCTCCTATTTGCCCCACAAAGCGACTGACGGATGAGATTTTTCGTTTTTGTGCAGTCAGTTCAAAGTGGACGGTAGAAAATTGCTTGGCGAGTTCCACAATACGCTCATACCGTTTTGTGGAAACCTCGAATTTATTGGCTAGCCAAAGTACGTAGGAAGGGTCTATATAATAGATTTCAGCCAGTCGTTTTCCCCGGTATTTTCCGAAAGGCATCAGGTCGTCTGTCAGACCATAATAAGCTTCAAAATAAGAATTATCTACTATTTCTACTTTGACATTGCAGTTTTGTAATAAGGTGAAAGCTCTTTCGGCTGCAACATCGAAAGTCATGGCCAAAGTACGGATAAAAAGCGGTGTGGAGTTGTCGGAAAAGAGTCTCCAAAGGGCATAATATGGGCGATACGGCGTGGCAGTACTGATAGCGTATTTCCCATTTTGAACCGTTCTCCCTTGATTAAACGAGTCAATTTTTGTCTGTATGCCCGCAATCAGTTCTGGAGGTAGTTGGTAAAATACGGGACTATTATTCATAAAATAACCTCCTTTCTTCATTATCTTTCGTGTAAGTTAAGAAGAAAGGAGGAAAAAAGCAAGTAATTTATCAAAAATCAGAAAGCAAGTACCGGACGTACATAACAACTTTTTACTTCTTTAAAATAAGAGTTGATATAATCGTATCCAGCTCCTACACCTAATACAATATCTTGTGGTTTCTTTTCAGATTCAGAAGAAGACCAAAAATAATCATTATTACTCAATGTTGCTGTTTCTATAGTAGAGGTATTTATAATTTCTTTTTGAGAAAAAACAGCATTGCGTAGTTGACCGATAGCAGGAAGAAACCAGCCGCTACTTTTTAAAGGAGCTGGGTGACTGTTCTGATATTCTACAATTGCTTGATAGGCAGCCGGAAAACTATTTTTGAAGTTCCCTTCACTAGATTGAGCTTTTATTATCTGAGAATACTTATAACCACTCCAGTCTGTGTTGTCATTGTTTTGAGTATTTCCTTCTGCAGAGGTGCCTATACTGAATCCTTCTTCTCCCCACTGGTACAAAGTGTCATCTCCTGCATTGCTTGTGGCTATTACATAAGCATGGCATTTCGTCTGACCAATGCAGGGCACATTGTCTCCATTGGTTAAAGGTTGGGAATAATCTGAAGCATCTTTTTCATGCGGCCCAACCTTATATACAATTCCAATACAACTTTGTTTTAGTCCTTTGTTTAAGACCGTACCTGTAGGGATAATAGAACCGTTGCTCATATAAAAGTCTCCTATTTGCAAGTCTCTGGGAATAGCTTCTTCTGGATTTTTATCTTCAATAGTTAGAACTTTGCAATAACCTGTTTCCAAATTGACTCCTGTTTCGCTATGTCTCAATATTTGTTCTCCTATTTTTACTTCCATTTCTATATCGAAAGTCTGGTTCGGAGGTAAGAGGTAGCCATATGTGTTATTGTATATGTTGCAAGGAATGATGTCGTCACCATTTAATGAAAAATGAGTTTCATTGGCGGCTATATAGTATTCGTATGTTCCACTTTCCGCCTGAGTAGTACTGCATTTTTGCATAGGCACTTCGGCTCTAAACAGACTGAATAGGTGACCAAAGTCAAGTGTAAGAGTTTTTTCTTGGTCGGAAACCGGAGCAGGTGAATAAGCGGTCATCAAATCCAATGTATAGAAACTTTCGCTCTGATTTTTAGTTTGCAATAGTTTATCGGAAATTCGTTGTGTAATCTCTTCGGTGGAGATAATTTCATCGAACTCTTTTGAATATGGGTAATACGCAAAGTAAGTGGTGTTTTCTATAAAGGGTAGGTTGCCTTCCCATATTCCGTTCCTATAAGTTAATGGCAAATTCTTGCATTCTTCAATGATACTTCCATCTTCTGTTGTCAGTGCAAAAATTCCTATTTTATCTCCTTCTGTAAATTCATCTGGATAGCTTTCTGTATCCGACAGTTTGAAACCATTCTTGGTGGTATGTATAGTCCATCCATTCCATGGGACTTCGGGAGTCTCTGGGTTTGTAGGGATGTCGTGTGCATTTTCGTTGCTACACCCGTAATTTACTGTCAGAAGAATCATCAAACTGAATCCTGCAATGATCTGTCTTATACTTATATTTACCATATCTTTGTTATTTTATTGGAAGAATACATCATCCAAACGGCTTGTGTTTTCTTCCTCTATTTCGGTCAACTTGTCTTTGCAAGGATCAAAATCTTCAGGAATTTCGAAACATTCTTCCTGTGAGTATCCTAATGATTTGTCCTTATATACCTTATTCATAAATATGCCCCATACTGGAAGAGCCATAGAAGCTCCTTGTCCGTCGCGCATGGTATCGAAGTGGATGTCACGCTCTTCACCTCCTACCCAGCATCCCGATACCAACGAAGGAGTGAATCCCATAAACCATCCGTCGGAGTTGCGGTTGGTAGTTCCTGTTTTTCCACCCATGTCTGCTGTAATATTATAAAGACGGCGGACACGTCCACCTGTTCCTTCATTGATGACCGCACGGAGCATAACCAGCATTTTGTAAGCACTCGATTCACTGATTACTTCTTCTACCTGTGGGGTAAAAGTGGCGATGGTATTGCCTTCGTTGTCTTCGATACGCGAAACAAACAAAGGTGCAGTGCGGATACCTCTGTTGGCAAAAGCAGTGTAAGCACTTACCATTTCGCCTACTGAAATTTCACAAGGACCCAGGCAGAGGGAAACAGTAGGCTGAATGTCTTTGTTCAATACTCCGAATGAGTGGATAAGACGCGCCAATGCATATGGACTCAGTTTGCTCATCAGGTAAGCCGAGATCCAGTTATTAGAGTTGGCAAGTCCCCATTTTAATGTAACAATTTCTCCGTAATGCGATTTGGAGCTGTTGCGCGGAGACCATGCTTTTCCGTTTTCATCGAATAATGTTTGTTCTACGTTACGTACTTGGTCGCATGGAGAAAAACCATTTTCCATAGCCAATGCATACAGATAGGGCTTGATAGTAGATCCTACCTGGCGGCGTCCTACCATTGCCATATCATATTGGAAATAATTATAGTTTGGTCCACCTACATAGGCTTTCACATATCCTGTAATCGGGTCCATTGACATGAAACCTGCACGAAGGAAATGTTTGTAATAACGGATAGAATCCATTGGTGTCATAATGGTATCTTTTTCTCCTTCCCAGGTAAATACAGACATTTCTTCTTTTGTATTGAAAGCTTTGCGTATTTCGGCTTCTGTAGCACCGCTTGCTTTCATCAGACGATATCGGTCTGTCTGGCGCATGGAACGGTCTAAAATCTTGTCTACCTCTTCTTTGGTAAGCTCGTTGGTATATGGGGCAGTACGGCGACCTTTTTTCTCTTTAAAGAATCGTGGCTGCAAATATTTTGCTACATGTTCGTATACAGCTTCTTCTGCATAGCGCTGCATACGGGAGTCGATGGTGGTGTAAATTTTCAGACCATCGGTATAGAGGTTATAATTAGAACCGTCTTTCTTCTTGTTTTTTGCACACCATCCATACAGCGGATTGGTTTCCCAAGCCAGTGAGTCTTCGTAATATTTCTGCATCTGCCAGCCACGATATTTGCTCCGGTCTGGTTTTTTTGCAGTCATTACTCCACGCAGATATTCGCGGAAGTAAGTTGCCAGACCATCCTTATGGTCTACAGGCTGAAATTTCAACACCAAGGGCAACTGCTGTAAAGAGTCACATTCTGCCTCGGTCAGAAAGCCTGCTTTACGCATTTGGTCCAATACGGTATTGCGGCGTCCGCGAGAACGCTCGTTGAAACGGCGGGGATTGTACAGTGAAGGATTCTTGCACATTCCAATCAATGTAGCCGCTTCTTCTATAGTCAAATCTTTTGGATCTTTAGAAAAATAGGTCTTGGCTGCAGTTTTGACTCCCACGGCATTGTTTAGAAAGTCGAATTTGTTGAGATACATCGTAAGGATTTCTTCCTTAGTATAATATCGCTCCAATTTTACGGCAATCACCCACTCTATTGGCTTTTGCAACAAACGTTCCATTACATTGTCGGCCGTAGGCGAATAAAACTGTTTAGCCAGCTGCTGGGTAATGGTACTACCTCCTCCGGCATGTTTCTGCATGAAGATACCTCGCTTTATCAAAGCACGGAAGAAAGCCCGTATATCGATACCCGAATGTTCGCTAAAACGCACATCTTCTGTGGCTACTAAGGCATGAACCAAATGAGGGGATAAATCCTCGTAGCCTACATATACACGATTTTCCTTACTCAGCGACCAGGTGCCGAGCAACTGTCCATCGTCGGATATGATTTGGGTTGCAAACTTCAGATTTGGATTTTCAAGTTCTTCTACAGGAGGGACATAGCCTATCCATCCTTTTGAAATAGCTGTAAATACCGTAGCAACGGATAGAATACCGAGCACCATGAGTGCCCAAAGTATGTAGATGACTTTTTTTCTCATTGTTTTTGAGTTCGATACATTTGTGCAAATGTATGAAAAACTTTTTGTATGACAAAAGATTGACGATATCGGCGTGTAGAAAAAACGTTACTGTTAGCGTAGACTGTATTATCAGTACCGCTGGTCTGCGTTTATAGCGATACAAATCTATGGTAATAGAAGTATTTGTAGTGATAATAGACTTGATGTTTTTGCTCACATTTTTTTGTAAAAATATATTTGGAATTCTTCTTTTTTCAAACGTTTGACATTCAACTGATAAAACCACAAAGTGATTCTGAAAACTGTTTTTCTTATCTATATAAAACCTGCTTATTCGCATCTATTTTTGACAGTTCCGTTTTTTGCTGTTCCGTTTTTTTTGTTTACCTTTGAACTCCGGTTAAATAAAAACAAATATAAAACCGTTGATATGGAAAAAAGAAGCTTAGTTACTATTGCCGAACATTCCAAAGAGAAGATACTTTACTTATTGGAAATGGCAAGAGAGTTTGAAAAGAAGCCAAATCGCCGTCTGTTGGCCGAAAAAGTAGTCGCAACCCTTTTCTTTGAACCATCTACCCGTACCCGTTTGAGCTTTGAGACTGCAGCCAACCGCCTGGGGGCTCGAGTAATTGGATTTACCGATCCGAAAGTTACCAGTTCGTCGAAAGGAGAAACGCTGAAAGACACCATTATGATGGTGAGTAATTATGCTGACATTATTGTAATGCGCCATTATCTGGAAGGGGCAGCAAGATATGCCAGTGAGGTGGCGCCAGTGCCAATCGTAAATGCCGGTGATGGAGCAAACCAACATCCTTCACAAACTATGCTCGACCTTTATTCCATATACAAAACACAGGGAACACTGGAAAATCTGAATATTTATATGGTAGGTGACCTTAAATATGGTCGTACCGTACATTCTTTGCTGATGGCCATGCGCCATTTCAATCCTACATTCCATTTTATTGCTCCAGAAGAATTGAAGATGCCTGATGAATATAAATTGTACTGTAAACAGCATCATATCAATTATGTAGAGCATACTGATTTTACAGAAGAAACAATTGTCGACGCTGATATTTTGTACATGACTCGTGTACAGCGTGAACGCTTTACCGATCTGATGGAATATGAGAGAGTGAAGGATGTATATATTCTTCATAATAAAATGTTGGAACATACTCGTCCTAATCTGCGTATTCTGCATCCGCTTCCTCGTGTAAACGAAATTGCTTATGATGTGGATGATAATGAAAAAGCATATTATTTCCAGCAAGCACAAAATGGTTTGTACGCTCGTCAGGCTATTTTATGCGATGTTTTGGGTATTACCTTGGACGAAGTGAAAGCCGATACATTAAAATAAAAATAAGAAAGTCTTATGAATGAAAAGAAAGAACTGCAGGTTGCCGCTTTAAAAAACGGTACTGTGATTGACCATATACCTTCTGATAAATTATTTACAGTGGTTTCGCTGCTTGATTTACCTCATATGGATACAAACATAACCATCGGTAATAATTTTGAGAGTGCGAAATTGGGAAAGAAAGGAATCATTAAAATTGCCGACCGTTTCTTTACTGACGAGGAAATCAGCCGTTTATCGGTTGTTGCTCCTAACGTAAAACTGAATATCATCCGCGATTATGAAGTGGTAGAGAAAAAACAGGTGGTGATGCCCGATGAGTTGAAAGGCATTGTAAAATGCAATAATCCTAAATGTATTACTAATAATGAACCCATGCAAACCTGGTTTCATGTAGTAGATAAGGAAAGCGGAATATTGAAATGCCATTATTGCGAAAAAGAACAGCATAAAGATAATATAAAGCTGATTTGATGAAGCAGAACTGGAAACCCGGAACAATGATTTATCCGTTGCCTGCCGTTTTAGTTACATGCGGAAGCAATGAGAGTGAATATAATATTATTACCATAGCGTGGGTCGGTACAATTTGTACCAACCCTCCTATGTGTTATATCTCTGTACGGCCGGAACGCCACTCCTATCCTATTTTGAAGAAAAATATGGAGTTTGTCATTAATCTGACAACGAAGGATATGGCTTATGCAACCGACTGGTGTGGGGTACGTTCCGGAAAATCTTTCAATAAGTTTGCTGAAATGGGACTTACACCTGGTAAGTGTGAGGTAGTAAGTTGTCCTCTTATTGAAGAATCGCCGCTGTGTATAGAATGTAGGGTGAAAGAGATTATTTCTTTAGGCTCGCATGATATGTTTATTGCTGATGTGGTAAATGTGAAGGCGGATGACAAGTACCTGAATACGGAAACTGGAAAATTTGAACTGGCACAATCCAATTTACTGGTATACGCCCACGGAGGATACTATGAGTTGGGAGATAAAATTGGCAAGTTTGGATGGTCGGTAGAAAAGAATAAAATAAAAAATACCAGATAGCATGAGAAGAATAGCCTTACTTATATTACTGTGGCATTTCTTTGTGTGTGCAGACTTATGGGCACAATCGGCAGAGAATTTGCAAAGTGGTGTGCACGATGCCAAGGTTAATATAGGAGTAAAGGCAGGATTCAATTCGTCCATGTTTTTTATTGATGAATTCAAGTTGGGTGATTATTCACTTGATCATATTCAAAATAATTATAAAGTAGGATATTTTGCCTCTTTTTTCGTTCGCTTTAATCTTAAGAAGCATCATTTTCTCCAGACAGAAGCTTCCTATCATATTGCAAAAGGAAGTATTTCTATTAATCAGACTACAGAAAACATTGATTTTTTGAAAAGTAATGCATTGGTCAAGACGACAATTCATTCTGTCGATGTTCCTTTGCTTTATGGATATAAATTTGTAGATGTTTATCCTTACGGTATGGCTTTTTTCGTTGGTCCTAAAGTTGCCTATACGTGGGACAAATACACGAAATGTGAATATACCGGTTTTTATCAACAGGATATAAAGGAGTCTATACGCCCATTTAATTTCAGTGCGGTGATAGGACTGGCTGTTAATGTCTCCAATATCTTTTTCGATTTCAGATATGAGATGGGGTTACATAACATGTCTGAGGGAGTTGATTTCAATCGGGGAGTTACAGAAGCCCCGTATAACGAACAGGAAATAATAATCAAACGCCGGCGGAATGTGATGAGTTTTTCTTTAGGCGTGATTTTTTAATATTCATTTATCTTTAAAAGACAGGATTATATGAAACGAGACGATTTAATTTTTGACATTATTGAGAAGGAGCATCAGCGTCAGCTTAAAGGTATTGAGTTGATTGCTTCCGAGAATTTTGTAAGTGATCAAGTGATGCAGGCAATGGGTTCTTGTCTGACAAATAAATATGCCGAAGGTTATCCGGGAAAACGCTATTATGGAGGATGTGAAGTAGTCGATCAGAGCGAACAGATTGCTATCGACCGGTTGAAACAGATCTTTGGAGCTGAATGGGCAAATGTACAGCCTCACTCTGGAGCACAGGCTAATGCTGCTGTTTTTCTCGCTGTATTAAATCCTGGTGATAAATTCATGGGCTTGAATCTGGCACATGGAGGTCATTTGTCTCATGGTTCTGCAGTTAATACATCGGGTATCATCTATCATCCGTGCGAATACAATCTGAATAAGGAAACCGGAAGAGTAGATTATGATCAGATGGAAGAAATTGCATTGCGTGAACGCCCGAAAATGATTATCGGTGGTGGTTCTGCTTATTCTCGTGAGTGGGATTATAAACGTATGCGTGAAATAGCTGATAAGGTAGGAGCTATTTTTATGGTAGATATGGCTCATCCTGCCGGATTGATTGCTGCAGGTTTGCTGGATAATCCTGTGAAATATGCACATATCGTAACTTCTACTACTCATAAGACTTTGCGTGGTCCGCGTGGTGGTGTAATTATGATGGGTAAAGACTTTCCTAACCCATGGGGAAAGACAACACCTAAAGGCGAAATTAAGATGATGTCTCAGTTGCTGGATTCTGCTGTGTTCCCTGGTATTCAGGGTGGTCCTCTGGAACATGTAATTGCTGCTAAAGCTGTGGCTTTTGGGGAATGTTTGCAGCCGGAATATAAGGAATATCAGAAACAGGTACAGAAGAATGCTGCTGTCCTGGCTCAGGCCTTGATGGATCGTGGTTTCACTATTGTATCAGGTGGTACAGACAATCATTCCATGCTGGTAGACTTGCGTAGCAAATATCCGGACTTGACTGGTAAAGTTGCAGAAAAAGCTCTTGTATCGGCTGATATTACTGTGAATAAGAATATGGTACCGTTTGATACTCGTTCGGCATTCCAGACTTCTGGTATTCGTTTAGGTACACCGGCAATTACTACACGTGGAGCAAAGGAAGACCTGATGTATGAAATTGCTGAGATGATTGAAACTGTATTGTCGAATGTAGATAACGAAGAGGTTATTGCATCGGTACGCGCACGCGTCAATAATACAATGAAGGATTATCCTATTTTCGCGTATTGATAAAAGGAATCTGTATTTTAATTAGCGAGGAAACGCACACACGGAAATTACCCGAATGCCCGTGTGTGCGTTCTTGTTTTTAGAATATTCGTACAGAGATACAGAATCTAGAATAACTTTTCCTTTTGCTGATGAGGCATGAAGCAAGTGTAATTTCCCTTTTATCCAGCATGCAAAGCCCATGTGTACTACGTCTAATCCTTTAATGGAAGTGGTTAATGCCAGTATATCTCCATTATGTATAGGAAGTTCTTTTATAGGTTGGTCCAACCGTTGTTTGGGGATATAAAATATGATTTTATCTTGCCATTGAGCTTCTATTGTGCGCATCTTCTCTACCTCTAAGGGGTTGTCCTTCAATGCGGGATAAGCCTTCGGATGGCTTGTCATAAAAGACAATGTCAGTGGGTATGAAGAATGGCTCAAATCTTGGGTACGTTCATGTAAAAAGCCTTTTGATTCGTTGTTTTTTACCCAATCGCTGAAATAGTGCAAACGGGAAGAATATCCGTTTATAATTCCGTTTCGGTAGCGTATACGTGTCAGGTTATGTATAAATGCCTTATAAGTCAAATTGTTCTCTTGCTCGGTCAAAACGAGAGCTAGTACAGTTTCTACGAAGGTAGTACAATCCAAAGAGTCGAGGCGTACGACCAGCCTCTCCTCTTCTTTTGTTTCTAAAGTTCCTGCTGCATAAGGTTTGTCTAAAAATGCTTGGCCGTAAAAAAGAGTTCGACAGCTATCATTGGGAAGTGACGCTCCGGTATGAAGTAACTTCTCTACCTTTATGCTGTCTTGGTATATAGAAGCCTGTGTGGGGAGGTTAAATATAAAAGCACTCCATATTAGGAAAAAGCTAAGCTTCATTTTCATGCTCAGGATCGCCTTTTAATATAGGAAGAGTAATATGATATTTTACAGCCAGCACACGAGTAAGAAATACGGTAGAACCACTTACGATTTGAGAAATATATGATTCTACACCTGCTAAGGCACAAATCCAGTAAGCAATGCCGCCTACTACACAAGCCATAGCATAAATCTCCTTGCGGAAAATAAGAGGAATCTCATTGATGAATACATCGCGGATAACTCCACCGGCTGCTCCGGTCATACTACCCATAATAATGGCTACCCAAAACGGATATCCTGCAGCTATACTTCGTTCTACACCTACGACGGTAAAAAGAGCTAAACCAATGGTGTCGAATATGAAGAATGTATTGTTTAGATGAATAAGGTGTTTGCTAAATAAAATAACGAATAACATGGCAAAAGCCGTACATATTACATAGAACGGGTCCTGCATCCAAGCTGGAGGTACATCTAAAAGGACATCACGCAAAGTTCCACCACCAATAGCGGTTACCAATCCTACAACATAAGCTCCAAACCAGTCGAAACGTTTGGCAGAAGCCAAACGAATTCCACTGATAGCGAATGCAAAAGTTCCGATAAAGTCTAGTACTTGTACAAATGAGGGCATTGTGTTTATGTTTCTTTTGGGTTAAAAGTATTGTTTAGAGATTACCATGCATAGCTGAATCCCAGACTCAAAAGTTCCTGTAATTGGAAGTAGCTATCTCCTTCAGCTCTTGTTACTGAATCGTCGAAACGAGTGTGTACAAAGAGTTTGGTTGAGAAAAAGCGATTGAACACGAAAGTGAAAGTGTTTTCCCAGTCGGATAATACTTTTTCGTAGTTAGTGGTATATGAGAATTTTGAATCCCACATCAAATTAGAAAGAATCTTATAGTTTAATGTTACTTCCAAACGAGAACCCAACTGATTTTCTACTTTCTTTCCTGCTTTAATGTTATACTTTGTCGGGTCTACCTTGCTGCTTGCTACACTGTATCGGGTGTAGTTGAAAGGGTTGACCAGTACAGACAAATTGCAAACGCCATCTTTATTATATTTATAGTCCATACCAAGACCGAGGTTCAATTCGGCCGGAGAGAATAAAGCAGCAATCAGATTATCTGAATTGGTGTCATAGTTGGAGAATAACTGAGTCTTGAATTCTCCAGACAAAGTATAATACCAGTTGGCAATGGCCTTGTATCCTAACTTGGAGCTTAAACGAACCATATCGTTATTGGGCTTAAACTTATGTACGGTATCAGAAGGAGTGGTAACAAATCCCATCTTCCACTCTATCTTGTTTTCAAACTGAACCTTTTGACGATCATCATAATTGAACTGCCATAACAAGTTTCCCAACAAAGTTTTTACACTCTCACCTCCGTTGTACCAGTTGTCGGATACATAATTTTGAGAGAACTGTACGTCTGCATTACCAGCAATCTTCCAGAAATTAGGTTTGGCAACAGATAAATCCTGTTCTTGCACTCCGTGTACATGTGTCGGAGTTGTCAGAAGGCCATACACATATTCTCTTCTTGGTCTTTTTATGATTAACTCCTCTGAGAGAGGCTCCAAGTCTTTTAATTGCATCTCGTTTTTATTTACCAAGTTCGGATATTGCAAATAAAAACTAAGTAATTGTTTGTTGATGGCCCGGTCAATATCAGCTGAAGTCGTTACATGAGGAACTTGAAACAAGGAATCGTGTTCCACATTTTCTTTGATGAACGGAATTTTTGGTGTCCATCCTTCTATACTCATAGCTTGTTCTATGGGAGCGCTATAATAAGTTGCCGGCATAGACAGTTTATAGTAGTCTGCATTCGAGCGGATATCAGGAGCTGGCAAATAAATGTCATCCCAGCGTTCGCACCACTCTTTCCGGTCGCTACGGTATTTGTACAGAAAACGGTTAAATTGTAAAACAATAGGATTTATTTCTACAATATTCTTTTTTCGCGAAGAAAGCGAGTCTGCTGCTATACTCTTGGAGGGAGCTGCTATTGTATCTGCCAATAGTATTTGAATAACTCTATGCATGGAATCAATAGCAACAGTATCTCGTACGAAAATGTCGCTTTTAGTCTCTTTTGTAGCTCTTTGGGTTATAGTACTGTCTTTTACAAGAGTGGTATTTGTCAATATTGTGTCATTGACAAGTAGATTGTCTGTAGATGTTTGTGAATATCCTTTGCTATATAAAGTAAGGATTATAAGAAAAATGCCTATCTTTTTCATCGCTATTTTATGTATGTAATTTCTGCAAAAGTACAATTATTTTTTAAGAATTATTTCAAAAAACAAAGTTTGTATGTGTTTTGTTGACGATTCTACTAATTTAATATACGAAGAGGCAATTTTTATCTCTCGACTCTTGTTGGAATGCAACAGAACATGAAGAACGAAAAACAAAATGAGCCTTAACATTCGTATGTTTTCACGTTATCATGCTATGAGTTTCGGCATTTTTTTATAATTTTGCATCTTTGAATAATAGTTTTAAGAAAACAAATCATTTAAAAATATTCGATTGTGGCAGAAACAAAGTACATTTTCGTAACAGGTGGTGTTGCCTCTTCATTGGGTAAAGGTATTATTTCATCATCTATTGGTAAATTGCTTCAAGCAAGAGGCTATAGCGTTACCATCCAGAAGTTTGACCCGTATATCAATATCGATCCGGGAACCTTGAATCCTTACGAACACGGAGAGTGTTATGTAACGGTAGACGGACATGAAGCCGACCTCGACCTTGGTCACTATGAACGCTTTTTGGGTATTCAGACAACAAAGGCAAACAACATTACCACCGGACGTATCTACAAGAGTGTAATCGACAAGGAACGCCGTGGTGATTATTTGGGTAAGACAATCCAGATTATCCCTCACATTACGGATGAAATCAAACGCAATGTGAAGTTGCTTGGTAATAAATACAAGTTCGACTTCGTAATTACCGAAATCGGAGGTACTGTAGGCGATATTGAATCATTGCCTTACTTGGAAAGTATCCGTCAGTTGAAATGGGAATTGGGTAAGAATGCTTTGTGTGTACACCTTACTTATGTACCTTATTTGGCTGCGGCTGGTGAATTGAAGACTAAACCTACTCAGCATTCTGTAAAAGAATTGCAGTCTGTAGGTATTCAGCCGGATATCCTGGTATTGCGTACAGAACATGAATTGAGTACTAACCTGAAGAAAAAGGTTGCCCTCTTCTGCAATGTAGACGACAATGCCGTTATTCAGTCAATGGATATGCCGACTATTTACGAAGTTCCTTTGCGTATGCAGGAGCAGAACCTGGATGTAACTATTCTTCAAAAGATGGGATTGCCTGTAGGCGAAACTCCTTCTTTAGGTCCGTGGAGAGATTTCTTGAACCGTCGTAATAAAGCAACGGAAAAAGTGAAAATCGGTTTGGTGGGTAAATATGATTTGCAGGATGCATACAAATCTATTCTTGAGGCTTTGTCGCAGGCTGCTACTTACAACGACCGTAAAGCTGATATTCATTTCATCAATAGCGAGAAATTGACCGACGAGAATGTAGAGGAACAATTGAAGGATATGGATGGAATTATTATCTGTCCGGGATTTGGCCAGCGTGGTATTGAAGGTAAGTTTGTTGCTATCAAGTATTGCCGTACACACGATGTACCGACATTCGGTATTTGTCTGGGTATGCAATGTATCGCTATCGAATTTGCCCGCAATGTATTGGGATATGCAGATGCCAACAGCCGTGAAATGGATGAAAAGACTCCGCACAATGTGATTGACATTATGGAAGAACAGAAATCAATCACCAATATGGGTGGAACAATGCGTTTGGGAGCTTATGAATGTGTGCTTGATCCTACTTCTAAAGCTTATCAGGCATACCAGAGTGAACATATCCAGGAACGTCACCGTCATCGTTATGAATTCAATAACGACTATAAGAAAGAATTCGAAAATGCCGGTATGAAATGTGTAGGTATCAATCCTGAATCAGATTTGGTGGAAATCGTAGAAATACCGACCTTGAAATGGTTCATCGGTACTCAGTTCCATCCTGAATACAGTAGTACAGTGCTGAAACCGCATCCTCTGTTCTTGTCGTTCATAAAAGCAGCTATTGAAAAATAATAGGTATTAATTATATAAATAGAAAAAATGGATAAAAACACGTTAGTGGGATTCGCACTGATTGGAGTGGTCATTGTCGGATTTGGCATTTGGAATCGCCCCAGTCAGGAGGAAATGGAGCGTGCAAGACATTATCAGGACTCTATTCAGGCGGTAGCCCAAAAACAAGAAGAAATACGCAAAGCACAAGAAGAAGCAGCGGCAAAAACCATTCAGATTGATTCAACTTCTGCTCTGTTTTCTGCAACACAAGGAACAGAACAGTTTACTACACTGGAAAACGATCTGGTACAGCTCACTCTTACAAATAAAGGAGGACGAGTATGCAAGGCCATGCTGAAAGAGTATAATGACCAGAAACATGAACCACTGGTTTTGTTTGATGGTACAGATGCTTCTTTGAACTTTGGATTTGCAGGAAAGAATGAAAATATTCTGACCGAACAGATGTTTTTTGAAACTACTCAGGTAACCGATTCTACTGTTACTATGCGTCTGAATGCCGGAAATGGAGGACATTTGGACTTTACATACAAATTGTTGCCCGAGTCGTATGTAGTTGACTTTACTGTGCAGGCGACTGGTATGCAGAACTTCTTCTCTCCTTCCTCTCGTAGCATGAGCATCAACTGGAAGCAGCGTGCGCGTCAGATGGAGAAAGGATATACATTCGAGCAGCGTTATACGTCGCTTACCTATAAGCCTAATGGAGATAGTTTCGATTATCTGAGTGAAACAAAAGATGAGAAAGAAACAATTCCTGAAGTACTGGATTGGGTAGCATTCAAGAATCAGTATTTCTCTTGCGTATTTATGGCAGAGAAAAACTTTGAAAATGCAACTCTCGAGTCAAGAATGGAACAGAAAGGTAGTGGCTACATGAAGAATTATCAGGCAGATATGGAAACTGCATTCGATCCTACAGGAGCTACTCCAAGTCGTTTCCAGTTCTATTTCGGTCCGAATCATTTCAAGACACTGCTGGCTACCAATGATTTGAGTTTTAAAGACAAAGATCAGGAGTTGGAAGACTTGGTTTATCTGGGATGGCCTATTATCCGCCTGATTAACCGTTGGTTTACAATCAACCTGTTCGACTGGTTATCAAGCTGGGGACTCAGCATGGGACTTGTTATCTTGCTGATGACTATCATTGTAAAAGTATTGGTATTGCCTACTACTTACAAGTCGTTTATGTCGTCGGCTAAAATGCGTGCTTTGAAGCCTTACGTCGATAAGATTAACGCTAAATACCCGAACAAGGAAGATGCATTGAAGAAACAGCAGGAAACAATGGCGCTTTATAGCCAGTATGGAGTAAGCCCAATGGGAGGATGTCTTCCGATGCTGATTCAGACTCCGGTGTTTATGGCATTGTTCTTCTTTGTTCCGAATGCTATCGAACTCCGTCAGCAAAGTTTCTTGTGGGCAGACGATTTGTCTTCGTACGATGATTTAATTAGCTGGAGTACCAATATTCCTTTGCTGGGAAATCATTTGAGCCTGTTCTGTTTGCTGTTTAGTGTGGCTACTGTATTGAATCAGATTATCATGATGAAACAGCAGGATATGGGCAACAATCCGCAGATGGCAGCTATGAAATGGATGATGTATATCATGCCGGTGATGTTCTTCTTTATCTTTAACGAATATGCATCGGGATTGAGCTACTACTACTTTATTTCAAGTTTGATTGGTATTCTTACCATGTGGATTATGCGCCGTATGACAGATGAGAAGAAGTTGCTGGCTCAGTTGGAAGCCAATAAGAAAGCTCCTTCGCAGAAGAAGACCAGTGGTCTGATGGCAAAACTGGAAGCTTTGCAGAAAGAGCAGGAACGTCTTCAGAAAGAACGTCAAGACCGTCTGAATAAAAAATAAATTCTTTCGAAGAATAGATATCAAGAGCGATTTACCTAAAAGTAAGTCGCTCTTTTCTTTTCTATACGCTCTTTTTTGTACATTTGTAGGACAAGGAAGAATATTCAACTTTAAAAACGAGAAATAAATGAATAAGAATTTTATGACGATGACGGCTGCTATGGTGCTGGCTGCATCAGCAGCACATATTGAGCCTGGTGTGGCTGCAGAAATTATCGGTAAGCAGGAAGTTACGGTCAAGGACGGCCGCCTTACTCCTGAAGCGCTGTGGGCAATGGGACGTATCGGCAGTTCGAGTGTCTCTCCCGATGGCAAACGGATTGTTTATACCGTATCTTATTATAGTGTAAAGGCAAACAAGAGCCATACTGTAATTTATATAATGAATGCAGATGGTTCGGAAAATACTCTACTTACTACAGGCGCAGCCAGCGAGATGGAGCCTGCATGGATTAAAGGAGGTCAGAAGATTGCTTTCCTTACTTCGGAAGGAGGAAGCTCTCAGATATGGGAGATGAATATAGATGGCTCCGGACGCAAACAACTTTCAAATTATGAAGGAGATATAGAAGGTTTCCGATTTTCTCCCGATGGAAGCAAAGTGGTCTTTATCTCTCAGGTAAAATACGGTAAACGTACCTCGGATTTGTATCCCGACCTGGATAAAGCCAGCGGTATGGTAATAGACGACCTGATGTACAAGCATTGGGATGAATGGGTGCAGTCTGTACCCCATCCGTTTGTGGCTTCGTTTGATGGCAATAAAGTAGGACAGGCAACCGATATTCTGCAAGGTGAGCCTTATGAGTCGCCTATGAAACCTTTCGGAGGTATCGAACAGATAGCATGGAGCACTGATTCAAAGCAGATTGCTTATACGTGCCGTAAAAAAACAGGAAAAGAGTATTCTGTATCTACCGATTCGGATATTTATCTTTACGATATAGAAAGCAAGCAGACACGCAATCTGTGTAAAGAGGATGCTGCAGATAAGAATATGGGTTATGATACTAATCCTAAGTTCTCGCCAGACGGTAAACGGATTGCATGGCAAAGCATGGAGCGTGACGGCTATGAAAGCGACCGCAACCGTTTGTGCGTAATGGATTTGAAGAGCGGGCAGAAAACCTATGTGACTGAATCATTCCAGTCGGGAGTAGACGATTATTGCTGGGCGCCGGATGGAAAGACTCTGTATTTTACCGGTGTATGGCATGCTACCAGCATGATTCATAGTACAAACCTTAAGGGTGAAGTAAAGCAGCTGACAGACGGTATGTACGACTATGCTTCGGTAGCTGTTCTGAATGATAAGCAGTTGCTTACCAAACGCCATTCTTTGAGCGCAGCCGATGAACTCTTTACCGTAAGTTTGAAGAAAAAAACGGAAGTGGTGCGTATCACTAAAGAAAACGACCATATTTTCAGTCAGTTGAACTTGGGTAAGGTTGAGCCACGTTGGACAAAGACAGTGGATGGAAAAGATATGCTTTCGTGGGTAGTTTATCCTGCCAATTTCGATCCGAATAAGAAGTATCCTACCCTTCTCTTCTGTGAAGGTGGACCGCAAAGTCCTGTCAGCCAGTTCTGGAGCTATCGATGGAATTTGCAGATTATGGCAGCAAATGATTATATCGTTATTGCTCCGAACCGTCGCGGATTGCCGGGATTCGGTATGGGATGGCTGGAGGAAATAAGCACCAATTATGGTGGGCATTGTATGGACGATTATTTGAGTGCTATTGACGATATTGCTCAGGAACCTTACGTAGATAAAGACCGTTTAGGCTGTGTAGGAGCAAGTTTCGGCGGATATTCTGTATACTGGCTTGCCGGACATCATAACAAGCGGTTTAAAGCCTTTATTGCGCACGACGGATTCTTCAATATGGAACAGCAGTATCTGGAAACCGAAGAACTTTGGTTTGCAAACTGGGATTTGGGTGGTCCGTATTGGGACAAAGAAAATCCGGCTGTGCAGCGCAGTTATGCCAATTCTCCGCATTTGTTTGTTGACAAATGGGATACTCCTATTCTTTGTATTCACGGAGAAAAAGACTACCGTATCCTTGCTTCACAAGGTATGGCTGCCTTTAATGCGGCTAAGTTGAGAGGAGTACCTGCCCAACTTCTTGTATTCCCCGATGAAAATCACTGGGTGCTGAAGCCTCAGAATGGAATTTTATGGCAAAGAACTTTCTTCAACTGGCTCGACAGATGGTTGAAGGATAAGAAATAATAATCTGATTTATAATTCTCCCTTGTCTTGTGTTTAAAATGCAGGCAAGGGAGAAAATGTTTTACTTAATAACAATACTATGGGACTTTTTAATGCTCTTTTGGGAAATGTATCCGAAATGGATGCCAATGCTTTGAAAAATGAATATCAACCTTTGCTGTGCGAGGGGGAGAAAATAGAAAAAGCGTATAAACTGATACGTGATAAGTGGGTATTTACCAACAAACGCCTGATTATACAGGACACGCAGGGGGTGACGGGCAAAAAGAAGGAATATTATTCTATCCCCTACCGTTCTATCGAACGGTTCTCGGTGGAAACTGCCGGTACGTTTGATATGGATGCAGAAATAAAAATCTGGGTACGGGGTTGTGATGAGCCGCTGGAGCAGCAGTTTGGCCGTGAGTCGAATGTAGCGGAGGTGCAGCGGGTTCTGGCGCAATATGTATTGTAATAAAATAAATCCCAAAGAAATAGGATATTTATTGCGTGATATAAATGTTGTGAAAGAAAGAAGTTTAAAACGAGAAAGCTGCTTCCATAAATACTTTGGAAAATGTACAGAGAAATACCAAAGGTGAATTGCGTCCAATAGAGGAGATAAAAGATATGAACATTTATGAAATAACTTTCAGTCCGACAGGTGGAACGAAAAAAGTTGCCGACTTTCTGGCAACCGAATTGAGTCAGGAAATTAGATGTATTGATTTGTCAAACGGTAATGAGGATTTTCATAAATTCTCATTGACTAATGAAGATACGGCTATTGTTGCCATTCCATCCTATAGCGGGCGCGTACCTTCTACAGCAGCAGAGCGCATAGCAAAGATTCAGGGCAATGGTGCTAAAGCAGTTATAGTCTGTGTGTATGGGAACCGTGCCTATGAGGATACTTTGGTAGAACTTCAAGATATTGTACTGCAGGCCGGATTTTCTGTTATAGGAGCTGTTGTCGCAATTGCAGAACACTCGATAGCCCATCGATATGCCACAAACAGACCGGATAAGGAGGATTACGAACATTTAAGAGCATTTGCAGAGCAGATTGGAAATAAACTGAGAAGAAATGACTTTTCCACTCCAGCAATACCGGGCAACAGACCCTACCGGAAAGCTGCCCCTACAGGTATTGTACCTAAAGTTACAAAAGCATGTATCCAATGCGGTCTTTGTGCTTCCAAATGCCCGGTAGGAGCCATTGACAAGAACAATCCGGCAAAAGTAAATAAGAAAGTCTGTATCTCGTGCATGCGATGCATCACAGTATGTCCCCATCATGCAAGAAAGGTGAACGGATTGCTTCTTGCTATCGTAAACATGATGCTTAAGAAGGCATGTACCGTACGGAAAGAATGTGAGTTGTATCTCTGATGTATTGCTTTGGGGCTCTTTGGGGAACTATGAATATGATATTAGGAACAACTGAAAATCTCTGACAATGATACAATATATAGTATGCTGTCATTGCCAGAGATTTTCAGTTTATCAGGTAATCAATAATAGAACTTTTTACAACAGATTTTCGCGTTCTGTGATTTCGGCATCTGTCATTGTGTAGCCTTCCAGACTTCCATCCTTTGCCTGAATACAGATATAAATCATAGGCTCAGCAGAAGTACACTTTAAGTTTCGGTCACATCCTGGTGATACACGAACGATTGACCCTTCACTGATTTCGAAAACTTCATCGTTTACCTGAAACTTTCCGGCTCCTGATAGGATAATGTAGTTTTCTTCATTCGCCTTATGGTTATGAAAGAACGGAACAGATGCCCCAGTCGGCAATGTACCGAACGAGATCTCACATGAAGTAGCTTCTGTAGCTTCTTTCACAAACTGCTTACCTTCAAAACCCTTGATGCAACCGATTGTTGCGTGAGCGTACTTTTCGCCCTTGTTCATAATTTTAATGTTGCTCATATTTTCTGTTTTTATAAAGTTGATTAACTTTGTATTCTAAACTTACTATCATTCAGATAGTGCAAAACTAATCCTTTTTATATTGATAAACAAGAAGTTACATAAATGTAACCCACTTACTTTAAGGTAATTATTATTGGAAATGAACAGCTTGCAATTACAAGAAAATCTAAAAAAATATACTCGTATAGAAGAATGTCCTATCCGGAATGTCTTGTCGCGGTTTTCCAGTAAATGGGCTATGCTTATATTGTGCGTACTTTCTGAAAATGAAGCAACGCGCTTTAATATTATAAGTAAGGCTATTCCGGATATTTCTCCTAAGGTACTTACCGAGACATTAAAGGCTCTTGAGGCCGACGGGCTGGTGAAAAGAAAATTATATGCCGAAATACCTCCAAGAGTGGAATATTCATTGACAGAGGTAGGCCAAAGTTTAATTCCTATACTAAATAATCTCATAAAATGGGCATTGGATAATTCGGCATATATGTCAAAACATAGAAAAAAGTAAATCAGATATTTTCTATAATTTTACATCAACGACGGGTGTTTTGTTGTCAAGTTGGAGAATAAGATTTGAAGGTAAGGCAGTAAAAAGAGGGATATATTTTTTCTGACAAAATGAAAGTTTCTGATTCTCTTCTTTTCTTGTCGACATGATAATTGCAAAGTGTCAATTCTGATGCTTCTACACGGCGTTATTTGCACACGTATTTGGGAATGGTTGTGATTTTGCCGGTTTTTTGAACCTTTCTGAAAACGGGAAGACAATGAATTGGTGCGTAATAAGACTTCAAGGAAAAGAAATGCGGAGAAGAATGTCTTTTTATATGATATTTAAACTTAAATCCATCGTTTTGTTATCGGATAAACGATGGATTTTTTATGTACTTATGAAGGAAATTTGCTGGAAAATCGGTTTTAAGGTATTCTGTTTTTCCGCATTTAGCAAGAATTGGAAACGCGAATGGTCGCGATAGCAAACGTTATTAGTCGCGTAAGCCGATGATACTTGAATCGGAAGGCTTCGATTCAAGTCGTGATTAGGGGTAATAATGAAGGTAAATATATGCTGTAAAGCATGTTTTAGGCGCTGTTTTCGGCTTGAGTGAGAGAATTTTTACATCATGAGTAAAGATTTTGTCTGAAATGTGCGTTAGCAGAAAAAGCCTTTTTCTCTGTTTTAAGAAAGAAAACATTCGTTTTGCTTGTCAAAATGTCAGAATAGGAAAAGAGGTAAAAGGCCGTGCAAAGAAAAACAGGTATATGGCTGGCATAAGCCAACGATACACCTGGTGATATAAGATAAGAATAAAAATTATTTTTCTCTATAACTGATGGTTCCGGTAGCCTGATGAGTAGGCATAACCAGTACTTCGGCTATCTGGACGTGTTCGGGGGCCGAAGCTGCATAGTAGACTACTTCGGCAATGTCATCACCCGTCAGTGGGCGGATACCCTTGTAGAAGTCGTCGGCACGCTGCTTGTCGCCACGATAACGTACTACAGTGAAATTCGTTTCCACCATACCCGGCTTAATGTTCGTTACACGCAGCGGAGTATCGACCAGGTCGATCCGGAGTCCGTCCGACAAGGCTTTTACAGCAGCTTTGGTAGCACAATATACACTTCCTCCCGGATAGGCTGCATCGCCGGCAATGGAACCGATATTGATGATGTGTCCGCGTCCGCGTGCGACCATGCCCGGCACAATCATCCGTGTCATGGAGAGTAAGGCTTTTATATTGGTGTCGAGCACAATGTCCCACTCGTCAAGATTTCCTTCAAATTCTTTGTCTACCCCGATTACCAGTCCGGCATTGTTTATCAGTACATCAATCTGTTGCCACGGGCCTTGCAGGGAATCGATGGCTGCGCGCATGGCAGCACGGTCTCTTACGTCGAAAGGCAGAGTAAGCACTTCTACTCCCAAGGCGGTGAGCTCCTCTTTCAACTGGTTGAGTTTTTCGATGTTTCTGCCGTTCAGAATCAAGTTCGAGCCCATGGCTGCAAACTTACGGGCACAGCCTTCGCCAATGCCACTGGTGGCTCCGGTTATCAGTACGGTTTTTCCTTTCATGCTCTGTTCTCCTTTTTATTTGTCGAAATAGATTTTTCCGAAAAACTCGGGACAATGGAAACAAGGTTTAGGCAAGTCGATAGGACTCCACGACAGGAAGTGAGGTGTCTGCAGTAAATCGCCACACTTGTAGAAATTGGCACGTGCAGTCAGGCCATCCAGATTGAGGATAGAATGACGGAAGAATGCAGATACGGGAATTATCAGAGTTAAATCCCAAGTACATAAACCCACTTTTTCTTCGAAAGGAGTTCTTCCGAGTGAAGCCCATCGGGATACGCTGTCCAGTGCTTCGGAAGGAGCATGCATACGGTCGCCTACCCGTCCGAATTCTATCAGCAAGGTGCCGGCACAGTTGCACTCAAAGTTATAGTATACGTCTTCTTTTTCGTCAGGCTGGATAAAAAACTCTGCACAGGCATCCTCCCATACCCGTCCGTTGTCTGCAGGTGCCACGGCACGTACACTTTCTTCGGTAATGTGATAATGCAAGAGAATGCGGTCGCCTGTGTGGGCAACAGCAAATTTCATTTCCGGCTTGTACGGATATTCTTTCCAGTTTACGTTGTCTACAGCATGATATGCAATTTGTTCCTTTTCAAATAAAGAAGGAATCTGCTCGGGTTTTATCTCTCCGCATGCTGCCAGTTTCTTGATGTGTAATTCTTTCATGTTATTCCGATTAGGTGATAATCTGTTATTTCCCTATACAATGGTATACAAAGCCTAAATCATTCAGCTCGTTTCCATCGTATATATTTCTTCCGTCGAAGATGACCGGAGCTTTCATGGTTTTCTTGATTACTCCCCATGCCGGCAAACGGAATTCCTTCCATTCGGTCACCATCAGAAGGGCATCGGCATCGAGAAGGGCATCGTACATATCGCGTGCGTAATATATGGTATCTCCCACTCTGCGTTTGGCTTCTTCCATAGCAGCCGGATCGTATGCCCGAATCTGGCAGCCGGCTTCCTTGAGTTTTTTGATAAGTACCAGTGCAGGCGCTTCGCGCATGTCGTCTGTTTCCGGCTTGAAGGCCAGACCCCACATGGCAATGGTTTTGCCTTCCAGATTGCCGTTGTAATATTTCTGCAGTTTACGGAACAGAATATCTTTCTGTGCTTCGTTTACTTCTTCTACCATTTTCAGTACACGCATGCTGTATCCGTTTTCTTCTGCAGTTTTGATAAGAGCTTTTACGTCTTTCGGGAAGCAGGAACCTCCATATCCACATCCTGGATAAAGGAACTTGCGTCCGATGCGGCTGTCGGAACCGATACCGCTGCGTACCATGTTTACATCGGCTCCTACCAGTTCGCACAAATTGGCGATATCGTTCATAAAACTGATACGGGTAGCCAGCATGGAATTTGCAGCATATTTTGTCATCTCTGCCGATGGAATATCCATGAAAATTACACGGAAATTGTTGAGCAGGAACGGGCGGTAAAGCTTGGTCATCAATTCTTTAGCCTTATCTGATTCAACCCCTACTACAACGCGGTCTGGAGTCATGAAGTCGCTGATGGCATTGCCCTCCTTCAGGAATTCCGGATTCGAAGCAACATCGAACTCGATGGAGCATCCTCTTTTTTCCAGTTCTTCGTGAATGGCTGCTTTTACTTTTTTGGCAGTACCTACCGGTACGGTACTTTTTGTAACGACCAATACATATTGATTCATGCAGGAACCGATGGTACGGGCCACATCCAGCACATACGAAAGGTCGGCACTTCCATCTTCATTGGGAGGGGTTCCTACCGCACAGAATACGATGGTGACCTTATCCAGACATTCTTCCAGAGAAGTGGTAAAATGCAGGCGTTCTGCTTTTACATTGCGCAGCACCATGTCTTCCAATCCTGGTTCGTATATTGGTATAATGCCTTTTTTCAAGGCTTCTATCTTTTCTTTGTTTGTATCTACACAATACACATTTGCTCCTGTTTCGGCGAAGCAAGTACCTGTAACCAAACCGACATATCCGGTTCCTACAATTGCGATATTCATAGTTATTTCTTCTGTTTCTATATGCGATGCAAAAGTAAAACAAAAAAAGAAGCCGACCGAGAAATGGAAACGAAAGTTTGTAGGTTTACGGAAAAAAATATTAATTTTGCAATTATGATTGAATTGTCGAAACATATCGAAGTGTTACTGCTTGAGAACGATTGTGTTATCGTTCCGGGATTAGGTGGCTTTATTGCTCATTACCGTTCTTCTGTATATAAAGAAGATACTCAGGAGTATTGTCCTCCTGTGCGTACAATCGGATTTAATCCTCAGCTGGTGATGAATGACGGCTTGCTGGTACAATCGTATATGCAGGCATATGATACTGACTTTCCCGATGCAACCCGGCGGATAGAAAAGACTGTTGCTTCTCTGAAAGAGGAACTTTACAAGAAAGGACAGTTTTCGCTTGGCAGTGTGGGTATGTTGTATTATAATATGAACGGTGGTTATGGGTTTGAACCTTGCGACGGTGGTTATTTTACCCCTTCTCTTTATGGTCTGCAGCGCTTTTCTTTGCCTGTTTTGCCGGAAGAGCAAATACAGAAGATTCAGCTTGAAAATAGCCTGCCTGCAGATTTGCAAGATGCAGAAATACCTCAGCAGCATACTGCGTTGAAACCGTTGCGCCATTGGTTGCAGACGGCTGTGGCTGTAGCAGCTGCTATCCTATTGTTCTTTGTTCTGTCCGTTCCGGTAGAAAATACGTATATGGACGAAGCAAATTATGCTTCATTGGGTTCTGCTACGTTGTTTGATGCAATCCGCAATCAATCGGTGAATACTCAGGTGGCCGGCTCTTCGGTACAGCAGGAGGTTGCCCGCAAATCTTCTCGAAAGAATAATGTCAATACGTTGAAACCGGTAGCTGTTAAAGTGGAAAAAGTGGCAAAGTCTTCTACTCCTTCCTCTAAACCGAAAGTAGAAAAGGCAAAACCAGTTGCAGCATCGGCTGTAACTCCTGCCGCAACAGCTTCTCCTAAAAAGGAAACAAAAACAGTTGCACAACCTAAGAAAGTTCAACCGGTGTATTATGTGATTATTGCAAGCCTTACAACCCGTACAGATGCACAGCGGGAACTGAAGAAGTTTCAGGAAGAAGGATGTACCAAAGCTGTTATCTTAGAGTCTCAAGGTAAATATCGTATTGCTTTCGACCAATATTCTACGCAAACGGGTGCATATGGAAAAGTACAGGAATTGAGAAAGCAAGATGCTTTCAAGAATGCCTGGGTATTTACTTCCAACAAATAATCTGAAGCATTAAAGTATGAAAAGAGTAAGATGTCCGAAATGTGACAATTATATACAATTTGATGAAACAAAATACGAAGAAGGGCAGTCACTCGTCTTTGTGTGTGATCAGTGTAAGAAACAATTTGGAATCCGTATTGGTAAATCGAAATTGAATGCGGCTAATCGTCGGGAGGAAGTCGTGGATGAAACCGACGGTTTGCAAGACTATGGTAATATTGTAGTTGTTGAGAATGTATTCGCATTCAAGCAGGTACTTCCCTTAAAAGAGGGAGATAATGTGATAGGACGTCGTTCTAAAGGTACGGAAGTGGACATTCCGATTGAAAGTAACGATCCGAGCCTCGACCGCCGTCATTGTATTATTCATGTAAAGCGTAACAAACAGGGCGAAGTGGTGTATACTCTTCGGGATAATGACAGTGTGACGGGAACTTTTTTGATGAATGAATTGTTAGGTCCTAAGGATAGAGTCCGTATTGAAGGAGGTGCTATTATTACCTTGGGAGCTACTACATTGATTTTACGCAGTGCAGAGTCTGACTCTTAAAAACAATTCGGTGTATAAAACCGTTTATTTGATACGAATAACTAACTATTTAAGGATAACTAACTAATAAACAACTTTGATTATGGCCTTTACGAATAACGTAATGATTGTACGCCACAAGTTGCTCGAGAATCTTGTCGCTTTGTGGAAAGAAAATCAACTGATAGAAAAAATAGACCGTATTCCTTTGGAATTTAGCCCTCGTCGTTCGCAGGCAGTAGGCAGATGCTGTATTCATAAAGAACGTGCGGTGACGAAGTATAAATCTTTGCCATTGCTGGGATGGGATATGACTGATGAAACGGATGAATTGACTCCTCTTTCAGAATATGCCCGCAAAGCATTGGAACGTAAAGGAAAAATCAAGGAAAATATATTGTGTGTGATTGATGAAGCTTGTTCTTCATGTGTGCAGGTAAACTATGAAGTAAGTAACTTGTGCCGTGGTTGTGTAGCACGTAGCTGCTATATGAATTGTCCGAAGGGAGCGGTTCATTTTGATAAAAAGACAGGACAGGCACATATTGATCATGATACTTGTATTAGCTGTGGTATCTGTCATAAGAGTTGTCCTTATCATGCAATCGTATACATTCCTGTTCCTTGTGAAGAAGCTTGTCCGGTTAAGGCTATTCAGAAAGATGAACACAATATCGAGCATATTGATGAAAGCAAGTGTATCTATTGTGGTAAATGCTTGAATGCTTGTCCGTTTGGCGCAATTTTCGAAATTTCTCAGATATTCGATGTGCTTGAAGCAATCCGTAATGGAGAACAGGTGGTTGCTATTCCTGCTCCTTCTATTTTAGGGCAGTTCAAGGCTTCTATCGAACAAGTATATGGAGCATTGAAACAAGTCGGCTTTGCGGATGTGATAGAAGTAGCGGAAGGTGCTATGCATACTACCAGCAATGAAGCTCATGAACTGCTGGAAAAACTGGAAGAAGGACAGAAATTCATGACGACTTCCTGCTGTCCGTCGTATATCGAGTTGGTGAACAAACATATTCCTGATATGAAGAAATATGTATCTTCCACCGGTTCCCCTATGTATTATGCTTCACGCATTGCAAAACAGAAATATCCGAATGCAAAAGTAGTCTTTATCGGCCCTTGTATCGCTAAGAGAAAGGAAGCACAACGTGATGAGTGTGTGGATTATGTAATGACTTTCGAAGAACTGCATCCTTTGTTCAAGGGATTGGGTATTGAACTGGAACAGGCTAATCCGTATAAAGTAGCTTATGAATCGGTGTGCGAAGCTCATGGATTTGCTCAGGCTGGTGGAGTAGCCGGAGCTGTGAAGGCTTATTTAGGTCCTAAGGCAGATGGTATTAAGATGTTACAGTTCTCTGATTTCAATAAGAAGAATATCGGTGTATTGCGTGCTTATGCCAAAACTGGAAAGGTAGATGCACAATTTATCGAGATGATGGCTTGTGAAGGTGGATGTGTGACCGGACCAAGTGCACACAACGATCCTGTGGCTGGTAGAAGACAGTTGAATCAGGACTTGTTGAAGCGTACACTGAAATACGAAAACAGTAACGATAAATAACTCTTCTCAATGAGAAGTTTAATAGAACGTCTTCATCGGGAGCATACCTTGTCTCCCGATGAATTACGTACTCTTTTGGTTGGTTGTGATGCTGAGCATTTGGCATTGATTAACCAAAAAGCCCGTGAAGTAGCATATTCTCATTTTGGCAATCGGATTTTTATTCGAGGATTGATAGAAATCGGCAATTGCTGTCGGAATGATTGTTTTTATTGTGGTATACGCCGCAGCAACCGTAATGTAGAACGTTACCGGTTGGATAAGGAAACGATACTTTCCTGTTGTGCGCAAGGATATGAATTAGGCTTTCGTACCATTGTATTGCAAGGTGGAGAAGATAATTATATGACAGACGAACGGGTTGTAGATCTGGTTTCGTCCATTCGTAAAGCTTATCCGGATATTGCAATTACATTGTCATTAGGAGAAAAGTCCACAGAGGCATATCAGGCCTTTTATCAGGCAGGAGCCAACCGTTATCTATTGCGCCACGAAACACATAATGAAGTACATTATCAAAGTTTGCATCCGGAAAGCATGTCGTTGCAAAACAGATTACGTTGTTTGTACGATTTGAAGAAAATTGGCTATCAGACAGGAACTGGAATTATGGTAGGAAGTCCGGGGCAAACGATTGAACATTTGGTCGAAGACATCCTTTTTATTGAAACTCTTCAACCGGAGATGATTGGTATCGGTCCTTTCCTCCCCCATCACGATACTCCTTTTGCATCTGAACCGTCCGGAAAGATGGAACAAACATTATTATTGCTTTCTATATTCAGATTGATGCACCCCAAAGCACTTATTCCTTCAACCACAGCATTGGCTACTTTAGCTCCCGATGGACGGGAAAGAGGTATCCTGGCAGGTGCTAATGTCGTGATGCCTAATCTATCACCCGTATGGCAACGTAGCAAATATGCTTTATACGATAATAAAGCCTCTATGGGAGCCGAGGCCGCAGAAGGATTGCGGTTGTTGGAAGAAAAGTTGGATGCAATAGGATATGTGATAGACAAAAGTAGAGGTGATTACGAAAACTGAACAACTAAATTGTAGAAGATTATGTATAAAATAGATTCCCCTCATGCAGAAGAGTTTATCTGTCATGATGAAATTTTGGATACATTAGCTTATGCTCAAGCACATGCCGATGATAAAGAACTTATTCGCTCGTTGATAGAGAAAGCACGAGCTTGTAAGGGGCTTAGTCATCGTGAAGCAGCAGTGCTGTTGGAGTGTACAGACTCGGATTTGCTGGAAGAGATTTACAATCTGGCCCGTGAGATAAAGAAAAAGTTCTATGGCAATCGTATCGTCATGTTTGCTCCTTTGTATTTGTCCAATTATTGTGTCAATAGTTGCGTATATTGTCCGTATCATGTGAAAAACAAGACGATAGCCCGTAAGAAGCTGACTCAGGAAGAGATTCGCCGCGAAGTAATTGCCTTGCAAGATATGGGACACAAGCGTTTGGCACTTGAAGCAGGAGAAGATCCAATACGCAATCCGATAGAATACATTCTGGAATCTATTCAGACTATCTATCAGATTAAGCATAAGAACGGAGCTATACGCAGAGTGAATGTAAACATTGCTGCTACTACAGTAGAAAATTACAGAAAGCTGCACGAAGCAGGTATTGGTACCTATATTCTCTTTCAGGAAACGTACCACAAAGAGAATTATGAAAAACTGCATCCACGTGGTCCGAAAAGCAATTATGCGTATCATACGGAAGCTATGGACCGTGCCATGCAGGGAGGTATTGATGACGTGGGATTAGGAGTTTTGTTTGGGCTCAATACATATCGTTACGATTTTGTAGGATTGCTGATGCATGCCGAACATCTGGAAGCAACCTATGGAGTAGGTCCTCATACAATCAGTGTACCTCGTATCTGCTCAGCGGACGATATTGATAAAGCCGACTTTGAGAATGCTATCTCTGATGAAATATTCCAGAAGATTGTTGCTGTGATCCGTATCAGTGTGCCTTATACCGGTATGATTATTTCTACCCGAGAATCTCAACGTTCACGCGAAAAGGTACTCGAACTGGGAGTTTCACAGATTAGTGGTGGTTCGAAAACTAGTGTAGGAGGCTATGCAACAGAAGAAATTCCCGAAGAAAACTCTGCTCAGTTTGATGTCAGTGATACCCGTACATTGGATGAAATTGTAGCGTGGTTGCTGCGTTTGGGCTATATTCCCAGCTTCTGTACAGCCTGTTATAGAGAAGGACGAACCGGAGACCGCTTTATGTCGCTGGTAAAGACCGGCCAGATAGCCAATTGTTGTGCTCCCAATGCTTTGATGACCTTGCAGGAGTATCTGGAAGACTATGCATCTCCGGAAACTCGTGAGTTGGGTATTGATATGATACGTAAGCAAATGGAACAGATACCCAATCCGGCCATTCGCAAACGTGCCTTGGAGAACTTAGAGCGCATAAAGGAAGGTAAAAGAGATTTCAGATTTTAATGAGTATGGAAAATACACCTCGTTCAAATCGTATTCATATTGGAATTTTCGGAAAGAGAAATAGTGGAAAATCTTCGTTGATCAATGCTTTGACCGGACAGGAGATTGCAGTTGTATCCGATTTTGCCGGTACGACAACCGATCCCGTCTATAAGGCAATGGAAATACACGGTCTGGGGGCCTGTGTGTTTATTGATACTGCAGGGTTGGACGATGAAGGTGAACTGGGGGCCTTACGCATCAAACAGACAATGCGTGCAATGGAGCGCACGGATATTGCCTTGATTGTGTGTACAGACGATCAGATTGACCAGGAACTGCAATGGAGTAAATGGCTGAAGGAGAAGAATACCCCTATCCTATGGATATTAAATAAGGCCGACTTACATGCAGACAGCGAACAGATAGCCCGTCGTATAGAGAAACGATGCGGACAAATGCCTTTGATTGTCAGTGCCCGGAATCGGGAAGGAATGGAAGAGATACGCCGAAGCATGATTGGGCAGTTCCCTGATGAAACTATGGAACGCGGTATTGTAGGCAGATTGGTCTCTGCCGGGGATGTAGTGATGCTGGTTATGCCTCAAGATATTCAGGCTCCGAAAGGGAGACTGATTCTTCCGCAGGTACAGACAATCCGTGAACTGTTGGATAGAAGGTGTCTTGTAATGAGCTGTACTACAGAGAATATCACCTCTATGCTTCAAGCATTGGTAGAACCTCCTAAACTGATAATTACCGACTCACAGGTCTTCAAAACGGTATACGAACTGAAGCCCGAGGCAAGTCGTCTTACCTCGTTTTCTGTACTGTTTGCCCAGTACAAAGGCGATATAGACTATTATATCGAAGGAGCCAATGCCATCAGTCAGTTGACTGAGAAATCGAAAGTCTTGATAGCCGAAGCATGTACACATGCTCCCCTTACAGAAGATATAGGCAGGGTAAAAATACCACGTATGCTGCGCAAACGGATTGGAGAAGGATTGCAGATAGATATGGTTTCCGGTACAGATTTTCCGGAAGACCTTTCCTCTTACGATTTAGTAATACATTGTGGAGCCTGTATGTTCAACCGTAAATATGTATTGAATCGTGTTGCACAGGCACGTAACCAGCATATCCCGATGACCAACTATGGTGTAGTGATTGCTTATATAAATGGAATTTTGGATAAGATTGACTATTGATTTGGGAGTATAAGAGCGGTAAGCGGGACTCGAACCCGTGACTTTCGGCTTGGGAAGCCGACGCTCTACCAACTGAGCTACTACCGCAATTCGATAACAGACTCAAAGGTAGATTTTATTTTTGGAATAAACAAGAATAAAATCTGCCTTTTTTATTCCCAAAATTTCATGACATCCGTTTCTCCCCAATACCAATGAGTGAACCCGGCAATGACATTCTTATATCTGTAAATTGGAGTACCCACTTCTGTTCCTGCCGGTGTATAAAGTGGGACTTCTGTTGGTAAAGCATCCGGATTGAGGACCGTTGAATAGTGAAATTCATGGCCTTTCCACTCCATATTACGGTAGTTCATTCTTCGGTAACCGGTCGTCAAACGTGAGTCGGCCGAAGTACACTCAAACGGTAATACATCGGCCATGGCATAAGCCGTACCTCCTTTCCGTACTGTGAGCGAACGGGACAGGAGTACCATTCCACCACATTCAGCCAGCAGTTTTCCACCCTTTTCTGCATAATCCCGAAGTTGCTGCATAAGTCGTTTACGACGGTGCAATTGTCGGGCAAAAAATTCGGGATATCCTCCCGGCAGATATACCAGGTCTGCTTCAGGAAGGTCACTTCCGTATACGGGACTGAAATAGGTTATTTTCCCAAACTCTGCCAGCCGGTCTATATTCTCCCGATATAAGAAACAGAAAGCCGGATCGCGTGCAATGGCAATCTGCATCCGTTTCCCTTGAGAATAATGCATGGCTTCGATGCCAATTTCCGAAGTGTAAGGTAATGTGTATCGACAGGGGAAAATACGTGTGCACAGATTCAGCATCTTATCTATATCGACATGCTTTTCAATCTGTTCGGCTACACGTGAAGATACCGATACAATGGATTGTTTTTCTACCGATGTAATGCTTTGATGGCGGGAAGGCAGATTGATATCCTCTATAGAAGGCAAATGCCCCAAACATTCTATTCCTGCGTCCGAACAGGCTTCTTTCAGCATGGCAAAATGAGCCGGAGAGACTGTTTGGTTGAATACTACTCCTGCAATTCTGACCGAAGGATTAAAATGACGGAATCCGTATAGAAGAGGGGCTACAGAGTAGGCTGTCGCTCTGGCATTGACTATTAGAATAACAGGTATGTTCAGTATCTTTGCGATTTCGGCACAACTTCCTTGCATGCGCCGGTAACCGTCGTACAGTCCCATCACTCCTTCCGTTATACAAACATCCGCATGTTCTCCGTATTTATTGTAGATGTATTGAATATGGGTGCGTGAAGCCAGGCCGAGATCCAAATTCACAGATTCCCGTTCGGATACAATAGTATGATATTGTGTATCAATATAATCTGCACCACATTTAAAAGGCTGCACCTTTACGCCGCGCTTGTGCAAGGCATGCAAAAGCCCCAGTGTGAAAGTAGTCTTTCCACTTCCCGAGACTGGTGCAGCAATCATAAACTGTGGTTTCATATTATAGCATTACTTCTTTTTAAAACGTGGGCAAAGATACGAAGATTAAATAGAAGAATTGCTATCTTTGCACTCCTTTCGACGGATGGAAGGGTAAAAAGATAAAAAAGCATGAAAGTACGTTTTATGAGTCTGGGAAGCGGAAGTAGCGGGAATTGCTACTATCTGGGAACAGATAATGAAGGAATTTTGATAGATGCAGGCATCGGTATCCGTTCTATAAAGAAAATCTTCAAGGAAACAGGACTGAGTCTGGAAAATATACGCGCCGTATTTGTAACTCACGACCATGCCGACCACATCAAGGCTGTAGGTCATTTGGCCGGTAAGCATAACATCCCAATTTATGCTACACAGGAGGTACATTATGGTATTTCGCGCAGTTATTGCATGACGGAAAAGCTGGATAAAGAGCATACGCGTTTTATTCGGAAAGAGGAAACAATAAGACTTGGAGATTTTGAAATTACCTGTTTTGAGGTTCCGCACGACGGTACCGACAATGTAGGATACTGTGTGGTGATAGATGGTAAGACTTTTTCTTTTCTGACCGATATCGGGCATATTACAGAAACAGCCGCAAAGTATATGGCAAAAGCAAACTATCTGATACTGGAAGCCAACTATGATGAGACTATGCTGCAAATGGGCCCCTACCCTTATCATCTAAAAATGCGTATTGCAAGTCCGAACGGACATATGTGCAACCGGGAGATGGCTGACTATATTGCGTCCAATATGCCGGAAGGATTGAAATATTTATGGCTTTGCCACCTGAGCAAAGACAACAATCATCCGGAACTGGCATACAAAACGGTAGAAATGGCTTTGAAGGAAAAGAATATTATAGCCGGACAAGACTTGCAAGTCATCCCTCTAAAAAGAACCGTTCCTTCGGAATTGTACTGTTTTGAATAAGTTTATTTTTGAAAGATAGAATGGAAGCAGGGAGAATAAAATGCTGAAAAGCAAATTATTTCTCCCTGTTTGGTATCATGCTGATTCAATCCGAACAGTATCCTGTAATCGGCGTTGTTGGCTGTACATCCGACGACGTCGGCTGTAAAATCAGCGTCGCCGTTTGCATATCCGACGCCGTCGGTCGAAAAACTCTTCTGTTATCGTTTTTTTTCAATAACTTTTGGTATTTAAAATAAAGCACGTATATTTGGGGCGCTACTTTAACTGCAAAGATAAAGTAGCTGCTATGTAAATCTTTGTATAAATCTAAAAATTGAAACACAATTATGAGTTTAGAAAGAACTTTAGTCATTTTAAAACCATCGGCAGTACAGCGTGGTTTGATTGGAGAAATAACTACCCGTTTTGAACGTAAAGGCTTGCATTTGATTGGAATGAAAATGATGCAGCTTACCGATGAAATACTGAATGAGCATTATGCTCACTTGAGTGAAAGACCGTTCTTCCAGCGTGTAAAAAATTCGATGATGGCTTCCCCTGTTGTTGTATGTTGCTATGAAGGAGTAGATGCTATTCAGATAGTTCGCTCTATGACTGGTGCTACAAATGGTCGTGTTGCAATTCCCGGAACAATTCGTGGTGATTACAGTGTCAGCTCGCAGGAAAATATCATTCATACTTCCGATTCTCCTAAAGCTGCCTTGGAAGAAATAGCACGTTTCTTTAAGCCGGAAGAACTATTCGAATATAAATCATGTGCTCAATCATTCTTGTATTATCAAGAAGAATATCAACTTATCTGATTTATAGAATATTATAGAAAATCACTATAAAAAGTTGAAAAAGTTAGATGCACTCTTAGCTCAGTTGGTAGAGCAACTGACTCTTAATCAGTGGGTCCAGGGTTCGAATCCCTGAGGGTGTACCAAATGGAAGAGTAGATTAAGTTGTAGATAATCAATATTTTACAAATTAATTTACTCTTTTTATTTCTACCTTATTCTTCGTTTATAGATTAAAAAAAAGGGAAATCACCTCACTTTTGAGTGATTTTACATGTCCGAAAACTTATCCTTTTTTATTTAATCTATTATGGCCACATTAAAACTTACAATTTTCAAAGCAAAAGTTCTTAAGAATGGGAAGCACAAAATCAGAATCGCGTTGTGCCATAAAGGAGAAATATGTTACATTTTAACACGTTATCTCATTGATTCTGAGAACCAATTCAAAAATGGACTTATCCAAAAAAGACAGGATGCAAGCGTCATTAATATGAAACTGAGAAACCTGCTGAATGATTTATTACGTATTCGTTATTTAAATCATAATCTGTAAAATCATTACAAATCTCCGTATTATTGTTACATGAATTTGCATAGTATACCACTACTTTTGTATGAAAAGAAAATATGATAAATATGCAAACTCTTAAATTGTATAACGGAATAGAAATACCACAGGAGGGTTTTGGGGTATTTCAAGTATCTAATGATGTATGTGAATCTGTTGTATTGGAGGCTATTGAGACTGGCTATCGCCTTATAGATACCGCATCTTCTTATAATAATGAAACTGCTGTAGGGGGAGCAATCCGTAAATCGGGATTGCCTCGTGAAGATTTTTTTATTACCTCAAAAGCTTTTATCAATGAAATGGGATATGTACAGACAAAAACGGCTTTTCAACGGACACTTAATAATTTAGGTGTTGAGTATCTTGATTTATATCTCATCCATATGCCTTTTGGAGACTATTATGGTGCATGGCGGGCTATGGAAGAACTATATAAAGAAGGGCGTATTCGTGCTATTGGTGTAAGTAATTTTCAGAGTGACCGTATTATAGATCTTTGTTATATGGCTGAGATTAAACCGATGGTGGACCAATTGGAGTTGCATCCTTTTTATCAAAGAGAAGAGGAGCTTGATATTTTACATGGATATGGTATTATACCGCAGGCTTGGGCTCCTTTTGCCGAGGGGATGAATGGAATGTTTACGAATCATATATTGAGAAAAATAGCGAAAGAACACGATAAGACGGTAGCACAAGTCATTCTTCGTTGGAATGTACAAAGAGGCGTAAGTGTCATTCCGAAATCTGTTCATCGCAGTCGCATGAAAGAGAATTTAGGAATCTGGGACTTCGAACTTTCTAAAAATGATATGCAAGCAATTACTTCACTTGATCTTGCACGCCCACAAATGCTTGACCCGCATAAGCCAAGTGAAGTGCATCGGCTTTTTAATTATTTGGAGAATCCTGTGCTTACCAGTTTGTAAATTATCGGCTGAGTTGGGAAATATTGTTACGAAAACATTCTATAATTTGAGGAATATAAGAGTTAAATATAATTACTATGAACCGCAGGACTTTCTTAAAACAAGCTTCAGGTTACGCGTTGGCAGTAGCCGGTACAATGACAGGAGTAGAAAAGGTTTTTGCAGAATTAATACCCGCAAAAAAAGGTAGTGCATATAATCTTCATAACAACACAGAGCAGAGGCAGGATTTTGAGCATCGTAATTTAGGCGGAATGGATGTTTCTGCTATTGGACTGGGCTGTTTGCCAATGGTAGGCTATTATGGAGGGAAATATGAGAAAAAGGACATGGTATCCTTAATTCGTCGAGCATACGATCAAGGTGTTACATTATTTGATACAGCGGAAGTTTATGGACCTTATATCAGTGAGGAATGGGTAGGTGAAGCTGTTGCACCATTCCGTGATAAGATAAAGATAGAAACAAAATTTGGTTTTGGAGTGGAAGAAGGTCAACCGACATCACTTAATAGCCGTCCTGATCATATCCGTAGAGCGGTAGAAGGTTCTTTGAAACGTTTGCGTACCGATCATATTGATCTTTTGTACCAACATCGTGTAGATCCGAATGTGCCAATGGAAGCTGTGGCAGAGGTTGTGAAAGAGTTAATGAAGGAAGGCAAGGTTTTACATTGGGGATTGTCTGAGGCCAGTGCTCAATCCATACGTCGTGCACATGCGGTATGTGCTCTTTCGGCAGTACAGAGTGAATATGCTATTTGGTGGAGAGAGCCGGAAACTAAAATATTTTCTACTCTTCAAGAATTAGGTATAGGCTTTGTTCCGTATTGTCCGCTCGGAAGAGCCTTTCTTACCGGAACCATTAATGAGAGTAGTCGTTTCCTGAAAGGGGACCGGCGATATAACTTACCGCAATTCCAGCCTGAAGCATTAAAGCATAATATGCCATTGGTTTATTTGATAAGAGAATGGGCAAAGCGTAAAGCAGTGACTCCTGCACAATTTGCGTTGATTTGGATGCTTTCCCGTAAACCTTGGATTGTTCCTATCCCTGGTACTACAAGTATTGCTCATTTAGATGATTTCCTTGGTGCAGTATCTGTAAGATTAACTCCTTATGAAATGGAAGAGTTTGATGCTGCTTATACTAAAATAGATTTGATGGGACATCGTGCAGATCCGTTTACAGAAAGTCAAATTGATAAATAATCATCTATATTCATTGGTATAGATTGTGAGGTATCTGCATATTTCAGACAAAAAACTTATCGGATGTACAAACTTAATTTTATAAACTTCTGCTTGTCAATAACAGAGTTTTTTACAATATTCTGAAGGAGTGATACCTTCTAATTTTTTAAACATTCGGCTAAAATGCTGAGAATATTCAAAACCAAGATGCTCCGATACCTGAGATACAGTCTCTCCGGCAGTAAGGTAGTTTTTTGCAAGTTGGATAATGAAGAAGCGAATGTGATTGCTTGCTGTCTCACCGGTAGTTTTTTTGATAACATCTCCAAAATAATTGGGTGACATACATAATTCGTTTGCGCAATATTGTACGCTGGGAACCCCATGAGTTAATTGGAGTTTGTTTTCAAAATATTCACGAAGCAAGCGGTCAAAACGAATAAGAATATCGGAATTTTCATGCTTGCGGGTAATAAATTGACGATTGTAAAAACGTTGGCAAAAATTAAGAGCTAGTTCAATATAACCTATGATAATCGTATTCTGAAGATTATCTGGCTTATTGTTTAGTTCTTTACGAATTTGCTGCATTAATGAGACAAGAATATCATGTTCGTCTTCCGTCATGTGGAGGGCTTCATTGACACGATAGTCAAAAAAGGAATAATCCTTAATATGTTTCTCGAGCGGGAAATTATGAAGTAGATCAGGATGGAATAGAAGCGCCCATCCTGTAATGGATACTTGTTCTCCATTGTCCTCCTTGCCTCCTATTTGTCCTGGAGCTACGCAGAGTAATGTTCCTTTATTATAATCGTATTTTCCACAGCCATATTCCAAATCTATGTTCGCGTCATCTCGGAGAAATAATCCGTATACACTATAGTTGTTTAAACTATGACGTATAGGTGATACTTCTGCATAATTTATGACAGTGATCAGCGGATGCTGTTCGTTGCATCCAAGATAATGGCTATAGTCATTGACATTTCTTACTTGCAGTATGTTATTCATTATTTTTTTCTATTATAGTAATGCAAAGATATACTATTATATGATTCATGTTTTGAATAGATAGTAAATTCTGTAAAAATGGTACAGATTGCAGGATTATGTTTACAAAATTACTCTATGTTTCAACTTAATTTTGCATGATGAAAAATAAAACATATATAATACATCGTGTAATAATAGTGTCAAATATGGAAATTGCAGAGATTGAATTTAAAAATTAAATGATATGTTGAAAAATAAATAGCCTATTTATGAACAAGATTATTTTAACATTGCTGGTAGTAACAACTTTCTGTTTTACTGCTTATTCTCAAAATGAAAAGCGTATGCAAACCTTAAATAAGGTGTTAATTGTTTATTTCTCTGCCACACATACTACAGCTAAAGTGGCTCATATGATTGCAAATATCACTGGTGGTACTTTATATGAGATTACTCCTCAACGGATTTACACATCTGAAGATCTTGATTGGAATAACAAAATGTCACGTAGCTCAATAGAAATGAAAAATCCTGCAGCACGTCCGACATTGCATGGTACAAAATTAAATATCAGTGGCTATAATGTAATTTTTATCGGCTATCCTATTTGGTGGAATCAAGCTCCAAGAATTGTCAATACTTTTATAGAAAGTTATTCTTTGGAAGGGAAAATACTTGTACCTTTTGCTACATCTGGTGGGAGCGGAATAGCCAATAGTGTAAAAGAGTTAAGGAATGCATATCCTAAGCTAAAATGGAAGGATGGTAAATTACTGAATACGGTGAATCGTAATGCTATTCAGGACTGGGTTAACGATGTAATAAAAAGTATCGATTTATAAAATAAAATGATGTTTGGAATAGGTACACAAGAAATTATTTTTATCGCACTGATAGTCCTGTTGTTTTTTGGAGGTAAGAAAATTCCGGAATTGATGGGAGGACTTGGAAAAGGAGTACGTAGTTTCAAGGAAAATATCAAAGAAGTGAAAAATGACATTGGCATAAAGAATGAAGATTCTGCTGAATGATGATATAAGAAAGAATACGTATGAAATTTAAATTGTTTCAGTGTTTTAGGTGTTGAGTTTATAAATTGATTATTTATAAGCTCAGTAATAGTTTTTCTTGCGTTTGCAGTAACGTTCGCATTGGGCACAAATATCATATCCCAACATCGCTCCCAGTATAAAATCTTCTTCCGGTGTCAACATATGGAGTGGGCGTTTTGCCAGATGTCTGATTGCCTGAATGCATTCCGGACGCCCGAAAAATAAGTTCACGCTTGTATTTGTTACCGGTTGTACCAGAAAGTCGATTCGCTGCTTTTTCAAGCGTTCGATGGCAAACTCTTCATACTTGCGGTTGACTGTAAAGAGAATCATGCGGCGTACACCTTTTTTGTATTCATATATGTGATTCAGAAAAACTTTCATTTCAGCTGGCAGGATGTCGGGAGATGATATCATTGTAATAAAATGGATTATGGTAGATAAAAAGGTGATTGTGGATTAAAAAGTTTTCTTTAACTCGTCGGTCCAAGTTTTGATGCGTGTGGATGTTTTGTGGCTTTCATTTATATCATCTAATGCAAGACCTACAAAACTACCGTCGACAACAGCTGCAGAGTTAGAGAAAGTGTAATCATCTGTACTTACATGATTGCCCAGAAAGGTGCATCCGCTGTCTTTCAAATCTTCGTACAAAATCCCCATGGCATCACAGAAAGTGTCACAATAAGATTCAGAGTCTCCACAGCCAAATAAAGCGATATACTTCCCTTTTAAGTCTGCATTCTTCAGTACTTTGATGCCATCATACCAGTCATCCTGCAGTTCTCCGTCTCCCCAGGTTGAAGTGCCAAGAAGCAGAACATCGTAAGCATTGACCAATTCGACAGTCAGTTTGTCTGCACTATAAACGTCTGTATTTGCGATTCCCAATACAGCAGCCAATTGCCCTGCCAAGTTTTCACATGTTCCTGTAGTGGAACCATAAACGATACCAATTTTTTTCATGATGTTTAATTTAGATTGTTTTTCTGTGGCAAAGGTAGGCGGTCTGGGGTTGTTTTGAAATACCTAAAAATAGTGCTTTTATTAAGGCGTATTGCTGCTGTTTTCAGACTGTTGGAAAACACTGTATACATAATAATATTAGATACAGCTTTTGTTTCTTAAATTATGGATACCTATTTGAGGGGATTAAGCCAAAATTGGCTGATGCTTTAAAAGAAAGAAACAGATATTTTATTGCTATTGCGAGAAATTATAGATTGTTTTCTTAAATTTGTAAAAACCAATTGTTGATTTTATGAAACCAAAGTTTTTACTTTTTTTATTTGTACTGTCTCTCTGTTTTAGTATGTCTTCGTGTGTTGTACATAAGCATCCTCATAAATTGCATCATAAAGAAATTCCACCCGGCCATGCAAAGAAAAAGCATGGAAAGAAATCAGCTAAGTATTATGCTCCCGGTCATTGTAAAGAAATACATCATTATTAATTTATTAAGGTATACCGAATTTATTGGGTATACCTTAAACAGGAGCTAATTTTAAGTAGAAATAGAAGTTTTTATGGTTGTAGATGTTATTTGTTTAGATTTCTATTTCACCATCAAAAACTTTGGTTGCAGGACCTTTCATGGTCATATGATTGGTGTGTATATCCCAGTTCATCAGGAGCTCTCCTCCGTCCATTTTTACTTTTACATTTCTTGTACACTGTTTAGTAAAAATAGCGGCAGCAGCAGTTGCACATGCTCCGGTTCCACAAGCCTGAGTAATGCCTGATCCTCTCTCCCACACACGCATGCGAATGTGTCCCTCGTCTAAAATTTGGGCAAATTCTACATTGGTCCGATCAGGAAATAAAGGATGATTTTCTAAAAACGGGCCTGCCTGAAAAAGATTGACGCTCGAAACATTGTCTACAAAAATGACTAAATGTGGATTCCCCATTGATACGGCAATACCCTGGGGGTAAGGAGATTGTTCTCCTAATTTTACCCAATGAATATTTGTGGGTATTCCCATATCTACCGTAACTTCATCTACTGTATTGTTTGAGTTTACATTCAGCTTTAATTGTTTAATACCCGATTTGGTTTCCAGCGCAATATCCTTTTTATCCGTCAGTCCATATTCGTAAAGATATTTCCCAATACACCTGCTAGCATTCCCGCACATCATGGCTTCAGATCCATCTGCGTTGAAAATGCGCATGCTGAAGTCACCGATATTAGATGGTCCTATTAATACTAATCCATCACTTCCTATTCCAGTATGCCATTGACTCCAGCAGATTGCCCGTTTTTCCGGATTCTCTATAGGATATTGCAAGGTGTTGACATAAATATAGTCATTACCTGCTCCATGCATTTTAGTAAATTTTATTTTCATAGACTATTTTGATTAAATGAGTAGATTGAATTTTTTATCATATGCTTATAATTGGATATATAATTGACATATAGTATTGCATTATTGCTTATATTATGTTATAATGATACAATAATTAGCTGTATGTGAAATATTGTCATTGTTAATCGCTATTATTATATCTTTATGTTCGCAAATGTATGAAATGGAAATTCTGTTTTTATGATGAAATGGAATAAAAAATAAATAGTTGTTCTTTTTGTGTTATTTTGATATAATAATCATGTATTAAATAATAGATTATTCTATATTTTATGAATAATGGTATTAATATGTAACATTAATATTGTTTTTGAAATTAAAATTTATATCTGATTGTTAAAGCAAAAAGTATGAGTCAGATTAGTTTTTTTATTGCATGTACTTATTGTATTTTATGAAGCACTTTTATATATCCTGTTCAGTACAATAAGTACCTTTTGCATTATATGTTCCGAGAGAATATATAAAGTACTATCATACTGATTTTTATCATTTACTTATACTGTTAATAGTTTTATGTGATAAGCTGCATAAAAAATACATATTGTACTGCTTATGAAAAGGTTTATTGTATAAGATAAGATATTTATCTATTTGATTAATAGATAATTATTAGTCTTGTAAAATTTGGTTGTTTCAAAAATAAATTCTTTATTTGCACAGCGAAACAAAATTATGAACTATGGAACACAGCATGCAATTGGCCAATAATCATATTTCGGTAGATTGTGTAGTGATTGGATTCGATGGCCAAAATTTAAAAGTATTATTAGTACGTCGTATAGGAGAAGATGAAGGTGAAGTTTTCCATGATATGAAACTGCCTGGTAGTCTTATATACATGGATGAAGACTTGGATAGTGCGGCTCAGCGAGTTTTAACCCAACTGACTGGATTGAAAAATGTAGACTTAAAGCAATTTAAAGTGTTTGGTTCTAAAGATCGCACCAAGAACCCTAAAGATATCCGTTGGTTGGAAAGAGCTGAAAAAGCAAAAGTTGATCGTATTGTGACAGTTGCTTATTTTTCATTAGTAAAGATCGATAAAACTCAAAGTAAGCTCTTGGATAACTTTCAAGCAGAATGGGTTTCTCTGCAAGATGTAAAGGAACTTGCTTTCGACCATAATCAGATTATTGCCGATGCAATGGAATTTATCCGTCAATATGTGGAGTTTAATCCGTCTTATCTTTTCGAATTGCTTCCTCGGAAATTTACAGCTCTTCAGTTGCGTGTTTTATATGGTTTACTCTATGGGAAAGCTGTAGATGTCCGTAATTTTCATAAGAAAATAGCGATGTTAGACTATGTAGTTCCTTTGGATGAATTCCAGCAGGGAGTGTCACATCGTGCAGCAAGATATTACCATTTTGACAAGAAAATTTACAACAAGACAAGAAGATAAAATAATAAAGTATGTATTTATTAGGATATGATATAGGGAGTTCTTCTGTAAAAGCCAGTTTGGTCAATGCAGAAACGGGGAAATGTATTTCTTCTGCTTTTTATCCTAAAACAGAAGCTCCTATTATCTCAGTCAAACGAGGTTGGGCAGAACAAGAACCGGACAGTTGGTGGGAATATTTGAAATCTGCAACTCAGGATATTCTATCCAATTCCTGTATTCGTAAGGAAGATATAAAGGCAATAGGTATTTCATATCAGATGCACGGCCTTGTATGTGTAGATGCTCAGCATCGTGCTCTTCGTCCGGCGATTATATGGTGTGATTCCCGAGCCGTTCCGTATGGTCAAAAAGCTTTTCATGAATTAGGCGAAGAACATTGCCTGTCTCATTTACTTAATTCTCCAGGTAACTTTACAGCTTCTAAGCTGGCATGGATTAAAGAAAATGAACCGGAGGTATATGAAAAGATATACAAAATCATGTTGCCCGGTGATTATATCGCCATGCGTTTGAGTGGAGAAATCTGTACTACGGTATCAGGCCTTTCGGAAGGTATGTTCTGGGATTTCAAACAAAACTCAGTGGCCGATTTCCTGATGAAATATTATGGATTTGATTCTTCTCTTATTCCTGATATTAAGCCTACATTCGGAGAACAGGGAACTGTTTCTGCCGAAGCAGCTCTGGAACTTGGACTGGCAGCAGGAACACCTATTACTTACCGTGCAGGCGACCAGCCCAATAATGCATTGTCTTTGAATGTATTCAATCCGGGAGAGATTGCTTCTACAGCAGGTACTTCGGGAGTTGTATATGGAGTAAATGGAAAAGTCAATTACGATCCACAGTCGCGTGTAAATACATTTGCTCATGTTAATCACACTGCAGACTGTATCCGACTGGGTGTTCTCTTATGTATCAACGGTACTGGTATTCTGAACTCTTGGATGAAGCGAAATGTGGCAACAGAGGGATTGTCGTATGCAGAAATGAACGATTTGGCTGCTCAAATCCCAATCGGTTCGGAAGGTATCACTATCCTACCCTTTGGCAACGGTTCGGAGCGTATGCTTGAAAATCGTGAAGCAGGATGCTCTATCAATGGCATTAATTTTAATTTACATCATAAAGGTCATCTTATCCGTGCTGCTCAAGAAGGAATTGTTTTCTCTTTCAAATACGGTATCGACATTATGAAAGGCATGGGAATGGATGTACAGAAAATCCATGCAGGTCATGCTAATATGTTCCTCAGTCCGGTATTCCGTGAAACACTGGCTGGTGTAACAGGTTCTGTAATCGAACTTTACGACACAGACGGTTCTGTAGGCGCTGCTAAGGGGGCTGGTATGGGAGCTGGAATTTATAAAGACCATGTGGAAGCTTTTTCAACTTTAGAGAAGCTTGCAGTCATAGAACCCGATTCTTCGAATGCAGATGCTTACGCAGATGCCTATGCGAGATGGGTAGAATGTTTGAAAAAAATATAAACAATCATAGATTCTGATTTGATAAAACAACTATTTAAAATAAATAATCTTTAAACTTTAATATTATGGCAACAAGAGAGTATTTCCCAGGAATTGGAAAGATAAAATTCGAAGGTGTAGAAAGTAAGAACCCAATGGCATTCCGTTATTACGATGCCGAAAAAGTGATTTTGGGTAAACCAATGAAAGACTGGCTCAAATTTTCAATGGCATGGTGGCACACCTTGTGCGCAGAAGGTTCAGACCAGTTTGGTGGTGGAACAAAACAATTCCCGTGGAAAAGCAGTGCAGACAAAATACAGGCAGCTAAAGATAAAATGGATGCTGGATTTGAGTTCATGCAAAAAATAGGTATCGAATATTATTGTTTCCACGATGTAGATTTGTGCGATGAAGCAGAAACTATCGAAGAATATGAACAGAATCTCAAGGAAATAGTTACTTATGCGAAGAAGAAACAGGAAGAAACCGGTATCAAACTTCTTTGGGGTACTGCTAATGTATTCGGCCATGCCCGTTATATGAACGGAGCTGCAACCAACCCTGATTTTGATGTAGTGGCACGTGCAGCCGTTCAGATAAAAAATGCAATCGATGCCACCATTGAACTGGGCGGTACCAACTATGTATTCTGGGGTGGACGTGAAGGTTATATGTCGCTTCTGAATACTGACCAGAAACGTGAAAAAGAACATCTTGCACAAATGCTGAAAATGGCACGCGACTATGCACGCAGCAAAGGCTTTACAGGAACATTCCTTGTAGAACCCAAACCAATGGAACCAATGAAACATCAGTATGATGTAGATACAGAAACTGTGATTGGCTTCTTGAAAGCACACGGTCTTGACAAAGATTTCAAGGTAAATATCGAAGTTAATCATGCTACATTGGCCGGACATACTTTCGAACATGAATTGGCTGTAGCAGTAGACAATGGTATGCTGGGTTCTATTGATGCCAACCGTGGTGACTATCAGAACGGATGGGATACAGACCAGTTCCCTATCGATAACTTCGAACTCATTCAAGCTATGATGCAGATTATCCGCGCTGGTGGTTTGGGTAATGGCGGTACCAACTTTGATGCAAAAACACGCCGCAACTCTACCGACTTGGAAGATATTTTCATCGCTCACATTGCGGGAATGGATGCAATGGCCCGTGCTTTGGAAAATGCAGCCCGTCTGCTCGAAGAATCTCCATACAAGAAGATGCTGGCAGACCGTTATGCTTCCTTCGACAGTGGTAAAGGAAAAGAATTCGAAGAAGGAAAACTTTCTTTGGAAGATGTTGTTGCTTATGCCAAGACTGCAGGTGAACCTAAACAGACAAGTGGTAAACAAGAGTTATACGAAGCAATTGTAAATATGTATTGCTAATCTCTTGATTTTATTATACCGTATCAGGTATCGTCGGTACATATCATTTACAGACTGATCTCTTTCAGTAATATGTACCGGCGTTTGCCTTTTTAACAATCTTATAACTATGAATGACGCAAAGAAAAGTAAAACCTATCTTTTTTCCATTGTAATGGTAGCCGTATTGGGAGGCTTGCTGTTTGGATACGACACCGCGGTGATTTCCGGAGCCGAAAAAGGCTTACAGGCATTCTTCATGGGAGCAGACGATTTTGTTTATACAGATACATGGCATGGCATTACTTCATCCAGTGCTCTTTTAGGGTGTATCATAGGTAGTGCCATTTCGGGTTGTCTGGCTTCCCGTTATGGCAGAAAGCAGTCGTTGTTTCTGGCAGGTATCATGTTCTTTCTGTCGGCTTTAGGTTCATACTATCCCGAGTTTCTTTTTTTCTCTTATGGAGAACCTTCTTACTCTTTATTGCTGGCTTTCAATTTCTACCGTATATTGGGCGGTGTAGGTGTCGGACTGGCCTCTGCTCTTTGTCCGATGTATATTGCCGAAGTTGCTCCAAGTAATATCCGAGGTACATTGGTTTCCTGGAATCAATTTGCTATCATCTTCGGACAGCTGGTAGTTTATTTTGTCAATTTTATCATTCTTGGTGATAATATTAATCCTGTTGTCGAAGTGGTAGAAGGAGTAAACAAGGTTATCAATCCGGATGCAGCAGCATGGGCTATCGAAACCGGATGGAGACAGATGTTTGTAAGCGAAGCAGTACCTGCCGGACTTTTTACTATCTTGATTCTGTTTGTACCTAAAACACCACGTTATCTGGTAATGTCGGGACATGATGAAGAGGCACTGACTGTATTGACGAAAATCAACGGCCGTGAGCGTGCCAAGCAAATTCTGGCCGATATCAAGGGTACCGTACAGACTAAGACAGAACGACTCTTTACTTACGGATGGTTGGTAATTTTTATTGGCATTATGCTAAGCGTATTCCAGCAGGCAGTGGGTATCAATGCTGTATTATATTTTGCTCCACGTATTTTCGAAAGCATGAATATCGGCAATCCGATGGTACAAACAGTCTTCATGGGAGTTGTTAATATTTTATTTACACTTTTGGCTGTGTTTACTGTTGAGAAATTAGGACGTAAGCCTTTGCTGATCTGTGGTTCTATCGGTATGGCTGTAGGAGCTTTAGGTGTTGCTTTCAGCAATCTGGCTACAGGAATTTCTCCACTAATACCGGTGATCAGTATTATGATTTACAGCGCATCTTTCATGTTCAGCTGGGGTCCGATATGCTGGGTACTTATTTCTGAAATTTTCCCCAATACAGTGCGTGGTACAGCTGTTGCCATTGCCGTAGCTTTCCAGTGGATATTCAATTTCATTGTATCGTCTACCTTCCTGCCGATGTATAATATGAGCGCAGGCGATATGGGTGAAAAATTCGGACATATTTTTGTATACGGCCTATATGGTGTGATTTGTATTATAGCAGCCGTATTTGTCTGGAAACTGGTTCCCGAAACCAAAGGAAAGACATTGGAAGACATGACTCGTTTGTGGAAAAACAGACAAGAGCAAAACAAGTAGAAGCTAAGCGGAAAAAGATCTTGTTATTCAGGTAAAATAGTACAGATACCGATACTCCTTTTGAGTGGAGTTTATCGGTATCTGTTTTTTATAGGCTGTCTCAGCAATAAAATGGATGTACTATACAGATGCAGTATGTTTGTTGTTCTATTTATCTTTTGTATCCGACGACGTCGGATATAAAAACGGCGACGTTGGCTCGTCAACCGACGTCGGCAATTATACAGCCGACGACGCTGGATGCAGACCGTGATTCATCACAAAAACTTACGAGAATCTTATTCCTTTTAAAAAAAACGTCTGCCGAAGGTGATACTGCCTACACTACAGAACCGTCTCGAAACCTTTCGTTGAAATATGATTATTCGCTTTTTTATCTCAAACTTTTCGTATACCTTTGCGACTAAGAAGTAAAACAAAGGGGTGCCCAACCAGATGACGGGCTGAGATTATACCCTACGAACCTGATTTGGTTAATGCCAACGGAGGGATTGTTGTTCGATTATATCTTTTTTATATCCGTTTTCCGGAAGTTCCTTCTTTGTATTACTTTAATTTTTAAAATGTATCGACATGAAGATTATAGTAAACAACAAAGAGGTAGATCTTATTCAAGGCAATACCATTGCCGATCTTGCCCGTCAACTTGAATTACCTTTACAGGGAGTAGCCATTGCGCTACACAACCGTATGATTCCTCGTGCCCAGTGGGAGGAACAGGTGCTCCAGCCGGGAGACAGTCTGGTTATCATTAAAGCAGCATGCGGGGGGTAACAGGATATGAAACTACAATTCATCACTCATTTTACAGACCGGTATTCTTATTTCGATTCGGCACGGATGGCACTCGAAGGTGGATGCCGTTGGATTCAGTTGCGCATGAAAGATGCTTCGCCCGAAGAACTCGAGTATGAAGCCAAACGTGTGCAGGCTTTATGTCGTGAATACGGAGCTACTTTTATTATAGACGACCATGTAGAACTGGTAAAAAAACTTGAAGCAGATGGCGTGCATCTGGGTAAGAACGATATGCCAATAGCCGAAGCCCGCAAGATATTGGGAAATGACTTTATCATCGGTGGAACAGCGAATACCTTCGAAGATGTGCAGATGCATTATGCGGCAGGTGCCAATTACATAGGATGTGGTCCTTTCCGTTTTACTACGACGAAAAAGAATCTGAGTCCGGTATTGGGCCTGGAAGGATACCGCAACATTCTGAATCGGATGAAAGATGCTGATATCCAATTGCCTGTTGTGGCCATTGGTGGAATCACCTGCGAAGATATACCGGAAATCATGCAGACAGGAGTCTCGGGTATTGCATTAAGCGGTACCATTTTGCGTGCCGACAATCCGGTAGAGGAAACACGCCGTATTTTGGGACTTCTCCCTGAATGATGAAGGGACAGCGTTTTCTCTTTATGTGTATGTACAGTAGAATCATTACAGAAAAATTTAAATCAAGATAAAATGGAAAAACTGATTATTGCAGGAAAAGAATTTAACTCCCGCTTGTTCTTGGGAACTGGAAAATTCAACTCCAATCAATTGATGGAAGAAGCTATTCTGGCTTCAGGTACAGAAATGGTAACTGTAGCTATGAAACGTATCGAATTGGAAGATAAAGAGGACGATATGCTTCGTCATATTGTTCACCCACATATCCAACTGTTGCCTAATACTTCTGGTGTACGAACAGCCGAAGAAGCTGTATTTGCTGCACAGATGGCTCGCGAGGCCTTCGGAACCAACTGGCTGAAACTGGAAATCCATCCAGACCCACGTTATTTGTTGCCCGACTCTACAGAAACCTTGCGTGCTACAGAAGAACTGGTTAAATTAGGCTTTGTGGTACTCCCCTACTGCCAGGCAGACCCTACATTGTGCAAACGTCTGGAAGAAGCCGGTGCGGCAACTGTGATGCCGCTTGCTGCTCCAATCGGTAGCAACAAGGGATTGCAGACACGCGATTTTCTGCGCATCATCATCGAGCAGAGTAATGTTCCTGTTGTAGTCGATGCCGGTATCGGTGCGCCAAGCCATGCAGCCGAAGCAATGGAAATGGGTGCAGCGGCTTGCCTGGTGAATACAGCTATTGCTGTGGCCGGAAATCCGGTTGAAATGGCTAAGGCATTCAGCGAAGCGGTAATAGCCGGTCGTCGTGCCTACGAAGCCGGATTGGGTATCCAAAGTATTGACTTCACCGCATCAGCGTCATCTCCTCTGACTGCGTTCTTAAACGAAAAATAATCTATTTAGCAAACCACAATTTATGGAAAAAGATAAAAAAGCATATGCTCATGCAGAGAAAGCCTACATGCAGGGAACAATGTATCCTTTCGTACGTGTAGGTATGCAGAAGGTCAACCTGACTCCTACTGTCACTATCGAAAACGGAGAAAAGGTGATTACTCCGAATGCACCTGTGTATATTTACGATACAAGCGGTCCGTTCAGCGATCCGTCGATAAAGATTGATCTGAAGAAAGGTTTGCCGCGAATGAGAGAGGAATGGATTACTTCCCGCGGTGATGTGGAGCAACTTCCTTCCATCACATCCGAATATGGCAAGAAACGTCGTGACGACAAATCGTTGGATCATTTGCGTTTCGAACATATCGCTTTGCCTTATCGGGCTAAAGAAGGAAAATGCTGTACACAGATGTATTATGCCAAACAGGGTATTGTAACTCCGGAAATGGAGTATGTAGCCATTCGCGAAAACATGAATTGCCGCGAACTGGGAATCGAAACTTACATTACACCGGAGTTTGTACGCGATGAGATTGCTGCCGGCCGTGCCGTGCTTCCTGCCAACATCAACCATCCGGAAAGCGAACCGATGATTATCGGACGTGCTTTCCTTGTAAAAATCAATACCAATATCGGTAATTCGGCAACCACCTCAAGCATCGACGAAGAAGTGGATAAAGCGGTATGGAGCTGCAAATGGGGCGGTGATACGCTGATGGATCTTTCTACAGGAGATAACATTCACGAAACACGCGAATGGATTGTACGCAACTGCCCGGTGCCGGTAGGTACAGTACCTATTTATCAGGCACTCGAAAAGGTAAACGGACGTGTAGAAGACTTGACTTGGGAGATTTATCGTGATACGCTGATTGAGCAGTGTGAGCAGGGTGTAGACTACTTCACCATTCATGCAGGTATCCGTCTGCACAATGTACACTTAGCCGACAAACGTCTTTGCGGTATTGTGAGCCGTGGGGGCTCTATCATGAGCAAGTGGTGTCTTGTACATAATCAGGAATCTTTCCTTTACGAACATTTTGATGATATTTGCGACATCCTGGCCCGTTACGACGTGGCTGTATCACTGGGCGACGGGTTGCGTCCCGGTTCTATTGCCGACGCCAACGACGAAGCACAGTTCGCCGAACTGGATACCATGGGCGAACTGGTGGTACGTGCATGGGAAAAGAATGTACAGGCATTCATCGAAGGTCCGGGTCATGTACCTTTGCATAAAATCCAGGAAAACATGCAGCGCCAGATTGAGAAATGCCATAACGCACCTTTCTATACTCTGGGCCCGCTGGTTACAGACATTGCTCCGGGATACGACCATATCACTTCGGCCATTGGAGCTGCACAAATCGGATGGCTGGGAACTGCCATGCTTTGCTACGTGACTCCGAAAGAACATCTCGGACTTCCTAACCGTGAAGATGTACGCACAGGAGTCATCACATACAAGATTGCAGCTCATGCGGCCGATCTTGCCAAAGGACATCCGGGGGCACAGGTCAGAGACAATGCCTTGTCGAAAGCGCGTTACGAATTCCGCTGGAGAGACCAGTTCCATCTGTCACTCGACCCGGACCGTGCTTTGGAATATTTCAACGAAGGCCGTCATACCGATGGAGAATATTGTACCATGTGTGGACCGAACTTCTGCGCCATGAAACTTTCACGCGATTTAAAGGAAGTAAACCGGTAATAAACTACACGACATTGACTGTAAACTAAAATTACATTATGTTTTCAGAAGAATTAGAAAAAATAAGTTGGGATGACACTACCCATGCCATCTATTCGAAAACAGAAGCCGACGTACGTCGTGCTTTAACAAAAGAGCGCTGTGACATTGACGACTTCATGGCGCTGATATCACCTGCGGCAGAACCGTATCTGGAGATTATGGCACAACTCAGCCGCAAATATACCGAAGAGCGTTTTGGTAAGACCATGTCGCTCTTTATCCCTTTGTATTTGACAAACTCATGCACCAATTCGTGTGTATATTGTGGTTTTCACATCAGTAACCCGATGGCTCGTACCATTCTTACACCCGAAGAGATAGAGAATGAATATCGTGCCATCAAGAAACTGGGCCCTTTTGAGAATCTGTTGCTGGTGACTGGAGAGAATCCTGCAAAAGCAGGTGTTCCTTATCTGGCTCGTGCACTTGATCTGGCGAAGCCTTATTTCTCAAACCTCAAGATAGAGGTGATGCCGCTTAAGGCAGAAGAATATGCCGAATTGGTTAATCATGGGCTGAATGGAGTCATTTGTTTCCAGGAAACATACAATCGCGACCGCTATCGTATTTATCATCCGCGTGGTATGAAATCAAAATTTGAATGGCGTGTAGATGGATTCGACCGTATGGGACAGGCTGGTGTACACTCTATAGGTATGGGAGTATTGATTGGTCTGGAGGACTGGCGTACTGATGTTACAATGATGGCTCGTCACTTGCGTTATCTGCAGAAGCATTACTGGAAGACCAAATACAGTGTAAACTTCCCTCGTATGCGTCCGGCAGAAAACGAAGGCTTCCAGCCCAATGTCATCATGAGCGACCGCGAACTGGCACAGGTGACTTTTGCAATGCGTATCTTCGACCACGATGTGGATATCTCCTACTCTACTCGCGAACCGGCGAACATCCGTGACAATATGGCGACATTGGGGGTAACTACAATGAGTGCAGAGAGCAAGACCGAACCCGGAGGTTATTATACTTATCCGCAGGCGCTGGAACAATTCCACATTAGTGACGACCGTACTGCTGTAGAAGTAGAAAGTGCCTTGCGTAAGTTAGGACGTGAACCGGTATGGAAGGATTGGGATGCTTCCTTCGACCGTTTCTAACTGCTTGAAATTTACAGTTTATCAGAAGCGGGGATTGTCTGCCAATACAGAATCTCCGCTTCTAATCTGTTCTCTATGCAGTCAGAAAGACTGTTTATGTAATACTAATACCAGTATAAAGATTGATTATGGAACGATATAATCGTCAGATGATTCTCCCTGAGATAGGAGAAGAAGGACAAGAAAAATTAAGACAGGCCCGTGTCTTAATTGTAGGTGTCGGAGGACTGGGAAGCCCTGTCGCGCTTTACCTGGCTGGAGCAGGAGTAGGCACATTGGGCGTGATAGACGACGATGTAGTAAGCGTAAGTAATCTTCAGCGTCAGGTGCTCTATACAGAGCATGAAGTCGGTATGTCCAAGGCACTACAAGCATGTACACGCTTGAAAGCACTGAACAGCAATATTCAGGTAAAAGCCTATCCGGAACGTCTTACTTCACACAATGCACTTCAAATTTTCTCCGATTACGATATCATTGTAGACGGATGCGATAATTTTGCAACCCGTTATCTGATTAATGATACGTGTGTACAGTTGGGAAAAATCTATGTATATGGTGCCATCCGTGCTTTCGACGGGCAAGTATCTGTATTCAATTATCAGGGAGGAAAGACCTATCGCGACCTTTTCCCCGATGAACAAGAGATGCTTTCCATGCCTGCCCCTCCCAAAGGAGTCTTAGGAGTTACTCCCGGACTGGTAGGATGCGTCGAAGCCAATGAAGTCATAAAGATTATTTGCGGTTATGGTGAAGTTCTGAGCGGAAAGCTATGGCAAATCGACCTGAAGACACTTGAAAGCTATCTAATTTTGTTGTAAAGATTGGGATTATTGCTACCTTTGCGCCACAATTTAGATTTCCAATGAAATTAATATTAATAACAACGCCTACATACTTCGTAGAAGAAGACAAAATTATTACCTCTCTCTTTGAAGAAGGACTGGATATTCTTCATTTGCGTAAACCTGATACAGCCCCGGTTTATGCAGAACGATTGTTGACACTGATTCCTGAAAAATACAGAAAAAGAATCGTTGTGCACGGTCATTTCTACCTAAAGGATGAATATGGGTTGAAAGGAATTCATTTAAATCATCGTAATCCTATCCCTCCTCTTAATTATACAGGGCATATCAGTACTTCCTGTCATTCTATTCAGGAGGTAGAGGAACGGAAGAAAGATTTTAATTACGTATTTCTCAGTCCTATATTCGATAGTATTTCCAAAGAAGGTTATAAATCGAATTATACACCAGAAGAGATCAGAAAGGCGGTCAAGGCCGATATTATTGATCAACGGGTAATAGCTTTGGGAGGTATAAATGAAGACAATATTCTGCAAATAAAAGATTTTGGATTTGGAGGAGTTGCTGTACTTGGTGATATCTGGAATAAGTTTAATCCCAATGTCGACTTTAATTATCAGGAGTTGATTACGCATTTTAGAAAACTAAAACGATTGGCTGATTAATTATACATGAAGGAATCGTTTAAAGTTTTCTAATTAACATTTGTATGACTTAAAGAAATGGCGTAACTTTGCAGAAAAATTAAGGAAATTATATCTATTATAATATACAATGAGCGAAACATCACCTTTTAAAGTATTTTCGGGTACAAACTCGAGATACCTCGCAGAGAAAATTTGTAATAGTTTAGGCTGCCCGCTGGGTAACATGAACATTACTCATTTTGCAGACGGCGAATTTGCCGTATCGTACGAAGAATCAATTCGTGGTCAACATGTATTCTTGGTTCAGTCTACGTTCCCTAATTCAGACAACCTGATGGAATTGTTGCTGATGATTGACGCTGCCAAGCGTGCATCTGCAAAAAGTATCATCGCTGTAATTCCTTATTTCGGATGGGCTCGTCAGGACCGTAAAGACAAACCACGTGTCTCAATTGGTGCTAAATTGGTTGCTAACTTGCTGAGCGTAGCAGGTATCGACCGTCTGATTACTATGGACTTGCATGCAGATCAGATTCAGGGATTCTTTGATATTCCTGTAGACCACTTGTACGGATCTACCATTTTTGCTCCATATATTCAGTCGCTGAATTTGGAGAACCTGGTAATTGCAACTCCAGACGTAGGTGGTTCTAAGCGTGCCAGCACTTATGCCAAGTATTTGGATGTACCTTTGGTATTGTGCCACAAAACTCGTGAAAAAGCAAACGTTGTAGCTTCTATGCAGATTATCGGAGATGTAAAAGATAAGAATGTAATCTTGATCGACGATATGGTAGATACTGCAGGTACTATTACAAAAGCTGCCGACATCATGAAAGAAGCTGGTGCAACATCTGTACGTGCAATTGCTACTCACTGTGTGATGTCAGGTCCTGCTTCAGAACGTGTGCAGAACTCACAGTTGGAAGAAATGGTATTTACAGACAGTATTCCTTATTCAAACCGTTGCGCAAAAGTTAAACAGCTTTCTATCGCAGATATGTTTGCTGAAACTATCCGCCGCGTGATGACTAACGAATCTATCAGCTCACAGTACTTACTGTAATAGCTTATCACTAATATAGGGATTTGTCGGAGTCTTATGGCTTCGACAAATCCTTTTTTCTTTTTATACGAATATGAAAATACTCTGGCTTGACTTGAACAGCTCTTACGCACACTCCTCTCTTGCGCTTCCTGCAATCCATGCACAGGTTGCGAATAACACTGCATGGGAATGGGATATTGTTTCGGCTACTATTAATGAAAATCCTGGTATGATAGCAGGAGAAATTTATCGCCGGCATCCCGATATTGTAGCTGCTACTTGTTGGCTGTTCAATCACGAAATGCTTTTACACATTCTTTCAAGGGTCAAAGCGCTGATACCGGAATGTTGCATTGCATTGGGAGGCCCAGAGTTTTTGGGGGATAATGAAGATTTTCTCCGCCGGAATTCTTTTGTAGATTGTGTATTCCGGGGTGAAGGTGAGGAAGTAGTACCGCAATGGCTGATGTGTTGGAACAGGCCGGAAGAATGGGCTTCTATTTCCGGTATATGTTACCTCGATTCTTTGCATGTATATAGAGACAATGGTTTGGCGAAGGTTTTGGCATTTGATACATTGGTTAATCCGGAACAAAGCCGTTTTTTCAATTGGGAGAAACCCTTTGTGCAGCTGGAAACTACACGAGGATGTTTTAATACGTGTGCATTCTGTGTCAGTGGAGGGGAAAAACCGGTCAGAAACCTGTCTGTAGAAGCAATTGGACGCCGTATTGAAGAAATTCATCGGCACGGAATAAAGAATATCCGGGTATTGGATCGTACTTTTAATTATAATATTCGTCATGCCAAAGCATTGCTGAATTTGTTTTGTCAATATCCTGATATACACTTTCATTTAGAAATTCATCCGGCGCTTCTTTCTGATGCTTTGAAAGAAGAGTTAAAACAAATGCCCTACGGATTACTTCATCTGGAAGCAGGTATACAAAGTTTACGTCAGGAGGTGTTGACAACAAGCCGCCGTGCCGGTAAATTGGAAGATGCTTTAGAAGGATTAAAATTTTTATGTTCGTTGCCTCAGATGGAAACACATGCCGATTTGATAGCCGGCCTTCCGCTTTATCGCCTGGACGAAATATTTGAAGATGTACGTACACTTGCCGAATATGGAGCTGGAGAAATACAGCTTGAATCATTGAAACTGTTACCGGGAACAGAAATGCGGGCAAGGGCTGCAGAATTGGGTATCTGTTACTCCCCTCTTCCACCGTACGAGGTATTGCAGACTAATGAAATCAGTGCAGATGAACTTCAGACTGCACGTTTGCTCTCCAGATTGCTGGACGGATTTTATAATGCGAAAGTCTGGCAACCGGTTGCCCGTAGGTTAATTGTTGAACAGCCTGATTTCCTTCACCGCTTTCTAACGCATCTTACTGCCATCGGTGTTATTGACCAACCTCTCGGATTGGAGCGGCGTGGAGTGATTCTATATGAATTCTGTAAAGCTGAGTATCCCCAATACGAAACCGCTGTCAGTCTTGCCTGGATAGAAGGTGGTATGTCATTGAAAAAACAGCCGGCATCACGAGTTCGTACCAAACATGTGTATCCTATTTCCGACTGGGAAACCGTGTACGGAGAATATCGGGAAGGAATGCGTTTGTGCCTATTGCCTGCTACAGAAGATACCCCTGTTTCATATTGGTTTGGATTCGATACAGAAACTCAGCAAACCAAACCTCTTTTTAAGGCTTTTTCCTATCAGATAAAGGAGTAAATAAAAAAGAATCCCGACATTGATCTGTACATTTCATATGTATAAATTCAATGTCGGGATTCTTTTCTATATAGACTTGCATACTATCACATGCGTATCTGAAGTAAATTCCATTTCAGAAACATTGAAAGGAGTCACCCAATAGGCTCTTTTAGGCCTCTCCTTTCCTCCTGATTGGATGAGAGATGCAATACGTTCTTTAAAATGAGAAAAGCTCTCATCCGGAAGAATTTGGGGCAATTCCAATGAAGATATTATAATAATATCTCCTAACCATTCAGTATGACGTGTTTCTTCAGAAAAAGAATACATTTGTACTACATGCCCTTGTTCATCTACCTCTACGACCTGTTGTGAAGAAATTTGTCCACTTTCTGTATCATATATCCGGTGTGTAGCTATCTTTCTCATTCTACACTTTCCATTTTCTGTAACTTCATTGGTTTTATCTTCTCAGGTATTTCTCGCTTTACTTCTTTATTGCTTTCTTGCATTTCAATTGATTCCGCTGCAATCTTTTCAACTTCCTTTGGCTTTTTGTCAGTGCTTTCTTTGCCTGTATCATGATAGCGCATCAGTCGAATTTGATTCAACAATACACTTCCTTTCGAATTCTGTCCGGCAGTGTAATAAATAAAACCACTAATGTTTTTTATGTTATAAGCTGAATCCGGTTGCAAATACAAGCGTTGTGTTCCCGAACCCGATACTGTTTGGGTCAATCCCTGCACGCTATCGTTGTTGAAGTAAAAGTTGAGAGCCATGACTGCCTTGGCATCGGCTATCTGAGGCATGAAGTGGAAATCAGCCATCAATGCAATTGCATCTTTAGGTTTGAAAGTTGTATCAGCCTTCAAGTCGAATGTCACCTTGTTAGTAAGCGGTGAAGCAGACAGCCAATATAAAGAACGATCCTGCCAGATGTCTACAGTATCTCCCGACAGGAAAACAGCAGTCTGTGTTCCTTGCCGATTACCCTGTGCTTTCAGTTGTAGTTCTGAAGCTTCAAAGCGCTGTTGCAAATTCTGGTAAATAGTTGCTAATTCTTTGCTATTTCGAGTATACCATATCATGGAAGAGTCGAATTCTGCCTCTGTGACATGATGTTTCTCAAAGACATATTTCAAATATGCCCCCTTTTTATAGTGATCGGAATAAGGCAAATCATTAGCAACCGTAGATGCCAAATGGTAATCATATAACAGATTTTCCATTGCATCCGGCTGAATGATGTCTTTAGGAACTTTTTTCCCGCAGCTGATCATTCCTGTCAACAGGGCCAGCATAGCAATCTGACTGATACGTTTATTCATTCTCTTTGTCTTCGTTAGCGTTTATACCTTTGCTCAAGTAGTTGCTGTAAAAGATCAGCATTGCAATCATACCACAGCTGATAGCAGCATCAGCAAAATTGAAGATAGGACTGAAGAAGATAAAGCGGTCTCCTCCTACCAACGGCATCCAATCGGGCCAGAATGTATCAATAATTGGGAAATAGAACATATCTACCACTTTCCCATGTAACCAGTCTGCATATCCCTCTCCTAAAGGTACCCAGGTAGCAATTTCGGAAGGTGTACTGGCACTGAATATTTCTCCATAAAATACACAGTCGATGATATTGCCTAATGCACCGGCAAGAATCAGTGACAGACAGACAATAAATCCTGTTTTTACATAACGATGAACTTTGATTATTTTATGAAGATACCAGGTAATAGCTATTACGGCAACAATGCGGAATAAAGTAAGAAATAGTTTAGATATGACTTCAAGTCCAAAAGCCATTCCGCTGTTTTCTACAAATTTTATTTGAAACCAATCTGCAATGTGTATGTCTTCGTACAGATACATATTGGTTTTTACTGCAATTTTGATAATCTGGTCAATGACCAATACCGCTATTACGATTAGGGTTGCCAGACGTCCTTGTGTCAGAAATTTCCTCATACGTTCTTTTTAAATTGACAATTGACAATTGATAATTAAACAATCCACAATCAAGCCATACCTCTTGTCTGCATGGAAATTGCCAACTGTCTATTATCAATTGTCAATTTAAAAATATTATCTCTTTCCTTGCTGCTTTGCTTCAATGCTTAATGTAGCATGTGGTACAGCACGAAGTCTTTCAGCAGGAATCAATTTACCGGTTTCACGGCAAATTCCATAAGTTTTGTTTTCAATTCTCACCAGTGCGGCACGCAAATTCTGAATAAATTTAAGTTGTCGTGCAGCCAGACGAGTCGTTTCTTCTTTCGACAATGTATTTGCACCTTCTTCCAATACTTTATAGGTAGGTGATGTGTCATCAGTGTCATTGCCGTCTGTGTTCATTATACTCCCTTTCAGTTTCTCGTAGTCGCGTTCAGCCAATTGAAGCTTTTCCATAATAATGGCACGGAACTCCTCAAGTTCTGCGTCAGAGTATCTCGTTTTTTCAGCCATAGTAATTAGGTTTTAAAATTAATAATAGTATTCACTCAGTCCGAAGACTGAGTGAATAGGTTCATATCACAACTTTGTCACTTTTACAAATAATGAGAAGTCATCGAAGTTCAGTTCTGTTCCTTCTGCAACTTCATCTGCCAGTTCCAGTGAATTTGCTAAAACTTGGTTGCAAATATAATTATTATATTCATTTACCGCATCGTCTGTTTTTGAATTTTTAGATAAAGTGATATTTATCTTATCTGTTATTTCAAAACCGTTGCTCTTGCGGATATTCTGAATACGGTTAACCAGTTCACGGGCAATACCTTCGCGGCGCAATTCATCGGTAACTGTTACTTCCAAAGCTACAGTAAGTGTGCCTTCGTTGGCAACCAGCCAGCCCGGAATATCTTCACTGAAGATTTCTACATCAGCTGCTTCTACGGTAGCTTCTCCACCTTCGAGTGCGAATGTATACTGACCGTTCTTTTCCAATTCAGCAATAGCTTCCTGTGACATTCCTGCAACAGCAGCAGCTACGGCTTTCATCTGTTTGCCAAACTTCGGACCCAACTTCTTGAAGTCACATTTCACTTTCTTCACCAACATGCCCGATGCTCCTTCTTCGAAGCGGATTTCTTTCACATTGACTTCACTCATGATCAGATCTTTTACAGCTTCGATATGAAGTTTCTGTGCTTCATCGATAACCGGAATCATAATACACTGCAGTGGCTGACGAACTTTGATATTTACTTTACGGCGTAAAGCCAATACCATAGAAGTTACATCTTGAGCCATTTGCATACGTGCTTCCAATTCCTTATTAATAAGTGATTCGTCGGCTACCGGGAAGTTGGCAAGGTGTACAGATACCACATTGTCGCGTCCTGTTGCAGCAATCAGATCCATATAAAGACGGTCTGCATAGAACGGAGCAATAGGAGCCATCAGTTTGGCTACTGTTTCGAGGCAGGTATACAATGTCTGGTAAGCAGACAATTTATCTGTTGACATGCTGCTTCCCCAGAAACGTTTACGGTTCAGACGTACGTACCAGTTACTCAAGTTATCATTTACGAAGTCATTGATCAAACGGCCTGCTTTTGTCGGTTCATAATCGTTGTAGCAAGCATCCACATCTTTAATCAATGAGTTTAGTAATGACAGAATCCAACGGTCGATTTCCGGACGTTCTTCCATCGGTACTTCCTCTTCTGCATAGCAGAATCCGTCTACATTGGCATACAATGCAAAGAATGAATATGTATTGTATAAAGTACCGAAGAATTTACGACGAACTTCGTCTACTCCTTCCTTGTCGAACTTCAAGTTATCCCAAGGTGAAGAGTTGGTTATCATATACCAACGAAGTGGGTCTGAACCGAATTTCTCGATAGTTTCGAATGGATCGACCGCATTACCCAAACGTTTCGACATCTTGTTACCGTTCTTGTCGAGTACCAATCCGTTAGAGATTACATTTTTATAAGCTACGCTGTCGAATACCATAGTAGCAATTGCATGCAGAGTAAAGAACCATCCACGAGTCTGGTCAACACCTTCCGCGATGAAATCGGCCGGATAATAAGAGCGGTTGTCTACGATTTCCTTGTTTTCGAACGGATAGTGCAGCTGCGCATACGGCATAGCTCCTGAATCGAACCATACATCGATAAGGTCGGTTTCACGCTTCATCGGTTTACCAGAAGCAGATACCAATACGATATCGTCTACATACGGACGATGCAAGTCAATCTTTTCGTAATTTTCTTTATCGTATTGTCCCGGCACAAATCCCAGTTTCTTATATGGGTTTTCTGTCATGAAACCGGCTGCAACCGATTTTTCTATTTCATTGTACAATTCTTCTACAGAACCGATACAGATTTCTTCACCTTCTTCGCTACGCCAGATAGGAAGCGGAGTTCCCCAATAACGCGAACGGCTCAAGTTCCAGTCGTTCAGGTTTTCCAACCATTTGCCGAAACGTCCTGTTCCTGTAGATTCCGGTTTCCAGTTGATTGTTTTGTTCAATTCAATCATGCGTTCCTTGGCAGCAGTAGAACGGATAAACCAACTGTCGAGCGGATAATACAATACAGGTTTATCAGTACGCCAGCAGTGTGGGTAGTTGTGTACATGCTTTTCGATCTTGAATGCCTGATTGTTCTGCTTCATCATCATGCAGATGTATACATCCAATGATTCTGCAGCCTGTGCAGCTTTTTCATCGTATTTACCATCTACAGTGAACTGAGGATCGTATGCATTCTTAACCCAACGTCCCTGGTATTCTTTATATTTTTCTACATCTACGCATTCTTTAACAAAAGCGTCATCCAGTTCTTCGATAAGATAGAATTTACCAGTCAAATCGACCATCGGACGGGTTTCTCCCTTCTTATTAATCATAAACAAAGAAGGAATGCCCGCTGCACGTGCTACATTGGCATCATCGGCACCAAAAGTCGGTGCAATGTGTACGATACCTGTACCGTCTTCAGTAGTTACATAATCACCCAGAATTACGCGGAATGCTTTGTCTGCAGCTTCCTTCCAGCTTCCGTCTTCAGTAGCTTCTACCGGTTTAACCCATGGAATCAGCTGTTCGTACTGCATACCTTCCAAATCTGTACCTTTATATTCGCCTACCACTTTGAACGGAATCAGCTTATCGCCCGGTTTATAGTCTTCCAAAGCCAGTTCTTCTGCCTTTTTATTAAAGTGAGCGTACAACAATGGTTTGGCAAGAACGACAGTCATCTTTTCGCCGGTATATCCATTGTAAGTCTGTACAGCTACATAATCGATTTTCGGTCCTACACACAATGCAGTATTTGAAGGCAATGTCCAAGGAGTAGTAGTCCATGCGATGAAATAAGGAGTTCCCCATTCTGCCATTTCAGGTTTCGGGTTCTTCATTTTGAACTGACCTACTATAGTCAGATCTTTTACATCGCGGTAGCAACCCGGCTGATTCAACTCGTGTGAACTAAGTCCGGTACCTGCTGCCGGAGAATAAGGCTGGATAGTATATCCTTTATACAGCAGACCTTTGTTGTACAACTGTTTCAGCAACCACCACAAGGTTTCAATGTAACGGTTGTCGTAAGTAATATAAGGATTGTCAAGATCTACCCAATATCCCATTTTATGAGTAAGGTCTGTCCACTCTTTTGTAAATTTCATGACATCTGTACGGCAGTGTTTGTTGTAATCTGCCACAGAAATCGTCTTTCCAATATCCTCTTTGGTAATACCTAAAGCTTTTTCTACACCCAGTTCTACTGGCAATCCGTGAGTATCCCATCCTGCTTTACGTTTTACCTGAAAACCTTTCATGGTTTTAAAACGGCAGAATGTATCTTTAATGGTACGAGCCATTACGTGGTGAATACCCGGCATACCATTGGCAGAAGGAGGGCCTTCGTAGAAAACAAATGAAGGATGACCTTCACGTTCTGTCATACTTTTAGAGAATACGTCATTCTCATCCCATTTCTTCAGAACTTCTTTATTGACTTCTGATAAATTGAGCTGTGAATATTCTGTGAATTTCTTACTCATAGTTATGTTATTTTTATTAAGTTCTTTACATATAAGGGTACAACATCCTTAAATTTAGGCTGCAAATTTAAAAGAAAAATAGATATAAGGAAAACAAAACGAAGAGTATTACGTAAATAAGATTTAAAACAAGGTTACTTGTGCTCAAATTGTAGGCAAAAAGCAGATAAAATAGGAAAAAGCGTCTTGAAAGATTTTTTTTCGTTCAAAGTTTTGCAGGTTTCAAAAATAGTCGTACCTTTGCAAGCGAAATCAAGAAAACAAGTACTGGTTCCTTGGATGAGTGGCTTAGTCAGCGGTCTGCAAAACCGTGTACGGCGGTTCGAATCCGCCAGGAACCTCGAAAGGCAAGTGTCTGTGACGCTTGCCTTTTTTTATTGCATGAAGGACATAATGGAATAGAAACAGAAGGTGATGATAAGCGTCGGAAGTTTTAATCATCGCCGTTGGCTGCACAGCCAACGGCGATGGCTGTATATTCGGCGAGGTCAATTATCTATCCGACGTCGTCGGATAGAATAAGCGAATAGAATTATGGATTTATAGCTATCATATAGTTGAGCCATCATTCAGCAGTTGAAACCTGCCTGGTGATAGCTCAATTATTTTTTCAGATAAGATTCCGTGACTTAGATTTATCCAATAATATGCGGAATAAACTCCGAAAGGTTATCGGTAATTTCCGTACTGTTTTCCCGAATACCCAATCCGGCGGGCTCCCCTCCTATTACCCACGAGCCCAATACGGGGAAACGACCTCCATACATGGTAGGTTTTACATACTCTTGGTAAACATATGCCCCGTTGTTATATTCCCCTTCTGTTTCTTTGATGATGGCTTGCTCATTCCATTCGCGGATATCAACAATACTTACATTATGTCCTTCCCGGGAATATACAGGTTTCTTACAGAATACTCCACTCTGCGGACGAGATAAGTAACATGGCAATACATAGGGAGAATCCGGAAACAATTCAAACAATACACTCAGGATGGCTTTGTTCGACATAATCAGTTTCCATATAGGTTCTATCCATGCTGTTTCCGCCAAACACCCATCCGGGCTCTCATCCACCATCCACTCCCACGGATAAAGTTTGAAACATTGTTTTATCATCTCTCCGCTTGGGTCGTAGAAACGTCCTTCTTGCAAATCCATGTCATTAATATCCAGAACGCGGGTAGAGAAACCTGCTTCCATCGCAGTGCTTGCCAGATATTGCAGCGTTCCGGTATCTTCATGTTCATCCAATACGCCTGCGAAGTGAATATCGCTGCCCGCGGGAAAAATATCTTTCCACGATTGAACAAGACCTTCATGGATGCCATTATACTGATCGTTCTCGGGGAACATATCCTCTTTCCACTGCCATTGTATTACAGAAGCTTCGAGCAGGGAAGTCGGTGTATCAGCATTAAATTCCAAGATTTTAGGAATGCCGTTCTCATCCAACAGGAAATCAAAGCGTCCGTATAAACTCAGTTCATCTCTGTCCCAGGATTCTTTGATACGTGCACACACCTGAGGAGGTATCCGAAGGATACGTTCCATAAACTCCGGCTTTTCCTCAATAATATATTGTGCCGCTTCACAATACATACGATAAGCTTCTGCTGTTGCTTTTTCTATTGCTTCTATTTCATTCGGATTAAATCGGTAATATGCTTCTTCCCTCCAATAGTTTCCGTGAAAATCAAATCCCAAGGCCTCTATTTTATTCTTATAATCAGGACGGGGTATTGCGTTTAGTCTTTCCATATCATTCTTTATTTATCATCCATATACACCGAAAGAACGATGTTTACTTCCAAACACTTTACCACTCGATTTCGAAGAGGGTTTTATATTTACTTTTGAAGGAGGATTGACGCGGGCTCCATTGGCATCTGTCCACGAATTTGAGTTTGGATAATAATAATGTGTAGTAGTCAAGCCATTGAAAGGTGAAGGCATCAGTGCCCAACGCATCAACATGGCATTGTAAATCCAGCTATTCCCCTGACTGTCTTTATATTCTTCCTGATCTTTAGGATTCTCTGGTAGCTCTGTTTTTTGAGTGCACCCGGCAAGAGCCATCAGACACATAGCAGCCATCAGAAATTGTCGTTTGTTCATATTTTTGGTACTTAAATTCAGGATGCAAATATATGGGAATCTTTAGAAGTATACTATTTTCGATAGGAAAACTTTGTCAGTACACAAAAAAACTCTTACTTTGTAGACCAAAATCTCTAATGAAGTAAACATGAAAGGTATTGTTTTAGCCGGTGGCTCAGGAACACGACTTTATCCTATTACCAAAGGGGTATCCAAACAGCTTTTACCAATCTTTGATAAGCCAATGATTTATTATCCCATTTCGGTACTGATGCTTGCCGGTATACGTGAGATATTAATCATTTCTACTCCAAATGATTTGCCTAATTTCGAACGCCTGCTGGGAGATGGAAGCGATTTCGGGGTAAAATTTGAATACGCAGAACAACCTTCACCAGACGGATTGGCACAGGCTTTTCTCATTGGTGAGAAGTTTATAGGAACCGATTCTGTGTGTTTAGTCTTGGGCGACAATATTTTTCAAGGGAACGGGTTTACTGAAATGCTGAAAGAGGCCGTTCGTACTGCAGAAAAAGAAGATAAGGCTACTGTCTTTGGTTATTGGGTGAGCGATCCGGAACGATATGGTGTTGCCGATTTTGATGATGAAGGAAATTGTCTTTCCATTGAAGAAAAACCAGCTTATCCAAAATCGAACTATGCAGTAACCGGTCTGTATTTTTATCCTAATAAGGTAATTGAGGTAGCAAAAGGTATTAAGCCTTCAGCACGTGGAGAATTGGAAATAACGACTGTAAACCAAATTTTTCTCGCTGAAGAAAAGCTGAAAGTGCAGACATTGGGAAGAGGGTTTGCCTGGCTGGATACAGGTACGCACGATTCATTGGCCGAAGCTGCTACTTATATTGAAGTGATTGAAAAGCGGCAGGGCTTGAAAATTGCTTGTCTGGAAGATATTGCTTTTCGTCAGGGATGGATTTCTGTGGATAAAGTACGCGAATTGGCATTGCCTATGCAAAAGAATCCATATGGACAATATTTATTGAAACTCATAGAAGAAGTAAAATAAGCCGATAGAGGATATTGATTATAATGGAAATTATAAAAACTGAAATAAAAGACGTATTGATTATAAAGCCGAGAATATTCGAAGATGCTCGCGGGTATTTTTTTGAATCTTTTTCGGAGCGAGATTTTAATACTCAAGTACGGAATATACATTTTGTACAAGATAATGAGAGCAAATCAAGCTATGGAGTATTGAGAGGATTGCATTTCCAGAAACCACCTTTTGCACAAAGCAAACTGGTACGTGTCATAAAGGGAGCAGTACTGGATGTGGCTGTAGATATTCGTAAAGGCTCTCCTACTTTTGGAAAACATGTAGCCGTAGAATTAAGTGAAGATAATCATCTTCAGTTTTTTATACCAAGGGGATTTGCCCACGGATTCAGTGTACTGACTGATGAAGTTATTTTCCAATACAAATGCGACAATTTTTATGCACCACAAAGTGAAGGAGCCATTGCATGGAATGATCCGGCTTTAGGAATAGACTGGCGCATACCTTCCGACAAAGTTATCTTGTCTGAAAAAGATAAGCATCATCCGTTTTTAGAAGATGCCGAATGGCTGTTTGATTATAATGAAGATTTATACAAATGATTGAGAAACATATTGTATTAGAAGATATAGACCCCGTTATTTTTTACGGTATTAACAATACCAATATACAAATGATAAAGGCCTTGTTCCCTAAACTGAGAGTGGTAGCACGAGGCAATGTCATTAAAGTAATGGGTGATGAAGAAGAAATGTGTGCATTCGAAGAGGCAATTCTTGCACTGGAAAAATATTGTGTGCAATACAATTCGCTGAACGAAGAAGTTATACTGGATATCGTTAAGGGTAAAAAGCCGCAGACAGAAACAAACAACGATGTAATTGTATATAGTGTGACCGGAAAGCCCATTACTTCCCGCAGCGCCAATCAGCAAAAGCTTGTAAAAGAGTTCGACAAGAACGATATGATTTTTGCAATTGGTCCGGCAGGTTCCGGTAAAACTTATACGGCCATTGCACTGGCTGTGCGTGCCTTAAAGAATAAGGAAATAAAGAAAATCATTCTTAGCCGTCCGGCTGTAGAAGCGGGAGAAAAGTTAGGTTTTCTTCCCGGTGATATGAAAGACAAAATCGACCCCTATCTGCAACCTCTGTACGATGCATTGCAAGACATGATTCCAGCAGCAAAACTGAAAGAATATATGGAGTTGAATATCATTCAGATAGCTCCTCTTGCATTTATGCGTGGACGTACACTCAACGATGCGGTAGTCATTCTGGATGAAGCACAAAACACGACCACTCAACAGATTAAAATGTTTCTTACCCGTATGGGTATGAATACCAAGATGATTGTGACTGGAGATATGACACAGATCGACTTGCCTTCTTCACAAACATCGGGTCTTGTACAGGCCATGAAAATTCTGAAGGGTGTGAAAGGTATCAGCTTCATTGAACTGAACAAAAAGGATATTGTTCGCCATAAGCTGGTAACCCGTATTGTAGAAGCATACGAGAAGTTTGAGGAAAAAGAAAAGGCGGAACGCGTCAAAACTAAAGTGAAAACAACTACAACTGAAGAACCCAATAAATAATCTTATTCATAACTAAACAATAAAAGGATATGAGCAAAGCATTAACAAAAACAGATTACAATTTTCCTGGTCAGAAAAGTGTCTATCATGGAAAAGTACGCGATGTGTATAACATCAATGATGAAAAGCTGGTAATGGTAGCAACCGACCGTATCTCTGCATTCGATGTCGTATTGCCTGAAGGTATACCTTATAAAGGACAAATGCTGAATCAGATTGCAGCTAAGTTCCTGGATGCAACAACAGATATCTGTCCTAACTGGAAACTGGCAACTCCAGACCCTATGGTTACAGTGGGAGTTATGTGTAAAGGGTTTCCTGTAGAAATGATTGTTCGTGGCTACTTGTGTGGTAGCGCATGGCGTGCTTACAGAAGTGGTGTACGTGAAATTTGTGGCGTAACTCTTCCTGAAGGTATGCGTGAAAATGAAAAATTCCCTCATCCTATCATTACTCCGACCACAAAGGCTGAAATGGGCTTGCATGATGAAGATATTTCTAAAGAAGAAATTCTTGCTCAGGGACTGGCAACTCCGGAAGAATACGAATTGCTGGAGAAATATACTTTGGCTTTGTTCGAACGTGGTACTCAGATGGCTGCAGAACGTGGATTGATTTTGGTAGATACTAAGTATGAATTCGGTAAGCATAACGGAGAAATCTATTTGATGGACGAAATTCATACACCAGATTCAAGCCGTTACTTCTATTCAGAAGGATATCAAGACCGTTTCGAAAAAGGTGAACCTCAGAAACAGTTGTCTAAAGAGTTTGTACGCGAATGGTTGATGGCAAACGGTTTCCAGGGTAAAGAAGGTCAGCAAGTTCCTGAAATGACTCCGGAAATTGTAAATTCTATCAGCGAACGCTACATCGAATTGTATGAGCACATCACAGGCGAAACTTTTGTAAAGGCAGATACTGATAGCATTGCAGCACGTATCGAAAAGAACGTAACCGAATATCTTACAAAATAAATCTGTTTTTAATATGCAGGGGGTAAGGCCATACTGCTTTATCCTCTGCATTTGTTTTATTAAATCTCTTTATCCATGTCTCAGTATCCACAAGAAAAAATCAAACCTTATAATGAAGACGAAAGCAAAGTTGTACAAGTAGAAAAGATGTTCGACACCATTGCTCCTGCATACGATAACTTGAACCATATGCTTTCTTTAGGCATCGACAAAAGCTGGCGTAAGAAGGCGATTAACCGACTGAGACCTTTCCATCCGCAACATATGATGGATGTAGCTACCGGAACTGGAGACTTTGCTATACAAGCCTGCCGTATATTGCAGCCTCAGGAACTTATCGGGACGGATATATCGGAAGGTATGATGAATGTAGGGCGTGAAAAAGTAAAGCGGGAAAAACTGGACCGGCAAATTTCGTTTGCAAAAGAAGACTGTACTGCTTTATCTTTCTCCGACAATCGTTTCGACGCTATTACCGTGGCATTTGGTATCCGTAATTTTGAAAATCTAGATCAAGGTTTGAAAGAAATGTATCGTGTATTGGTGCCGGGGGGACATTTGGTTATTCTTGAATTGTCTGAACCTGAATGGTTCCCAATGAAACAGTTGTATGCCTTATACTCCAAAATTGTGATACCAACTTTGGGTAAACTTTTCTCTAAGGACAAAAGTGCCTATACTTATCTTCCCGAGTCTATCAAAGCATTCCCTCAAGGAGAAGTAATGCAGAAAATCATCCGTAAAGCAGGATTCAGTCAGGTAGAATTCAAACGGTTGACAATGGGAACTTGTACACTTTATTTTGCAACCAAATAATATTTTGTTTCTTTTTAAAGTTTAATACAGCGATGAAAAAATACGGTTTAATCGGCTATCCGCTTGGACATTCTTTCTCAAGAAATTTCTTTAATGAAAAGTTTGCATCCGAAAAGATTAATGCCGAATATGTTAATTTCGAGATTCCTACTATCAACGACTTTCCCAAGATCATTGCCGAAAATCCGGATTTAGCTGGACTTAATGTGACTATCCCTTATAAAGAACAAGTGATTCCGTATCTGGATGAATTAGACTCGGATGCTGCCGGAATTGGAGCTGTCAATGTCATCAAACTAAAACTTGTAAACGGAAAGCGTAAATTGATTGGTTATAATTCTGATGTGATTGGATTTACTCGTTCAATAGAACCGTTATTGGAACCCTATCATACCAAAGCGTTAATATTGGGTACCGGAGGAGCTTCGAAAGCTGTATATCACGGATTGAAGAAATTAGGATTGGAATGCCTTTTTGTATCAAGAGGACGACATAATGAAACTACCATTACTTACGAGGAACTGACTCCGGAATTAATGGAAGAATATAAGGTCATTGTAAATTGTACTCCTGTAGGTATGTATCCTAAGGCCGATGAATATCCGCATATTCCTTATCACTGCCTTACTCCCAAGCATTTGCTATACGACTTGCTTTATAATCCAGACACAACTCTTTTTATGAGAAAAGGAGCAGAACAAGGTGCTGTAGTAAAGAACGGTCTCGAGATGTTGCTTTTGCAAGCTTTTGGAGCATGGGAAATTTGGAATCAATAACAGAACATCTATGAATAAAAAACGAATTGGAGTTATCGGTATAATCATACTGGTACTCTTGGGAAGTATAGTTGGTGGAAGTCTTTATATGATTGATTACTCCCTACGCCCCGTCAATCGGGGAAAAGATATGGAAGGATCTATGCAATATATGAAACAGACCTATCCTCATATCACCCCCTGGATAGACAGCTTGCAGCAGCATCATGCTCTGCGTGATACTTTTATTACAGCTCCGGATGGTATCCGTCTGCATGCTTTTTACGCATACGCTTCCCGTCCTACCCGACATACGGCAGTGATTGTTCATGGGTATACAGATAATGCGATCCGCATGTTTCATATAGGTTATCTTTACAATCACTCACTCGACTATAATATCTTGTTGCCCGATTTGCGCTATACAGGATTGAGTGAAGGCGATGCCATACAAATGGGATGGTTGGACCGTAAGGATGTAATGCAATGGATTGATACAGCTCCTTCCCTCTTTGGCGATTCGCTGAAAGCTGTAGTACACGGTATTTCAATGGGTGCTGCTACCACTATGATGGTATCTGGAGAACCGCTGCCCGATTATATATCTTGTTTTGTAGAAGACTGTGGATACACCAGCGTATGGGATCAGTTCAAAAAAGAATTAAAGTCACAATTTGGTCTTCCTGCGTTTCCTTTACTATATACAGCAAGTATCTTGTGTGACTGGCAGAATGGTTGGAATTTCCATGAAGCATCTGCACTCCGACAAGTAGAAAAATGCCAGAAACCGATGTTGTTTATTCACGGTGATAAAGATGATTACGTTCCTACGTGGATGGTTTATAAAGTCTATAAAGCCAAGCCGGAACCTAAGGATTTGTGGATTGTTCCTCAGACTGCTCATGCCGAGTCTTACCTGAATGAACCTGAAGAATATACTCATCGTGTCCGTTCCTTTGTAGAAAAATATATAGATTAGCAATCAGGTTTTCTCTTATATAATCGTATAACTTTTCTAGTTGTAATTGGAATAGAAAAACAGGTGAAAGCAAGAAGCGTGTGTAAAAGTTGAAAAGGTCAATTTTTACACACGCTTCTTGTTTTTATACAGACTGATTTTATTAGAACGGCAGATCGTCCTTTTCGTCAGTTGCTGCAAAATCTACTGGAGCCGCATTCATTGGAGGGAAAGGTGCATCCATTGGTGGAACTTGAGGAGCTACTCCTACACGTTCTACTTTCCATGCACGGATACTGTTGAACCAGCGTCCCTGCCACTCACGGGCATCAATATCAAAAGAAACATTCAGCTCTTCGCCAATCTGAATATTAAACTGCTGTATTTTATCAGCACCAAACACATCAAAACACATTCTGCGCGGATACTGGTCGTGCGTTTCAATTACATACTCTTGTACTTTCCATTCATTACCGTTTTTGGAAACTCCTCCTCTCGGTTCGAGAACAGCGATCACTTTTCCTGCTAATTCCATTGTCTAAATATATTTTAATTCGGTCACGAAATTAAGCTTTTCCTAAGAAGTACACTAATTTTTTAAAAGCTTTTTGCGCCGCTTATATAATCTTTTCGTAACTTTGGCAGTTAAATAACGGATTCCGAATTAAATATTATAAATATAAAAACACTATGAAGTTTATTGTTTCAAGTACCGCATTATTCAGCCACTTGCAGGCTATCAGTCGTGTAATCAACTCTAAAAACTCATTGCCAATATTGGATTGTTTTCTGCTTGAGCTGCAGGACGGAACTTTGTCTATGACTGCATCTGATAACGAAACGACTCTTTCTACTTCAATCGAAGTCAATGAATACGAAGAGGATGGACGCTTTGCCGTTTCTTCAAAGACATTGCTGGAAGCTCTGAAGGAAATTCCCGAACAGCCTCTGACTTTCCAGATTGATATGAGCAACTTGGAAATCAATGTGCAATATCAGAACGGTAAATATAGTCTGATGGGGCAGAGTGCCGACGAATATCCACAGGCACAAGAGCTGGGTGCTAATGCTGTACAGGTAACAATGGGAGCTGATGTACTTATGGCAGGGGTTAATCGCAGTATTTTTGCTACTGCTGATGATGAACTCCGCCCAGTAATGAACGGTATTTATTTCGATATCACTACCGAAGACATCACTTTGGTCGCATCCGATGGGCATAAGTTGGTTCGTTGCAAGACTTTTGCGGCGCAGGGTACAGAAAAAGCTGCTTTTATTCTTCCTAAAAAACCAGCCAACTTGCTGAAAAACCTGCTTCCTAAAGAACAGGGCGATGTACAGATTGGATTCGACGACCGTAACGCTACTTTTACATTGGAAAACTATCGCATGGTATGCCGTCTCATTGAAGGACGTTACCCTAACTACAATTCAGTGATTCCGCAAAACAATCCGCACAAGGCTATCATCGACCGTGCTGCATTTATCAGTGCATTGCGTCGTGTTTCTGTCTTCTCTTCTCAAGCAAGCAGTTTGATTAAGTTAAGTCTTTCTGCCAACTCAATGAAAATTTCGGCACAGGATATCGACTTCTCAACTTCGGCAGAAGAAACAATTATCTGCCAGTACGACGGTAGCGCAATGAGCATTGGCTTTAAATCGTCATTCCTGATTGATATACTGAACAATATTTCTTCTCAGAATGTCATTATCGAGTTGGCCGATCCTTCACGTGCAGGAGTTATCGTACCTGAAGAACAGGATGAAAATGAAGACTTGCTGATGTTGCTGATGCCTATGATGCTGAATGATTAATAATTCGGAGATTTGAAAAATTTTAAAGATGAAACTGAACTTAAAGAATCCTCTGGTATTTTTCGATTTGGAAACTACCGGAACAAATATAAACACCGATCGTATTGTCGAAATCTGCTATCTGAAAGTATATCCTAACGGAAATGAAGAAGCAAAGACATTGCGTATCAATCCAGAAATGCATATTCCGGAAGCATCGTCTGCCGTACATGGTATTTTCGATGCCGATGTAGTAGACTGCCCTACTTTCAAGGAAGTGGCCAAAGACATTGCTAAAGACATTGAGGGAGCTGATATCGCTGGTTTCAATTCCAATCGTTTTGATGTACCGGTTTTGGTAGAAGAATTCCTCCGTGCTGGTATTGATATCGATCTTACCAAGCGTAAATTCGTCGACGTACAGGTTATCTACCATAAACTTGAGCAGCGTACTCTTTCGGCTGCCTATAAGTTTTATTGCGGCAAGAACTTAGAAGACGCTCATACTGCTGAAGCCGATACACGCGCCACTTATGAAGTCTTGAAGGCACAGCTCGACCATTATCCGGAAGTATTGGAAAACGATATCAATTTTCTGTCTGAATATTCTACTTACAGCAAAAATGTAGACTTTGCCGGGCGCATAGTGTACGATGATAAGGGAGTGGAAGTATTCAATTTTGGAAAATACAAAGGTATACCGGTAAGTGAAGTTTTGTTGCGTGATCCGGGATATTACGGCTGGATAATGAACGGAGACTTTACCCTGAATACAAAAAATGTTCTGACAAAAATCAGATTACGTGAAAACGGTCTGACCAAATAATATGATGAAAGGAAAGAAAATAGTATTAGGTATCACAGGTAGTATCGCGGCCTATAAAGCTGCTGTCCTGACAAGAGGGCTAATCAAAAAAGGAGCGGAAGTACAGATTGTCATTACTCCGGCAGGTAAAGAGTTCATCACTCCTATTACCCTGTCTGCCCTAACCAGCAAACCGGTCATCAGTGAATTCTTTTCACAGCGTGATGGGACATGGCACAGCCATGTAGACTTGGGATTATGGGCTGATGCCATGATTGTTGCTCCAGCTACAGCTTCTACCATCGGAAAGATGGCACATGGTATTGCCGACAATATGCTTGTCACTACATACCTGTCGATGAAAGCACCTGTATTCGTAGCTCCGGCAATGGATCTCGATATGTTTGCTCATCCTTCCACCCAGCACAATCTAGACATTCTCCGTTCATATGGTAATCATATTATCGAGCCTGCAGCAGGCGAACTGGCTAGCCATCTGATTGGAAAAGGTCGTATGAAAGAGCCTGAAAAGATAATTGAAGTATTGGAACAATTCTTTGCTTCGCGTCAGGATCTGCAGGGACGAAAGGTGGTCATTACAGCAGGACCAACTTACGAAAAGATTGACCCGGTACGTTTTATCGGCAATTACTCATCTGGCAAGATGGGATATGCACTGGCTGAAGAATGCGCAGAGAGAGGAGCTGAAGTTACATTAATCAGTGGTCCTGTCAGCTTGAATCCAGTACATCCTAATATCCATCGCATCAGTGTAGAAAGTGCTGCACAGATGCATCAGGCAGCAATTTCTTCTTTTTCGTCTGCTGATGCAGGTATTTTGTGTGCTGCTGTAGCCGATTTTACCCCCGAAGAATGCAGCAATCAGAAAATCAAGCGTGGAGAGGATGATCTGGTAATCCGTCTGAAACCTACACACGATATTGCATCCGAACTGGGTAAGATGAAAACAGAAAATCAGCGTCTTGTCGGTTTTGCTCTTGAAACAAACGATGAGATTGCTCATGCTCAATCAAAACTAGAACGTAAGAATCTTGATTTCATTGTAATGAACTCACTGAACGATGCTGGTGCCGGTTTCCGTTGCGATACTAATAAGATCTCTATTATCGATGCTCAAGGCATTATCTCCTATTCACTTAAACCGAAAAAGAAAGTTGCCAAAGACATTGTAGACAAACTGGTATCGCTATTCAGATAAACAGATATACTGACTATGTTACAATCTATTCATATACAAAATTATGCTTTAATCGATCGGCTCGACATCGATTTTACTTCTGGCTTTTCTGTTATTACCGGCGAGACCGGTGCGGGAAAGTCTATTATATTAGGAGCCATCGGGCTGCTGCTTGGACAACGTGCCGATGTGAAAGCAATCAAAAACGGAGCTTCCAAATGTGTGGTAGAAGCCAAATTCCGTATTGCCACTTACGACATGGAAGCATTCTTTGAGGAGAACGACATTGAATATGAACCGGAAGAGTGTATCATTCGCCGGGAATTGTCGGCCAATGGAAAAAGCCGTGCTTTCATCAACGATACACCGGCTTCCCTTGCACAAATGAAAGTGTTGGGCGAACGATTGATAGATGTACATAGCCAACACCAGAATCTGTTGCTCAATAAAGAAGGGTTTCAGTTGAATATCCTTGATATATTGGCGCAAGACGATAAACAGCTTGCTGATTATCATTGTTTATACACTACTTATAAACAAGTAAGCCGAGAGCTTGAAGAATTTATTGCTCAGGCAGAAAAAAGCCGACAGGATGAAGATTATATCCGTTTCCAACTTGAACAATTGGAAGATGCCGATTTAAAAGAAGGTGAACAAACTTCTTTGGAACAGGAAGCAGAAACTCTAAGTCATGCAGAAGATATAAAGGCAGGACTTTATAAAGCCGGTCAATTGATAGACGGTGATGAAAGTGGAGGTCTGTCATTGGTTAAAGAAGCGATGCAGACACTCCAGAGTGTATCGCGGGTATATACCCCAGCACAAGAATGGGGGGAGCGGCTGAACAGTTGCTACATCGAACTGAAAGACATCTCCCGTGAAATTTCCGGAGCTCAAGAGGAAATTGAATTCAACCCAGCCCGATTGGATTTCGTAAACGAACGGTTGAATCTCATTTACAATCTGCAGCAGAAACACCGGGTAGATTCAGTAGAAGCATTGATTGAACTGACAGACAAATATCGCAATCAGTTGAACACCATTACCTCTTTCGATGAAACCATTGCCAAACTGAATAAGCGGAAAGAAGACTTGTACGCACAAGTGCTGGCACAAGCTGCCGTCCTTACCGAATGCCGTAGTCGTTCGGCTCGTCAGATTGAAGAACAAATGCAAGCATTACTTATTCCATTGGGTATGCCTAATGTCCGTTTTGCTGTAGAAATGACTACACGCAAAGAACCGGATGCCAAAGGAATGGATAGTGTAACTTTCCTCTTCTCGGCCAACAAAAACGGGACACTTCAAAATGTAGCATCCATTGCATCGGGTGGAGAAATTGCCCGTGTCATGCTTTCATTAAAAGCAATGATTGCCGGTGCAGTGAAACTCCCCACCATCATCTTCGACGAAATTGACACAGGTGTATCTGGTTCCATCGCCGAAAAGATGGCACTCATTATGCAGGATATGGGAAAGCAGAACCGTCAGGTAATCAGCATTACCCATTTGCCTCAAATTGCTGCCCGTGGTATTGCGCATTACAAGGTATATAAAGAAGATACGGAAACCGGTACGAACAGCCACATCCGTTTGCTTACCCGTGAAGAACGTGTTCGCGAAATAGCTAATATGCTAAGTGGTTCTACCCTTACAGAAGCAGCTCTTAATAATGCGCGGGCACTTTTAGGATTTAATTAGAAATAACTTTAACAGGAAGATATGATAGAAAAAAATGAAATGATATTTGGCGTTAGAGCCGTTATTGAGGCTATACAGGCCGGAAAAGAAATAGACAAGGTACTTGTGAAGAAAGATATTCAGAGCGACCTGTCGAAAGAACTCTTTGCTGTACTGAAAGAAACTTTTATTCCTGTACAGCGTGTGCCGGTAGAACGCATCAACCGCATTACCAAGAAAAACCATCAGGGAGTAGTAGCTTTTATCTCTCCTATTACTTATCAGCGCACAGAAGATATTGTTCCTTTCCTGTTCGAACAGGGTAAGAATCCTCTGCTTATCATGTTGGACGGACTGACCGATGTGAGAAACTTCGGAGCCATTGCACGTACATGCGAATGCGCCGGAGTAGATGCCATCATCATTCCTTCTAAAAATAGTGTCAGCGTAAATGCCGATGCCATCAAGACTTCGGCAGGAGCACTACATACTATTCCTGTATGTCGCGAAAACAATTTGACTAATACTATCAAATTCCTGAAAGAAAGCGGATTCAAGATTGTAGCTGCTACCGAAAAAGGAGATTACGACTATACAAAAGCCGAATATAAAGACCCTACCTGTATTATTATGGGAGCTGAAGATACTGGCGTGCCTTACGAACATCTGGCTTTGTGCGACGAATGGATTAAGATCCCATTGTTCGGTTCAATCGAATCACTAAATGTATCGGTTGCTGCAGGTATTCTGATTTATGAAGCTGTAAAACAGCGTGGATTTGATAACGAAGCACAGTAATATTTTACAACTATTCACCATGAAAAAGATATATCTTCTTCTTATCGGAGGATTCTGCTTCCAGACGATGTTTGCCCAAAGTCTGCCCAAATGGGCCAATAAGGCAAAGAAAGCTGTTTTCTCTGTTGTTACTTATAATAAAGACAATAAGATTCTGAACACAGGAAATGGTTTTTACATCGATGAAAGCGGAACAGCTGTATCCGATTACACCTTGTTTAAAGGTGCTCATCATGCCGTAGTGGTTACAGCCGATGGCAAGGAACTCCCGGTAAAATGCATTATGGGAGCAAACGATCTTTACGATGTGGTCAAGTTCAAGACCGAAACAGATAAAAAGACTGTAGCACTTCAACCTGCTTCACAGGCAGTGCCTCAAGGAGCTACTGTATATCTTCTTCCCTATTCTACTCAGAAAGCAGTCAACGGACAGAGCGGAAGTGTAGAAAAGGTAGACACCATCGGAAACAATGCATATTATTATACCATACAGATGCAGACAGGTGATAAAACTGTAAGCTGTCCCATAATGAATGCTGAAGGAGAAGTCTTAGGACTTATCCAGAAAAATGCCGATGCAGAAAGCAAAGTAAGCTATGCCGTAGGTATCAGTTATGTTTCTTCACTCAGCATCAATGCACTTTCCGGCAACGATTATACTTTAAATTCCATAGGTATCAAGAAAGGATTGCCTGAAGACGAATCACAAGCTCTGGTTTACTTATATATGATGTCTTCTCAGCTTAATCGGGAGCAATATCTGGAGTTACTGAACGACTTTATTGCACAGTATCCTCGCAATATGGAAGGGTATCAGCGTCGTGCAGCTTTGTATATGGAATATCGTGATGATACCCACAATGCTTTGGCAGCACAAGATTTAGAACACATGCTGGAGGTAGCCTCCAAGCCTGATGAAGCTCATTTCAACATTGCCAAGTTGCTTTATAACTATCAGATTAATCTGAACGGAGCACAAGCTTATGCCAGTTGGACATACGAACGTGCTTTAGAAGAAATCAACAAAGCTCTTGAAATTGCACAGGAGGGCGTGTATTACCAGGTACAGGGCGATATCTATTTCGCTATGCAAAAATATGCCGAAGCTTACGCAAGTTATGAAAAGGTAAACCAATCTTCTATGGCATCGGCTGCCACATTCTATGCAGCTGCGAAAACGAAAGAACTGATTAAAGATGTAGACAAGAATGAAGTCATTGCATTAATGGATAGTGCTGTAGCCCGATTCAACGAACCTTATGGCAAGGATGCAGCTCCTTATCTGTACGAGCGTGCTCGTATGAAGAACGAACTGAAGAAATACCGCGAAGCCGTAATCGACTACAATCACTTCTACGATGCCATGATGGGACAGGTTTCTGCTGAATTTTATCTGATACGTGAACAGGCAGAAATGCAGTGCCGTATGTATCAGCAGGCTATCAACGATATCAACAAGGCTGTAGAACTTGAACCCAAGAACGTAGATTTGTGGATTGAAAAGGGAGGCGTACATTTGCGTGTCAATCAGGCAGAAGAAGCTATGAAGGCACTTCGTACAGCTCTTTCTCTCGATCCGAAAAATGCACCGGCTTACCGTATGTTAGGTTATTGCCAAGTACAGCAGAAAAACACTAAAGAAGGTATAGCCAATTTGCAGAAAGCTAAAGAACTGGGTGATACTGTTGCCGATGAATTATTGAAGAAGTATAGTAAATAATTTTGATGATATTTATAGAATAAGCCGGGCATTGCAGTCCGGCTTATTTTGTATATATCTTCATCTGCTTATAATTTTAAAAATTATTTTATATCTCAATATACTGATTACTAGCTAGAAAAATACAGAAAGAATTTATCATTCTTATGCTATTCTCTCTCCTTACATTTCTTATAAAGAGAAATTCATCCACTTGTAATGATTATATTTGTTTAAAATAATGGAACACTTTTATATGTTTTATAAAAAGATTTGTTATATTTGCTTTATAGCATATAATAACACTTAAAATCTTAGTATTATGAACAACAAATTATTTGCTTTTTTTGAGACCGTGTGGAGTTATATTGACACAGGTAAGTTCTACCGTGAGCCTTTCCGTTGGCTTTATGCAGTAATAGCAGTATTAAATCTGTTGTTTCCGCTTTACATTATTTTTCTGACAATAGACAGTGGACTTTTCAAATATATGTCTGGAGGAGACATATTTGCTTGCATTTTGGTATTCTTGTTGTTAATCTTCCTTGGTATAATGAGTTTCCACTTATGGAGCAACCGTCAGAAAAAAGTAAAAGAATATCTTCAAGAAGAAAATGAGTTTATTGCCATTCCTGTTGTTTCACATTTTATACAGACAATGGGAGAATGGTTAGGTTTTTACATAGGAGTTGGAGGATGTTTGATATCCTTATTATTTGTTCTCTTTGGAGTAAACGATTCTTTAGGGGGAATGTTAGGTAATAGCGTACTTCCTATGGGTGTTGGTTTCAGCATGGTAATCATGTATCCTATCATGGGATTTCTCATTGTTGTTTCTGGAAGATTAATTGCAGAACTCTACAGAGCATTGGCTGCTATCGCTAACAATACCAAAAGATTAGAAGGACTAGCCAAACATACTGATAATATGAAAGTTTCTAAGATTGATCAACCTCAGGATAGTCCAGAATAATAGAATATTTTTCAATATTTCAGTAGATTTTTTGTATAAAATATAAAACAAAAAGCCATAGCAATCTGTATAAGACAGTATGCTATGGCTTTTTGTAGATAGACGGGTATGAGCCTATATTTATAACTTCTTAAACAGACTAGTAATTCTACTCTGTTCCTTCACTCAATAATCTTTCTTTTCGTATATTTGAAAGTAGAATCTGAAGTCATTAAATATGATAATAAAATGAATATATAGATTCTGTATTAACAAACGCAACTATTGTAGTTAGATTATAGATATTATTATGGAACTAACCCCTGGAGTATATGAGACCCTTATTAGTGAAGCTATTAACGAAAAGCTAAATGAAAAAATAAAAAATGGGTTTCATATAGCGAAAGAAAAAATAGATTCAGCTGATTCAAATAGCTTTTTTGCTAATTATTTGGCAGAAATCGTATCTAATATCTTGAAAGATGTAAAGCGCGCTAAATCTGATGAAACTATCACTGAGCAAATTAAACGTATTAATGAAATTTTTTTGTTCATTCAAGAAAAATGGCAAGTAGATCTTTCTGAAGATATGCTTTCTATTGAAAAAGACTTTCTACGTGGTATCTATGATACTGTAGGCTATACTAAAGAGCAAATAGAAAAGAAAGCACTAATTCATCCTTCCTCTGGATATCGTGTGAGTAATCTTTTTACTGGCTCAAACAGAGATCTTTCAATTGATGAGGAAATGAGACGTGATATATTGACAGCTGATAGTATTGACTTGATGGTTTCATTTATTCTATTTACAGGCTTACGCCTTATTATTGAACAACTACAAGAATTCGTAAAACGAGGTGGTCATTTACGAATAATCACTACTACCTATATGGGAAATAGTGACCCTAAAGCATTAAAAAGATTATTAGATTTAAAGCAATTTGGGAATGTAGAGATTAAAGTATCCTACACATCAAGCCAAGAACGTTTACATGCAAAAGCTTATCTATTTAATCGAACTAATGGCTTAAATACAGCATTTATAGGCTCTTCCAATCTTTCAAAATCGGCTTTTACAAAAGGATTAGAATGGAATATTAGAGTTACTTCTGTAGAAAATAAACATATTATAGAGAAAGCTCAAGCTTCATTTGAATCATATTGGAATGATGAAAACTTTGAGTCTATAGAAAATGAAGAAGACTTAAGAAAATTTGAAAAAGCTATTTCACAAGAACGTAATAAAAAAGTATCTTCAAATGAAAATACAGATTCTATTGTTGTCCGTTTTGAACGAAAAACTCATCAAATAAAAGTTTTAGAACAATTAAATTATGAACGTGTAGTATTAAATAGTTATCGTAACCTTATTATCGCAGCAACTGGTACTGGAAAAACAGCTATTAGTGCATTCGATTATAAAGATTTTAATAAAACATTTCGAAAGAAACATCAACGTAATGCTCGTTTATTATTTGTAGTGCATCGCGAACAGATATTAAAACAAGCTCGTTCTACATTTCGCTCGGTCATGGCAGATGGCAATTTTGGTGAAATTTGGACCGGCAATTTGCACCCATCTACAGAAGGAAATTTAGAGCATCTATTTGTTACAGTTCAAACATTTTCTTCACGAATAGAAGTGTTTAAAAGCCTTGGAAAGAAATTTTATGATTACATAGTAATAGATGAGGTACACCATGCAACAGCTGATACATATCGGAAAGTCTTTGAAATCTTTACACCGGAAATTTTAATTGGTTTAACAGCAACCCCCGAACGAATGGATGGACAAATGATAAAACCAGATTTTAATAATCGCTTTGCTGCAGAGATTCGTCTATATGATGCACTAAATCAACAGCTATTATGTCCATTCCAATATTTTTGTGTGACAGATAATTCTGTAAACCTAGCAAATATTACTTTTTACAGTGGGAAATATGATATAACAGAATTAAGCAATATTCTAATTAATAATGAACGTATTGAGGTTATAGATAATGCATTAAATCGTTATATTACAAATCCACATGAAGTAAAAGCAGTTTGTTTTTGTGCCACCATTAAACATGCCAATTTCATGGCAAAAATGTTAGGTCGTAAATATAAAGCTGCTGCTATGACCTCTGAAAACACAGGGAAGCACAGAGAAATTATGTCACAGTTTAGCCGTGGTGATATTAACTATTTATGTGTAGTTGATATAATGAATGAAGGCTATGATGTTCCAGAGATTGATACTGTACTCTTTTTGAGGCCTACCGAAAGTTTAACAATCTTTTTACAACAATTAGGACGTGGACTTCGAATAGCAGATGGAAAAACAGAATTAACAGTACTTGATTTTATTGCACAAGCAAATAAACAATACGATTATGAAAGTCGCTTTAGAGCCCTTACTGGAGGTAGTAGGAAAAGTACAGAAGAAGGTATTAGAAATGGATTCTCTTTTTTGCCACGAGGATGCAGTATTGAAATGGAAAAAGTTGCACGAGAACGAATTTTAGAAACTGTAAAAAACTCTATTTTCAATTTGAAACGGCTTCGCAGAGATATTCAAAGTTTCGAAGATAATTCTGGAAAAACATTGACTATTTCAAATTTCTTAGATTATTATGATTTAGAGGCTTATGCTTTATACAACAAGAGTGATAATTGCTGGAATGCATTAAAACGTTCAGTGAATATTTTGCAAGATAATCCAAGTGATTTACAACTAGAAGTTGAAAAATATATTAGACAATTTATCCATATTAATGATAAAGATTTTATACAAGCTATTAAAGGTGTAATTAAAAATGATTTCAATATATACGATATCGAAAATCTGCCAATCCATTATATAACAATGCTCTATTACAACCTATTCTTTAATAAACTTGAAAAAGTTAATAAAGAGATGGGAACTACATTTCAAACGATGGAGGAAGCTATTAATGCACTAAAAGGTATGAAATCATTACAACAAGAATTACTAGAACTATTAGATTTTACTGAGCGCAATATTAATAGAATAACAAAACCGTTATGTGATGATTTAGATTTTAAATTATATGGTCTGTATTCTCGCGATGAAATTAATATTATAGCAGATGGGGATGTTGCAAGAGGAAATATTACAGGATTATTTAATGATAAAAAAGGACGTAACATTCAGTATTTATTTTGCACTATTAATAAAAGCGATAAAGAGTATTCAGCAGAGACTATGTATGAAGATTATGCTATTGATTCACATACATTTCATTGGCAAACTCAGAATAATACAAGGGCTAATTCTACTGCAGGAAGGCTATATACGGAACAATCCACAAATGGTTGGAGATTTTTGCTTTTTGTCCGTGAGACAAAGACTAATAGTTATGGCTTTACAAATCCTTACCACTGTTTAGGATTTATTGATTTCATTGATGCAAAAGGAGAATGTCCTATGACAATTAACTGGAAAATGAGAGAACCGATTCCTGCTTCAATTCTTGAAGTAGCAACAGCAATCTGATAAAATAGTATGTTACTTGTACCATCGGTTTACGCGACTTGTATCGATAGCTAACGCGACTATTCACGTAAGCCAACGCGATTAGTCACGTTAGCTTACGTGAATAGTCGCGTTTTTTAGTACATATACCACATATAAAAAGTTCCACGAAAAAAATAAAAGAGTTATAAAAAGAAAGACAAATTCAAGAGAGAATAAATATCATCTTACATATTATAAAGTGTAATCGCACACCTTATAACATGTAAAATGATTGGTAGAAGTTACTTCTTACACAAATCCTTATAATCACAATACAAACATTTTTCCGGTATTTCGGTCTGGCGGAAAGGAATATCCGGATGGAAGATTTCTTCCAACAGTTCTTTTAATCTTCCTCTGAATTCTTCTTCGTGTTGTGCAAAGTCGGTTACTTCTTCTTTGCTCTTACGCGGTTCTCCCATACGTACTATCGGAGAATAATCGGCAGAAGCAGCACGGTGTATATAGAGCAGAGCCGGCGCCACCTTACGGGAATCGTTCTTTTCACGCAACTGCTTACAAATGAGTGAAGCATAAAGAAAGGTTTGGAAGATGTAGTTAGAACGTTTCTTGTCGGGTATAAAAAGTGACTCCACATTGGCAGGAATATCTGCATCTCCTCCTGTCTTGTAATCCACAATACGTAAGACATTATCTTTCGCATCCATACGGTCGATAATTCCTCCAATACGCGAACGAATTATTCCTTTTGGAGTCTGTATTTCGGTAGGCTCGAAGACCGGATATTCCGATGCTACAAAAGTAAACGGAGCATGGCGCAGGTCGTTTCGCAACAACTGGCGAATGTATTTTACGATAACGGCAGAATTAATGAGCTGTACTCCGTTGTATTCTGGCTTTTCATCGGGTTTTACATGGAAGAAAAGGCGCTTAAACGCATCATCTACATAATTCTGCACACGGATTTCATCTTTCAGCAGAGCCTCGATAGCATCTTTGTTTATCACCTTTCCGTGCGTAGTCAAATCTTTGTAAATATGCTCTGCCGCATCGTGGAAAATGGTCCCAAACGTAGCCGAATCGATTTCACCGGTTACTTCATCAGGCAAAGAGAGTTTGGCTACGGCGCGATAATAAAACTTTAGCGGACAATCCAAATAGTAATTCAAAGCAGAAGGAGAAAGTACGGCCTTGGGATTGACCCGAACATCGAACAAGCTCTGCATACGTTTCATGACTTCCGGTGTCTTTTCTACCACAATAGGCTGAGAACCTTGAGGTGACTGTGCTGCTTCCAGATAGGCACGTTTTACGGTATACCCCCACTCGATAAGGAACTGGAGCATGAAACGCGACAATTCTCCGCGGTTAATGCCATCGGTAGCAGTATTATACATCATGGTTACTTTTTCGGCACGCTGTATCATACGGTAGAAATAGTAAGCATAAACCGCAATCTTGTGTTCGATGGTAGTCATACCAAAGGCTTTTCTCAAGTTGTAGGGAATGAAAGACGAATCGCCTCCTGATTTTGGAAGCTGTCCTTCGTTGACAGAAAGCAATACCAGATGACGAAAATCGAGGTTACGGGTTTCCAATACCCCCATTACCTGCATACCGATAGCCGGTTCGCCATGGAAAGGAATGCTGGCCGTAGCCAATACACGAGTAAGCAAACGTTTTAGTGTAGGAAGTTGAACGGTTAGTTCACCACTTTCTACTAAGGTATGGAAACGATTGACCAACGTGTAAGCTTTGAACAATGATTCGCGATACAACTGATCGAAAGCCTCTCCTGCCCCACTTCCCTGCTTGTTGTATAATGCCGCTACTTGCTTCAAAGCCTCTCCCAAAAGTGAGCATAAACCCAAGTTGGTTGTCTGAGGTTCGAACAGCAGTTCCAGTACTGCATCTTTCTTCAGCTCCGAAGGAAGTGGATAAAAACGGTTGTCGTGAACTAAAGTCTTTTCAAGTTCCTCTGCCATAGCAGACAATTGCCGGGTATACGAATGACGCAACAGACTGAGAACTTCGGCAAAGCGGTATCTGCCATTGGTTGCATTGTATCCTGCCACATGAAGCTCCATCAGCGAATTGATGAAACTATATGCCGGAGTCTGCGACAAAGGAAATCCCATCGTAATGTTGATGTGACGAATATTGTCTGGCAAAGCATGCAGCACAGGCTGCAACAAGGCTTCGTTGCACAATACTACGGCAGTTTCTTTTTCCTGTTCGGTAAGATTTTCCCGAATCCACTGAGGCAGATAACGTACCTGACCATTCTCTGTAGGCGACTCGATGAAGGTTACCTCTTTAGGATGATTCAGATGGTCGAAGAAGGAAGCCGGCAACTCTGAAGGAAAATCACGAAGATTGCGACGGATAAATTCTCCTGCTTCATGCGGAGTTTTATTCAAATAGAATACATCGTAATCCCAGTAGAACCAAGCTTTTCCTGCAGCATTCAACTTTTCGAACAGACGGTGCTCTACTTTGTTCAATACATTGAATCCGACAAATACATATTTCTTGTAAGGAAGCTGTTCGATGTTCAATTCATCGATTACACGGCGATAAAGCATTCCTTCGTATGCCAATTTCTGACCGGCCAACAATGCCCTATACTGCGTATAGATATCGCCCAGCACATCCCAAAGGGAAATAAAGCGTTGTTTAAGCTCCGTTACCTGATTGATAGAGAAATTCTTGAAGAACTGACTGATGGCTTCTTTCTGTCCTTCTTCAAGGAAATCGTAATCATCCATCAAAGCATTCAGATCTTTCAGGTTACTGAACAGGGCTTTCGTGTCCACCAGGTTCTTGTCGGCATCATCGAAATCGCCAATCAGCATTTCTCCCCAGAAATAAAATTCGTCCAGCGTTTCCTTGCTGCCCGTTACCTCTCGGAAGATTTTATATAAATCGCATACCAGCTTTACCGGATCACCCACGGTCCAGTCGGACGACTGGCGGAAAAGTTCGCTGATGCTGACATAAGAAGGCGACCAAAGAGGACGGTCGGCTTCCTTGGCCAGATATTCGTCAAAGAACAATCCGGCACGCTTATTGGGAAAGACCACGGCTACATCTGTAAAATCACCACTGGTCTTCTGATATAAATCGTGTGCTACTTGCTGTAAAAAAGTTTCCATACGCATTCCGTTTCTTTTTATACTTTTCTTTATCAGATGGCTTCCAGTTCGTTGGCAAATACATACCATAAATAGCCTTCCACATGGGTATATCCCATAGAAATAAGCAAGTCCATATATTCGCGCACCTGACGATTGTAAATATCTTTTTTCTTACCAAACTTAAAATCAACGACTACAACCTTGTCTTTCTTCATCATGACACGGTCGGGACGTCGGGTCTGTACCTTTCCGTCAGCATCAGTATAGATGATAGCACATTCGTTGTATAGTCTCCATTCACCGTTATACCACTCTTTGACGCGCGGATTATGCAAAGCCCATGCAGCCAACTTACGGATTTGCTCTTCCTGTTCTGCCGATTCGATAATGCCTTCGAAACGAAGTCGTTCAATGGCTTGGGGAAGATCACTCTCCTGCCCGATGGAAGCAAAAAGGTGATGCAACAATTGTCCCTGACGAATGTAACGGCTTTCCTTGTCTTCTTCTTCATCGCCTCGTATAAAATCGGCTGAACGATTGGATTGTTTGAACTCCACTTCTGTTTCCAAAGATTCGATGGTGACAGGAAGGGCTTCGGCTTCGGTAGTCAGGCGGTTGGTAGACGTAGTCTTTTTCTTCGAAGTATCCGATAGGCAGAGTGTACCATATTCGTAGATTTCCTCTCCTTCTATGGAAGAATCGTTCTCTTCTTCTCCGGCAGATGTAGCAGAAGAGGAAAAAAGCGATATCTGAGGCAATGCTTCGGAAAGAAGTCCGGATACCGTTCCACGCTGATTGGCTTTTCCCCAGATGATAAGGTTTTTACAAGCACGTGTAAATGCTACGTAAAGCAGATTCAGGTTGTCGACCCAAAGCTGCAAACGTTCTTCCCGGTAACTGCTCCGGTAAATGGATTCTGCCATATTTGCCGAATAGTTTACCGGAACAAGATCGAGTTCGTTGAAGGGAGGAAGATCGGTTTCATCACCTGTACCGGCTACCGAACACCAGATAAGATGATTGTTGGTTTCGTTCTCCATCTTCCAGTCACAGAATGGAATCAGTACCGTATGATATTCCAATCCCTTCGATTTGTGGATAGAAAGAATACGGATACCATCAATTTCTCCGGAAGGAATGGTCTTTTCATGCAATTTTTCATCCCAATGCACAATAAATGCTGTCAGTTCAGATGAATTGTTCTGCAGATAATCGGTTACCGCATCGTAGAAAGCACAGAGATAAGCTCCCTGGTTTTTTATCTCTTGCAAATTGAAAAGGAGGAAAAGTTTCTCCAGCAGTTCGTAAAGAGGCATAAGTCGTAACACAGCGATTTGCAACATAAATCCTGCCGGAAGATAATCTTCAATCCGGTTAAGTAGGACAGTATTCAGGTCGACTGATTTATGCAATACTTCCTGCTGATAGGATACCGCCAGACGCGCTTGAGCAATACGGTCGTCGGGAGTAACGAGATAGCGCAAGGCATCAATCATCATGCATACAGCAAGTGAGGCATCCAGACGAAAGGCTTCGTCGGATACAATACGATACGGAGTATATTTATCAAAATAATCGGCTACAGCTGGAATAGCTTTGTTCTTTCGCACCAGAATGGCAATATCGTTTACTTGCACCCCTTGTCCTACCAATGTGTCCACTTCACGGGCCAGTTCTTCCAGCATACGGTCTGCATAAGGATGCTCCTTGCTAACAGCCAGAAAACTGATTTTGATGTATCCTTCTTCGGTTTTCTTGGCAGTTTGCTGGCAGACATCGCTATACGCATTCATCAGTTGGGTACAAGGCTCCCCCGATTCTTCCTCATAGCGGTCGTTCAGCACCTGGCAGGCTGCTGTAAATAGTTCGTTATTAAAACGGATAATGTTGGCCTCGCTACGCCAATTGGTAGCAAGTGTACATTCCTGGGTGCGAAAAGCCGGGTCTTTATCCAAATTCGCCAAGATACGCCAGTCACCGCTACGCCAACGGTAAATGCTCTGTTTGATATCGCCCACAATCAAACTCCCCTCCTTCTTCGACAAGCTTTCCTGTAAAAGCAGACGGAAGTTTTCCCATTGCATACGGGAAGTATCCTGAAATTCATCAATCATCACCGTATCGATAGTGGTTCCTATTTTCTCGTATACAAACGAAGCATCTCCCTCCCGAATCAGGCTATGCAACAGATTGTTGGTATCCGAGAGCAAAAAACGATTGTGTTCCTGATTCTGCAAGCGTACTTCATCGTCGATATGAGCCAGCAGACGAAGATTATTGAGATGGCGGAGTGAAAGATCACAGGAATTGACTATCAGATTGTTTCGTACACGGAACTTTTCCGCTTCCCCCAATAAGGGAATCAGTTCATTGGCGGCAAGTGAACGGATAGTATCCCGATAAGAAGATGTTTTGGTTGTCCAGTTATCCTCACCTTCAAGACATTTTTCTACCGTAGCATTGCGAATATCATTCGCCAGATATCCGTTCGAAAGCTTGTTAAAGTAACTTCCTATCCCTCTCGAACCATTCTTCAGATCGGCCGGACTCAGGCCGTTTGCTTCCAGCAAACCAATGAACTGTTCGCTGAATCCTTTCATCTGTTCTAACGCTTCTTCGCGAAAGTCCTGTAACTGCTTGCGGTAATGAGGAATGAACTGAGGGTCGGCCAATTTTTTACGGAGTCCTTTTCCTTTCTCCAGGTATTCTTCATCGAAGATATTTCGACCAAAGTTCTTAATTTCTCCCGATACATTCCAGCGCTTGTCATCGGCTATTCGCTCTTCAATATACTCCAACAGCCAATACAATACCGGTGAACGGCGATCTAACTTTTCGATAAGGGTATCTACCGCATCACTCAGCACTTCCGCATTATTCAGTTCTACCGAAAGATTGGCACCCAACTCCAGTTCGCGAGCCAGATTACGCATAACCGACTGGAAAAAAGAGTCGATGGTTTCGATACGGAAGCGACTATAATCGTGAATAATATAATGCAAGGCTTCATCTGCCGCCTGTCTCACTTCAGCTTCAGTCTTCGAAGTACGGCGAACGATTTCCTGCAAATAATTATCCGAACCTTTGTCTTTTGTAGCAATACCATACAGCTGACTTAAAATACGGTCTTTCATTTCCGTAGTAGCTTTGTTGGTAAAGGTTACGGCCAATATTTTGCGATACGCGTGAGGATCTTGTATAAGTTGGATAATGAATTGTATAGCCAGCGTAAAGGTCTTTCCAGAACCTGCCGAGGCCTTATAAACTAATAATCGGGGATCTTGCTCCATATCTTTCTGTGTAAATTAGCTGAACACAAAGATAAGAAACCTTCGGGAATATATACAGACTTCCCTTCAAACAATTAGCAGAATAAGTACAGCAAGAAGTAGTATGACCAGTAAAATAACACCGAGAAAAATCAATGTAAAACGGAAGAAATGCTTCCTCTCTGCAGACTCCCGGATTTGAGTCTGATGTATAATTTCCGATAAATCTTCGGAAGTGATATCAGGTAAAGGCGAGGCTTCTTTTACCGACAACAGACGCTGGTGTGTGGCATGCAAGCGCTCCTTGCTTACCTTACGGAGTTCACGGTTTTCTTTGTCCCGACGAAGCATATCATTGATACAGCCTAAGGTTCCCATTGTAAAAAGAGTGTAAGGTTATTTCTTAAAGATAAGCAATAAATAAAGGCACTCCAAACTACAGTCGTTAAAATATCTTGGCCTGTAATCACAGCTATACTTCTTCGGGGCTTATCAAAACCTGTATATAGCCCAAAAGAATATTACTTTTCGAGCATGTGCAATGCTTTACAAAGCTGATCAGGACACGAAGTAGGGCGACCTCCGCAACGGATTCCCTCCAGACGACTGATCACTGCTTCTACCGGCATTCCTTTTACCAAAGCACTGATGCCTTGCAGATTGCCATTACATCCTCCAATGAAATGTACCTCCTGCACTATACCATTCTCTACTTCTACTTCGATCAGTTTACTGCATGTACCTTGTGTAGTATAATTAATTTTCATATCAATCAAAATAAAGAGTATAAAATAAAAGGAACTGTAGCAAAACAAAAGCAACAAGTCACTTGTCCTGATACAGTTCCTTCTTTGTCTTATTATCGTTCAGACACGAAAGAATTATTCTTCTTCCGGTTTCATATTTGTATATACAGTCTGTACGTCATCGAACTCTTCCAGACGTTCAATCATCTTGTCGATAGTTTCACGCTGTTCCGGAGTTACTTCTTTCAAATCGTTTGGTATATATGTAAAGTCACCACCTACATCTTCAAATCCACATTCTTCCAAATGTTTCTGAATAGCAGCATAACTCTTAGGATCACCATAGATAGTAATTGTTCCTTCTTCCGGATCTTCATCAAACTCATCTTCGACATTATAGTCAATCAGGTCGAGAATCAGTTCTTCCATATCCATGCCATCCTTCTTCTTAAAAGTAAATACACATTTATGGTCGAACAAGAATGCCAATGATCCTGTAGTACCCAAGTTACCACCAAATTTATTAAATACAGAACGAACGTCTGCTACAGTACGTGTAGTATTGTCTGTCAAAGTATCTACAAATACGGCTACTCCATGAGGACCATATCCTTCGTATGTCATACCTTTGTAGTCGCTCTGGTCTTTACCCATTGCGTTTTTGATAGCACGTTCGATATTATCCTTCGGCATGTTTTCACGCTTACAAGTAGCGATTACCGAACGCAATGTCGGGTTGTTTTCCGGTTCCGGACCGCCAGCTTTTACTGCAATAGCGATTTGTTTACCCAGACGTGTAAAGGTCTTAGCCATGTGACCCCATCTTTTCAGCTTTGTAGCTTTTCTATATTCAAATGCTCTTCCCATTGGATAGTATATTTTAGTTTATTTTTTAATGAATTTTCTTGTCTTTATTCTTTTCCAGCTTTCTACATTTAAAGAAAGCCAGACAAGCGATAGTTACGCATACTAATCCACCGGCTATTGCCAGAATATTCTTCCAGGTTTCATTGGCAGAAAAATTATACAACACTCTGCCCGCCTGTATTGTCAGAAGAAAGAACAGTACAAAAGCAGCTGTATATTTCCTTTTCTCCTTGATGTGATAGTCCGGTTTGATTTCGGTATGCATAAAGTTTTTCTTTTTTATCGCAAAACAGCTCCCAGCTTATTCTGCAAGTTGGCAATAAGTTTCTGCATTACCTTGTCAATCTGCTTATCATTCAAGGTTGCATTCTCATCCTGAAGCATAAAGCTTACAGCATAACTCTTCTTGCCCGCTTCCAGATTCTTGCCTTCGTATACATCGAACAATTCTACGCTCTTCAATAATTTCTTATCTGTTTCGTAAGCAATCTTTTCGATTTCGGCAAACTGTACACCTTTATCTATCAGCAGAGCGAGGTCGCGTTTTACAGCCGGGAACTTCGATATTTCGCGGAAAGAAACCGTATTGCCCTTGATAGCTTTCATCAGTTCCTTCCAGTTCAAATCGGCATAATAGACTTCGTTATCAATATCGAATGCCTTCTGAATCTTCTTGCAAACTATACCGAAAGTAGCCAGCAACTTACCGCCACGGGTATGTACTGAAATAGCTACTGAATAAATATCATCAGTCAAGTTTCCAAATACCAGTCCTCCGAAGTTTACACCCAAACGACGGAAGATATTCAGCACATGAGCCTTCAGTTCATACACAGACATGTTTTCATCGGCATGTGCCCATGAATTGCTTACACGTTTACCGGTCATCCACAAGCCTAAATGCAACTCTTCTGAGTAAGCAGCCAGAATCTTTTCCGGATTTTTCTTCTCTGCATTGAAGTGATAGCAGTTACCGAATTCAAAGAACTTCAGGTCGGCATTCTTACGGTTGGCATTGTGCTGGATGCTTTCCAAACCACCAAAGAGCAGTGTGGCACGCATTACATTCAAGTCGTTGCTCAACGGGTTCATCAGACGAACCAGATTTTCCGGCTTGTAAGTTTCCAGTCCTTCATAATAAGCAGCAGCAGTAAGAGAGTTGTTCAGAATTTCATTGAAACCACAACCTACCAACTGTTCTGACACCAGATTCTGAAGTTTTACCGACTTGTCTACATCGCCTTTTACGCTCAGACTCGATTTTACAGAAGTAGGAATCTCTACATTATTATAACCGTAAATACGGAGAATATCTTCTACCACATCGCACGGGCGCTGTACATCCACACGATAAGGAGGAACAAGCAGAGACAAACCTGTTTCTGTTTCTTCCGCAATCTTCATCTCCAGGCTGGTTACGATGCTTTTTACAGTTTCCTTCGGAATTTCCTTACCAATCAGAGAGTTGATGTAAGCATATTCCAAATCTACCTTAAAGTCAGCAATCGGAGTCGGGTATACATCCTTGATTTCCGAAGCGATTTCTCCTCCGGCAAGTTCTTTCACCAGCAAAGCAGCCTCTTTCAATGCATAAATAGTACCGTTCGGATCTACACCACGTTCGAAACGGAAAGACGAGTCAGTACTCAATCCATGACGACGCGCAGTCTTACGCACCCAAGTAGGATGGAAGTAAGCACTTTCAAGGAATACATCCTTGGTTGTTTCTGTAGTACCGGAATCCAGTCCACCAAATACACCGGCAATACACATCGGCTCTTCGGTATTGCAAATCATCAGGTCGCGTTCCGAAAGTGTACGCTCTACTTCGTCCAAAGTCACAAACTTGGTACCTTCTGCACAAGTCTTCACAACAATCTTGCCGCCTTTAATCTTGTCGGCATCGAAGCAGTGCATAGGCTGTCCGTACGCATGAAGGATATAGTTGGTAATATCCACAATGTTGTTGATAGGACGTACACCGATAAGACGGAGTTTGTTCTGCAACCATTCAGGACTTTCCTTTACGGTTACGTTCTTGATGGATACACCTGCATAGCGCGGACATGCTTCTGCATTTTCCACTACTACATCAATATCCATGTCATGGTTATCTACCTTGAAAGCTTCTACAGACGGGCGCTTCAAAGTAGCCTGATGACCATTCTGAATCAACCATGCATAAAGGTCGCGAGCTACACCATAGTGAGAACAAGCATCTGCACGGTTTGGAGTAATGTCTACTTCCAGTACATAGTCGCTCTTGATGTTATAATAGTCTTTTGCCAAAGTACCGGGAACCACGTCGTTCGGTAACACAATGATACCTTCGTGACTTGTACCAATACCAATTTCATCTTCAGCACAAATCATACCGTTCGATTCTACTCCGCGAAGCTTTGATTTTTTAATGGTAAAACATTCATCGCCATCGTAGAGTTTTGTTCCCAGCGTAGCAACTACTACTTTCTGTCCGGCAGCTACATTGGCTGCACCACACACAATCTGTACAGGTTCTCCCTGACCCAGATTTACAGTAGTAATATGCATATGGTCGGAATTAGGATGCGGTTCGCAGGTCAGGACCTCACCTATTACGAGGCCTTCCAATCCTCCTTTTATCGATTGAACTTCTTCTACTCCACCTGTCTCCAGTCCGATGGAGGTCAGTGCGGCTGCCACTTCATCAGGTGTCAAATTAAAATCTACATACTCTTTCAGCCAGTTATAAGAGATATTCATATATATATCATTTTTTATAGTTCGCAGAATGTTGCGCAAATTTAATATAAATATTTGGGATAAAAGAGAAAGGCGAAAATTATTTGCTTCTACTGTATAATGAAAGCATTATCGTTTTTCTGATTCTTCTGCTATATTTGTACATTATACAATGTCCTTTATCGGGCATTACAAACTTCAGAGAGGATATAATCTTAAAGCAGTGACATTTATTCTTTTCGCTTTCGGAAATTCATAGGTGACATTCCCGTTTTTCGGAGAAAAAATTTACCAAAAACAGATTGGTCAGAGAAGCCTAACACATCAGCTATTTCCTGTACATCCATATCGGTACACTCCAACATTTTACGTGCATCGGCACAAAGTAATTCTGATATATGGAAACAAACTGTATGACCTGTTATTCGCTTGACGACTCTTGACAAATAGGTTGTCGAGACATTTAATTTATCCGCATAAAAAGAAATGGTATGATAATCACGATAATGATGTACCAGCAACTTTTTAAAATTCCGGAAAATCTCACTAGAGCGTTTCACATAACCAGATGTATCACGGTTCTTTTTATACAATGTATCTGCTATTTGCAGAAGCAGAAAGCAGAACAGGTGGCGAAGACTACCGTCTTGGTATAAATGCATAATTTCCAGTTGTGGAGAAAGCAAAGACATCACCTGACTCAAGTATTTGACTCTTTCCGCATCAAGTGAAAATATAGGAAGCTGATAATTACCAATATACTGTGATACTTGATTGTATAACAATTGTCCGGCAGACAAAGTATCAAAGTAGTCAGGGACAATATAAAGGCAAGAGCAGAAAAAGTCTGTGCTTCTTTCGGATAAAACCCCTCGAACACTTGGCGTCAGAACTAATAAATCATTAGCAGAAAGTGTATAGCGATGATAGATATCAGAAACAGAAGCTGTTCCGTTTGTGACGAGTAAAAAAAAGAAACCTTTCTCCATTACGATATCACCAAAATCCATAAAAGAGCCTTTAACATGCCGATAACATGAATCTGTACATTTCAAACCCAAAGAATCTGCAATTTCTGTAAATAGGATATCCATAAGCTCAATTTTATATACAAAAATATATTTTTGTTTCGTTTTTGACTAACATAGGTTATCTTTTTCCAAACTCAAAATGAAAAATAACTTGAACTTTGCATCAACTTAATTCAAAAGAATAGCTTATGAACAAATACACTATCAGACGTTATCTGCTTTTTATTATCTCGCTTTTTATCAATGCATTTGGTATTGCCTTTATCACCAAGGCATTTTTAGGAACATCTCCCATCACCAGTGTTACTTATGTTCTGAGTATGTTTACTCCTTTCACTATGGGAATATGGACCATTCTGCTAAATCTGTTATTTGTCATACTTGAGCTTTTTTTTATGACACGCAAGGATTTGAAATCCGACTGGAAAATGTATCTACTTCAGATTCCCATAGCATGTTGCTTTGGATTGTTTATTGATTTTTCCATGTTTATGCTCTCCTGGCTTAATCCGTCAACCTATGTCACTCAAATAATCGGACTTATAGTTGGCTGTATAATTTTAGCCATCGGAATAGCTTTGGAAGTAAAAGCCAATGTAGCTATGATGGCTGGAGAATATCTTGTAAATGTCATTACTCGTCGGTTTCATAAAGAATTTGGATATGTGAAGCTAGGACTGGATGTAACCTTGCTTCTGACAGCTTGTATCCTATCACTCCTCTTTATGTCTGGAATACATGGTGTGCGGGAAGGTACAGTTGTCGCAGCATTGGCCGTTGGTCCTATCGTACATTTTATAAGTCCATATTATCATATATTCGATCGATGGATAACTTATCCTACTCAGCAAATAGAACAGACATCACGATCCGGCAAAAATATTGTCATCACCATTGCCCGAGAATTCGGAAGTGGAGGACATTTATTGGGCGAAATGCTGTCCAAAGAGCTTGGTATACATCTATACGACAAAGAATTTATCAATATGGCAGCAAAGGAAAGTGGTATAGACGAGCAATATATCATAAAAAACGAACAATCGATTCCTTCTTTTTGGTTGAAATGTATTCTCTCAAAAAACAGCGAACGTCCATTGGAAGATAGCCTTTCCGCTGATGATGTACTATTTTTGGCAGAAAGTCGCATAGTACAGAAACTAGCCGCAAAGGAATCTTGTATTATTATTGGCAGATGTGCTGATTTCGTATTGAAGGACTATCCGAACATTATAAAAATATTCTGTTATTCAGATTTCCAAAGCGCACTTAGCCGCTGTGTCACCCAATATGGTATTGCCCGAGAACAGGCAGAAGAAGCAATTCATCGGATCAACCGCAACCGCATCCATCATTATGAATATTACACAGGCAAGAAATGGGGCGATCCGCACCATTACAACTTAATGCTCAATACAGGAAGCATTAAACTTGAAACTGCCTGCAGACTGATTGGCGAAATTTACCGCGATATGAACAAATGATTTCTCAAAACTATTACGATATCCATAAGAAGTTTTTTATCAAAATGATATTACTTCATATTTTACTTTAAGTTTGGATACAGCAGATTATATATAATCAAAATGTCAATTTACCCCCTGTAAAAACCGCTTTATTTGTATCGGAATACAGCAATGCTCAAAAAACAAGGCTTTTTCAAGTTTAGGGAATATCCAAAAAGAAAGAGATTTTGCTAAAATAGCAGTCTTTTCTATTTGATATTGTAGTATAATATTTCTATATATCCATTTTAAAGATATTCTTGATACATTTTCACACTTTTAAAAAGAGGTGATTTTTCATCCAAAAACGTCTTTTTACAGATTAAAATCTCTATGAATTCGTGTTTTAAGTCCTCTTTTTTTACATGATTAGTACCGAAAGCAAACGCGACTAGTAGCGTAAGCCTACGATACAAGTCGCATCGGGCATCGATACTTGTATCGGAAGGCGATGTGACGAGGTAAAAAAGAGGGATATATAGCGTCCTTTTTCATGCTGTAAAGCATAAAATAAAGTTGCTTTACCAGCCTTTGAAGCCAATTATCTTCATCAAACCCACCCTTTCTTTTCAAAATACGAGTTAGCCCAAATGTTGAAACCGGCGAATTATGACAATTAAATAAAGAATTTTCAAACAAAATGATAAATCATATACTCCTCTTTTATACAATTCCATCCCTTTAAAAAAGAAAGCCCTACCGGTACACAACCGGCAAGGCTTTTTATGGAAAAAAGATTTAATCATCAGAACGGAACCTCGGGGATGGGTCCGCCAAACGGATTTTCCTGAGGAATCATATCTACTGGAGGAGGAGGCACACTGCCCTGTCCGCCTCCACTGTTCATCTTGGAGCGGAGTACCGGAGCTGCTGCATTTTCTCCGGGCATCGGCACAATCATCTCGTCGTCCGGATTCTGGAAACGTGCATATTCTCCGCGGAAGCGCAGCAACACATCGCCCACCGCACCGTTACGGTGCTTGGCTATGATAATCTCGGCCATACCGCGCAAATCGTTTCCACGTTCGTCAGTATATATCTTGTAGTATTCCGGGCGGTGAATGAAGCATACCATATCGGCATCCTGCTCGATGGCTCCCGATTCACGAAGGTCGCTCAGCTGCGGACGTTTTCCGTCTATACCTTCACGGTTTTCTACACCACGGTTCAACTGACTCAGGGCAATAATCGGAATGTTCAACTCCTTGGCAAGTCCTTTCAACGAACGCGAAATGGTGCTGACTTCTTCCTGACGGCTACCGAAAGACATTCCGCTGGCATTCATCAGCTGGAGGTAGTCGATGATGATAATCTTCACCCCGTGTTCGCGCACCAGACGGCGTGCCTTTGTACGAAGTTCGAACACGGAAAGAGAAGGCGTATCGTCGACGTACAACGGTGCGTCGTACAGTTCCTTTATCTTATAGTCGAGCTGTCCCCACTCGTAAGGTGCAAGCTGTCCGCTCTTGATTTTTTCGCCCGGGATTTCGCAGACGTTCACAATCAGACGGTTGACCAGCTGCACGTTGCTCATTTCAAGCGAGAACAGAGCTACGGGCACCTGATTGTTGACCGCCATATTCTTGGCCATGGAAAGAACGAAAGCCGTCTTACCCATCGCCGGACGTGCCGCGATAATGATAAGGTCGGAGTTCTGCCAGCCGGAAGTCATCTTATCCAGCTGATGGAAACCGCTGGACAATCCGCTCAAACCGTCGGTACGTGCTGCCGCTTTCTGAAGCATTTCATACGCCTCCTGGATGACAGGATTAATCTGCGTATAATCCTTCTTCATGTTCTGCTGGGAAATCTCGAAGAGCTTGCCTTCGGCTTCCTGCATCAGGTCGTCTACATCCTGCGTTTCGTCGAATGCCTTGGTCTGTATATTGCTGGTAAAGGAAATCAGTTCACGGGCCAGAAACTTTTGCGCGATGATACGGGCATGATACTCGATATGTGCCGACGATGCGACCTTTCCACTCAGCTGGGTTACATAGAAAGCACCTCCCACCTCGTCCAGATCGCCCCTGGTGCGGAGCTGTTCGGTTACGGTAAGGATATCAATAGGCTTCTGCTGGATAGCCAGGTCGGTAATGGCTGCATAAATCAGCTGATGGCGGTGTTCGTAAAAAGACTCCGGACGGAGTATCTCACTCACCAGCGAATAGGCGTCTTTCTCAATCATCAATGCACCCAGCACCGCTTCTTCCAGTTCGGGAGCCTGCGGCTGGAGATGCCCATATTCGTCTACAGGCTTCGTTTTTGTAGCCTTTGGGACGCGTGTCGTTCTTCTCGTTTCTGCCATTTAGGGTATTTTTTATTAAATAGGGGCACAAAGATACATACTTTTACCAAAGTGAAGTAAAAAAGACCACGATAAAATAAGCGCAAAGTATCACTTTCAGTATCGTTCCGAACAGGAATCCCAGGAGCGAACCGATACCCGATTTCAAGGCTACAGACAATCCTTTGTCTCCCAGCAGTTCTCCAATCATCGCTCCGAGAAATGGGCCGAGCAGAAGCCCGTAAGGCAGGAAAAACAGTCCGATGATGGATCCGGCAAAAGCACCCCAGCTCCCCCATTTGGTACCACCGCTGTATTTGCTGCCCCACATCGGAATAAGATAGTCGAGCAGAAGTGAGAGTGCAACCAGTCCCAGCCAGACGAGCAACTGGGAAGTAGAGAACTGAACCCGGTCTGTAAAATGCAATAACAACAAACCTACATACGAAACCGGAGGACCGGGCAAGGCCGGAAGCACACATCCCAGAAAGCCTGTCAGCAGACAGATTATACTTAATACAATTAAAATAATATCCATAATTTAAGTATTTCATTAAATGGTTGATACGCAAAGTTACAGAGAATTTTAAACACAAAAAAGAGTTAATTCAAAACTTTATCGTATATTTGAACAACCTAAAAATACTATAATTATGATTACATTTCCTAATGCAAAGATAAATCTCGGACTTCATATTGTAGAAAAACGTCCGGATGGTTACCACAATCTGGAAACAGTTTTCTATCCTATAAACCTGCAAGATGCACTCGAAGTAAAAGTGCTTGAAAATAGTGAACAGCCTTACAAACTTCATGTCAGCGGTACTGCCATTGAAGGTAATGCAGAAGACAATCTTGTCGTGAAAGCCTATCAGATGCTGAAGGCCGACTTTCCGATGCCGCCGATAGATATTCATCTGTTCAAACACATCCCTACCGGTGCCGGTTTAGGGGGTGGCTCGGCCGATTGTGCCTTCATGTTGAAATTGCTGAATGAAAAGTTCAATTTGAACCTGACCGCTGAAGCATTGGAAACATACGCAGCCCGACTGGGTGCCGATTGTGCTTTCTTTGTCCGTAATACTCCTGTTTTCGCATCGGGTATCGGAAATGTATTCGAACCCATTGACCTTTCCTTGAAAGGATATCACATCGTGCTGGTAAAACCGGATATCCATGTGTCTACCAAAGATGCCTATGCAGGTGTTACTCCAAAACGTCCGGAGGTTTTGTTGAAAGAGGTAATCCGTCAGCCTTTGGAAACATGGAAAGAATGTCTGAAAAACGACTTTGAAAGCAGCATCTTCACACGTTTTCCGGAGATTGCAGCCATCAAGGATAAACTCTATGACCTGGGAGCTGTGTATGCTGCCATGAGCGGTTCCGGCTCTGCCGTATATGGTATTTTCAAGGACCCGATAGAAAACGTAGACGAAAAATTCGGAGGTTGCTTCTGTCGTCAGCGCGAATTGTAATCACAATGGAGTGTACTGATAAAATCCATTTCTTTGCGACAGATGTGTTGCCTGCCCCACCCGAAGAATTCACTTATCCGTTTCATTATACCCCTCACCCTCTCACCGAACTTGCCGCACAAGAGGTAGAACGCTATTTGGAAACACAGTCCGAATGGCAGGAAGAACTGAAAAAAGGGAAAATGTTCGGGGTACTGATAGTCCGTACCCCTGAAGGCAGAACGGGATATTTGGCGGCTTTTTCGGGTAATCTGGCAGGACAGAATCTGCATGATTTCTTTGTGCCTCCGGTGTACGATTTGCTATGTCCGGACGGAGTTTTCCGAAAAGGCGAGCTGCGTATTTCGGATATCAACGCACGTATCCGGCAGATAGAAGCAAGTGATGAATATCGAATCTGCCGCCGGCAAGTGGAAGAAGTGCAGGCATCTGCCACCGCACAACTTGCTGCTGCCAAACAAGCCTTGAAAGAGGCAAAGGCCATCCGACAGGCAAAACGGAATACTGTACTTGATGAAGCGGAACTGGAAGCGCTGGTCCGGGAAAGCCAGTTCCAGAAAGCAGAGTTAAAACGCCTGGAAAGACGATTGAAGCAGGAAGTAGAGGAAAAGACAAGGGCTCTGAACAATATTGAACAAACGATAGCAGTTTTGAAGGAAGAACGCAAGAAATCTTCGGCTGAGCTTCAACGCTGGATATTCGGGCAGTTTCAGATGCTGAATGCAAATGGGGAGAAAAAAGATTTGTGTGAAATTTTCAAAGATACCCCACAGGGTACACCTCCCGCCGGTGCAGGAGAATGTGCCTTGCCCAAGCTCTTGCAATATGCTTACCAGAACCACTTGCATCCGCTTGCTATGGGAGAATTCTGGTGGGGTATGTCACCCAAAGACGAGATACGGCATCACGGACATTTCTATCCTTCGTGTAAAGGAAAATGCGAACCGATACTGAAGCACATGTTAGTAGGGCTGAAGGTGGAAAAGAATTCGCTCGACGAGAATATACATAGCCAGACTCCACTGGATATTGTGTATGAGGACGAATGGATAATTGTGGTAAACAAACCTGCCGGCATGCTTTCTGTTCCGGGCAAGAATGATTTGGACTCCGTCAGCCAGCGGTTAAGCGAATATCTTCCCCATGCTACCGGTCCGCTCATTGTGCATCGGCTCGATATGGCTACATCGGGATTGTTGCTTGCGGCTAAAAGCAAGGAAATACACCAGCAATTGCAGGCTTTATTTGAGACACGTAATATCCGCAAACGATATACAGCCATACTGGACGGTATACTTCCTCTTGATGAGGGTGTAATTGATTTACCTCTTTGTCTGAATCCATTGGACCGCCCCCGGCAGATGGTAGATTATACGTATGGGAAGCCTGCCATCACACGGTATAAGGTAAACAAGAGAGAAAACGGGAAAACTTACGTTGATTTCTTTCCACAAACCGGACGTACCCATCAGTTACGGGTACATTCGGCACATCCTCTGGGCTTGAATTGCCCGATTACCGGGGACGAACTGTATGGACGAAAATCGACGAGATTGTATCTGCATGCGGCCGAATTATCGTTCGTACACCCTGTGACGGGTAAACTTCTTACCATTCAGAAAGAAGCTGATTTCCCTCCTTTTCCCTCCGGTGATTTTTCATCCCAATTGTCATAAAAAAATCCTGATAGTGTAACAGAGCATTACGCTATCAGGATTTTTATCATTCTATTCCATTACCTTCTCATGATACGTCTGAAATCGTCTACAATCTGACGTCCCATATTGACTCGAGTACTATCCACTTTACGGATTTCTACCGGAGTAACAGCATCCTTGTATTTGGCTTTTCCTATCTTGAATTTCATTTTATCCATGTTTCCGGTAATGGTCACTCCGGCCTTGAATGGGAGCGGAGATTTCAATATCGATATATGATAATTAAAGTTCATATCAAGATCTTGTGTACCTCCTACGGCCGCCTTATACCGGTCTATTTGCACAAGGAAAGGATATACGGTAACGTATCCGTCTTTTACCGTAATATTTACAGCAATGCTATCGAATACATTCTTTTCCTTATTCTTGAACATCAGTTTTTTGGAAATCTCGGTAAATGTTTCTCCATCCATCAGTACAAGACTATCTCCCTTGATATGAATAGCGGAACGGAGACTCGGAATCCTGACATTTAAGTTTGAATCGAGTACGGCTTCGGCCGCCGCATCAAAATCGACAACTCCCTTGAAGGAACGGAGCATCGGCACAATGGTATCCAAAGAAGGAACAAAATCGACCAGTTTGCTGACGTCCACATCGCGCAATTTAAAGTCGAATCCGGCATATCCTCTCTTCTTTTCTTTGGCACGATATACCAAGGTGGCATTCATCTGGGCATCCATACCGCGCATGCTGACTTCCTTCAGATGGACAGCCTGATTACGAATATCGATATCGCCCTGTACATTTTCGAATACCATGCTATCGTATTTTACTTTATCAAGCTTCACATCCAGTTCGAAATCGATATTTTTAGGAATCACAAACAACTGAATGTTGGAGTCTACCGTATCATTTTCTACCTGAAGCGTATCTTCCGGGAAATTTAACGAATTGATGAGCTGGTTACAATCCAGATTTCGCGATGCTATACTCAATTTGGCATGTATGGTTTTATTCTTTTTCAACGATTCATACAAATTGTATACAGCCCCACTTGCCGTCAGATTCGAGCGTCCTATACGCATATTAGCCTTACGCAACGTAATCGCCCTATCACCGACTGTAACCGCGGTTTTACGCATCCGGATAGGCAAAGCAAACTCCGGTGTGGATACAAACAAACGGTTGAATCCGATAATTCCTTTCGGTGCCCAAAGTGAATCGCGGAGTTTCTCGGCTTTAATGGCAAATCCTGCCTTGTCCATTCCCATCTTCATGGCTCCCAAGCGGCAGAATAAAGTATCCGACTCCAAATTAAGTCCTATTTTAGGCATGGCCGGATTCAATTCTCCGGGCTGTAAGCGAAGAGTAGACTTTGCTTTACGACAGAAAACCTTAATGGAATCTCCCATTACTGCTTTCAACTGGTTCATATCCAACTTACATTCCATATCCACAATGCGTGTGGTATCTTGTGGATTAGTCGATTTTACGGTGGCCGTCAGTTTTTTTAATTCAGAAGAAATATTGTTGGAATTCAAAACCATCTTTGTTACCTCGATACGTGCAGCCAGATTATCCTTTCCTATAAATGCAAGTTTTGCATCGCTGGTAAATTCAAAATTCCGGCTTGTATCACGCAAGGCAAGTCCCGTCATATTCAGTTTACCTCCAATCTTTATACGGCCCAAATCCTGACGAAGAATGGACGACAAACGACACTTCAGACGTAAGTCGGCATCGACTTTTCCTTCAATGGTAACTCCCTCCTGCAAAGGGAAAGTTTGAGCAAGGGCGGTCATATCAATGGTAGAACGGGTATTCAATGTAATATCCGGATCACCCAATAAATCCTGTATTTTTGCATCGGCAAGGATATCGGTGTGAGCTCCCTGAAAATGAAAAATCTTTAAATCGGCAAAAGAAGGAGTCTTTCGTGTCAAATCTACTGCCCCATAAAAATCAGCCGTCAGATTATCTATTCCATAGGGCAGCTTGTCGTATTTGGCAGAAGCATCCTTTATCTGTGCCTTTATTGTAACCAAAGGAGTCTGCTCTTTTCCATAAAATCCTTTTATATCTCCCTCCAGCAAAACCTCTCCTTTCGCAGTCATTTCTTCCCGTTTCAAGACACTTTCCGGTATCATATCAAACACTGTCTTTAAAGAAGGAGCATGCAGACCATAATGCACATTTACATCAATTGCCTTCTGAACCGTATCCCTTTTCAACGTACCCGATAAATCGAGTGCGACTCCATTTACGGTCAATCCTGCTTTTTTTAGCGTCAAAGTACGGATGGCTCTATTCAATTCAAGATCTGCCTGAAGCTTAGTAGCGACTTTATTGACCAGCAACTGTCCGTCTTGCCAGAATAAGATATTGTCGTTACTGAACTCCATGTCCAAAGCTGAATAACCTTTTTTTAAGGAAGCACTCAACTTGAGATTCGCATTGGTCAGACGAGTATAAACACGTGTATCACGGTCGTCGAAGATTACATTAGCTTGTTTCAGAGAAATACGTCTGATGTTAATTTCATCGGCTATCGGTCCGGACGATTTGGATAGCGTATCGGCAGATACTGTAGTAGTATCACTCTTCATGATATCCCAATTCGCAATGCCATCTTTCCCTTTATAAGCATATATTGAAGCGCCTTTCAATCCCAAATAATGCAGGTTTATCTTATTATTCAACAAATAATCAATCGGTTTTACTACCACTACACACTTGTCGAAGGTTATCAAAGAGTCTGTCTTTTGCCAAAGTGTATCTCGTATGCTCTTAGACACTAATGATCCCTCCGTAAGTTTTAGTCCGAAACGCGGGAAAGTAGAAAAAAATGTAAGCTCTACCCTCTTCATATCCAACTTGGCATTCAGAGTCTGATTGGCAGTACGCAATACAATTGGAGTCAGTTTTTCCGGAGTGAAAAACCAATTCACAGCTACCGTAATAAGTAGCACGATAACAAGCAGTAATGTTCCTAAGGAAATACTGGTTACCTTGACTATCTTTTTCATTCTTTTGTTCATATTCTTTACTTTACTTAAACGCTTATGCAAAGATAAAAAAAGGCGAGTGCAGAGGCAAACAGAAAACCAAGTTTTCAAATTTGATCTATGCTAAGCCGACTCCTATCTTCTGAAAATATAGTGAAAAGCGAGTACAATATCAAGCCATAAACTTGCTTTTGAGCAAAGAAAATACTAAACTTCACCCTCTCATCTCTAAAGATAACAATACAAAAAACATTTTTTATAAGTTAAATGTTTTACTTTGTAAATGAAACAATATAAACTTTATCTCACATGGACGAATTGACACTTACTACCCCTACCCTTCTGTTTTCGGCTGTATCTTTAATTCTATTGGCCTATACCAACCGTTTCCTTTCTTATGCACAACTGGTCCGGACTTTAAAGGAACAATATGTACAACAACATTCGGAGGTAACCGCGGCACAAATCGATAACTTACGTAAGCGCTTGTATCTGACAAGAGCCATGCAAGTTCTGGGCATATCCAGTTTGTTCTTTTGCGTGATATCCATGTTCCTTATTTATATTAATCTACACGAACTCTCTGTTTATATTTTCGGACTTGCCTTACTCCTGCTGATAGCATCCTTAGGTATATCCATATGGGAAATACACATATCTGTAAAAGCATTGGAAATACATTTGAAAGATATGGAAAAGTAAAAAGACAATCGACTTATGATGTGTTAATAATATAAATTGGATTCTATTTATACCTGTTTTTCAGAATAAATGCACATAAATACATCTTTTTATTATATATTTGTCTCAATAGCAAATATTATTTAAATAAACAATGATACAAATCATCCGATTGGACGGTATAGACAAAAAACTCTATCCACTGATAGGACCACTTGTTATGAATCCTGAAGTGTTGCGCTTCAACAATAATTATCCATTTAAAACAGGGGAACAATACAAATGGTATATTGCGGTATCACAGAAGGAGATTTTAGGATTTATTCCTGTGGAATACCGGAAACAGGAATGGATAATTAATAATTATTACGCCTGTCCGGACAAAGAAAATGAAATACTTTCAACATTAGTTAAAGCGGTAATCAAAGAATGGGAGCAGGAAAGTTCCATTTCTCTGTCTGCCGTAGTACAAACCAGACATTTGACAATATTTACGGAAGAAGATTTTGAAATAACTAAAAATTGGAAAATCTATTGCAAAATGAAAAAACAAATATGATTACTCATGTAAACGACAAGAAAAATGTATACGAATTAGCTCAAGAACGTTTAGATATCATCTTCAAGGAGTTCGATAACATCTATATATCCTTCTCCGGAGGAAAAGACAGTGGGGTTTTACTGAATCTTTGCTTGGATTATATGCGAAAACATCAAATTAAGCGTAAGATAGGTCTTTTCCATATGGATTATGAGGTACAATATAAAATGACTATCGAATATATAGACCGCATCATTGAACAAAATAAAGATTTACTGGAGGTGTATCGTGTTTGTCTGCCTTTCCGGGTTGCGACTTGTACTTCCATGTATCAGTCATTTTGGAGACCTTGGGAGGCAGAGAAAAAAGAGTTATGGGTACGCTCCATGCCCAAAGGAGCCATGACAATAAACGATTTTCCTGATTTTAATCCGCAATGGTGGGATTATGATTTCCAGCTATATTTTGCCCAATGGCTACATCGGAAAAAAGAAGCTACACGTACCTGTTGCCTTGTAGGTATACGAACGCAAGAAAGTTTCAACCGTTGGAGATGTATCTTTCAAAATCCGAAAACGATCTTGTATCATAAATATATATGGACCTGTAAACTACAGAACGATGTATACAATGCTTATCCCATCTATGATTGGAAAACGACAGATATTTGGGTAGCGAATGGAAAGTTTAAATGGGATTATAACAACCTTTATAATCTGTACTACAAAGCTGGAGTTAGTTTGGAAAGACAACGTGTAGCCAGTCCCTTTATCGGTGAAGCGATTGAAAGCCTGGCTTTATATAAAGCTATCGATCCGGATACATGGGGAAAAATGATTGGCCGTATTAATGGGGTAAATTTCTCAAGTATTTATGGAAGCACACATGCTATGGCTCGACAAAAAATCAAACTTCCCGAAGGTTATACATGGAAAAAATTCATGTATTTCCTTCTTTCTACATTACCAGAAAAAACAAGAAACGGATATTTAAGAAGACTTGATGTAAGTATTAGGTTCTGGAGAACAAAGGGAGGATGTTTGGATGATGAAGTTATCCAGAAGCTGATTGATGCGAAAATCCCCATTGAAGTCGGAGATAAAAGTAATTATCGTACACATAAACATCCTGTACGCATGGAGTATCAAGATGATATTGATATTCCGGAATTCAGAGAACTTCCATCTTATAAACGCATGTGTATCTGTATACTACGAAACGATCATGCATGTAAATATATGGGATTCTCACCCACGAAGGAAGAAATCAGCAGAAAAAACAGAATAATGGAAACATATAAAAATATATGGAGATAAAAGACGAATATAAGAGTCCGGTTTACAATGTACGAGCGATACCGGTAGACAAAGTGGTTGCCAATGATTATAACCCCAATGTAGTGGCTCCCCCAGAAATGAAACTACTTGAACTATCAATATGGGAAGATGGTTTTACAATGCCATGTGTTTGTTATTATGACAAAGAAAATGATAAATATATTTTAGTCGATGGGTTTCACAGATATACGGTATTGAAGACCTCACAACGAATTTATGAAAGGGAAAGAGGATTATTGCCGGTCGTAGTTATCGAAAAAGATTTATCAAACCGTATGGGATCTACTATTCGTCACAATCGGGCACGAGGTACACATAATATTGAATTAATGTCGCATATTGTGGCAGAATTAGATAAAGCCGGTATGTCCGACCAATGGATAATGAAACACATTGGTATGGATAGGGATGAATTACTCCGACTGAAACAAATATCCGGATTGGCTGAATTGTTTGCTGATAAGGATTTCAGTATACCTCAACCCAAACCACAATACATTGCATCTGAGTTGGAAGAATAACTACTCTTCCAACTTCTGCTTAATATGTTCCAACAAGATAAGGCAACCTTGCATTTTAGGATTGTCATGGCAAACTTTTGCCTGATCCAATAATCGAAGTACAGTTTCTTTTAAATTCGGAATGTAAGTTGCCTTATCTACCTGCATTGACTCTGGCAGGTTTTGAGCTTCGAACCAAGCTTGCAGTTCCTTGAATTCGTCTTTTGTATAAAAGTTCTTTTTATTTTCCATATAGCATTCAATTAAAATGGATATCCTACCGCGAAGTGGAATGCAAAATCTCTTTTAAAATTGGGAGACACAATCGGATAACGGTCTTTTCCTGTATACATCGGATTGATGGCTTTCATACCACCATCAAATCGTAAAATCAAAAAATCAAGATCAAAACGTATACCCAGACCGTAAGCAACAGCCAATTGTTTATAGAATTTGTTAAACCGGAACAATCCTTCTGTCTGAATACCCTGACTACGTATATTCCATATATTCCCTGCATCTACAAACAAAGCACCGTTCAGTTTCCAGAAAAGATAGGTACGATACTCCAAATTCAAATCAAGTTTTATATCACCGGTATGATTGACATAATCAATACTATTCCCATCACCCCGATATGAGCCTGGACCTAACGAACGCACCCTCCATCCACGTACACTATTGGCTCCACCGGAAAAATAAAGTTTTTCGAACGGAAGACTCTTTGAGTTACCATATGGATAAGCAACTCCTACTCCTAAATGAAATACCAATGAATTCCGGTCATCTATCATAAAATTCTTGGCAAAATCAAAATCGGCCTTTACATATTGCGCAAAATCTATGTTTGCTAATTGAAAGGCTTCTCCTTCCTTAGGATGTTTATTAATTAATTTTGAGAAACCATATAACAGATTACCCGCTTCTTCGATATTGAAACGAATTGAATAAGAATTACGCTGTGAAGTCTTCAGCGATGTAGCCCCAGCACTGTTATAAGTATAAGTATATCCCAAACGTACGATAAACAAATCCTCATAACTATACCTCAATAAAGGGTTAACTTTATCCATGTTGTCTAAATATGCATCGAAAGCGGCCGATGTATAAGGCATGTAGATATAGTTGATGTCCAACAAATCAAAACGATGTGTTGCTTTCTGCCGTTTTGTCCATCGGTAACTCCACGATGCGGCGGCCAAAGTGCGTTCAAACTCCGGACGAATCTGCCAATTATATTTTACATTGACCTCAGAAGTAGCTTTAATACGCCGTTTGAAATCAGAAGACAAAAAAGGAAACATAAATTCAGGAAAATTCAAACTACTCTCCACCCCATACTCCATATAGTTACTGTTCGTATACCCCTCCAAACCAGTAACTGCTTCGTAAGCACCTCTCAACTTTATTGTAAAAGTTTCCGATCCTTTGAATAGATTACGATGAGTATAAGATACAGAAGCCGCAGCCCCCAAATCGCCAGCCGAGTTTGTTCCTTCTATCTCAAAAGACAACGATTTGTTTTTGTTCTTCGACAATGAAATATATGCATCCAGATAAGTCGAATCGTTTTGCATGATTTCTTCAAAGCGGATATTGGAATATTTCAATATATGTAATCTGCTTAAAGCCGAATAGGTATTCTGCACATCTCGGTTTCGATACAACTTACCGGTATTCAAATAATTATAATCTGTCAACACACGTGGACGTAAAAAAAGTTTATCCTTATAATATAAGTTTACTCCACCAGAACAGATTGAATCTAAACCTTTAAGTTCATTTTTTGACAATGTAGCAAAATCCGCGTCCAACAAATAGTGCACTTTACGAATTGTATATTGAGGATGTTTTTCCTGCTTATTTTTTTCTTTCGACTGAAAAGGTTGTAATTTCATTGTCAATCCGACTTTATATGTATTCAGCATAGTATCTGCCTGAAATACAATATAGTCTTTATTGAACCGAAAATATCCTCTATTTTGTAAAAGTTGAGTAATACGTTGACGTTCCTCATCAAGGCGATTTACATCAAAACGCATTCCAGGATAAAGTTGGCTTCGAGTAGAATCCGCCTCCAGATAATCCCAGACTTTTCCATCGAATATATCATATGTGATTTGGTCTACTATATAAGGTTCTCCCGAACGAATCATATAATAAACCTTGATTTTATTCCCATCAGTTTCTTCTTTTAAGTCGACCTGTGCTCCCATATATCCCATATTTTGTACGGCCTTTTGGATTTCAGCACGACTTTCTTCAGCAGCCTCTCTACTATATATTACCGGTGCTTCTCCTATTCTTTTAAGAAAACGGTTTACCCATTTGGTTGAATCTTTTCCCGAAGCACTGTACATATACATTGGAAATTTAAAAAGGCTGAACCATTTAGCATTAGGATGCTGACGGACATAAACATTCATTTGAGAAGGCTTTACTTCTTTATTGTCCGATTCTATCTTAAAATCATTAAGTAAATATTGATTTTTCGGAATAAATTTGCTGACAGAGCACCCTACACAAGAAAGAGAGAGCATAGAAATTGTAATATATCGACAGACAGTTTTCTTCATACCAATGTAGTAGTGTTATGCAAATTTATTTGCAAATATAGGGAATAATAAAAAAAACTTCTTAGCTTTGCTTCTAATATTTGTTATTTTCACGCGTTAACAAACATGCTCAGCAAAAATAAAATCAAGTATATCCGTTCATTAGAACTTAAGAAAAATCGAAAAGAAGCACAGGCTTTTTTAGCAGAAGGACATAAACTCGTAGGCGATTTACTCGGCCATTTCCCATGTCTGTTAATTGTAGCAACCTCCCGATGGCTACAGAATCATGCTGAAATACAAGCAGAAGAAATTATAGAAGTAACAGAAGAGGAGTTAGCACGTGCCAGTCTGCTCAAAGCACCACAAGAGGTGCTGGGTGTATTCAAGCAGCCCCAATATTTATTCAACCCTAATATTGCCAAGGAACAGCTTTGTCTGGCGCTGGACGATGTACAAGACCCGGGAAATCTTGGGACGATTGTCCGCATTGCCGATTGGTTTGGTATCAAACATATTTTTTGTTCTACTGGTACAGCTGATATTTATAACCCCAAAACTGTACAAGCTACCATGGGAGCAATAGCACGTGTAAAACTACATTACTGCAATTTATCGGAAGTACTTGGCTCGTTGACCGATATTCCCGTATTTGGCACTTTTTTAGATGGTGAAAATATTTACACACAAGAATTGAGCAATCATGGAATCATCGTGATGGGAAATGAAGGTAAAGGGATTAGTCCAAACGTTTCACGGTTTGTCAACAGCAAACTGCTGATTCCTAATTTTCCACAAGGATGTGAAACCAGTGAGTCTCTGAATGTAGCTGTAGCTACGGCTATTACCTGCTCCGAATTCAGACGGCGTACCCTTAATCCTTAACTATAAAGAGAGACGAATCAGTCAATATGGATATAAACCTGATAACGCGTATCTGCAAATACGGAAGTCAATGACAGATATCCTCGGCAGATTCGTCCCTCTTTCATGCACAAAGGATATTGCTCCATCATCTTCTGATGCTTCTCCAGAGCAAGTCCGTCGGCTGTATAATGCTCTACAATATAACGTCCATGTGCGGAAGGATGCACATAGCGGTCGAAGATAATTCTTGATATCACTCCCATATTCATACGTAAATTTATCTCTACACAAGGGTAAATCAGATATTTATCATCTTCATTACAAATCATCATGTCTACCCCTAAATAACCTTTATAATCTTTACCTAATAATGTAAAGAGTGTTTCCATCAGTTTTTGTTGCACAATCTGTAAAACAGATTGTGGAAGATATGCAGTCAGCCGCCTTTCTATCTCTTCATTCGAAAGCAAAAGATTTTCTTTATAATTCCCGTGCGTATCCGTTTCGAAAAGAGAATAACCGGCAAATGAAATTTCAGAATCTACATAAAACTCCATTGCAAAATCCACCACCTTATTATAATAAGGTTCTGCAACGATAGTCCCCTGTGTGCGAATAATCCGAGATATCCATCCTTCCACAGAATCACTCCAATTATCCAAAGACACATGAGCTAACCCCCTTCCGCTTCCCGACCAAGGTGCCTTCAACACCGTTTTCCCATTTTCTTTAATGAAAAATTTAACGTCTTCTATAGAATAACATAACTCCGACTTTCCACATGCATACGGTAAACTAGAAAAATGGGCCAAAATTTCCCGGCACCGTTGCCTGCCGGACAGATAACGAAGTCTTTTTAATTGTTCATCTGTAAGCAGAAATTTTTCTTCCACTCCGGCTCCTCTTAATGCATAAACCAGCGCAGGATTCCAGCCCCATGCTCTATATGGCATAGAAAAGTACTCAGTACACCAATGCACATCAAGCATTATTCCCATTTCCCGACATTGTACTTCCAACTGATCGCCTCGTTGCAGTTTATCCGTTTTTACCCAACTTTCCTTTTCTGCTGCATACCATACCGGAAGAGTTGACAAATCATTAGCCATCCGGATAATTTCGGATGTAGTTTTATAATAAGGTGTAAAATTGGCTAAAGCCATATCATGGTCTGGATTAAACAAGTACAAATGTGCCATAATGTTTATCTGCTACGAAATTATACTGCAAATGTAAAACTATCTGTCATTATATGATTTCAGACAAATGATTTTTTATTCTTTTGCAGAACAGTTGGTCAACTTCTATGCAGAACTTAACTAACTACCTTCCAAAAGTACAAATAAAATACTGCCCTCTCTTTATAAAGACAACAAGTTCGTTTTAAGTTTTCCTGTATTTCTAACAAGATTCAATTAAATATTGCCAACTCCAGTTTGCAATATAACGAAGTATTCGTATATTTGCAACGAAGAAAAAGAAATTCATGGAAGCATTTTACAGAACACACAGTTACCTGATAGAACATACCAATGCTCCGGTACGCCGCGATCTGATGGATCAAATAGATTGGAGTCATCGGCTGATTGGTATAAAAGGCACTCGGGGAGTGGGGAAAACCACCTTTTTGTTACAGTATGCAAAAGAGAAGTTTGGATTGGACCGCTCTTGCCTGTTTGTCAACATGAACAATTTCTATTTCTCACAAGTCAGTTTGGTAGACTTTGCCGGAGAGTTTGTAAAACGTGGCGGCAAAGTATTACTTATTGACCAAGTATTTAAATTGCCAGACTGGAGTCATGCACTTCGTACTTGCTACGAGCGCTACCCACACCTTAAAATCGTATTCACCGGATCATCAGTGATGCGTCTGAAAGAAGAAAACCCCGAACTGAACGGTATTGTAAAATCTTACAATCTGCGTGGCTTTTCATTCCGAGAATTCCTCAATCTTCAGACAGGGAATCATTTTCCTTCTTATACGTTGGAAGAAATTCTGTCCAATCACGAACATATCGTCAAGACCATTCTTCCACACATCAATCCATTGAACTATTTTCAAGATTATATTCATCATGGATTCTATCCTTTTTTTCTTGAAAAAAGGAACTTTTCGGAAAATCTGCTCAAGACCATGAATATGATGATTGAAGTAGATATACTTTTAATAAAACAAATCGAACTGAAATATCTCTCGAAAATTAAAAAGTTACTATATTTGTTGGCAGTAGACGGTCCCGTTGCTCCTAATGTCAGCCAATTGGCTACAGACATACAGACATCGCGTGCCACTATCATGAATTACATGAAGTATCTGGCAGATGCCCGTCTCATCAACATGGTTTATCCGAAAGGTGAAGAGTTCCCTAAAAAGCCTTCTAAGATAATGATGCACAACACCAGTTTGATGTACAGCATCTATCCGGTAAAAGTAGAAGAGCAAGACGTATTGGAAACATTCTTTGTAAATACTTTCTGGAAAGATCATAAAGTAAACAAGGGCGATAAAGGCACATCTTTTTTAGTGGATGGCAATATTCAGTTCCGGGTTTGTGCAGAAAACAGCAAATTAAAGAACAATCCCAATGTATATTATGCCATGCACAAAATGGAATTGGGATACGGAAATCAAATCCCATTGTGGCTATTCGGTTTCCTCTATTAATATAGAAGACAGATTTTATTAACTAATATATAATTAGTAATTGTATGACTAAACAAAAAAAATTCATCACTTGTGATGGTAACCAAGCTGCAGCACATATTTCATATATGTTCTCAGAAGTTGCAGCTATCTATCCTATCACCCCATCTTCTACAATGGCTGAATATGTAGACGAATGGGCTGCTGCAGGCCGTAAGAACATCTTCGGCGAAACTGTTTTGGTTCAGGAAATGCAATCTGAAGGTGGTGCTGCCGGTGCAGTACACGGTTCTCTTCAGGCTGGTGCATTGACAACTACTTATACTGCTTCTCAGGGATTGTTGCTGATGATCCCTAACATGTACAAGATTGCAGGTGAATTCTTGCCTTGTGTATTCCATGTATCAGCTCGTACACTGGCTTCTCATGCTTTGTGTATCTTCGGCGACCATCAGGACGTTATGTCTGCACGTCAGACAGGTTTCGCTATGTTGTGCGAAGGTTCTGTACAGGAAGTTATGGATTTGGCTGGTGTAGCACACTTGTCTACTATCAAATCACGCGTTCCATTTATCAACTTCTTCGATGGTTTCCGTACTTCTCACGAAATCCAGAAGATCGAAATGTTGGAAAATGAAGACTTGGCTCCGCTGGTAGACCAGAAAGCTTTGGCTGAATTCCGTGAACGTGCATTGAGTCCTAACAAACCGGTAGCACGTGGTATGGCAGAAAACCCGGATCACTTCTTCCAGCACAGAGAATCTTGCAATCCTTTCTATGATGCAGTTCCTGCTATCGTAGAAGAATATATGAACGAAATCAACAAGATTACAGGACGTAACTACGGCTTGTTCAACTACTATGGTGCTGAAGACGCTGAACGCGTAATCATCGCTATGGGTTCTGTAACTGAAGCTGCTCGCGAAGCTATCGACCACTTGGTAGCAAACGGCGAAAAAGTCGGTTTGGTATCTGTACACTTGTATCGTCCGTTCTCAGCTAAACACTTCTTGGCTGCTGTTCCTAAGACTGTTAAACGTATCGCAGTTCTTGACCGTACTAAAGAACCGGGAGCAACAGGTGAACCTTTGTTCCTCGATGTAAAAGAATGTTTCTACGGACAGGAAAATGCTCCGGTTATCGTAGGCGGACGTTACGGATTGGGTTCAAAAGACACAACTCCGGCTCAGATCCTTTCTGTATTCGAAAACTTGGCCTTGCCAATGCCGAAAGATCACTTCACTGTAGGTATTGTGGATGATGTAACATTCACTTCACTGCCTCAGAAAGAAGAAATCGCTTTGGGTGGCGAAGGTATGTTCGAAGCTAAATTCTACGGTCTGGGTGCTGACGGTACTGTAGGTGCAAACAAGAACTCTGTCAAGATCATCGGTGACAACACTGATAAATACTGCCAGGCTTACTTCGCATACGACTCTAAGAAATCAGGTGGCAACTAAGATTGCTCAGGAAATTGGTTTGGGTAACCGTACCAACACTATCCTGCAGTCTGCATTCTTCCGTATCACAGGCGTAATTCCTGTTGATTTGGCTGTAGAACAGATGAAGAAATTCATCGTGAAGTCTTACGGTAAGAAGGGTGAAGACGTAGTCAACAAGAACTATGCTGCTGTAGACCGTGGTGGTGAATACAAACAATTGACTGTAGATCCAGCATGGGCTAACCTGGAAGTTGAAGCAGCTGCTGCAAACAACGATCCAGCATTCATCAACGAAGTAGTTCGTCCTATCAACGCTCAGGACGGTGACTTGTTGCCAGTATCTGCATTCAAGGGTATCGAAGACGGTACTTGGTATCAGGGTACAGCTAAATACGAAAAACGTGGTGTAGCTGCATTCGTTCCAGAATGGAATCCTGAAACTTGTATCCAGTGTAACAAGTGTGCATACGTTTGTCCTCACGCTGCTATCCGTCCATTCGTATTGGATGCTAACGAACAGGCTGGTGCAAACTTCACAACACTGAAAGCTGTTGGTAAACAGTTTGACGGTATGACATTCCGCGTACAGGTAGACGTTATGGACTGCTTGGGTTGCGGTAACTGTGCTGACGTATGTCCGGGCAACCCGAAGAAGGGTGGCAAGGCTTTGACTATGAAGCCGCTTGAAACTCAGTTGGCTGAAGCTGCTAACTGGACTTACTGCGCTGAAAACGTGAAGTCTAAACAGCACT
>PPYF01241632.1_pt1 | contig 161042 bp, 135 predicted proteins | sample 1559871 | NCBI WGS metagenome assembly PPYF01 (sample SAMN08240021, study PRJNA423297) | Human gut metagenome, whole genome shotgun sequencing project. | reverse complement strand
ATTGACGTAAAAGCTATAGTAAAATAAGTCACTTTGTATCACACCCACCAAAGGTGGGGTCACACCTACCGATGTTCACGGAAAATTCAGTTTTTTGTGTAATAATTAAATGGTTCAAACACCATTTTTATGTAATAATAAAAATTATATGGGTTCACATACAAAGCATATAGATAGTTTTTTCAAAAAGTAAAATAATAAAAATTATATGGAGCCACATACAAAGTATATAGATAGTTTTCTGAGTAAACAAATAAGCCGTATATTAATTATAAAAAAATAATCCTGTCTAAAACGGACAGAGATTATTTTTTATTTGCCCAGGCTTTGTCAAGCCGGGTTATCGCCTGCTCTATTTCAGCTTCCGATAATTGACCGTATCCAATTACAAATGTGCTTGACGGAAGTTTGGGGTTTGGCTTTATCAGAAAGGTTGTAAGAGGCAAAAGTTTTACCCCCATTTTAGCAGCCGATATTTTTAGTTCGTTCTCAGTCATTCCGTTATCAACGGAAACTATAATATGAGTTCCGCCGCTTTGGTGATGTATAGTAACGTATTTTGAAAATGAACACGAGTTGATTTTGTCTTTAAGATATTTCGATTTAGACAAATATATATTATATAGCTTCTCGAGATGACGCTGGTATTTTCCGCTTTGTATATATTGGGCGACAACCTGCTGTTCAATTCTTGATTTAAGAGTTGTGTAGTATGGCATACGTTCATCAAAACGTTCTTTTAGTTTTTTGGGCAGTACCAGGAACCCCGTTTTTATTGACGGGGCTATTGACCTGTAAAACGAGTTCAGTAAAATAACCTTTTCGGAAGTATCTCTTAGAAACAGCGGGTCGAGACCGCCTCTGTCGGAAAAGTCTAAGTCAAAATCGGCTTCTATTATATAGCGGTCAGGTTTTTCGTTTGCCCAGTCTAAAATTTCTTTTTGCTGTGCCGCTGTCATACGATAACCCGTTGGAAATTGCCCGTCGGGCGAGATGTATAATACGTCTATATCGCTTTTATATAAGTCCTCTACATCAAATCCAGCTAAACCTACGTTAATCAGAGTAGTTTGTTTTCCGGAATTTTTGACCGGTACATAACTTCGCGCGTAGCACGGATTTTCAAATCCAAATACTGTGCTGCTGCCAAATATGTGTGATAGCTGTTCAATCAAATAGTCGCTGCCGGCGCCGATTATAATTTGGTCTGTTGAGCATGATATTCCATGAACTTCATATAAATAGTGCGCCACTGCTTTTCTGAGTGATTTTTCTCCATATTTATGACCGTATTCAAATAGCTCCGGCTTGTCGTAAATTATTTCACGATATAGTTTTACCAGAGTGTTTTTGGGGATAGACGGCAAATCTATACCATTTTGGCTCATGTTAAAACTGATTCCATGCAGGTCATAAAAATCCGGCTCAAAGATGTCAGTGTTTATAGGGCTTTGTCTTCTCGCAAAATATCCGCTTCTGGGCTGTGAGATAGCATAACCGTTATCAATTAGTTTTTGATAGGCCAAATCCACGGTATTTTTTCCAAGGCCTAAAACTTCAGTCAATCTGCGGCGGGAGGGAAGACGTTCGTTATCCAAAATTCTGCCGGATACTATATCGTTCTTAAACGCGTTATAAAGCTGAAGATACAGTGGAGTGCTAAGCGTTTTGTCAATTTTGTATTTTACGTCTTTCATTCTCTCACCTTCTTTGCTTGAATTGAGTTAAGATATTATGTCTATTTTTACTTTTTTATTGTATAATTATACCACTTTATTTTTTTACAGTCAACGCGGATATTTTTCTATATACAAACTGGACCTATAAAAATTTTTTCATCTGGACCTGTTAAATCAAAAATTGTTGATTTATAATAAGTATAAGTAAGCAATAAATAATTGGTGTTTTATATTATGACTGCTGATTATTTCTTTGTTTATAGCTGTATTAATTAGTATTTAATTTAAAAAATTAAATAAATTGATTTCTTCCCAAAAGGCCGCGTAACTGCGGCTTTTAATCTTTTATAAATGGGTTTAGTTTAATTTGACAATAAAATGGGATAGTGATAATATATTGTTATTATGAAAGAGAAATCAAATCCTAAAATTTTTAAGAATATTATTTTCTATGCCCGCAGATATTTTCCGTGGGCTTTGGTTGCCGTGCTTGCAACTGTTTCTTTTTCATTCCTTGAGGTAATGAAGGCAAATATATTAAGAGCAATTGTGGATTTAGCTCAGAGCGGGAATGTGAACGGCATATTGCCTGAGTTCTTAAAAGCCGTTTTAATAATTATTTGTGTTATGGTTTGTATTTTCCTGAGCAGATATGCGGCCGGACGTTTTTCTTCCAGCGTGATGCGTGATGTTAAGAGAGACAGCGCAAGACATATTTCGCAAATTCCTTTAAGTTATATGAACTCTAACAGGAGCGGAGAGCTTCTTTCAAAAATGAGTACGGACGCCGATTCGGTTCAGAGCTTTATGGAGGGGGACTTCATACAGCTTATTCAGCTTCCTTTTACTATTGTGTTTTATGCTATTTATCTTATTTGGCTGAATCCGATATTGTTTTTAGCGTGTTTTGCAACTCTTCCGATTTTGATTCCCCTCGGAGCCAGTTTTGCTATACCGTTTAGAGTTGGTTCAAAAAAATACATGAAGTATTTGGGTAAGGTGAGCAACACTGTTGCCGATATGGTCGGAGGAATTTCAGTTGTTAAGTCTTATAATATGGAGAGAGCTCTTGCTGATAAATACCAGTCGGGTATAGAGCGAGCAACCAATATGGCGCTTAAAAATGACAAGTGTCAGTATAAAGGTTCGTTTATTTTTAATTTGGCGCGCAATATACCAACATTGACCTGCCTGGTTTTCGGAGGTTATTTGTGCTTCAAGGGCAGTTTGACTTTGGGCGCACTGATAGCGTTTTCGTCACTGCTCGGTCAGACGCTGAGCCCGCTTATGCGCGCTTCTTCTATGTTTTTTAATCTTAAATCCGCGTCCGCTTCAGCGGAGAGAGTTTTTTCAATTATAAATGAACCCTCTGAACAGGAGGGCAGCGAAGTTTCTGCTTCGCTTAACGGAGACGTTCCGGCTATACAATTTGAAAATGTAAGTTTTGGCTACGAAGAAGATAAGCCCGTATTAAAAAACCTTAATTTATCAATTAAAAAGGGTGAGACTGTGGGATTCGCCGGAGCCAGCGGATGCGGCAAGAGCACAATTCTTGGACTGATTTGCGGTTTTTACCGGCCTTCATCGGGAAGAATTCTAATCGGCGGAATAGATATGGGCGACAGAAATTTAAAGGCTGTCAGGTCTTTGATTTCATATGTGTCTCAGGACGCATACCTTTTTCCGTTTTCTATATATGATAATATTGCTATGGGAAAATCAGGAGCAACCAAAGAAGAAGTGATAGCCGCCGCAAAGGCTGCATATGCTCATGACTTTATTATGGAGACCGAAAATGGCTATGATACTATAGTGGGTGAGCGCGGCTCCAGACTTTCGGGAGGGCAGATACAGAGAATTTCGATTGCTAGAGCAATGCTTAAAGACGCGCCTATACTTCTGCTTGATGAAGCCACTTCGGCGCTTGATGTAAAGGCGGAGGCGGAGGTGCAGAAGGCATTGGATAATTTAAGCATCGGAAGAACTGTTTTAGTTGTGGCACATAGACTGTCTACCATTAAGGGGGCTGACAGGATTGCAGTGATAGATAATGGGATAGTGGCTGAATGCGGCAGTCATGATGAACTGCTGAAAAAAGACGGCTTGTATGCAAAGCTTCAAAACGTGCATAGCCAGCAGGGAGGTGAAGCTCTGTGAAAGTTTTAGACGGATTAAAGAGCTGTTTTTCTCTGATGGGAAAACACAAGTATGCGTATTGGATAACTTTGATATTGGATATATCTTTAGGTTATTGTGCAGACGTAATGCTGGCCTTGCTTAATAAAGGTGTAATTAATTCTGTGACAAGTCTGAATTACGCCGCTTTTATTTCTTCTATATGGCTGGGAGTTGCTGCGGTTATCGTTTATTTGATAAACGTTTTGGACCGGTATTTTAATATGCGTTCTATTAGGTATATAATGCTTGATTTAAGACATGATTTGTTCAGACATATGGAATTTTTATCGGTTGGATATTTTGAACAAAATCACAGTGCTGACAGTATATTCAGGCTAAACAGCAATGTCGAAAACATGAAAAGAGCATATACCAACCATTGTCCTAACATATTTCAGGGTATTATCGGCGGGCTTGGCTCGTGTGTTTTTATTCTGATTATGGATGTCCGCCTTGGACTTATTTCATTAGCTGCCTGCGGACTTACAGTTCTGATAAACATTAAGTTTGCCGAGCCGCTAAGAAAAATCGGAGGCAAAATTCAGCGTTCTGAATCTGCTCTTTTAAGCAGGCTGTCTGATTTGGTGGCAGGATTCAGGGTTATTAAGCTCTATGATACAGACGGATTTATTATAAATAAATATGAGGAGACCAACCGGAAAACTGCCGGGCTTAGAATAAAAAGGATTGCCAGAGTCGGCACGATAGACAGCATAAGTCATCTTCTTAATTTTATAAACACTTTTGTTATTATTACTATCGGAGCTGTTATGGCGGCTAAAGGCTACACAGATTTTGGAACAGTGTTTGCTATTTTGACCGTGCAGGGAAATGTAAGCAGTATGCTTTTGAATTTTGGAAGCGCTTGGGGGATGATGCAGGAGAGCGTTGCCGCGTCTGAGCTTATTCATGAGGTTTTGAATACTGACAAAGAAGAGCGCAAGCCGGCTATAGCCCCGGAAGACGATACGAGCGACCATTACATAGCGTTTGAAAACGTTACGTTTTCTTATGATGACAGCGGTCCTGTTCTTGACGGACTTAATCTGAGTGTAAAGGAAGGCACCGTAGCCGCGCTTGTAGGACCCAGCGGAGGAGGGAAGAGCACTGTTATTAAACTTCTGCCGGAGTTTTATCCTATTGGTAAAGGAAAGATATATTTTGCCGGCAGAAACATAGATTCTTATTCCGCGGATGAATTGAGAAATATGATATCATATGTTCCGCAGGACGCGTATTTGTTTGACGCCAGCGTAAAAGAAAATATAGGCTATGGTAAAACAAATGCGTCTGATGAAGAGATTATAGACGCTGCTAAGGCGGCAAATGCCCATGATTTTATTATGGAACTCAGTGACGGTTATGATACTCTTGTCGGTGAACGCGGTGAATCTCTTTCAGGCGGACAGAGGCAGAGGATAGCGATTGCCAGAGCGTTTTTAAAGAATGCCCCGGTGCTGCTGCTGGATGAGGCAACCTCTGCTTTGGACAATGAAAACGAAGCGATAGTGCAGCAAAGTATAGAAAGCCTGATGAAGAACAGAACGGTTATTGTCGTTGCCCACAGGCTGTCTACAATAGAAAATGCGGATATAATTTATGTTATTGAGTATGGCAGAGTAGTGCAGCTGGGAACACATGAGGACTTAAAACAGCAGGACGGAGTTTATGCGGAGTTAGTAAAACTGAGCAATGCGTTTAAATAATCGAATTATCTTAATATAAACATTGGCGGCCAATTTCCGGCCGCTTTTTTTATAGCATTTATTTAAACTGGTATTTAAAATTATAAAAATAATTTAATTACAAATATAAATGATTTGAGTTATCAAAGTTTATATGTTTAATTATACTATTAAAAAGTTATGTTAATATAATTAATTAAATTTTTATAATAAAAACGTTTCGAAAACAAAATAATAATAATTTATACTGTGAATTTGGTTTTGACATATTTGCATATTTATGGCAATATTTATGTTTTGTGGCAATAAAACTGTAACGCGTGTTGTTATGTTGCAAACTGGTATTTAAAAATATTTGTTAACTGGCTATTGATATTGATTTCCGGTTTGATATAATAATATCATAAAATATAAATTATAGTTTTGAAGGGAGAAACGGAATGAAACAAAGATGGTGGGTAAGTTTGGTTGTGTCAGTAGTGATGCTTTTGACAATGATGCCAGGAATCACAGTGTTATCTGCAAATCAGACAGATGAACAGGTGAATACGGCGGCGTCTGAGAAATATAAAATATCTGATTTTGATTTGGGAAATGCAAATGTAAAATCTGCTGATATAAATGGTTATTATAACGCAAACGCGGATGTTTCGGCGGAGTATGTATATCCTACATCTGACCCGAATGGATATATATATGATATATTATCGGCATATTTTGGAAATGATGGAAAACTGAATGTAGTGTTAAGATATAATGGAAATGAAGCGAATCCAACAGGAAAGTTGTTCGTTGGTACATATGACGAGGCGGACAGCGAAATAATGCTGGACGCAAAGAGTTATGATATAAAGGGAACGACGGTTGAAGGTCTTGATTATATCAAGCCTGGAAAAGGAACCGTTAGACTATATATTTGGGACGGTGTTGATTCCTTGAACCCTCTATCCGGAGTATTAAAGCCGGGGGATACTCCTCCGCCGACTTTTGCTCCGACCTCAACACCGGAACCGACAGCAAAACCTACTGCTGTACCGACAGCAACACCAACAGCCGCGCCTACAGCAACTCCAACCATGGTTCCATACGATAAAAAGGCGGCAGTTATGCAAAATAATACTGTTGTCGGTGAGTATGATACAATAAGGGGAGCAGTTGCTAGGGCTAAGGAAATTAATCCTAAGTCGGAAGCAGAAAGGGTTACAATTAACGTAAACCCTGGGGATTATGAAGAACAGGTTAAGTTTGACGGCGTTAATTATGTAACGCTGCAGCAAATGCCGGAAACAACTGGGAAGGTAACACTTCACTGGTATTACTGCACAGGATACTGCGCTTCAAACTGTGACCTTGCAGGAAATTATAATCCTGATATTGACTGGTCGCTTGATGAAACCTGGAACGGTTATAAAGCCGGAGACGAAAAGTTTACAAAGTATGAGATAGGTGAAGTTATTACAGGTAAGACTATTTCATATTATGATAAAAATGGTGTGGCTCATAAAAATGTTAAACCAAATGCAAACAATCTTGGTTCTACCAGAACATATGACCAAATGGGTGTTCTTATTGTAAACTCTAATGCAAGCAATATTATTGTAAAAGATTTGAATGTTGTAAACAGTGTTCCTGTTATGGTGACGCAGGGTGAGAAGGATGCTCATTTGACGCCGCAGCTTGACAGAATTGCAGGTGTTGCAACAAGCTATGTTCTCCCATATCGTGATAATCTTGCAATATGTGATGAGAACACTCCTGAAGACGCTACAACAAGAGTTAAAAATGCTCTTGCCATAAAAGATGAGAATGGAAATGCTTCAAAGAGAATACAGGCTCTTCAGAATTTGACTAATTTAACAGCGGGCGAGAGCGCATATTTAGCAAAGTCTGCTTCATATAATGAGCGCGGTCACGCTCTTGCGCTCCACGGTGATAAGGTTATATTAGAGAATGTTCGCGCAAGAGGAAATCAGGATTCAGTATATATTACAAATGGAAGAATGTATTTCAAAAACTGCGATTTGATAGGCGGAACAGACTATATTTACGGAGACGCAACAGCTGTGTTTGATAACTGTAAGCTGGGCGCTGAGGGTATGTCAAATGCAACGTCGGGGGCAACAATAACGGCCGCTAACACCAGGGCTGAAAACCCTTACGGTTATCTCTTCTGGAACTGTGAGATTTATAACATGCGTTCCAATACAACCTCAAATTCAAATTATGGAAGACCATGGAACGATTTTCCTCAGGTTACTTATTATAATACAACTCTTGATGACTCGGCTTCAACGGGCAAGAGTAAAGTAACTATCAGTGCTGACGGATGGAATGATATGACAATAAAGAAAGACCAGGCACGTTTCTTTGAATATGGAACTAAAAATAAGAGCGGAAAAACCATAGACCTTTCAAAGCGTGTTAAAAATGCGGCAGACAAAGCAGGGATGGGTACAGTCCTTAATGACTGGCAGATTCTTGAATTCAATCCAAGAAATTATTTTACCAACAGTTTTAGAAGCGACGCGTGGGATCCGATGAATTTTAGTGAGAACTTAAAGAACGTTGACGCTGCAATAGCCGGAGCAACAGTTGTAATTCCTGAGAATGAGGAAACAACAATTACTCTTCCGACGGCTCCAACCGGAGTTTCATTTAAATGGGAATCATCGTCTGAAAATGCCACTGTAAGCAGTGACGGAACTAAGCTGACTGTTGTCCGTCCTGCTGCAGGCGAAAATAGTATTGAGTCCAGCGTTGTGCTATATGCAAGGGATAATAACAATGGTTATGGCGATAAGAAGACAATACCTGTTATAATTACACCTACTACTAACACAAAAGATGTATACACCGTTTCCGGTAATATTGAACTTTCTCAAGCATCAGAAAGTGATGTTACGGTAACAATCAAGTTTATGAGCGGAGCGGCACAAATAAAGAAGGTTGATGTAATTGTTCCGGCAGGTGCAAAAACTCAGGCTTATACAGTCGAAAACCTACCGGTAGGAACATATACTGCGTATATGTCTATAGGTGATCCTTTATACAACATAGCAACAGAATCTCAGAAAGTCGATGGTACTATAGGAAGCACTGTTTCATTAAATATTGATGCTAAAAAAATGCAGGAGATAATTGTCAGCAGCCCTGATTTTGATGGCAAAGGCTATATTCCGACAATTAACTCAGCGTCAGGCTTCAGTGGCGGTATTTATACCGTTACCGGAAAGGAATCAGCTAATTTAGGCGAGGCCGGCAATAAGGTTCTGAAACTTACTAAGAATGAAGGAAGTAAAGTTGCTGCAAAAACCGGTGCAAGCTTTAACCTGACTTCAATGCTTCCGAGCGGTTCATCACTGGCAAATACTAAGACAATCAAATTCAGCTATGATTTCTTAATGGAAAGCACAGATTATTTCCCGAATAACCAATCAGGTTTTGACCTTGCAACAAGCACAAAGAACGGCGGCGACGGAAGAGCCGAAGATCAGACCAGATTTGTTCGCTGGGGAGTTTATAAAGGCTGGAGCCAGTTTAATATATACACAGCAAATAATACTAGAATAAACGGAGATAATACTCAGTTTAACAGAGGAAACAATATGGCTAACAAGTGGTACAGAATTGTTGCAGACATTGACCTTGAAAATCAAATTATAACCACAACGTTGTATGACAGAGATTGGAAAATGGGTGACGCAGGTTCATATATCTTAAATAAAAAACCTTTTGTGGTTGCGGCTAAGGACGCTGACGGCAATAACAATGAATATCCGAAAAATATAGATTTATCTAACTTATACTTTAATATTTACATGGATGTATTTAACGATACAACCAACAAAATGGAATATTATTTTGACAACATTGAACTGACATATCAGGATTTTGAATAATTTAAAAATAATTTATAGATTTCTTCCCAATAAATTCTAAAACAAAAACTCCCAAAGAATGAGCACATTCGCGGGAGTTTTTGTTGCTTTAACTTAATTTTGCTATCAGATTTTATATTTGTAAACTGTTAAATTTTAGTGTTAAAACCGTATGAGAAGTTTTTTAAAAAATAAATATTCCGATTATTGCTCCGCATAGTATATAAATAATCGGATGAACTTTTTTTAAGGGCTTTATATAGAGTAAAACTAAGGTTACGGCACAAAGTATCAGGGCTTTTATATCCACTAGATTCATAAGTTTTTTTGTTTCATTGTATAAATCCAAAGTGAGAATTGTGACTTTTATAACCTGGTATGCGGCAACTGCTATTAGACCGGCTACTGCCGGACGTAGTCCATAAAATATATCTTGAACGATTTGGCTTTCCTCAAACTTTTTTAAATAGTGAGCTATTATTATGATAATTATAACAGACGGTACTACTAAGCCTATTGTAGCAGAGAGAGCTCCGAATACTCCGGCGGTTGTGAAACCGGTGAATGTTGCCATATTTACACCCATAGGTCCGGGGGTTGATTCTGATACAGCTATCATGTTGGATATATCGTTCATATTTATCCACTCTGGATATCTTACGGCTATATCATAAATGAACGGTAATGTCGCAAGACCGCCTCCGACCGCAAATAAACCGGTTTTAAAAAATTCATAGAACAAAAGCAGATATGTCATTTTTTGATTCGCCTCCTCAGTTGTCCGGCAATAAGACCGACGATTAATGCGCCGATAACGACGTAGACAGATGATACTCCTAATATTCCGGCTACTGCAAAAGCTGCGATGAAAATAACCACGCCGGTTAAGTCTTTAACACCCGACTTAAAAAATTTGACTACAGCGTTTATAATCAATGCGGCAACCACAGCGCGTATTCCGATAAAGGCATGAGCCACTAAGGGAATATCGGCGAAGTTTTGAAGAAATGCTGCGATTATAATTATGATAACGAGCGATGGGAATATTACACCGGCCGTGGCTAAAATTGCTCCGGGTATCCCTCTGTATTTGTAGCCTATAAAAGTGGCGGTGTTAACCGCGATAACTCCCGGCGTGCATTGTCCGACGGCAAAATAATTCATAAGTTCTTCTTCGGTTGCCCATTTTTTATTCTGAACCACTTCGCGCTCGAGAATCGGCAGCATAGCGTAACCGCCGCCGAATGTCATAACTCCGACTTTGGCAAATGTTAAAAACATGTCTAAAAACACGTGCAATCATACCCCTCCATGTCATAATTTTTTGTTTATAAAGATTTTATTATATACGAGATTATCTGTTAACCGCGGTTATAACAGGTTTTCCTTCTCTGTCGAGCAGCGGTGTTAAGCCTCCTGCATTTGAATCTCTGTGATACAGATAGTTTATTCCTGTTTCTGTATCAACCCAAATTTCTGTAGTATTTAGTATTCCTTGTGAATATATTTTTTCAAATCTATCTTTTTCCATATTGAGCTTCCTCCAAATATCTCTAAGAATTTGTCTAAAATATTATACGTATTATTTTTAAAAACGAATCTGATTTATAGACTGGATTAAATAAAAACAATAGATATTATTGACAGAATTAATCCAATATTACCATAATTTTCAGAAGCTGTAAATACACAAATTTTAATCAACAGAAGCGGTAATTTTGTCAATTTTTTGATTGTTGCCATATTGACAATCAATAAACATAGTTGTATAATAATTGAATAGCCACGTTGAAATGGCGTAATATCCGGTTCGGCGTGAATAATAAATTATTAGTAAGGGAGATGTGTTTATATGATGAAAAACGGTGCCGATATAGTTATGGAATGCTTGCTGGAGCAGGGGGTTGACACAGTCTTTGGATATCCGGGCGGTACTATTTTAAACGTCTATGACGCATTTTATAAGTACTCTCATAAAATAAAGCACATTTTGACCGCTCATGAACAGGGAGCGGCACACGCGGCTGACGGATATGCCAGGAGCACCGGCAGAACAGGGGTATGTTTTGCAACATCCGGTCCGGGAGCAACAAATTTGGTTACCGGTATAGCCACGGCCTATATGGATTCTATTCCTCTTATTGCCGTTACATGCAACGTCGCCACTAACTGGCTCGGCAAAGATACGTTTCAGGAGGTTGATATTGTCGGTGTGACCATGCCGATAACCAAACATAACTTTTTGGTTAAAAAGGCTTCCGATATAGCGCCTACTTTTAGAAAAGCGTTTAGAATCGCTGCTTCGGGACGTCCGGGACCGGTGCTTATAGATATAACAAAGGACGCTACGGCAGAGCTTGCTGATTATGAGAAAAAGATACCTGAGAAGGTAGATAATTATAAAATAGACAGTGAAGTTTGTGATTTTGAAAGAGCAATAAAACTTATTGAAGAAGCTGAACGTCCGCTTATATATGCGGGCGGAGGAATTATTTCATCTGCGGCGTCTAGAGAGCTGTGTAAGTTTCAGGAAATGCTGGACGCACCTGTCACATTGTCATTAATGGGGCTTGGGGCTTTTCCGGCCAGCAATGAAGCGTTTACCGGGATGATTGGTATGCACGGTACAAAAACCACGTCGCTGGCAATTAAAAATTGTGATTTGCTGATTGCAATCGGCGCGAGATTCTCGGATAGGGTTATTTGTGACCCGGGGACGTTTGCCAGAAACGCGAAAGTATTACATATTGATGTTGACAGCGCTGAAATTGATAAAAATATCAAGACTGACGCTTATATAATCGGAGATGCAAAAGCAGTTTTGGATGAGCTTAACAAGAGCTTATCAAAGCAAAAGCATCCTGAATGGATGAAGGAGATAGCAGAGTGGAAAGCTGAGTATCCAGTTAAATATAAGGGCAGTGAGAAATTTTCACCTGAGGATATAATAAAAACAATAAAAAGTGCAGTAGATGAAGATACATATTTAGTTACAGATGTTGGACAGCACCAAATTTGGGCGGCACAGTTTTTTGATGTTGATAAGCCTAGACATTTTGTCACATCAGGCGGTCTTGGCACAATGGGATTCGGGCTTGGAGCAGCTATAGGAACCCAGGTTGCAAATCCAGACAGTACGGTTATAAATATAACGGGCGACGGCTGTTTCCACATGAATCTACAGGAATTATCAACTGCCGCTAAAGAGGAGCTTCCGGTTATTGATGTTGTTATGAACAACAATGTATTGGGAATGGTAAGGCAGTGGCAAAGGCTGTTTTATGATAACAGATTTTCAAACACAACACTTAATAAGCGTACCAATTATGACAAGGTTGCCGAGGGCTTAGGAGCTAACGCTTTTACGGTTTCAAATGTTGAGGAACTTAAGAACGCTCTGAGTGAAGCGCTTAAATCAAAGGATAAGCCAACGGTTATTAACTGTTTGATAAATCAAGACCATACGGTTCTGCCAATGGTTCCGGGCGGACAGTCGATAGAGGAACCAATTCTTGAAATCAAAGAAGACGGCGGGGAGGTTTAGTATTATGAGTGATAATAAAGAGATGCACGTTCTGTCAATTTATGTCGAAAACCATGCAGGTGTGCTCAGCCGAATTTCCGGGCTGTTCTCCAGGCGCATGTATAATATAGACAGCTTGTCTGTGGGAGAGACAGAGAATCCTAAAATTTCACGCATGACAATTGTCACCCATGCTGATGACAATACATTCCGTCAGATACAGAACCAGCTGGCAAAGCTTGAGGATGTAAAGCGCATATGCGAGCTTCACAAGGATACTTCTGTGCTGCGTGAGCATGTTTTGATAAAGGTTAATGCAAAAGATTCCACGTCAATAATGCAGATGTGTCAGATATTCAGAGCTAATGTAGTTGATGTATCAAGGGAGCTTTTGACGCTTGAACTCACCGGAGGGCCCAGTAAAATCAACGCATTTATAGAGCTGATGGAGCAGTTTGATATTGAGGGCTTGGTTCGTACCGGTCTCACCGGTCTCAAGAGAGGTAAGTCCGAAAGACCTGAAGAATTGAATCAGAAAAACAATTAATTTTAATATACACTGTATAAATAAAAGATATTTGGAGGTATTTACAAATGGCAAAGTTATATCACGAAAGCGACTGTAATTTGGGACTTTTAGGCAATAAGACCGTAGCGGTTATCGGTTACGGAAGCCAGGGTCACGCTCACGCGCTGAATCTTAAAGAGAGCGGAGTTAATGTTATTATCGGTCTTTATGAGGGCAGCAAATCATGGAAGACAGCTGAGGAAGCCGGATTTGAGGTTTATACATCAGCAGAAGCCGCTAAGAAAGCTGATATTATAATGATACTTATCAATGATGAGAAGCAGGCAAATTTATATAAAGAAAGCATTGAGCCAAATTTGGAGCCGGGAAAAGTATTGGCATTTGCTCATGGTTTCAATATTCACTTCCAGCTCATTACTCCTCCTAAGGATGTTGACGTTATCATGATTGCTCCTAAAGGTCCTGGTCACACAGTTCGCAGTGAATATGTTGCAGGCAAAGGCGTTCCTTGTCTTGTTGCTGTTGCTCAGGACGCTACAGGAAACGCTATGGATATAGGTTTGGCTTATGCTGCCGGTATTGGCGGAGCAAGAGCCGGAGTTCTTGAAACAACATTTAAAATGGAAACAGAGACTGATTTGTTCGGTGAGCAGGCTGTTCTTTGCGGTGGTGTAACCGCTTTGATGCAGGCAGGTTTTGAAACTTTGGTTGAAGCTGGCTATGACCCACAGAACGCATATTTTGAGTGTATCCACGAAATGAAGCTTATCGTTGACCTTATTTATCACGGTGGATTCAGCGAGATGAGAGCGTCAATTTCTGATACTGCTGAATATGGTGATTATGAGATTGGAAAGAGAATCATCACTGAGGACACAAAGAAAGAGATGAAGAAAGTTCTCGCAGAGATTCAGGACGGCACTTTTGCAAAGAGCTGGATAACAGAAAATGCTGTTAACCGTCCGCACTTCAACGCTACAAGAAGAATTAAAGCCGACCATCAGCTCGAGCACGTAGGAGCTGAAATAAGAAAGCTGTATTCATGGAATGATGAGAAATAATTTCAGGAATACTTATATAAAGTAAAAACAGAGGGTTTTTACAGAGATTGTTTTGTAATTATAACAGTCTGTGAAAACCCTTTTTGGTACATAATAGCGGATTAAATTGCCTGACAGATATGGTGGTGAAACGGCTTGGATTTAACTGACAGACATATTGGTAAGAACATAGAGGTATTTGATTCTACTTTAAGAGACGGAGCCCAGGGCGAGGGGATAACATTTTCGGTTGAGGATAAGCTTAATATAGTAAAAGCCTTGGATTATGTGGGAGCCGATTATATTGAGGCCGGGAATCCGGGTTCCAACCCTAAGGATTTGGAATTTTTCAAAGAAATTGATTTAGGTTCTTTGAGACACGCCAAGCTTGTAGCATTTGGTTCCACCCGGCGTAAAGATATAAAAGCTGAGGATGACGAAAACTGTTTGTCATTATTGTCGGCGGAAACAGAAGCGGTGGCTGTGTTTGGCAAAACGTGGGATATGCACGTAACTGATATAATTAAGACCAGCCTTGATGAAAATCTCAATATGATTTCGGATACTGTCGCGTTTTTTAAAAGCAGGGGCAAGGAAGTTATATTTGATGCCGAGCATTATTTTGACGGATATAAGAGAAACCCGGAATATGCGGTTAAGGCTTTGATGGCTGCCGCGGAGGCCGGGGCTGACAGACTGGTTCTCTGTGAAACTAACGGCGGATGTCTGCCGTTTGAAGTAGCTGAGATTACTGCGGAAACCTGCGATATATTTAAAGACAGCATTATAGGTATTCACTGTCATAATGACAGCGGCTGCGCTGTGGCTAATACTGTTGCGGCGGTTCAGGCCGGTGCAGAACATGTTCAGGGTACGTATTTGGGATATGGAGAAAGGTGCGGAAATGCAAATCTTTCTACTATTATACCTAATCTTCAAATAAAGCTGGGTTATAATTGTGTGCCCGAAAAAAATCTTGAAAGGTTTACCAGAACCGCGCGCTGGATTTCAGAGGTAGCTAACCAGCCTTTATACAGAGGTATGCCGTATGTAGGCGGTTCAGCCTTTTCACATAAGGCGGGTATGCACATAGACGCAGTCACAAAAGAGTCGTCATCTTTTGAACATGTGGCGCCCGGAAGCGTTGGGAATGAACGGAGATTTTTGATGAGCGAGGTTGCCGGCCGCGGCACGGTTCTTAAAAAGATACAGAAAATAGCCCCGGTGCTTACAAAGGATTCTGCTGAAACCTCTGAGATATGCAAGCGAGTTAAACAGCTTGAGTATGAAGGGTATTCGTTTGAGGCGGCTGAAGCCAGCTTTGAGCTTTTGGTCAAAGAGGTTTTGGGTGAGAAAAAGAAGTATTTTGATTTGAATTATTTTAAGACAACAGTTGACCAGCCTAATGGAAATAATTTTAGTTCTTCAGCTATTATTAAAATCACTGTCGGAGACAGAACTGAGATTACGGCGGCGGAGGGAGACGGACCTGTGCACGCTTTAGACGGGGCGCTTAGAAGGGTGCTTGAAGGATTTTATCCTGAGCTCAGCGGAGTTCATCTGACGGACTATAAGGTTCGCGTTCTGGAGCCGCAGAAAGCTACGGGCGCTAAAGTTAGGGTTTTGCTTGAAAGCTCCGATGAGAGCGGAAGCTGGACTACTGTTGGAGTATCCACAGACGTGATTGACGCGTCTTGGATTGCTCTAGTTGAGTCTGTGGAATATAAGCTGATGAAGGAAGAAGAAAAAATAAATCAGGAAACAGGAGGTTAAAGATATGGGAATGACAATGACTCAGAAAATTCTTGCCGCACATGCCGGTCTTGACAACGTTAAAGCAGGACAGTTAATCCGTGCAAAACTGGATATGGTATTGGGAAACGATGTTACAACTCCGGTTGCAATAAAGGAGTTTAAAGCGGCAGGCTTTGAAAAAGTTTTTGATAAGGATAAAGTGTCTATAGTTTTGGATCATTTTACGCCTAATAAAGATATTAAGTCGGCGGAACATTGTAAAATGTGCCGTGAGTTTGCTGTTGAGAGAGATGTTACTAATTTTTATGACGTGGGCGAAATGGGCGTTGAGCACGCATTGCTGCCTGAAAAAGGTTTGGTGGCTCCGGGTGAGGTTATTATAGGGGCCGACTCCCATACTTGTACATATGGAGCGGTGGGCGCGTTTTCTACCGGGGTTGGTTCAACAGATATGGCAGCAGGTATGGCTACCGGTGAGGCTTGGTTTAAGGTTCCGGCTGCTTTGAAGTTTAATCTTACCGGAAAGCCCGGAAAGTGGATTTCAGGCAAGGATGTTATTCTTCATATTATTGGAATGATTGGCGTTGACGGAGCTCTTTACAAATCTATGGAGTTCACCGGAGACGGTCTTAAATATTTATCTATAGACGACCGTCTTACTATGGCAAATATGGCTATAGAAGCCGGAGGAAAGAATGGAATATTTGAGGTTGATGATATAACCGAGGCTTATCTTAAAGAGAGGGTTGACCGTGAATATACAGTGTATACTGCTGATGAAGACGCAGAGTATGAGAAGGTGTATGACATTGATTTGTCTGAGCTGAAACCAACTGTTGCATTTCCGCATCTGCCTGAAAACACAAAGACAATCGACCAGGTTGGAGAAGTTAAAATTGACCAGTGTGTTATAGGTTCATGTACCAATGGCAGACTTGAGGATTTGGAAAAAGCGGCTGAGGTATTTAAAGGAAGACATGTTGCTAAGAATGTCAGGACTATAATTATTCCGGCCACACAGAAGATATATCGTGAAGCTATGAACGAGGGTCTGTTTGATATATTTATGGACGCAGGCTGTGTAATTTCTACTCCGACTTGCGGTCCTTGCTTAGGCGGACACATGGGAATTTTGGCAGAGGGAGAAAGAGCGATTTCTACTTCTAACAGAAACTTTGTGGGACGTATGGGTCATCCGAAATCCGAGGTTTATTTATCAAGCCCGGTAGTGGCTGCGGCTTCGGCAATCAAAGGTTATATTTGCAGTCCTGATGAATTATAGAAATATAGATTGATACTATAATAAGGAGGTTTTTTCAAATGAAAGCACATGGAACCGTCCATAAATATATGGATAACGTTGATACTGATGTAATCATTCCGGCTAGATATTTGAATTCGTCTGATCCGTCGGAGCTGGCGGCTCATTGTATGGAGGATATAGATTCAGATTTTGTTAATAATGTGAAGCAGGGAGATATAATAGTTGCACGCAACAATTTTGGCTGCGGCTCATCTCGTGAGCACGCCCCGATAGCGATTAAAGCGTCGGGAATCGGATGTGTTATTGCCGCTACTTTTGCCCGGATTTTTTACCGTAATGCGATAAATATTGGTTTGCCGATTATGGAATGCCATGAAGCGGCAGAAAATATAAATCCGGGTGATGAGGTTGAAGTGGATTTTGATACCGGTGTGATTAAAGATATAACGACTGGCAAGGAGTTCAAGGCGGAACCGTTCCCGGAATTTATAAAAGACATAATAAATAAAAACGGACTGCTTAACTCTATAACTAAAGAGAATTAGTATATATATTAGCGGCGGTATTAGTCATTATTTTATCAGTTGGGTTTTGCCGCCGGAATAATGAATTATTAGATTTTACCATTACAGAAAATAAACAAGCATGATAAGAATGCGGCAAAGGCTGCATTAGTGAATTTGAAAGGATTATGATGTCAGATGAATATTAAATTAGCAGTTGTAAAAGGTGACGGAATCGGACCTGAGATAATTACCGAGGCTGAAAAAGTTTTAGATAAGATAGGTGAAAAATTTGGTCATAGCTTTGAATATACTGATATTCTTGCCGGTGGCTGTGCTATTGATGAGACAGGAAAGCCTCTTCCTGAGGAATCTGTTAAAATAGCAAAGGAGTCCGATTCGGTACTTTTGGGAGCTGTAGGAGGACCAAAATGGGATACTCTCCCTGGCAATCTAAGACCTGAGAGAGCGCTTTTGGGGCTCCGTTCGGAACTTGGACTTTTTGCTAACATAAGACCCGCTAAACTACATGATGCATTGGCAGACGCATGTCCGTTAAAACCGGAAATATCGAAAGACGGACTTGATTTAGTGATTGTTAGAGAGCTTACCGGCGGATTATATTTTGGCGACAGAGGAAGACGTCACAGCGGCAATGATGGTGAAGAGGCTTATGATGAGTTAAAATATTCTGAAAAAGAAATTGAGAGAATCGGCAGAGTTGCATTTAATCTTGCAATGAAGCGTGACAGAAAGAAAGTTACAAGCGTTGACAAGGCAAATGTTATTGAGACCTCAAGACTTTGGCGCGAAGTAATGCACAAGCTTGCCAAGGAGTATCCTGCTGTTGAGTTTGAGGATATGCTGGTTGATAACTGTGCTATGCAGCTTGTCAGAAATCCGGCTCAATTTGATGTTATAGTAACTGAAAACATGTTTGGTGATATATTGTCTGATGAAGCCAGCATGACAACAGGTTCTATAGGTATGCTTCCATCGTCTTCTTTGGGAGTGGGCACTTTTGGTATGTATGAGCCTATTCATGGAAGCGCCCCGGATATAGCAGGTCAAAATAAGGCTAATCCTATTGCCACAATATTATCATGCGCTATGATGCTTAGAGATAGTTTTGGACTAATGAATGAGGCCAAAGCGGTTGAAAGCGCAGTAACTAAAGTGTTGAACGATGGATACAGAACTGCTGATATAATGGATGAAGGCGGAAAGCTCCTGGGAACTAAAGAAATGGGCGATAAGATTGTTGAAAATCTTTAGTTTTTAATTTGTTTAGAAATAAATTAAAGTTGTAGGGCTGTAAAAGAATAAAGTCGTGATAATAAATCATACAAAAAACTCTATAATTGCGCGAAAACAGCGCTCTTTTCAAGGTCAAAGCCTGAAGAGAGCGCTGTTTTTTGTACAATGTTTTTGAAAAATATAGTATTTTATAGCCCATTTTTGATTTAAATACAATAAAAAATAGGAAACCGAATTCCGGTTCCCTATAAAATTTATGAAAGGAATGAATTTTTAATCTCAAATGCTGCTGACAATAAATTATATCAGTTTGTCTATGCTTCCGAGATTATAAACGTTTGTAAATCCCATTTCTTTTGCTGTTTTCAGTGCCTTTTCAGCTCTTGAGCCGGCGCTGCAGTAGAAAATCAAAACTGTGTCTTTGCTGTAAGCCGAGAGACCTTCTTCAATTGTGTCGACCGGAATATTTACTGAGCCTTCAACAGACTTTTCTGCAAATTCTTCTGCAGAACGTACGTCAACAAATATTCCGCCATTATATACGAGAGTCTCAGCTTCGTCGGCTTCTATGGAATCTCCGCCTATGTCGCTCATGTTGATTTCCATATTTTTATTTCCGTCACTAAGGTACATTATGCCGTTTTCTATTCTCATCTCTTTAATATCTATGTCCGCAGCTTTTTTTAGCTTATAGCACTTCATGCAATCAGTGAAAACTATAACTAATCCATCGTCGCATCCTGCATAAAGTCTGCCCTTATATTCAGCTAAATTGTTTATGGTGAACTTATCTCCATATTGAAAATCTATGTCAGATTCATAGAAAAAGTCAGTGCTGAGTTGCATGCGAATGCCGCCTGCAGCTATAGTAAATACTTTTGTTTCGCCGGTTACATCGTTTTTGGTAAGAACCACGTCAGTGTTTCCCCATTTTGTGAACTGTACAGGTCTGTCTTCACCGGCTGCTTCCGTATCGTTATTGTTGGTGTTAGAATCTTGTATGCTATTATCATTTAATTCGGTGTTTGTGTTCGAAGCCGAAGTTCCATAATACTCAACAATTATTGCTGATACAAACTTATTGCTTCCGCTTCCGTAAGTATAAACTGGTGTGGATATATCGGTTATTTCAGCGCTGAAAGCTGTCTTTTTACCCGATACAGAACTTCCTTTTGCCAGTTTCTCGCCATTTTGGACGATATATTGTTCGCGCTTTTCGCCGCCGTCAAACAATACGGTTACTTTACATGGAGCTTTAGGGGTAAAGTACAAACAACGCTGTGTCTCACTGCCGGCGCCGCCTTTCCATGATTTTGTAAACTTGTAGTTATAAGTTTTTTCGTTTACGTCAGTATACGTATATTCACAGCTGCTTGAAGCATTTTGGAGGGTGCTGTAACCGCTTAAACCGTTAACTGTTCCATATGGCTGACCATCTGGTGCGTCTGCCGCACTGGTTAGCTTAGTGTAATCAAAATCTTTGCTGTCTAATGAGTATACAACTATCTCACTGTCTACAGGTGTTTTGTAAGTCTTTTCAACTTTCTGTGCAAGTGGTTTAATATCGCTTAAACTGTTCCAGATAAATATGTTTACTTTATCTCCGTCTGAAGCGCCCGTGTCAATTTCATATTCACCTGTACCTTTTACATCTGCTGTTGCGATGTTTTTAAGTGCTCCTTCATCATCATAAGCTGCTGTCATCATTGTTACCGGAGTGGCAAGAGCACTTCCTCGGTAACTGAGTGTTATTTTCATCTTGCCGTTTGCTTTATTCAAAACTTTATCTACTACATACGGTTCATCATCGTTGTTTTCGATATAGTTTAATCTGAAATAATCGAGATTAGTGCCGTTAGTTTGAATATAAACTGTAGCGCAGCCGTATTTGTCAAGTTTGCCATTTAGTAATGCTTGGTCTATTGCGGTTTTGTCTAATGTAAGTTCTTTTTCTGTCCATTTATTCCAACCTCCGGTTCCCGCCAGCGATGCTGAGGCGATTAGATTACCGGTGTCTGTATTTTTGTCTAGGCTAACATAAATATTTCCCGCATTTTTTCCTGCATATCGAACTATTAGATTATTTAGATTTGAAAGCTTAATTGATTTATATTCTATCCATGCGTCTCCTGTGCTTCCTGCATCTTTTCCGCCGCTGGTGCCTGACTGAGCGTCTGTTAAATCAGCGCCGTTGCTGATGTCGGCATATTCACCCTCAACCTGCATATTAATCTGTACCATAAGTGTTCCGCATGTCATTTCCTCAACATTTGCAGCGGTCACCTGGATAATACCATTTCCATATATGGTTAATATACCTGTCTCGTTGTCAATGTCGGCAACTTTACGGACAGAATCATCAAATTTTTGAATCTGCCAAACGAGTTTGGAATTATCAATTACGTTTCCGTTATTGTCGTATGCCTGAAGCTGGATTCCGGTGTATGGATTAATGTTGGTAACTGTTCCCTCAGCTCCGTTATACATCGGTATTCCGCCCTCACGATAGTCGATGACGCCTTTTTCTATATAATTTGGATTCTCTGAAACAATCTTATATGAGTCTGCAAGATTATCCATCGGAACAGAATTCAAATCGTTTATTGCTTTAGCAAGCGTTGTACTTAGCTCATCTCTTGTGCTTATTTTATCAATACTTTCGTTTGCAGCATTATAAATTTTTTCAATTTCCGCCAGGTTCGTGTCTGAATATGCTTGCTTAGGTAATTTATCATATACAAACTTCAGATTTGCTTTAGCTTCAGCAATTTCTTCCGCACTTGGCTTAATTTTAAGTTCGTTTACTACCGGGTATGAACTTGATTTTGTAATGCCGCCAACCGTAACGGTTGCTGTTATTGTTGCTATACCGCTCTTTGTTCCGGATGATACTATACCGTTTGTATCAACTGAAGCTATTTCCGGATTTGAACTTGTATATTCAACTTTGTCAGCGTTTTTAAGGTCAAACCATGCTTCGTCAGTCATAATTGCAGAGAGATCGGAATCAATAGTAGTTATACTTTCGTGAGCTGTGCCGTCTTCGCGGATAAGTCCGTGAACTTTAACGCTGTTCGGTATAGCTGTTACGTTTTTAAGCTCGCTCTTTAAAGTTCCTGTTACGTTAAACTTTGTGCTTACACCTGCGTCATCAGCATTTTTAGCGATCTTTGCAGTGTATTCTCCGGCGTTAACATATACCTTTTGATTCGTTTCATCAAAGAGTTTTAAATCCTCTATATTGAGTTCGATTGAAACATTTTTTGTTTCTCCCGGCTGCAGTTCAACTTTGTCAAATCCTTTAAGCTGCTGTTTTGGCAGTTTTAAACCGTCAGCTCCCGGAACAGATACATATAACTGAGCTGCTTCTTTACCTGCGGCAGAGCCGGTATTTTTTATGTCCACAGTAAATGTGATTTTTCCGTTTGCGTCTACTGTGCTGTTGTCAACCTTTAGATTTGAATATTCAAAGTTTGTATAACTGAGCCCATAACCAAATGGATAAACTGTGTTTCCTGTATGATACTGATAAGTTCTTCCCGGGTATGTTCCGCTGCTTTTAATGCTGTAATCATTATTTTTGAAAGTAATGCCGCCTTCGTTTACATTCTTAGCATTAAAAGGCATATTTTTAAGAGCCGCGCTCTTATACCATGTTGTTGTTAACTTACCTGATGGGTTTACCTGACCTGTTAATACTTTACCTATTGCAGTTCCTTGTGTCTGTCCGTTGTATGATGTCCAAAGCATTGCTTTACATTTGTTCATGAACGGCTCAACGTTGAGCTGTCCAACAGCCTGCATAGCAACAACTGTCTTGTCTGGATACGCGTCTGTTAATACTGTAACATGAGACTGATTTTTCGGCAGGTCGATGCTTTCTCTATCGTTACTCTCGCCTGAATCTCCTGTAGGCTCTCTTCCAAACATAGTACCTGTATAGGCGATAATTATATCTGCTTTATCAAGGTCGTCTTTATTATATTTGTCAATTGCGAAAGCAGGTTCGTTTGCGTTGATAGTTAATTCCATATCGTTAACGCCGTTATATCCGCCGTCTGCACCTGTGTAATCTCCGCTGCATTCCTTGTATGTATTTAGGTCTGATGTTGTTTCAGATTTTATTGCCGCCTCTTTAGGACCGCCTATTCCATAATGAATATCAATTGAACCGCCAGGCTGTGAACCGGTTGCTATTTCAATATTGACTTTTTTAACTTTACTGAAGTCAATGCTTGGGAAACTGATTTTTGCAGTTCTGGTAACGTCAGTAATAATTCCGTCTTTAAGAGTGGCGCCGCTTATAGTTGCTTTACTTAAATCAAGAGTTGTTTTTTTGTTGCTGCTATCTATCAGGTTTATGCTCTTTATATTAAATAATGGAGTAGCGTCTGAAACGCTTCCGATATATTTAACATTTGAACCCGGATAGGTGTTTTCAACTTCAGATTTAATTCCGTCAAAGGGTGTAACTGTTTTAGTAGGTACGCCTGAATAGTCGCCCAAAATAACTTGGGCTGAATATGGGCCTACTACAACTATATTTTTATCTTCACTCTTGAGAGGAAGAGTGTTGTCGTCATTTTTAAGAAGTACCCATGATTCTTCTGCCAGAGCTTCTGCAACTGCAACGTGCTCGTCGCTCTCGATAATATCAGTTTTGATATCCTGATATTTACCGCCGTCGTCAAACTCACCTGTTTTCATTCTTGTGAGGAATAATCTGTAAAGATTGACGTCAAGCTGGTCTTCAGTCATATATCCGCCTTTTATTGCCGCTAACATTATGTCGGGTTCAGCACCGCCGCCTCCGCTCAGTGAGCAGTCTATATCTCCGCCGTTCAAAAATGCTTTTGGCATAACTTCCTCAACAGGCACAGTTTTTATATCTCTGTCACGGAAAAGTCCTTTCTTGAGAGCAGCTTTTGAGTTCATATTGCTGAACGCCGCACAGTCGCCTGTAACGTATCCGGTGAATCCCCAGTTTCTTCTGAGCAAATCAAGAAGAATATATGAGTTTGCTGAAGAGGCTATATAATCTATTGCCTGGCCTTCTCTAGATATAAGAGTGCTGCCGTTTCTTGAAATTGTGGTTGCATTGTATGAGCTCATAACAGACGCAGGCTGTGTGTCTTCCATAATATCCTGGAACGCTCTTGAGTAGTATTCGCGCAGTGTTGTTTCATCCATTACGGATGAGCCGTCTGAACGCTCACTCTCTACATTGTTTGCAACAAAATGTTTCAGTGTTGATATTGTCTTTAAATATTTTTCGTCGTCTCCCTGCATGCCTTTGACAAATTCATTAGCAAGCTGAGTAGTGAGATATGGATCTTCTCCGAATGTTTCTTCATTTCTTCCCCATCTAGGGTCTCGCGCCATGTTGATAGTCGGGCTCCAATATGACAACTTTGTTCTTGGGTGTTTTGCCCTTGCTTCCGATGATGTCATGTCAGCCATTTGGAAAATAAGCGCACGGTTCCAAGTGTTGGACATAGAAAGAGGAGACGGGAAGCTTGTGGCTTTTCCTTCTCTTGCTACGCCGTGAAGTGCTTCACTCCAATAATCATATGCTCCAACGCCGAGGCGCGGTATAGCTGAGGCTTCATCTGTCAACTGTGTTACTTTTTCTTCAAGGGTCATTCTTGAAACTAAGTCAGCCGCGCGTTCTTCAAATGTGTAATTTGTATCAAGATAGATTGGTGTTTCCTGATTTGGGTCAGTTGTCGGAGCCGGTGTTGCAGTTGGCAAGTTCGGATCAGTTGTAGGCTTTGGCGTGGCGGTTGCCGCTTGACTGTTATATAGTTTTACATATATATAGTTTCCGCAGTATGTATTTGCACCTTCGCCAGTAATGTTAAGAGTGATAAGACCTTCAGCATCAGTTGTAGTCAAAGTTTGAGTAAATACATTAAAAGTCTCCCAGCCGCTGGTGTTAATATTGCTTATAGAAGCAATTTCTGTATCTCCGGCTTTTACAACAACTGCAGCGTTTTTCTCGCTGGCAACGTATAAGTCGAGTTTGTCGTATCCGGAATTTTTCAAGTTTACACTTGGCAATGTGAGAATCGCAATACTGTCGTCATTGGTTCTGAGATTATCCGGTCTTAAAATTCCGCCGTGTTCTGAGTCGGTAACAATATCACCCCTGTTGCCTTTAACGGTGATAGAATCTTGTCCAAAATTGAGCATTACCGAACCGTCAGAATTTTGGGTTACCGTTCCATAGTCAATGGCAGCTGTACTTACCTGGTTGTTTTCTGTGTTTGTATTATCTTCAATGCTGACTGCAGAAGCCGATATCGCTACGCATGACAATGCCATTGCCAATGTCAGTATTAAAGCAATACATCTTTTCATTTTCATAAAAATACCTCCTGTTTTTTTATTTTTATTTTATATTTTATACTTGTATTTTAACATCAATCACTGTATAATAACAGTCAAACAAATTATAGTTTTAGTCAATTATTGCTATGTAATGAGTATTTTTGGGCAGGCTTGAAAATGGTTCCATTTTATAAATTTTAAACGTTCTGAATTACTATAAAGCACCTTGAGCGTAAGTTAAGTTTTTATCAGCATTTGCACGAACATATTAATATAATATATATTTTTAATAAGGGTCAGCACATTAATATAGATACAAAAGATTATGTTCAAGCGCCGGTGAGTCTGCTATAATCTTCTCTGACACAGTTTATAAATATTATCGTTTGTTCAGTTTTCCCCTCAGAGCACTTTTAACAGAGCTTTTAAACGTGTCTATAATATGTCTCTATGATAATATAAGGGAAGTATAGGAGAACTTTATAAATATAATAATCAAAATTATTGTTTTTTAATGCGGATTAAGCTGCATAATGTTTGGAGCAAGTTGTGATATTTTAAATTGCTTATAAATAAAATTATAAATAAAAGATAATTTTAAAATTAAAAGTGTTTATAGCAAACAGTTTTATAAGGCAGGATAATAGAAAAAACAGCTCTTAAATTTAAGCCGTTTTGGCAAAACTAAGAACTGTTCATATATGTTTTGATTCAATTTATTGTTTAATAACTATTTTTCTGCAGTTTATTTTTTAACATAAATTTTGTTTGCTTAACTTATACCCAAATTTCATCTAAGCTTCCAAATGTGTAACCTTCGGATAAGATATATTGAATAAGACGATCAAGAACGTTTGCGTTATCAGATGAACATGCGTGAAGCAGCATTACTGCGCCGTCGTGAAGATATGGCGCTATTTGCGTGAATGCTGTATCAGCTCCTTTTTGATTTGCGGTATCCCAATCTGAGTATGCAAAACTCCAGAAAACTGTTTTATATCCCATATCATCCGCAAGCTGAAGAGTACGGCTGCTGTAGCTTCCTTCAGGAGGTCTAATATAATTCATATTAACTCCAAACATTTCAGCAAATCTATTGGATAACTCTGAAATTTGATAAGCTGCGGATTCGGGAGAGACTGTCGGAAGGATAGGATGTTTAAAAGTGTGATTTCCTACTGTATAACCATAGTTCAGCATTCTTTCAACTAACTCAGGGCTTTCTTTTAGATAATCGCCTGTAATAAAGAATGCTGCGGGTATATTATATTTGTTTAAGACGTCAATAATTTGATTTGTGTATCCTTCCTCATAACCTTCGTCAAATGTCAAATAAATTTTTTTAGGTCTTGCGGTGTCTCTGAATATTACTTTATGATTTGAGATTAAAGAAACCACGCTGCTGTCTATCTCAGAATAGCCGGGCGCTTTTCTAAACCACCAATCGTTTCTGGTGTTATCTATATTGTAATACGATGAATAATCGGATATAATAGGTTTTGGTTCGGGAGAGGCTTTTGCCAGCGGCTCATAATCAGTTGAAGAAAACGCGTTTATCCAAGCTTTCATAGCCTTAAGCTCAGGAACCCAATAGATTTCGCCAACTTCATTAAGTTCTTCCAGACGTATGAAAGAGGAGCCGCATGCGTTGTATACATCAATGTTTTTTCCGTTAAAAATCAGCCTAGTGTCATTCAATGTGTAACGTGAATATTGTATGCCGGTTTTTTGGGCCGGGAGCATAACGTTATCTATGCCGCTAATCTGAGTTTGATTATTTTCTGAAGTTTTTAAATCAAGATTAGCAGTGCGCGTTTCTTCATCCCAGCTCACGTCGAAACCATAGAGTTCCAAATCGCGGACTTTAACAACAATATATCCGGTGTCAGAAGCATATGCAGGTATAGGATAGTGGTTGATATATGCTGAAATATCGGTATATAATAAACGTCCGGTTACTGAATCAGCAGATACTGGGAAAGTATATACTGATGATGTAATGAATATCATAAAAGAAACTAAGAGCATACTGATTTTTTTCATAAGTACCACCTTTTATATAATGTTTAATATGTTTCCGCATAAAAAAATGCGGGTTGTGTTTAAAATTTAATGATGTAAAAATATTTTCAGTTATAAAAAATTTTTTATCTATGCGAAGACTTCTGCTAACTTATTTTTTGCATTTTACAAGCAGCATCATTGGTCTTCTAAGCTCGTCCGACATTCCGGGAATATCCATCATTTCAGGCGGCGGAACCGCTTCCTGAACCGCCTCGAGCTGAAATCCTGTTTTTATTAAACCCATTAATATTTGGGTCAGAGTATGATGCTGTTTAACTACTTCCTTACCTAAGAAGTTGGTTTGCCGTTCTCCTGTATAAAAGTAATTGTCTATTGGCCAGTATTGAATACTGCCGTCAGAGCCATAAATCCATTCCTGATTTACACTTCCGGTGAAAATCGGGTGCTCGATATTAAATATAAAAGTTCCGCCGGGTTTTAATGTTCTGTATACTTTTTTGTAAATCTCATCAAGGTCATTTATATAATGCAGAACGAGATTTGAAACTACGCAGTCAAATGTGTTTTTCGGATAAGAGAAGTTATCCAAGCCGCATACTTCATACTTGATTTTAGGGTCGTTATTTTTCTTTTTTGCTTCCCGTATCATGTTTTCGCTTAAATCAATACCCAAGATTTGTTTGGCTCCGTTTTCTGCTGCGTATTTGCAGTGCCAGCCATAACCACAGCCTAAGTCAAGAATAGTTTTGTTTTTCAAGTCTGGAAATAATTCTTTTAACTGGTGCCATTCGCCTGCTCCGCCAAGACCTTTCTGACTTCGAGGCATTTTTGAATATTCTTTAAAAAAATCTTTGTTATCATAAATATTATTCATTTTTTCTTTCCTTTTAATATATCTCTTGTTATAGTTTTTTAAGCTTTTTAGTGAAAAAATAACTCCGTTTGATTCTTTAAATCCTGCACTGATATGAAACAGTCTGATAGTCTCGCTGCTAAGTTCACAATCACTGGCAAAACCATAACAGCCTTTATAGCCCATTGCTCACATTCGTGCAGTAGTTTTTTGAGTATCCTTTAGCACGGAAAATTTCTTTGTATAAAAATTACTTTAAGATACCCAACCGGGCTAATTTCAGTTCCTTCAAAATAATTATATCATAATTGGCATTGTGCAAATCCGACCGGTACCAGTTTTTCAAAAACGAGGAAGATAACAGAGTTTTTTGGAAGGGATAATCTATGAAAATTCAGTTTTCAAAGATTTTATTATATGATTATCTAAAAGCATTGCGGTCAAATTTGCCTGTATATCCAGGCAGATAGAGTTGCATTTCTAATCATTTTGAAAAGTCACCTTTCAAACGCTTTAAGTGATATGCTATTTCTTATCTTTTTTATTTTTAATCTCATCTTTTCTGGCTCTCAGCATAGCCTCGGTTGCCTCTATTTCTTCTTCAGTTTTAAGCTGCGGAATAAAACTTGACGCAACCTTTCCCTTGCCACGTGTTCTTATGTAGAAAAATCCAAAAATAGAGAATATTATTGCGCCGAGACAGTTAACCAACATATCTTTCATTGTGTCTATTAAGCCAATATCCAAATATGAACCGGTTATGGCATAATCCTGCGGAACACCGTTTATTGTTCCCGATATGACCGTTTTGGTAATATCTTTTATTATGATAGGGTCGTTTAACCCACTGGGGTTCAGCAAAACAGAGGAAATGTTTGGAACATACCAGTCTTTTTGCATGTCGGTCAGAAAAAACTGATCCATTCCATATTCAAAAAACTCCCAAATGACGCCTATAGTCATGGAAAAGCAAAACGCCACAAACGCTACGAAAAGAGGAGACATATTGATATGAAAGTGCGGATCCTGGTTAAGAATATCTATCATAGCAAAACCTATAGCGGCCATCATAAATCCGTTTATGGTATGAAGGATTGTATCCCAAAGCGGAATTATTGTATAAAAGCTTTGAATCTCTCCTAAAATTTCGGCAGAAAAAATAAAAAACATTATTACGGCCTCAAGAGCAATAGGCAGTTTTATATTTAATTTTCTGTCCACAAATGATGGAATCATAAATAAAATCAAGGTCAGGACGCATGTAAAGACATTTGCATAGTTTTCCATAAAGAACTGTCTTACCATAACCAAAATGACCAAAATACTAAGTATAGTATGAATTATTTTTCTTTTATCCCGCTTCTTTTTAAGAGATACGTCTTCATTATTAATTCTTCGCATAATCTCTCCCCTTTTGAAATTACAAATATGGTCTAATTATATCAAGTTTAGTCATCAAAGTCAATTATATATATTTTACTGCCGGTAAAGATAAATTTTAAGACAAAATATAACTGTTTACTTTTATTGTTCCAAATGTTATAATTTATTTATTAAATTAATATGTTTGGTATTATATTAGTATGTAGATATATTGGGAGGGAAAGGATATGAGGCAAAAGATACAGAAGAAGATGTTTGAATTTTGTTATCTGCTGGAACTTTTAATTTCCTGCGTGATAGGTATAGCAGTTGTGATTTTAGGCGTCAGATTATTCCTTGAGATGATAAACCTCAGCGTGTTCAGCGGCGGGGATAAAATATTAGAGACTATTCTTGACAAGGCAATGATACTTGCTATCGGCGTAGAGTTTATAAAAATGCTTTGCCGGCATACTCCCGAAACAGTGGTGGAAGTTCTTTTGTTTGCGATTGCCAGACAGTTGGTTCTGGTTCATAAATCAGCTTTGGATATTCTTATTGAAGTGGCGGCTATTGCAGCGTTATTTGCTATAAGAAAATATTTATTGACCAAGCGCGATGAGAGGGAAAGCGTTGGTGATACTGGAAAGTCTAAATTAAACTTTTTTAAGAAAGAGGAAGAAGAGAACAAAAAAGTTGATATTCTATGATAATTTAAAATTTCGCCTGGCTGAATGTCAGGCTTTTTTATTAGATTTATTTTGTGTTTTAAATTATAAATGGGTGTCGGCGGAGGGCAAGATAATTCTATATTTTCGATAATGATACTGCTTCTTAGCGATGTAAACAAGGTTTAAAAAATAACATTAATGTTTGCATATTTGAATTATTGACACTATAGGAATATCAAGCAGCAGTAGTTGCCGCATTGAGTTTTTTATGTGAACTAAATAGTTGTGTAAAAACGGCACGCTATATATTATAGCGTGCCGTTTAATATTTAAACTGTATTTATTTTTTATTTGCCGGTGCGATAACTTTATAAACTAATGCCGCTAAAATTCCTCCGACCAGAGGAGCAACAATGAACACCCAAACCTGTGCCATAGGCAGGCTCTTTCCTGCAAACAGCATTATAAGCGCCGGTCCGAAACTTCTCGCTGGGTTTACTGAAGTGCCTGTGAATGGAATACCTAAGATATGTACCAGCGTAAGGGTAAGCCCTATTACTAAACCGGCAACAGCGGCGTTTTCTATTTTAGACGTAACGCCGATAATAGCTATGACAAATACGAATGTCAGGATTACTTCAACCAGGAATGCCTGCCACATGCCTATGCCAAGAGCGCTTGCTTCACCAAATCCGTTTTGCCCCAAACCATTCTCGGTTCCTAAAAGTAAAGCTAAAATTGCAGCTCCGGCTATACCGCCTAAAAATTGTGAAATAAGATATCCGATATAATCGTTTACCGTCATTTTACCTGAAACCAGCATACCGGTTGAAACTGCCGGGTTGATATGACAGCCTGATACGTTTCCGATAGAATATGCCATGGCAACAATTGATAAACCAAAAGCAAATGCTATCAGTAATGTAGAAAGCGCCAGCGCGCTGCCGGTCATAACCAAATTGGCGTCACCAATCAGATTGTTGGCAGCAACAGCGCTGCCGCAGCCAAAGATAACCAATACGGCCGTTCCTATAAACTCAGACAAATACTTTCTCATTTTACTTCCTCCTCTAAAGTTTTATTTATTAATATATATTTAACTTACAGATGGTATTATACCATATTTTTCTAAGAAGTTCAATAAAAAAAGACGGCAATTCAGCCGTCTTTTGTTAAATTTGTATTACTTTTTATTCAATAATTTCAGCTTTTAGTCCAAAATGCTTGAATGCGGCTTCGAGCTGGTTGTCAACAATTACTGTAGTGTTCTGTAGCGCGTTATACAACTCTCTTTGTGTTGTTAAGTCAAGCACACCATATGGGAAGAGCTCCTGATTGTTTTGAAACTGAGCTACAGCGCTTTCAAGTTCGCTGTCAAAATACGGGTCATTGATGTTTCCGTTATACCTGCCCCAGACATTCAGTATCTTTTTAGCTTTGGATATATTAGCATCGCTTTCGCCGGGATTATATATTCTGCTGTAATCAAAGTCTTCGTAACCTGAATAATCAAACGGCACGGAACCATTCTCAACAACGGCGTCAGGCGTTATTCCTATTTTATCAATATTTTCTCCGCTCGGCGTCAGATAATATGCGGCAGTATATTTCATAGCTTCGCCGTCTTTTAATGAGACGCTGCTCTGAACTGTCCCTTTACCGTAAGTTTTTGTTCCAATCAAAACTCCAACTTCATTTTCTTTTATTGCGGCCGCCAAAATTTCAGAAGCGCTGGCAGAGTATTCATTTACCAATACAACTACGTCATTTTTCTGAGTTCTCTCATTGTTAGACTTGTATGTAATATCAAAAAGATCAACTTTGTGGTCCTCAGTAACGATTACGTTTCCATTCGGAACAAAGTAGTTTGCTACTTTTACCGCCTGGGTTATATAACCACCACCATTATCGCGGACGTCTATAATAATATTATTTATATTCTGACTGTCAGCCTCCTTAACGGCAGCGTCAAACTGGTCTGATGTATTGTCCATAAAACCATAGATTTTTATATACATAACATTAGCTGAATTCTGTTCGTTTTGTTCATCGGGAGCGGAAACAATTTTATACGCCACTGATTGTTTCTCACCGATTTCTTCTCTGGTCAAAGTGAAGTACAAAACGTCGTCGACACCTTCACGTAAAACTCCGACGGTCACAGGGGATCCAACCTGACCTCTGATATATTTCTGTGCAACTTCTATGCTAACGCCGAGAAGATTATTGCCGTCAGCGCTGTAGAGTATGTCTCCTGTCAGGATTCCGGCTTTAGCCGCCGGGGAATTTTCGTATACTGAACCTACTAACAGGTTTCCGTTCGATTCATTAAATGTTATTCCAATACCGCCTACGGCTCCCTCAAGCTGTGAAATAAACTGTTCAAATTCTCCGCTTTTATAAAATACGGAATGCTCGTCTATTGAGCCTAAAATCGCACTCATAACGGTTTCATAAAGTTCCGGATGCTGTTTTAATATCTCTAGCAGTCCTGCTTTATATAATGACAGTTGGTTAACACCATCCTTAGCATAGACAGAAAGATAGTCTATAACCTGACTTACGTAATCAGATATAAATTCCCCGTCTTGAGACTGATCTGCAGGAGCCGCAGTCGAAACAGCTGTTTCAGGCTCGTCCGCCGTTACGGTTCCGCCAAATGGTAGAACCAAACAGGAGGCCGCTATCGCAGCGGCTAACAATCTTTTGAAATTTTTCATATTATACCTCCTAAAATAATAAGGGGCAGAAAGCCCCCATAAAATTTATATTATATTGTAGTTACTGATACTATTCTATAACCGCCGCCGGCAAGAGTGGCTACTGTAACTTTTACATTCATATCCAAAAACCATGCAAGGGAACTGAGGTCCAGTTCTTCGCCATTGCTTCCGTTTTTGATATTCCCTCCAAAGGCAGGAATTTCAGTATATTCAAGCTGTGCGGCAATAGCAGTGTTTTCTTCATTCACAATTACAGGTTTTACATTTTTAAGAACGATTCCCTCATCTTTCCAGTCAGATAAAAACAGAACACCGGTATATGACGATAGGTTCGTTATTATCTTGTTTTCATCAAACGCAAAGGCCGGCATGGCTGAAACTATTATTAATGCGGCAATAAGCAGTCCTGCTGTTAGTTTCTTCATAAGCACCTCCTACATTTTTTCAGGGGCAGTAATCTTAAGCATATTCAGAACCCCTGCAATAACTTGTCTTGTGCAGTCAATCAATTTCATTCTGCAGTCACGCAGGTCTTCATCCTCAACGTTAACACGGCAGGCATTATAAAACGTGTGGAAAGCGGAAGCCAAATCCATAACATAACGCGTCATTTTTGACGGCTCCAAACTTTCAGCCGATATTCTTATCTCCTCAGGCAAATCGCTGAGCTTCTTTAATAAATCCAGCTCGGTTTCATCAGTTAAAAGTTCGGGCTTTATTTCGGCGTAAGGTTTGACGTTAATTCCCTCTTCACTCAGAAGTCTCAGTATTCCGCAAATCCTGGCGTGCGCATACTGAACATAAAATACCGGATTGTCATTGCTTTGTTCCTTTGCAAGGCTGAGGTCAAAATCCAAATGGCTTCCGGCGCCTCGCATATTAAAGAAAAATCTAGCCGCGTCAATGCTAACGTCTTCTAAGAGGTCGTTCAGAGTTATTGCCTTTCCGGTACGTTTAGACATTCTGACAATCTCTCCGTCCTGCATAAGACGGACAAGCTGCATAAGCACAATTTCCAGTCTGCCGGAATCAATTCCTACTGCTGAGAGCGCGTTTTTCATTCTGGCAACATGGCCGTGATGGTCGGCTCCCCAAATATTTATAGCAAGGTCAAAATTTCTGGTTTCAAGTTTGTTTATATGATAGGCGATATCTGCGGCAAAGTAAGTAGGTATTCCGTTTTGGCGGACAAGAACCTCATTCTTTTCCAGTCCCATCTTTTCACAGTTCAGCCAAACAGCGCCGTCTTCATCATAAGTATATCCGTTTTTGCGCAGACGTTCAATTGCAGACGTTACCTCGTCGTTCTTGTGAAGAAGGCTTTCTCTGAACCACACGTCATAATGAATTCTATATTTCTCCAAGTCAGTTTTGAGTGCTGATATATTTTTTTCCAGTGCATAATCTATCAAAGCCTGCTTGCGTTCATCTTCGCCGCAGTCCAGGTATTTGTCTCCATAAAGCTTTATAAACTCTTTTGCGTGTTCGGTTATGTCTCCGCCCTGATAACCGTCTTCAGGGAACTCAACTGCATCCTCGCCTTTTAACTGCTGGATATAACGGGCACTGAGCGACTTGCCGAACTTTTCAATTTGGTTGCCGGCGTCGTTTATATAAAATTCACGCGTTACATCATATCCGGCGTATTCAAGCACGGAGGCCAAACAGTCACCGAGAGCTCCGCCGCGGGCGTTGCCCATGTGCATAGGACCTGTAGGATTTGCGCTGACAAACTCGACCATCACCTTTTTGCCTTTGCCGAGATCAATCTTTCCGTAATCACTGCCCTCTTTTTCAATGGATTCCATAGTTCTATAAAGCCAGTCAGGGGCAAGGTAAAAGTTTATAAATCCGGCTCCTGCAACCTCGATATCTTTTATATCTCCGGACTTGTCAATATTCGAGGTTATAGCGTCTGCAATTTTTCTAGGCGCGGTTTTGAGCTGTTTTGCCAAAACCATGGCTATGTTGCAGGCAAAATCTCCGTGAGATTTGTCCTTAGGCACCTCAAGTTTAGCCAGGCTGCTTATATCTATATTTTCATCGGTTTCAGGCAAACTGCCGTTTGATACGGCCTCTTTATAGCCTGTGCTGATTTTTTCGATTATTTCACTTTTTATACCGTCTATGATACTCATTCGGTTTTCCCCTTTGTAATCGTATATAGTTTTATTATTAAATATTTTCCGCCGACGGTTTTCTATTAAATTCCGTTTCGCATTTCAACACAGAAACGTCAGAAAACCGGAGCGGACAACTAATTAATTTCAGATTTTGATTCCGTGCCGCTGTCTGTTCTAACTGTAACCGTCATATTATTCTTTATAAAATTTTGGTTGTCGGCGTCTAAAAGATAATTCATATTAAGAGTTCCACCGTTATCGCCAAAGTCAAAATTTATATTTTCGGTAGTTATTGCGGCGCCGACTTGTCCATACGGCGTATTTATCAGACAGAGACTTTTTTCACCTGTCAGATAATTCATTTTTGAAGTATAACGTCCGCTTCTGCGAACGCTCACGTTACCGTCGCTGACTTTTATGGTAGTGGTCGTATCTTCAAAGCCGGTCATGTCGCTTTCATCATAAATTATATATATTTTATTGTTTCTGATAGCATATTTGCCGACTGTATCGAGAGCAATTGTCTCCTGCTCACCGTCTAACTCCTGGTTTGTGCGTATGGATATAACTGCATTGTTTTCCATATTTTCACCTCTCAGTATTTTTCTATATCGATTTTTGCAACGTCGCCCTCAATTTTTTTAGAGAGAAAAAGGCTTCCGAGTTCTTCAAATCCGTGAACTGTGTCGCTGACATAATATTTTGAATTGCCCATATCATTGCTGCCGGACAGAAGTCCGTGCATTTCCATCATCCTCTTAGCTTCACCGGCCGCAGCGGCGCCTGAATCAATCAAGGTCACGCCGTCCCCAACCACATCTTGTATTGTCTTTTTCAGCAGAGGATAGTGGGTACAGCCCAGTATAATGGTGTCAACATCATTCTTTAGCATAACGTCAAGATATTCCTCCGCAAGCATTCTCGCTATTTTAGAATCAGAATATCCATTTTCTACCACCGGAACAAACATAGGGCAAGCATTAGATATGACTTTTATTTCGGGATTTAAGTTCCCGATTTTTTCGGAATATTTTCCGCTGTTTATTGTTCCGCTGGTGCCTAAAACTCCAATACGTCCGTTTTTGGTAGCATTCACTGCCAATTTTGAGGCAGGTTCCACCACTCCGATAATATCGGTGTCGTATTCTGTTGTGATATGCGGAAGGGCGGCGCTGCTGGCGGTTCCGCAGGCTATGACTATAAATTTTATATCAAATTTTCTTAAAAAATTTATGTCTTGCCGCACATATTTTACTATAGTAGCGGAGCTTCTTGTGCCGTACGGAACTCTTCCGGTATCGCCGAAATAAATTATGTTTTCATTCGGCATTATCTTCATGACCTCGCGGACACATGTAAGACCTCCTAGACCGGAGTCAAAAATACCTATTGGTCTATTATCCATTATATATCACCTTATTTATTGTTTTTGTCTAGGGCGTAATTTATAAGGTTGTCAAGCAGTTCAAAGTTGCCGACACCGCTCTTTTCCCACATTTTAGGGTACATACTTATGGAAGTAAAGCCTGGGAGAGTGTTTATTTCGTTTAATCTGACTGCACCGCTCTCCTTGTCAACAAAAAAGTCAACTCTAGACAGACCGCCGCATTCGCATATTTTATACGCTCTTATCGCATAGTCTTTGAGTTTGTCTTCAACGTCTTTGGTCACATTGGCAGGTATGGTTATTTTGGAACTGCTGTCATTATACTTAGCGTCAAAATCATAAAACTCATTAGCCGGAGCAATCTCACCAATATTTTCGGCAACCATAGGGTCTGTGTTTCCTATGACCGCGCTTTCAACCTCGCTTGCGGCAACGAATTCCTCAATCAGGACTTTACTGTCATGTTCAAAGGCGAGATTCACACCTTCGATAAGCTCTTCTCTGTTATGCGCCTTGCTGATACCCACAGATGAGCCTGCGTTTGAAGGTTTTATAAAACAAGGGAAGCCCAGTTTTTCTTCAACATTTTTTATCCAGTTATCATTTGAAATATCCGAGGTTTTGACGGTAATCCAGTCTGCTTGGGGTATCCCTGCTTCTTTAAACAGAATTTTAGCCACGCATTTGTCCATACAAACAGCGCTGCCTAGAACTCCTGAACCAACATATGGGATTCCGGCAATTTCAAATAATCCCTGTATTGTTCCGTCCTCGCCGTTTTTGCCGTGGAGAACAGGGATAATAACGTCTATTTTTATATTTTCAATGTCTCCATTATTTTTAAATCTTAAAAGCCCTTTATCGCTGCGTGAGGGAGAAAGGATAGCCTTGTCATATTTTCCGGCCGGCAGAGTGGATATTTCAGACGTCGGTTTATCAAAATACATCCAGTTTCCTTCAGTATCAATAAAAATCTTATGTATATTATATTTGGCAGTATCAAGAGAGTCAATAACCGTAGCGGCGGATATCTTGCTGATTTCATGTTCGCTTGACACGCCGCCGAAGATGACGCATACGTTTAATTTTTCCAAATAAATAACCTTCTTTCCAAAAAGTTTCATGTTATTGCGGATTTGACAGCCGCAGCACTAAATATCTATTTTAACATATTTCGCGATAATTTCAATAGGTATAATTTATAAAAATATGTTAAAAATCTATAACATGATATAACTTATGGAAGAATAGGAAGTTTATTACATTGAAATTTTAAAGAGCAAAAGTTTTAGGAGGAAGAATTATGCCAAAAGTAAATTTGATGAGAGTATTCGGAGTTATCTGCGCTGCCGCGCTGGTTCTTGTCACAGCAGTTTCTTATATTTCGTGGCAGGTCAACGATATTGAGGATAGTGTGCTCAGATTACATATCGTTGCAAACAGTGACTCAGATGAGGATCAGGCGCTTAAACTTAAGGTTAGGGATGAAGTGGTGGAAAGATGCGGATTTTTGTTTGAAAACTGTGTTTCCGCGGAACAGTCAATCAAAACCGCCGCTGATAATATAGGATTTATAAAATATGTTGCTGAGCAGGTCATAACCGAAAATGGTTATAATTATGATGCCGACTGTCAGGTTACGCAGTGCTCTTTTCCCACAAAACAATATGAGCGGCCGGGAGACGGAGTGGTATCACTTCCCAGAGGGGAATATAATGCGTTAAACATAAAAATAGGCGCCGCCAAAGGGAAAAATTGGTGGTGTGTTATGTATCCTCCGCTATGCTTTGTTGACGGGGTTGCAAGCGTTCCGGATGAGACGGACGAGCTTTTAAAATCCCAGCTGACTGCGTCTGAATATGAGCTGATAACCGAGTCAGACCGTCCGGAAATAAAAATAAAGTTTAAAATTGCGGAACTTTTAGGCGGACAGCAGGACTGAGCCGGCGTTCATAATATTTAACTATTGATATTTTTCACCCAATATGTTATAATTTACTATATTTCTGCGGGGTGATACTGATGAAAAATATTAAATACAGACTGGCGAATTTGTTAGGTCTTAATACTGACGCGTCTTTGTTTGAAATAAATCATGACGAAATACAAAAAACAAACCTATTGTTTTTGCAGCAGATTTCTTTTACATCGGGTTTAATTATGCTGCTGCTTTATCTTGTTAGTTTAGTTTTGCCGTCTATAGCCGATTTGAGAATGACTTATTTTATGGAATTTTTAGTTTCGGCAATTATATTTGTTTTAACCTGCGTGGCTTTTGACGCACTGCTGCCGTATTCGCTTGTGCTGACATATTTTTTGACGTCGGTGATAATGGCGTATGGCGCGATAGCCGGGATTTATCAAACTCCGGAAGGCACTGCAACGGCTTTTATTGTTTTGATTTCGTTTTTGCCAATGCTTATATTTGATAAACAATCCCATGTTCTGCCTTTTTCGGTGGTTTTATGGCTGCTTTTCTGTGGTGCGACATTTATGCTTAAAGATTTTAAATATTCTTCATTTGATATATTGAATTCTTCCGCAGGGCTTTTAATGGGTATCTTAATAAACGCTAAGATATTTAAAATAAGAATAAGCGGAATAAACAGCAGCAGGATTTTGGCAAGGCAGACGCAGGTTGATGAACTCACGGGTCTGCCTAACTATAAAAAGCTGCTTGAGGATTTGTCGGGAAAGAACGATACGAGGATTGCAAAATCTCTCTGCAGTTTGGCTATTATTGATATAGATATGTTTAAAGAATACAATACAAAATATGGACGGGAAATGGGAGATAAATGTCTTAGAAAAATAGGTAATTGTATGCTGAAGATTTCTGACCCGGGTGAACTTATCGTCTACAGGTATGGCGGAACAAGTCTTGTTGCCGTCAGTCTCATACATGATTATAAGGGAATACAACGGGTGTGCCAGGGCTTGTCCGTCCTTATAAAGGGTCTTAATATTGAGTTCCAGGGAACCGAGGAAGAAAAGATTACAGTAAGCTGCGGTTATACCGACGTTGTGGAATGCGAGTGCGACGAGTTTGAAAAGCTTTTGGACATGGCAGGCGAAGCTCTGCAGCAGGCTCGCAAAGACGGCGGAAACTGCAGCGTCGGCTACTTACAGGTAAAAGCGCTTAAGGAAAGTTAACTTATAATATGCGGAATATAATAACATAATTTGGGTGAAGCTGTTTGATTCATATGAACTTATTGGTTGGGGAATTGAACAGCTTTTTGTGTATGAAAAAATAATTTAAAAAGACAGCGTTTGGTTAAAAATGTATTTAAAATAGTTGAAATTTGTGGTGTTGCTTTTTAATAAATACAAGTTGTCTTGAACTCTGTTAGTTGTGTTTTTCATTTAAAAATTGGAATTATAGTTGTCGTTTTTAATAATAGAATTCTATATTTTAGTAAATATTTGTTAAAGGGGGGGGTGTTATGAAACTTAAAAACCTGTATACTAATGAGGTATATAAAGAAAAGCAATTGCTGGCTGATAATTATGAAAAAGTTGTTGATAGTAATAATGACTTTACAAAGGTTATACTTAAAATAGGCGGATTTTGTTTTTTTATGCTTTTTATTACGTCTATGTTTATACCATCATATTACAATCTTAGAATTGTATATTTTAGCGTATTTTTGATTTTAGCAGCTTTTTATCTTTTGATTAAACTTCGTGAGAAGTATGTTGGGATTTGGAGCATTTACGTCGTTTTCACAGCTGCGGTTGTATGTTTCACTCTAACAGGCTCTTTTATTACCCCAAATGATATTGGGGTTATGGTTTTGGCGCTTTTACTTACATTTCCTATTATTGTACTTGATAAATCAATTAGAATAATACTTACTGAGTTTTTTTTCTTGGTATTTTATATTAGCATGATTTATTTACATAAAGCGCCGTTGCTGGTTATTGATGAAATAGTTAATTCAATTTTTTCTTTTGTGTTAGGAGTTACCTTAGGTGAATATTTTAGAATCGTCAGACTAAAAAATTTTGAGCTTGAAAGGCAAGCTCATATTCGTGAAACGACAGATGTTCTTACACAGCTTTTTAATAAGCGTAAACTTTTTGATTTTTTTATTGAATATGAGAATGGTGTTTATAAAGAACCCGTTACAGCTATGTCGATACTGGATATTGATGACTTTAAACTATATAATGATACTTACGGACATCAGACCGGAGATGATTGCCTTAGACAAATCGGGTTATGTTTAAAAAAATTAGAAGGGATTTATCATTTAACTTTTTATCGATACGGAGGTGAAGAATTTGTAGCGGTTTTACATGATCCTGATATTGCGGATATAAGCAGTGTGTTCGAAAAAATAAATCAAGCCGTTCGGAATTTAAATATTTCACATTCTGCTGTAAGTAAAGGTGTTGTTACTGTTAGTATTGGCGTGGTACCTATAAAATATAATTGTAAACCAAATTTTGAACAATTGCTTGATAATGCCGACAAAGCGTTGTATTCAGCAAAACGAACCGGAAAAGATAAGACTGTAATATTTTGTGATGATTTTAATGAACCTGATATTCATGGACATTACAGCAGAGTTCATACATAAAAGTTAAAAATATAAGTTATAAAATGTTTTAAAAATGAAAATTCTGTAAATTTACGGTTACATGGTCAAATATATCAATAGATAACTAAGTATAAATATAAAAATAACTTTATATAAAAAATTGAAAAATGATATATTTAAAGTATAATATAATAGTCAAGTGAATATTTTTATAATAAAATTTGCGGCTGAAATTTATTTCAGCCGCAGTTTATTAATTTAGGCGTTTAATAAATGTATAAGAATTAGAGCGCCGCAGAGGTTTAATCGACCTAATAAAGTATCTTTATTTTCCAAATAAAAAATTGGTTCTTATTGTTTTGTTTAATTTATATAGATAAACTATGATGCTAAAACTCTAATTATTATTTAATAAAATCTAAAATTTATCCGCTGCCGGCATGTCTTGCTGTAGTTTTTGCAGAGTAAAGTCCAATAAATAGATGACAAATTATAAAAAGACTCTTGTTAGAAAAACAGAAAATATTCTGAAATAGTAAGTTTTTTAATTTATTTTATATGAATATTTGATGTGCATGATTAAAATAACATAACAAAAACCATAATAAAGGATTGTAAACAGGCAATTGACAACGCGTAGGTATTTGTAATACATAATAAAAATTTGGTAATACTAATATTCGGTTAACACTTTATTACAAATCAAGCAAAATTGACACAAAATAAAAAAAGGTGATATAATATAAGTTAAGCTCTGTACTTATTTTAGGAAAATTCTGGATGGTGCAGAGGTATATTTATTTTGTGAAACTAGTAAATTCAGAGTATTATTCAACTTAAATTTATATATAGAGGATGAAGAGAATGATTCAGCATATTAAAAACGGTGTGGATTTCAGATTAATTCCGGCACAAAAGTTTAAAACAAATGTTATCAGTGTTTTCTTTAATATTCCGCTTTCAAAAAGCACAGTGACAAAAGCGGCTTTGCTGCCGTCTGTCATGAAAAGAGGAACAGAAAAGCACAAAACCATGAATGAGATATCAAAATACCTCGACGAATTGTACAGCGCAACTTTGCGCGCCGGTATCAGGAGCAAGGGCGACGGCGAGGTTATATACTTCACTGTTGAGTATATAAGGGATAAATTTATCGGCGAGAACCTGACACAAAAGATTGTGGACTTGCTGAAAGAATTTATATTCTGTCCGCTTGCAGGCGATGATGGTTTTGTTGAAGAGTATCTAAACGGAGAAAAAGAAAATTTAAAGAATGCTATTGAGGGGCTTATAAACGATAAAAAGGAATATGTTGAGGTTAAGTGCCGTGAAGCTATGTTCGGAGGCGAGGGTTACGGTATGTTTGAAGCCGGTTTTGCTGAAGAATTGCCGAATATTACCTCCAAAAACTTATATGAGTTTTATAAGCATATTATAAACGATACAAAAGTCGATATTTTTGCCAGCGGAGATTTTTCGGACGAAACTGTGGAAATGCTGAAGACGGAGCTCGCCGGAGAATTTGAGCCTAGAGATTCAGGCTATGTTAAGACTAAAATCGCTGTTCCGGAAGGAAAAGAAATAAACAGAATAGTTGAGGAAATAGCAGTTGTTCAGAGTAAGCTTTGTATTGGGTTAAAGTGTGGTATAGAACCTACAAGCAAAGAATATTATGCGCTTATGCTCGGCGGATGTATTTTCGGCGGCAGTCCGTTTTCAAAACTGTTTACCAACGTTCGTGAAAAATTGAGCCTTGCATATTATGCTTCTGTGAGAACAGAGAGGTTTAAGAGCACAATGTTTATCAGCAGCGGCATTGAAACTGACAAATATCAGGCGGCCTATGACGAGATACTGGTTCAGTTTAATAAAATGAAAAGCGGTGATATAACTGACAGCGAGGTAGTGAATTCAAAGCTGTATCTGACTAATGGTTTCAACTCCATGAAAGACGGTTTGAGAACAATGGAAGACTATTATTTATCTCAGGCGATTATGGATAATAAGGGCGAGATAGACGACCTGATAGAAATGACCAATAAGGTTACTAAAGAAGAAATTGTTGAAGCTTTCAACAAGGTAGAGATAGATACTGTGTATTTTCTTAAAGGCTGTGCAAGTGACGGAGGTGACGAATAATGGGAGGATACAATATTGAAAGACTGTATAGCGAGAACTTAGACGAGGAAATGCTTTTTGCAACGCACAGCAGCGGGCTTAGAGTTTATGTGTTTCCGAAAAAGGGGTTCAGTAAATATTACGCTATTTATGGAACGGACTATGGATCAACCGATAGAGAGTTTGTTGTTCCGGGAGAGAATCAGACCACTGTAGTGCCTGACGGAATAGCTCATTTTCTTGAGCACAAGATGTTTGAACAGCCTGACGGCAGCAACGCATTTGACAGTTTTGCGCTGACAGGGGCTTCCAGCAATGCGTTTACAAGTTTTGACCTGACAGCTTATTTGTTCAGCTGTACTGATAAGTTTTATGAGAATTTGGATATTTTAATTGATTTTGTAAATCATCCGTATTTTACTAAGGAAAATGTTGAGAAAGAACAAGGAATAATAGGTCAGGAAATAAAAATGTATGACGACGATCCTGGCTGGAGGGTGTTTTTTAACACGCTTACCGCGCTTTTTCATAATAACCCTGTAAAAATAGATATTGCCGGAACTGTTGATAGTATTGCTGAGATTGACGATGACGTTTTATATAAATGCTATAATACTTTTTACAATCCCGGAAATATGATTTTGGTGCTGGCAGGAGATATAGAAATTCAAAAGGTTTTAGAGAGCCTTGATAAGCATATCAGCTCCGACAGAAATTTGGGAATCATTGAAAGACCTAAAATTGCTGAGCCGGAAAGCCGTGTGAAAGAGTTTACTGAGCAGAAGCTGGTTGTATCTCAACCAATGTTTCAGATAGGATTTAAGGATATAACTCCTTTTAACGGCGGAGAAGAGCTTTTGTGCCGTGAAATTTCAACAGATATAATTTTGGATATACTGTTCGGAAAGAGCAGTGATTTCTATATGGAATTATACAGCGATGGATTGATAGACAGCAGTTTTGGGGCTGAAACCGAGCTGGAAAAGCGCTATGGCTTCACAATGATCGGCGGAGAATCCAAAGACCCTAAAGAGGTCTACAGAAGAGTTAAGGAGCATATTAAGAAAGCGCAGGATACGGGACTAAGTCATGATGAAATAGAAAGGGCTAAAAAGGTTGCAAAGGCTTCGCTTATTAAAGTGTTTAACAGTATTGAGGCTATGGGAAATTCATTTATTCGGCTTCTGTTTAAAGGGGTTAATCCTCTGGAGTATGCGGCGGCTATAGATTCCGTTCCCGATGTAGCGGTAAACGAGCGCCTTAAAAACCACTTTGATTTGTCAAACTGTGTTTTGTCAACAATTTTGCCGGACGATAGCCAAAATGAGGGGGAGAAATAATGATAAACAATATTTCTTTCCCCAATTTGGGGCTTAATTTCAACATAAACCGTGCGGCTTTCAGTATAGGAAATGTTAATATCTACTGGTATGGGCTTATAATAGCGCTGGGAATGATTATTGCTCTTGCTTACGGCATACGCGAATTTAAAAGGTGCGGATTAAAGCAGGACGACCTTTTAAATATGTTTTTGATTTGCGTGCCGGTTGCTATAATATGTGCAAGACTTTATTATGTTATTTTCAGCTTTGACCAATACCGGGACAATCTGCTGAGTATTTTTGATATTAGGAACGGCGGTATAGCAGTTTATGGAAGTTTAATAGGCGCCGGTATTGTGGTGCTTGTATATTGTCTGAAAAAGAAAATAAATTTGGGAGCGGTTTTGGATATTCTTGCTGTCGGATTTTTGATAGGACAGGCAGTAGGGCGCTGGGGCAATTTTGTAAACGGTGAAGCATTTGGAACGGCTACAACACTGCCTTGGGCGATGACGATTGCGTCCGACGGGGTTACATATGCGGAGTCTGTGCACCCTACTTTTCTTTATGAATCATTGTGGGATTTAGCCGGGGTTATCATACTTCTTGTTTACAGAAAACATAAAGGGTTTAACGGAGAGATATTTTTAGGCTACATTCTTTGGTATGGTATTGGAAGATTTTGGATAGAGGGGCTTAGAACCGATTCGCTATACCTAGGTCCGCTTAGAATTTCTCAGGTTGTTGCTCTTATGTCAGTTTTCTTGGGGCTTGCAGGAATAGCCGCCGGGCGGTTTTTAAAACATAAGAATATCAAAATCAGCGTTGGAAAACCGAAAGGGACTGAAAAGAGCAGTCTTGAAGAACCCAAAGACGATAATGATGACATAGATGAGTAATATTTTTTGCGTTAAAAATTATTTTATTTATATTATTTTATGGGAGGATTATATTATGGAACAGGATATTCAAGTATTGAGACAGCGGATGGCTGAGTTGGTTAAAAATGAGAACCTGAAATATGATGATATATATAAAATGAAACTTGAGATGGATGATATAATCGACAAATACTATTTTGAACAGATATAACAAAAGTGGCTGAAAACTTTCAAAGCAGCTGAACACTGCAAATAATATAATACCAGTAAAAATTCTATGTTCGGCGCTTATATTTTGACAGGGATGCTGACTGAAGTATTTGAAGATTATTAATTACGATAACGTCAAAAATACTTGACAGGAACCGTGTAAGTATTTTTAAATGATTTCCTATTGACCTGTTGAGACTAATATGTTAAACTTGTATTAAGATAGTTATTCGTTCTGACCACAAGGGTTTGCCCGCGTGAAAAGGCGAAGGATAAATGGCTGTCATGCGTTTGTATGACAAGTTTACGTGCGTGCATGGGCGCCTTTTTTGAATAAATCAAATAGGTGACAGAATCCTTTCGCTTTGCGGGAGGATTTTTTATTTTGTAAAGAGGGTGATTAAAATGGAAAATGTAAAAAAACTTGAAGATACAAGGATAGCGCTTGTTGGAATTATTGTAGAAAATCTTGATATCACTGATAAGATAAATCGTATAATCCATGATTACAGTGATTATATAGTCGGGAGAATGGGTATACCGTATAAAAACCGCGGTGTGGCTATTATAAGTCTTGTGATTGACGCCCCGGTGAATATAATTTCATCCTTGTCGGGCAAGCTGGGGATGCTTGATGACGTATCTGTCAAGGTTCAGTATACAAAAGTATAAAACACAGTAAATTTTTTATAAGGAGATAATATTATGGAAAACTATAAGTATGATGTGAAGTCATCAAAGGCAGAGGAATTTATTAATGACGGAGAGATAAACGATACGCTGAAATATGCCTCAGAAAATAAGACAAACAGAACGCTGATTAAATCTATAATTGAAAAAGCAAGGGAAAGAAAGGGGCTGAATCATAGGGAAGCCGCTGTTCTTTTGGATTGTGAACTGGAGGACTTAAACCAGGAGATGTTTGAGTTAGCCAGGGAGATAAAACAAAAGATATATGGAAATCGCATAGTTATGTTTGCTCCGCTGTATCTTTCAAATTATTGCGTTAACGGTTGTGTATATTGCCCGTATCATGCCAAAAATAAAACCATATGCCGCAAAAAACTGACACAGGAACAAGTGAGAGCGGAAACGATAGCGCTGCAGGATATGGGTCACAAGCGTTTAGCTTTGGAGGCCGGAGAGGATCCGGTCAACAATCCTCTTGAATATATACTGGAATGTATAGACACTATCTACAGCATAAAACACAAAAATGGCGCTATACGCAGAGTTAATGTGAATATAGCGGCGACTACTGTTGAAAATTATAAAAGGCTGAAAGACGCCGGAATAGGCACATACATATTGTTTCAGGAAACGTATAACAAAGAAAATTACCTGAATCTTCATCCCACCGGTCCTAAACATGATTATGCTTATCATACTGAGGCTATGGACAGAGCTATGCAGGGAGGTATTGATGACGTGGGCTGCGGCGTGCTGTTCGGATTAAATTTGTACAGATATGACTTTGTTGGTCTTCTAATGCATGCCGAGCATCTTGAGGCAGCTTTTGGGGTAGGTCCGCACACTATCAGTGTTCCGAGAATCTGTCCGGCTGATGATATTGACGTTGAAGATTTTTCAAACGCTGTTTCAGATGAGATATTCCAAAAGATAATTGCTGTTATTCGAATTGCAGTACCATATACCGGTATGATTATTTCAACCAGAGAGAGCCAAAAGAGCCGTGAAAAAGCCCTGCAGCTTGGAATTTCACAAATAAGCGGAGCGTCAAGCACCAGCGTTGGGGGATATGTGGAGAAAGAAACTGACGAAAATAACACTGCCCAATTTGACAGAAGCGATACGAGAACACTGGATGAGGTTCTTAACTGGCTGTTGGAGCTTGGATATATACCCAGCTTCTGTACTGCCTGTTATCGTCAGGGCAGAACAGGAGACCGTTTTATGCCTTTGGCAAAATCGGGAGCTATACAGAATTGCTGTCAGCCTAACGCACTTTTGACGCTTAAAGAGTATCTTGAGGATTATGCTTCAGAAGATACCAAAATAAAAGGCGACAAAGTTATTGCCGCTGAAGTTAAGAAAATTCCAAATGATAAGGTTAGAGAAACAACTATTGATTATTTAGATAAGATTGTTCATGGAAGCCGAGATTTTAGATTTTAAATTATAAACAGCCGCATTTCGAGATTGCTTCAAAAGTTGGAATAAAAATCGAGCTTTTGAAGTTAGTTCATTTGCGGCTGTTTTTTGTATTTTATAATAAAAATATCGTGTTAATGGAGAAGTGTTACTGTGTGCTTTCAAATGTTATTATATGCACTGACTTTTTTTATTAAACCTGAAGTGTTAGTAACCCAAATTGAGGTGTGAATATGTAAAATGTTAACTTATTCCGACAAATCTGCATCAACATTAATATATAATTAAAGCAGATTTTTTGCTGGTTAGACGCGCATTCTAGGTAAGTTTTAAAATTTACTCTATGTTCATATCACACGCTCATCTATATATGCTAAGTGTGTGATGACAATTATAGTATACAGAATTTTGTTAAGGTTTTTTTATTCAATATCAAAAAATTACTTAGTTGTGATAATATACATCCCGCTATTTTCATCTTGAATCTGCGCTTCAAGATGAAAAGCCTTGAACTTTCCCGCTGACTTTGTAAACTGCCGCGAAAAAAGATTTCTCGAATTCCGGTTGATTACTTATCGAAAAACTGAGTTTTCAGTATTAAAAATACACAGAAATGAGGATTTTCAGTGAACCTCGGAAGGTGTGACCCCACATGACGGGTGGGTGTGATACAAAGTACTTTGTTTTATCTAGCCTACAATGTCAATTGTGGCTACACTTTTGTTTAAAAGTGTATGTTATATAAACCATATAATGTCATATAAACTATAAACGCCAATAATTAACTTAGTTGTCATATAATAAATAACTTAGTTGTGATGTGTTGCAAACGTAGTTTGCCGCGTTAGGTGGGCTATTATCTGAAAACGCAGTGCTCAATATTATATACTTTCCAGGTTGAAAAATTATTATTGCGTTACGTGAAAAAATAAAATTATTCTGTTAACAAATATAAATATAATAAAAAACAAAGATAATTTTATATAAATCGAAAAATATTTATACCGTTATAAAAAATGTGTGTACGTCAATCCTATTTTATTGTTTATTTTGTTTTTTAAATCCCATTGCTTTTTTAGAATTATGTTATTATAATATTATATGAAGGCTGAATCTTTTCATCATTGAAAAAGGTTTGGTTTTTCATTTTAGTTTAACAAATGTTTGTTAGACGGGGAAAGAGGATGAATATGGGAAAGGATTTTATTATAGAAAATTTAAAAAACGCCGGAAAAAATATTAAAGAAAATTTTAAATCTTATACATTGGATTTTATTTTTATAGTGTTGTTTATATCAGTGTTTCAAACAGTATTTGGTCAGGAAAATAATATAGTCGGGGTTATATTAACTATATTGATGGCTTCATCAATGATGAGAGATTTGACTTCTACGCCTTTAAAACATTTAGTGATTCAATCTTCGGTTTTGGTGGCTATGGCGGTTTCTGCCTGTTTGGTAGTGATTCTTAACCCGTGGATTGCTCTTATAATTAATTTTATTATGATAACGATAATATTATATTCTTTTACATATGAGTACGCTAGTAATCTATATTTTCCATATATTTTATCCTACTTGTTTATGATTTTTATTGGACCTGTTACCTTGGAACAGCTGCCGAAACGTGTTTTGAGTATGCTGGCGGGCGCTCTGTGTATAATGGCATATCAGTTTGTTAAAGGAAGAAAACGGGTTGTTGATACAACGAGGGATTCGCTGACTGTAATAATAGACGAGGCTTTGGTTTGTACCCAGTGTTTGATTGACGGAGCCGGTAAACCTGCAGATTTAGAAGAGGTCCGCAAAAATTTGTATAAGCTTTGTAAAATGGTCTATGAGCGCAGAAAAAGGGTTTTATGTGTGTCTGACGCCAACTTTGCCATGATAGACAGTGCCAGGGGATTAGAAAATCTAATATTGGTTTTATATGAAATGACCGGTCCGATAACGCCTGACAGAATTGAGATTTTAAAGAAAGTTAAAGAAAAACTTAAGGAATTCCGTGCATTTGTGCAGCGTGAAGTGAATTGCTTAAAAGATATGGATTTCTCTGATTTTGCCGGAAGCAATTCTTCAGCGGAGACTGAAGAAATTTTTAGGTGCGTAGAATATATAGCTATACATTTAAAACGAATGACAGATCCTAAACGTCGGGTTAAATACCGCCGAACTGTTTTATCGTTTGCGGTGCGTTTAAAGGCGGCATTAAATCTGAGTCCTGTTCGTGTTGTGTATGCGCTTAGGGTTGCAGTTTTGCTCTCAGCGGCAACTTTAATAGTTCAGCTTTTAGGACTGCCCCATGGAAAGTGGCTTTTGTTTACTATTGCCTCAGTTTCTTTGCCATATGCTGATGATGTTGGGAAAAAGGCGAGACAGCGTTTTACAGCAAGCGTTATTGGCTGTGTAATAGGTATGGCCTCATATGCTTTAGTTCCGTCAGCTGTCGGGCGTACAGCTCTCATGATGTTTTCGGGATATATCAGTTACTATTTTTCGGGTTATACCGGAACATTTGCGTGTTCAACAATCGGCGCTTTGGGCGGGGCTGTCTTTATGAACGGTTTTGGCTGGTATGACGTTGGGAGCATGGCTGTGGTTCGAATAGTGTATATTGCAGTAGGAATTCTAGCAGCAGTGGCAGCAAACCGTTTGATATTGCCATTTAGAAGGTCTGCTGCAACAAAACAGCTCTGGAAGAAGTATGAGAATACGGTTAAACTTCTTACGGTGATATGTGAAAGTGACGATGCAGATACACAATTGTATTACAGTTTAGTAATACAGTCGCACCTGCTTGAGGAAAAACTGTTGGAGAATGCTATTAATGAAAATTGGAATGGTATTGATAATATGCTTAGCGAGTGCCGAGCTTTGGTGCGCAGCGCTCACAGGAAAAATTCTTTTGGTACTTTGATTGCAAATAATCTCAGCTAGTTATTATATAAACTTCCAATTTTTATTTATACTATTGGCGGCGGTTTCAAAGTGATATTTTAGAATTCCCAAATCGATTTTTGAGTAAGCGCCGCCAAAAGACTTAACGCTGACTTCTAAATCATTGAGTGAAAAGAAAAATTTTTGCCGGTTCATTGCTGTTGGTGCCAGCATAGCGGAATTTACTCCTGCTAAAAACCAGTCGGGGATGTTTTCATTATAATCGCAGACTTTTTCTATGGGTTTGTTTTTATGCGGTTTCCCTTGGGTCTGACCATAGCCTAGAGTGATTACGCAGACCAGTTTTTCACCGTCTCCGGCAGTATAGCTGCTTTTCTTTTTCTTATATGTTGCAGCTACCCAGCAGGTATTAAGACCCAGCTGTTGAGCTTTCAGCACTAAGTGTTCTCCGTAATAACCTATTTTTTCATCAAGATTAACATCTGATTTGCTCACCATGGCAAAATAGTTTGTAACATTTTTGAACATGCCGTAGTGTGCCGTAAAACCACTGAAAGCTTCCGGTTCATTAGTAATCAGCTGTATATTGAGATTGCTTTTGTGATTGCAAACTTCTACCTCAGACTTTAGTTCCTCTATAATATTATTTGGGATAATTTGATTAGTATATTTTCTAACTGAATGACGGTTATTTATTGCTTCTGAAATATTCATGAATATTACCTCCTTTAGCCAATTATACACATATAAAAATGAATAGTCAAAATAATTTTTTATAGGATAAAATATGATTTTGTCAAATGGACAGATTATTTGGTGTTTTTGTTGTTACAATTGAACAACATATAGAAATGTTCATAAAAAATCGCTTGACATGAATTTAACGGTAACTTATAATACTATCATTAGATAAATTCACATAAAGATAAATACCATATAACCTATATGGTGTATTATAGAAATGAGGAAAATGTAATGAATGAAGAAAAGAAAAAAGCTCTTGACCTTGCACTGAGTCATATTGAAAAACAATATGGATCCGGCGCTGTAATGCGTCTTGGAGAAAAGCCTGATGCAAATGTTGAGGCAATCCCTACCGGGGCTTTGTCACTTGATATTGCATTGGGAATCGGCGGAATACCCAGAGGCAGGATTATTGAAATATATGGACCTGAATCGTCAGGTAAGACAACTGTTGCCCTGCATGTGGTAGCACAGGTGCAGAAAATGGGCGGAGAAGCAGCGTTTATAGACGCCGAACATGCTCTTGACCCTATTTATGCTGAGGCTTTGGGAGTTCAGACCGATGACTTGATAGTTTCACAGCCGGATACCGGAGAACAGGCCTTAGAAATAACCGAACAGCTTGTAAGAAGCGGTGCGGTTGATGTAATAGTTATTGACTCTGTTGCAGCGCTTGTTCCTAAAGCAGAAATTGAAGGGCTTATGGGTGATTCTCATGTGGGGCTCCAGGCACGACTGATGTCTCAGGCTCTCAGAAAGCTGGCAGGTATTATTTCGAAATCTAATACAACTGCAATTTTTATAAATCAGCTGCGTGAAAAAGTTGGGGTTATGTTTGGCAATCCTGAGACTACTACCGGCGGACGTGCGCTGAAATTCTATGCTTCCGTAAGGCTCGATGTCAGACGTATCGAAAGTCTTAAAGGCGACGGCGGAGTTATAGGAAACAGAACAAGAATAAAAGTAGTTAAAAATAAGGTTGCTCCACCGTTTAAAGAAGCTGAATTTGATATTATGTATGGTGAGGGAATATCAAGAGAAGGAAATATACTTGACGTTGCCGTTGATATGGATATAGTTAAAAAGAGCGGCTCGTGGTTCAGTTATAATGAGGAAAGGCTGGGACAGGGACGTGAAACTGTTAAGTCTATTTTAAAGGATAATCCTGAGCTTGCTGATGAGATAGAAAATAAGATTCGTGAAAGCGCCGGACTGCCTATGATTGGAGAAGAGGCGGAGAGCATGTTTGACGAAAAGCCTGTTGCAGGATTAGAAAAACCAAAGAAGAAAAAATAAATTGTTTTGAAAACTTCTATTTAGGTAAGTGATAAAAATGATGGATGAGATATTAAAAGGGAAAAAACTTGCTATGAGATTTCTCGCTTCAAGAATGTATACCTCAAGAGAAATCTTTGATAAACTGCGCCGTAAAGGTTATAGTTCAGAATTGGCGGAGAGTATAGTAAGTGAACTTATCAGTGAAGGTTTTTTAGATGACAAACATTATGCTGACTGTTATATTGCTGATGGTGTAAACATAGGATACAAGGGGACTTTTCGTATCAGGCAGGAACTCTTGCGCAAAGGCGTATCGTCTTCAATAATTGACCGCGCGTTTGATGAGGCTGATGTTGACCCGGAGAATGCTTTGCGTGAATTTGTAAAGCAAAGGCTGCAGGTTGCTGATATTACTACAAGAAAAGAGTATGAAAAATTCAGAACCATGCTGGCACGCCGAGGCTTTTCACTCAGTGAGATAAGAACCGTTTTGGATGAGTTCGATATAGAGTTTTACTTAGAGGATTAGATTGAAATTTAAGGAGAAAGCCGATTTGAAAAAAATATCTATGGCGTCGCTCGGATGCTCAAAAAATCAGATAGACAGCGAACAAATGCTGTCAATACTTGAAGAAGCCGGTTATGAGATTTGTGAGAATGAAGAGGATGCAAATATTATAATCGTTAATACATGCACATTTATTGAGGATGCTCAGCGAGAATCGATTGACTGTATTCTTGAGCTTTCACAATACAAAAATTCCGGCAATGCTGAATTATTGATAGTAACCGGCTGTCTTGCGCAGCGGTATAAGGAGCAGATATTATCTGAGATACCCGAGGTTGACGCGGTTATAGGAACTAACGAGTATGACAGAATAGCCGAGGTTATAGAAAGCTGCCTGAACGAAGACGATAAACCTGTTAAATGTTCGGAGAAGCCGCTTCTTTGTGAGCACGAAAGGGTTCGTACCACCCCTGGATATACAGCTTTTTTAAAGATAGCCGAGGGCTGTGATAACCGTTGTACATATTGTGTTATACCATCTATCCGCGGAAATTATAGAAGCCGTAAAATTGAGGACATTTTAGATGAAGCTCATAAAATGGCTGAGGACGGAGTTAAAGAAATTATTGTAATAGCTCAGGACACAACTAGATATGGTATTGATATTTATGATGAATATGCCCTTCCGAAACTTCTCAGAGAGCTTTGCAGGATAGACGGGATAGAATGGGTGAGGATTCATTATTGTTATCCGGAGCTTGTGACTGATGAGCTGATTGATGTTATAGCAGAAGAAAACAAAATTTGTAATTATCTTGATATACCTATTCAGCATATAAATGATAAAATTTTAAAGCGGATGGGACGAAGAACAGGTAAGGAACAAATAGTTACTTTGTTGAGTAAGCTCAGGAGGAGAATACCCGATATAGTTATAAGAACATCTCTTATCGTTGGATTTCCGGGAGAGAGCGAGTCTGACTTTTTGGAGCTGAATGAGTTTGTTGAAAAAGCTGAATTTGACAGGCTCGGCGTATTTACTTATTCGAGAGAAGAGGATACGCCTGCATATAATCTTCCTGACCAGGTTGATGAAGAAGAAAAAGTGCGCCGCCAAGAAATGATAATGTTTACGCAGGCAGAAATAGACGATATGAAGAATCAGAACAAAATCGGAAGTATTGTCAAAGTGCTTGTTGAAGGGCGTGATGAAATAATAAAAAGTTATTACGGCAGAACTTATGCAGATTCCATGGAGATAGACGGAAAAGTGTTTTTTAAATCGGGAAGAAAGCTTAATGAAGGCGATTTTGTTGATGTTAAAGTTGAACAGGCAATGGATATGGATTTATTTGGATCTGAGGTATAACTTGTGCAATTAATGATTTATAAAATTGTTTTGTGGAGGAAATAATATGAACTTACCTAATAAATTAACTTTGCTTAGAGTGATACTGATACCATTGTTTATGATTTTATTCTTGAGCTGCGGCACTGTTGGTTTATATTTAGCCTTGGTGACTTTTATTTTGGCGGCTGTGACTGATTTTTTTGATGGTCAAATAGCCAGAAGAACAAACAGCATTACAACATTTGGAAAACTTATGGATCCAATGGCGGATAAACTTTTGACACTGGGAGCATTAGTTTGTTTTTTGGCTGCAGATGTGCCTTATATAAACGCATGGGTTTTGATAATAATTATTGCAAGAGAATTGATTGTAACCGGTATGCGTATGCTGGCTCTTGAACAAAACAGGGTTATTTCAGCCAGCTTCTTTGGAAAGCTTAAAACTGTTTCACAATTTGCAATGATTATTGTGGTGCTGATAAATCAAATAGTAATGGTTGGAAAAGATCCATTGCAGGGGGGATTCGGCAATTTTCTTGTAATGATATTGGTTATAATCTCTGTAGTGCTGACTGTTCTTTCAGGGATAGATTATGTATATAAAAACAGGGAATTGTTAACGTTTAAGTAACGGGGATGTTACATGAATGTAACATGTATTGAAATTTTGAGAGTTTTATATTAATGTGTTAGCGATAGATAGGAATGAGAATATGAATATAATAGTAGACGCGATGGGCGGAGACAACGCCCCGGAAGAAATTGTAAAGGGCTGTATAATGGCAGCAAATGATTTTGGTGAAATTATTACACTGGTAGGAAAAAAGGATATAATCAGCGAACATTTAAAAAAGGCCGGATATAACGGAGATAGGATAAAGATACAAAATGCTGAGGAAGTAATAAGCGGAGACGATGAGCCGACTACCGCGATAAGACAGAAAAAGGATTCGTCTTTAAGGGGTGGGCTTGATATGCTCCATAAAGGTCAGGGAGACGTTATGGTCAGTGCCGGGAACACCGGGGCTTTGATAACCGGAGCCACTCTGATAGTCAAAAGAATAAAGGGAGTAAGACGCGTGGCTTTGGCGCCTCTAATGCCGGCTGAAACAGGCTGTTTTTTGTTGGTCGACGGAGGAGCTAATGTTGAGTCAAGCGCGGCATTCTTAAAACAGTTTGCAATAATGGGTTCTATATATATGGAGAAAATTATGCATATTAAGAATCCAAGAGTAGGATTAGTTAATATAGGTTCTGAAGAAGAAAAGGGAACCGAGGATGTTACAGAAGCAAACAGGCTTTTGAAAGAAATACCGATAAACTATACTGGATATATTGAGGGCCGTGAAATTCCATGCGGAGCGGTTGACGTTGTAGTGTGTGATGGATTTACAGGAAATGTAATTTTAAAGTTTATGGAAGGTATGGGAATAGTAATAAAACGAATGTTGAAGGGTATTTTTTTCAAAAACCTTAAAACTAAGATTGCGGCTCTTATGGTTAAGGGCGGAATTAATGAGCTTGGTAAAACTCTTGATTATACTGAATACGGTGGAGCTCCGCTTTTAGGATGTACAAAGCCGGTAGTAAAGGCGCATGGGAGTTCTAATGCGAAAGCGTTTTATCATGCAATCAGACAGTCTATAGATATGGTGAACAATAATCTAGTGGACACTATTTCTGAAAATATAAATAAATATTGATTTAAAGGGATGGATTGATGCTTCGGCATAGAATAGTGTTAAAAATCTATGCTGTGAAAATATTATAGGAAAGGCAATGATGATATGAGTAAAAAGCATGCAAAAATTGTTGGCGTAGGCAGATATCTGCCCGAAAAGATACTTGATAACGCTTATTTTGAGGGTATAGTCGAAACCAGTGATGAATGGATTCTGCAAAGAGTTGGTATAAAAGAACGCCGAATGAGTGATGAAAATACATTTGCTTCTGATCTTGCGGCAAAGGCGGCAGAAAATGCCTTAAAAGACGCCGGCATGGATGCGAGTGAGATTGACCTTATTGTTATGGCTTCGGTGTCGCCGGAGATGTATACGCCGTCAGGCGCATGTATTGTGCAAAGTAAGATAGGTGCCAAGAATGCTGCGGCCTTTGATGTGAATGCGGCGTGCCCGGGGTTTATTTTCGCCATTACTGTCGCTACTCAGTTTGTTGAAAACGGAGTTTATAAAAATGTGTTAGTTATCGGAGCGGATACTCTGACGAAAATTACTGAATATAAAGACAGAAGCACATGCGTTTTGTTCGGAGACGGCGCAGGCGCTGCAATTTTGCAGGCTACTGATGAAGAGACAGGGGTCTTGGGTTCAGTTTTAGGCGCTGACGGCGACGCAGGGGATGTTTTAACTGTGTGTGGATTAAAAGTTTCTGAGCTTGATAAAGAGAGACGTCCGTTTGGAAACTACAGAACTATTTGGATGGACGGGCAGTTGGTATATAAGTTTGCTGTGAAGACAATGGTAAGTTCGACAATAGAAGTGGTTGAAAATGCTGGGTATACGATTGATGATATAGATTTGGTTATTCCTCACCAAGCGAATCAAAGGATAATACAAAGTGCCAGAAAGAGGCTGGGTCTTGATGAAAGCCGAGTATTTTCCAATGTTGAGCAGTTTGGAAATATGTCTGCCGCATGTATCCCGGTAGCTTTGTGTCAGGCTATAGAGGAAGGCAGAATAAAAAAAGGTCAAAAATTGGTTATAGTGAGTATGGGCGGCGGTCTTACATGGGGCAGTGTGCTTATTGAATTGTAAACATGTTCTTTAGGAGGAAAATATGAACAGAATTTGTGAATTACTTGGTATAGAGTATCCGATTATACAGGGTGGTATGGCTTGGGTGGCCACTGCTGAACTTGCGGCGGCTGTGTCAAATGCCGGAGGTTTGGGATTGATTGCGGCTGGCGGTGCGCCTGCTGACGTGGTCAGAGAGCAGATTAAGAAAGCCAGAACCTTAACAGATAAGCCGTTTGGCGTTAATGTTATGCTGATGTCTCCGTTTTCCGATGAGGTAATGGAAGTGGTTATAGAAGAAAAGCCGGCAGTTGTTGCCACGGGAGCAGGTAACCCTGGCAAGTACATAGAAAGACTGAAGGAAGCCGGAATTAAAATTATGCCGGTTATAGCGAGCGTAGCTATGGCTAAAAGAATGGAAAAAGCTGGAGCTGACGCGGTAATAGCTGAAGGAACCGAAGCAGGAGGCCACATTGGTGAGCTAACCACCATGGTTCTCACACCGCAGGTTGTGGACGCGGTTTCTATTCCGGTTGTGTCTGCCGGCGGATATGCTGACAGCAGAGGTACTAAGGCAGCGTTTGCTTTGGGCGCAGACGGTATACAGGTTGGGACTAGATTTATTTGTTCAACTGAATGTATTGCACATGAAAATTACAAAAATGCTGTTTTAAAGGCCAAAGACAGAGACGCTGTTGTTACCGGACGTTCAACAGGAGCGCCTGTCAGAGCTTTGAGAAATAAGCTGACCAAAGAATATCAGAGACTTGAAAAAGAAGGAGCTTCTGCCGAGGAGATAGAGGAACTTGGAGTAGGCGGTTTAAGACGCGCCTTTCAAGACGGTGATATTGAAAACGGTTCTCTTATGGCAGGGCAAAGCGCAGCTATGGTGCATGAGATACAGCCATGTTCTGAGATAGTTAAAGATTATTTTAAGGATGTTGAATTTTAAATATACTGTTGTATATTAGATAGAGTTATTGTTTTACATATGCGGTCTTATCCGGCTCACGGTAAGAAACGCGGTCTTATAACAATGTGAGCCAGAAAGGCTATGATAAATATGAAAACAGCATTTTTATTTTCAGGACAGGGAGCACAGGCTATTGGAATGGGTAAAGAGCTTTGTGAGAACTTTCCTGTAGCTGACGAGGTTTTTAACAGCGCAAGCGAAGCTTTGGGATTTGATATAAAGGATATGGTTTGGAACGGTGATAAGGACACTTTAATGATAACTGAGAATACACAGCCGGCCATCTTGACTATGTCTGTGGCGGCTTTAAGAGTGGCTGAAAGATTAGGTCTTACACCAGATGTTGTTGCCGGACTTAGTCTTGGAGAATACACTGCTCACGTAGCTTCAGGAAGCATGGAGTTTACGGACGCGGTTAAGCTTGTTAAGAAGAGAGGCAAGTATATGCAGGAGGAAGTTCCTTTGGGAGTAGGCGCAATGGCTGCGATAATTGCGTTAACGCCTGAGGATGTAAAAGAAATATGTAAGCAGGCTTCAAGCAAAGGAATATGTGAGCCGGCAAACTTTAACTGTCCGGGACAGATTACCGTGGCCGGTGAGGTTGCGGCTGTTGAATACGCGTGTGAACTTGCAAAGGAAAAAGGCGCTAAGCGCGCTATGCTAATGCCTGTTTCAGCGCCGTTTCACTGCAGTATGTTAAAGGGCGCCGGAGAGAAACTTGAAAAAGAACTTGAAAATGTCACTGTATCTGAAATGAATGTTCCAATAATTACCAATGTGACAGGTGATTACATAAAGAGCAAGGATGAAATAAAAGAGCTTTTGGTTCGTCAGGTTTCAAGCTCAGTATTATTTGAAGAAAGTTTAAAAAGAATGATAGCTGACGGAGTAGATACATTTATTGAAATAGGACCCGGAAAGGCTCTGAGCGGTTTTGTTAAGAGAATAGATAAGACTAAAACTATTTTAAATATTGAAGATATGGCGTCATTAGAAAAGACAAAAGAGGCATTAAGCTTATAATAAATGTTCTGTTTTTTCAAACAGAGTTAGATAAATATTTTTTGAAAAGTTTGACTGCCAATTATAATTAACAATCGGAGGTAGTGAAAGTGGAGTTTAAGGATAAGTGTGTTATAGTTACCGGAAGTGCCAGAGGAATAGGCAGAGAAATAGCTCTTAAGTTTGGCGCTGAGGGTGCAAATGTAGTCGTGTTTGATATAAATATAGACGGTCAGGCAGAAACTGCTCAGGCGGTATGTGATGAAATAAAAGCATTGGGAGGAGACGCTAAATACATATTGGGTGATGTCTCAAAACCGGATGATACTGACGCACTGATAAAGTTTGCAAAAGATGAATTTGGAAGCGTTGATGTTATAGTCAATAATGCAGGTATAACAAGGGATAATCTTATTATGCGAATGAGCGAGTCTGATTGGGACGCTGTTCTTACTGTTAACTTGAAGGGAGCGTTTAATGTTATTAAATCAGCTACACGTACTTTAATGAAGCAAAGAAACGGCGTTATAATAAATATGGCGTCTGTATCCGGCGTGACAGGCAACGCAGGTCAGGCTAATTATTCAGCTTCTAAGGCTGGCTTAATAGGTCTTACTAAATCTGTTGCCAAAGAGCTTGCTTCGCGTAATATACGCTGTAATGCAATTGCTCCAGGATTTATCAGAACACCTATGACTGATAAGCTCAGTGAGGATATACAGCAGTCTTACAAAGATTCTATTCCGCTTAAAAAGTTTGGACAAGTTGAGGATATAGCTAATTTAGCGGTATTCCTTGGCAGTGACAAATCAGAATATATTACAGGTCAAGTAATAAATGTTGACGGCGGACTTGTAATGTGATATAACTATTTATAGTAAAAATAAATTTATATAAATAAAAATGAAATTTTATTTTGGAGGAGAATTGAAATGGAAATTTTTGAAAAAGTAAAGGAAATCACAGTTGATCAGCTCGGAGTATCAGAGGACGCTGTAACTATGGAAGCATCATTTATTGATGATTTGGAAGCAGATTCTCTTGACATTGTTGAATTAATGATGGCTCTTGAAGAAGAATTCGACATAGAGATTCCTGATGAGGATGCTGAAAAGATTACAGCGGTTAAAGATGCTGTTGAATACATTAAAGAACATCAAGACTAATTATGCAATAGGCTGGACTGCGGAGATTAAAAAATCTCCGCGGGTTTCCAGACTCGGTATGAATTATATAGAAGTTTGCATCCGGCTTGATGTTATGCGGTGCAAGTCTCTATATGATTTGACCGTGTCTAAATCGTATTTGATTTTGTTTTCCTGCATATTTTTGCGGGCAATGGTTATTTATTTTGATGCTGTGCATCGGATTGAAATAGGAGGATAAATATGAATAGAGTGGTTGTAACAGGCGTTGGGGGAGTTACCCCGGTTGGTATAGGCAGAGAAGAAATTTGGGAAAATATTAAAAACGGTGTATCAGGCATTGGCACTATTACAAGATTTGACCCAACAGATTTTGCATGTCATGTTGGAGCTGAGGTCAAAGACTTTCAGGTTACAGATTATATTGATAAAAAAGAAGCTAAGCGTATGGACTTGTTTGTACAGTATGCGGTTGCCGGAGCTAAAATGGCTATTGAGGACGCAAAACTTGATATGGACAGTGAAGACCCAACTAGAGTAGGCGTTATGGTTGGATCCGGAATCGGCGGAATAAACACCTTATGTGAACAGCATAAAAGAATGCTTGAGAAGGGGCCGGGAAAGGTTTCTCCATTTATGATACCGATGATGATTTCAAATATGGCCGTAGGTCAAATTGGAATTATGTTTAATTGTAAAGGTATTAATATGACTACTGTTTCTGCATGTGCTTCCGGAACTGATTCTATTGGTCATGCAATGCTTGCCGTTCAGCGCGGAGACGCTGACGTTATAATAGCGGGCGGAGCTGAGGCTACTATAAATGAACTTGCTTTGGCTGGATTTTCATCAATGAAGGCTTTAACAACCAGGAACGATATACCTGAGAAAGCATGTTCACCTTTTGACGCTAATCGAGATGGTTTTATTATGGGTGAAGGCAGTGGTATTCTTATAATCGAAAGTTTGGAACATGCGCTTCAGAGAGGAGCTAACATAATAGCAGAACTTGTTGGATATGGTTCAACGAATGACGCATATCATATGACGGCTCCTGCTCCTGAAGGTGAAGGCGGTGCAAGGTGTTTAGCACTGGCTGTCAAAGACGCCGGAATAAAACCTGAAGATATTGACTATATAAATGCTCATGGAACATCAACACCTTATAATGATAAGTTTGAAACTGCAGCAATTAAGACTGTTTTTGGGGATCATGCATATAAGCTGGCTGTAAGTTCAACCAAATCCATGACGGGACATATGCTTGGCGCTGCCGGCGGAGTTGAGGGAATAATTACAGCACTTGCTGTTAAAGACGACTATTTGCCGCCTACGATTAATCTCGAAACCCCTGACCCTGAATGTGATTTGGACTATGTTCCTAATAAGGGCAGAAAGTCTGAAATAAATTATGCTATATCGAATTCATTAGGATTTGGCGGACATAATGCTTCTATCGTGTTTAAGAAGTATACTGATTAGTAAATACATAATATCAGGTCGGGAGGGTCAATCCTCCCGATTTTTATATGACAAAGATTAAGAGGTTATTTATATGGTGATTATAATAGGAGGAGCGAGCCATAGCGGAAAAACTTTTTTATCTAAAAAGCTAATTGAAAAGTATAAAATTCCCTGCACTAGCTTAGACCACATAAAAATGGGATTGATACGCGGTTTTAATGACTGCGGTTTTTCAGCAGTTGACAGCGATGAGACAATAGCAGAAAAGATGTGGGGATTTATAGAAGGTTTCATCAGAACCTGTATTGAAAATAATCAAAATACAATTTTGGAAGGCTGCTATTTTCCGTGTGAAAAGGTTAAAAAACTTTTATGTGATGATTTAACTGTTGTTTTTATTGTATTGTCAAAACAATATATTATTGAAAACTTTGATAAGATAATAAAATACGAAAATATAGTAGAAGATAGAAAATTCCCGGAGAGCAGAGAAATTAAATTTTTTATTAATGAAAATGAGAGACTAAAGGAAGAGTGTATTAAATATGAACTTCCATATTTTGAGATAACCGGTAATTATTTCGAAGGACTAGAAAAGATACTTGAATATATTAAAAGTAAAGCGGTTAAAATTTGCCGTTATTCACATAATGATATTAATGAAATATGTAGTATGTTTTGCAATACCGTGAAACATATAAATAAAAGAGATTATACCGCAGAACAGATTGCCGCTTGGATGGGCGGTATAGATAAAGATAAGTGGGACAAATCATTATCTGAGCATTTTTCTTTAGAAGTAAAGGTAATGGGGAAGATTGCCGCGTTTGGAGATATAGACGGAGAATATTTGGATAGACTGTATGTTCATAAAGACTTTCAGGGATTGGGATACGGAAAAATCATTTTGGATTCACTCGAAGAGCAAGCTATACAGTCAGGATTTAAAAGGATTTGGACATGTGCGTCTATAACTGCAAAAGGTTTTTTTGAGAGATATGGTTATAAAGTGATAAAACGTCAACAAGTTGAAAGAAAAGATGTTTTATTGACTAATTATGTTATGGAAAAGCATTTTGAACAGGAGTAAAGTAATGGAATACAATTATAAATTTAAAAATAAAAAACTATTTGATTTGGCAATGACGCATATTTCACTTGCCAATGACCTTCATATAGAAAGCAATCAGCGGCTTGAATTTTTAGGTGACAGCGTTCTCTCGTTTGTGGTTGCTACTTATATTTATAATGAATATAAGAAGGTGGACGAGGGAGTATTGACAGAACTTCGCGCAAATGCAGTGTGTGAAAAGACTTTGGCTATTGCTGCCAGAAATCTTAAACTTGGAGAGGATTTAAAGTTTGGAAAGTCTGAACGTATGTCAGGCGGAAAGGATAAAGATTCCGTTTTGGCTGACGCATATGAGGCGTTACTGGCGGCTATTTATTTAGACAGCGGAATAGAAAGCGCAAAAGACTTTATTATGGATACAATAGGCAGCATGATAGGCGATACTTCTTATGTTGAACTGGAAAACTATAAGTCTGAAATACAAAGTTATTATCAAAAGCGTGATAGAAACAGAGAAGTTGTTAAGTATCGTTTGGTAAATAAAAATGGACCTGACCATGACCCGACGTTTTTTGTGGAAGCGCTGTACCGTGATGAAGTAATCGGCAAAGGCGAGGGAAAAAACCGAAAAAGCGCAGAGCAGGAAGCCGCAAAAGCTGCGCTTGCTAAGGTTAAGGGAAGTAAGGAATAGCTATGCGAAAATATAATATACCTATTTTTATTCCTCATGAAGGATGCGGACATGATTGTGTGTTCTGCAATCAAAGAAAGATAACAGGGATTCAAAGTTCGGTTTCTCCTGATAAAGCTAAAGAGGAAATAGCTCGGTATCTTTCAACAATAAAATCTGAAGATTGTCAGATTGAAATAGCCTACTTTGGAGGAAGTTTTACCGGTCTTGATATGGAGCTGCAGAGAGAATTTTTGAAGGCAGCTTCGGGATTTAAAGACGAACGGATAATCGGAATAAGAATGTCTACCAGGCCTGACTATATAAATAAAGAAATTTTAGAGCAATGTGTGGAGTTTGGAGTTAAAACAATTGAGCTGGGAGTTCAGTCAGCCAGTGACAGAGTTATCGAACTAAACAGAAGAGGGCATGTTTTTGAAGATGTAATTCGTGCGGCGGAAATGATAAAATCATTCGGGATAGAACTTGGGCTTCAGATGATGCTGGGAATGTATGGCTCAGATCCGAAAACCGATATTGAAACATGCAGGAAAATTATAGAGCTTGAACCCAAATGCACACGGATATATCCTACTCTAGTGCTTAGCGGAACAGCGCTTGAGAGTTTATACATCCGCGGAGAATACATACCATATACTCTTGAAACTGCTGTCAGCACTGCGAAAAGGTGTTTGCTGATGTTTAGGAAAGCAGGAGTAGAGGTTATTAGAATTGGGCTTTATCCGGGAGAGGACTTGAGAAGCGAGGGGAATATTGTGGCAGGCCCTTTTCACTCTGCATTTGGGGAACTTGTTGAAAACGCTGTATACAAGGATAAAATTGAGGAAGAGATTATACAGAAGAGATTAAGGGACTGTGATTATGAGATAATAGCGCCGTCTTCAGATACATCAAAAATAATTGGACAGAAAAAGTGCAATAAGGAGTATTTTTTAAAAAAATACGGAGTTAGAATAAAAGTAAAAACCGGTTAGGGTGAAATTATGCTTGAGATGGAGATGAAAGACGCCTTTTTTTGGTATTTGGATTCAAAATATGAGAAAGTAAGAGTTATAGAGGAAAAGGTAATAGGGAAATCGCGTGCGGATGTTGTTGCGGTTTTACCGGATAGAATAATAGGGTATGAACTTAAAAGTGACAGCGACAGTTATCAGCGACTTTTAACACAGGTTAAAGACTATGATAAATTTTTTGATTTCAATTACTTAGTGGTTGGAGAAAGTCATAAAAAACATGCTGGTGAACATGTGCCGGAACACTGGGGTATTGTGACAGTATCAAAGGATACGGGAGTAAATATTATGCGCGAGGCCGAACATAACAAAAAAGCTAAAATGCGCTGGCAGCTGTCATTGCTGTGGAGGAGCGAACTTCTAAACATTCAGCTCGAGAACGGACTGCATAAATACAGTCAAAAAAGCAAATATTTTGTTATAAAATATTTAATGGAAAAAGTTGAAACTGAAAAATTAAAGCGTCAGATTTGCAATGAACTTTTTGAGAGGGACTATACATTGCTGTCAGAATAACAAGATTTATATTAAACAGGATAGGTTATATAACCTATCCTGTTTTAATATTAGTATTTTAAAGTAGTTTATTTAAACTCTTTGCCTACAGCAAATTTTATCATTGCAATAAAGGCTGAATAATCTTTACTGTCACTTACTTTGGTAAAATAACCAATTGTACCGCGGCTGTTAGTATTGATAAAGCAGAAGAACCAAGAGTCTGTTGTCAGAAAATCTCCTTCCATAGTATAACATTGACGGTTGTCTGAAGAATCAGCTGTAAGAGCGACGCATTTGCATTCAATACTGTAGGTACTGTCAGCGTCTTTGAATATGATAACTGCTGCTTTAGTTGAATTATTAATACTTTCTATTTTAATTTCTTCGACTATATCTTCAAAATCTAAATCTGCCTTAGTAATAATATTTTTATATGCGTTATACATTACATCTAAATCGGGAGCATCTTCTAAAAATGTATTATCAATTATGTAAGTTGATTCGGATTCCAGCTGAATGTTAAGAATAGCACGTTCTACTGCCAAATACCATTCATTTTTTATAGTGTTCTTTAACTCTTCCGGTTTTTCGTTTAGATAGTTATAAAAATTATTTGTATTATAAAGTAAATATGGAAGCAATGTCTGTTCATATGAATATCTCAAATTTTCTGCTGAGTCTTTTAGCTTTTTCATGTCAGAGTCAGTTAATTCACTTGCTTTAATTGACCCTTCAGTTGAAGTGCCAGGAGTTGGTTTAGTAACTGCAGCAGAAGTCGGTTCAGGAATTGGTGAAGGAGTGTTTTCAGATATTATAGCTGTGGGAACCGGAGCTGTTCCGGTTATAATAACTTGTTGTGTTTCTTCTATCCAGTCTACAGCTGCATCAAGGCTTTCTGAAACGGCACGAATAGGTACTAAGGTTCTATCTTCTATCATTCTGGCGGGAACATCTAAAATTATGGATTCCTCATTTTTGTACATTATATTGCTGTCTATAGTTATTTTAATCGTATTGACATCTTTTACAGCTATTGCGGTTTGCGTTGTTTCATCCCAAGTTACTGTTGCTCCCAAAGCTTCAAATATAGCACGCATTGGAACCAAAGTTCTGTCATTTTCGGTGACAGGATCAACATCAAAATTAATTTGTTCTCCGTCAACAAAAACAGTTATTACATCAGTGGATGCAAAAATCTGAAATGACATTACTGCCGTAAACAGTGCAAAAATTACTGCAGCGACAGAAAGTTTTTTAAAATTCTTTTTCATAATAATCCCTCCGTTTATAGTTTATTATATTATAAATGAAATGCAATATTTTGTCAAATATTGTAATTTAATTTAAAAATAATAAAAATAGTATAGAATAAATTTTAAATATAACTTAATTATAATATTAATAAGAAATGTGTTTCTGATAAATCTTAATCCTTATTCTTGTCAAATGAATTTTGAATTTAAGTTGAATTAACTTTATCGGTATGGTACAATTTAGTAAATAGAATCGTGTTCTTAATATATAAATTATAAGTATTTAAGACTCTTATAAATTGTTTTATAAGAAAGGTGGAGGGAGCTATGCGAAAAAGGGGAGTATTATTATTTTGTATAATAATTTTTTCCATAGTATGTACTGCCGTCCTGCCTGTGCGGGCTGACGGTGAAAAAGTGCTTGCTTTTCCCGGGGCTGAGGGCGGAGGAAAATATGCAATGGGAGCTCGTGCCTCAGAAAACCCGGAAGTTTACCATGTTACCACTTTGGAAAGTACAGGTCCGGGGTCTCTTACAGAGGCTGTTTCAAAGAGCAACAGAATAGTTGTGTTTGACGTCGGCGGTACGATTTCTTATGATAAATGGAAACAGCTTCGTATAGAAAGCAATACAACTATTTTGGGGCAGACTGCGCCGGGGGAAGGGATTACAATTGAAGGCACTGATTTAAGTGATTTCGCCGGGAAGTCAAACATAATAATACGATATTTAAAAATAAGACCCGGTGATAGATTGGAAAAAGAGGTAGATGGCATATCAATGCAGTATGTCAGCGACGTTATAATAGACCATTGCAGTGTAAGCTGGGCTGTTGATGAGCTTGTCTCGGTTTATTCAGGAAGTTCCGAAAATCAAAGATATGAGCTTGGGAAAAATGTTACTGTTCAGAATTGTTTGATGAGCGAAGCGCTTAATCTTTCCCGTCACCAAAAAGGCGAGCATGGTTATGGGTCAATTTTTGGAACAGATAATTCCACGCTTTACCATAATGTTTATGCTCACAACAAGTCCCGCAATCCGGCTATATACCGTGAAATTCAGAATGTTAATGTAGCCAATAATGTTATTTACGACTGGGGCGGGACAGCTTCGTATGGGGGGCAGCCTCATTCAATAAACTATTTGACTTTTAAACCGTGTACAGTGAATTATGTAAATAACTTTTATAGATGGGGACCAAGCTCAGGTGCGGAGGTTCGAAATGTTTTTTACAATATTGAAAACGAGACTCCGGATATATCAAAGTCAAGTTTCTATTTCAGCGGAAACGTAATTGATGGAGTTGATACTATTACTAATGATAATCTTATCGGAGTTACAAATCTGAACAACGCTGTGATCCTGGATAAACCAATTGATTTGGGTGAGTATGAAGTGCCGCAGGAGACTGCTTTTGATACATATAATTCTATACTTGATACTGTGGGCGCTTCAATTCCAAAAAGAGATGCTATAGACGCAAAAGTTATAACCGATATAAAAAACGGGACAGGGCATATTATTAATTCTCCAAAAGAAGTTGGAGGGTATATAAATTCCGAACCTGTGTATAGACGTTTTGAGATTTCTCAGGACTGGAAAGAGAAAAATGGAATGGGCAGTTATGCAGAAAGTGATATTGTTTCGGAAGGAAAATGGAAAGGTTATACTTGGATTGAAGCATACGTATATAATATGGATGAGATGAGCGGGAGGCCTACAAATCCTGATGTTGTTGTACAGTCTCCTGCAATAGCAGCGAATCAGGATAAGGTTATGGGACTAACAGTTGATAAAGGTGAATGGAAAGTTATAAATGAAGGTGAATCGTTTAATTATTCAGCAGTTGCCTTTCCTAAATCAGGCACTCAAATAACAAAAATTGAGCTTTACGATGGTGATATGCTCATAGATACAGTTGAGTCGGATAAGATAGAGGTTGATATTTTTCCGTCAAGCGGCGTTCATTATTATACCTGCCGTGCGTATAACGGTAAAAATGAGTCCGCAAACTCAGCAACGGCGATTGTTTGTGTAAATCCTGCCGGAGTAGTGCCTGAAGGATTTAAATATGAGGTTTTAGGAACCAAATGGTATAAGGAATCTGCTGGAGCGTCTATGGATAAAAACGGTATTATCACGGTAGGAGGTTCAGGCAGAATAAAATCTAAGAACAGCTGCGGGTTTTTATACCGCGCTGTCAGCGGAGATTTCTCGGCGGTTGTAAAAGTTGAGGATATTCCTAGGTATAAAGACAGAATAAGAGCTGGGCTTATGCTGACAGATAAGCCTGCTGATAATTCAAAACTTGCTATGATTTCTGACAATTTGGACAGAATGGGTGAGAATATTTCTATTATTACCAGAAAAGTTGAAAAAGAGAATATAGCTCAAGTTTATATGCGTAATAAAAATGGCATGGAAATTTCAAATTCAGATTCAGATTATAATACTCAGCTTGACCAGTATAGGATACCTGAATATTTGCGCATAGAGCGCCGAGACAACCTAATAAAATTTTCAGTATCTGATGACGGAGCTGATTGGACTAACAATCCGAGGCAGCCATATGAGATAATGTTTGAGTCTCTGCCTGAAACATTGTATGTTGGTTTAGGAGTTGAGTCTAATCCGGGAACATACCCAAAACCTCTCTATTCAATGGCAAAGTTCAGCAATTTTAAAATTATAGAATATAATAAGCTTGCTGAAACTGAACGCTGGGAAATTGAAGATGTTAGAGATAATGTTGTAAGCATATCAAATAAGTTGAACGAGGGTGAAATAACGCCTGACGGAAAACATATTAATGTTTATGCAGCTGTGTATGATGAAACGGAATCAGGATGCCTTCTTAACCAGTGTGCTGTAGGTTCGTTTACTACAGACAAAAACTTAAATGAATATGATGTACGGCTTGATACCGGGAGCAGAATATTAGATATTAGTAAAACAAAGTTGTTTTTGTGGGATGACAATATGAGACCTGTTCAGCTATTTCAACAACAGGATTCTTAATAGATTAAAAGCACTTATAGAATTTATTTATTGATTTTGAGCATTATATTTTGGTTTATAAAATCTTCATTTATTGACCTGATTATGGAACAGTTGTAAAATATATTAAAAGGGGAAGTTTGTATGAGGCCAAAAAGAATCGGAGGGGTAAACCCAGCTATTCAATTAATAATGGCAGTATTTCTGCTGGTAGTCGGAATTCTTATGATAACGGCGCCTGAGTCTTTTATTCGATGGCTTTTTCTAATTGTATCTGTTGGCATGGCAGCTTTTGGGTTTATGTCTTTGATTTCGGCTGTATTTGGAAAAAATGGAACTAGACTTGGATCGCTTATTTCAGGTATATTGTATATAGTAATCAGTATAGTTATTTTAACTCAAAAAGATTTTTTTCAAGCCGCTGTCAGCAGAATTTTTAGTTTGCTGGCACTGGTGCAGGCGGTTACAAATTTAATAAGCGGCTTTCTGCTTTATAATGATAAAGTGTCCGGATATATAAGAAAGTTTTTTTGGGGTATAGTGGCGTTTGGATTTTCTGTATTGTTGTTCTTTGACCCACTTGGTCATATTAGGGCAGTCGAACTTATTTCAGGGATTTATCTGATAGTTTTTGCTGTATCAATGGCATTGGAGTGTATAGATAGTTTTCTTGAAACTGATTATGCAAATAAAAAGGTAAAGCCCAAAATATCTCTTGCATTACCAATAGTTTTTGCGGCTTTTATTCCGTCAAGAGCCCTTAAATATATAAATGATAAGCTGGAATCCGGACAGATGGAAAAGGCAAAGTTTTCAAAGCCTGAAGACAGTTATGGCAAGTTAGAAATTTTTATACACTTAAAACAGGGATTGATAGAAGGTTTTGGACATTGTGATTTCTGTTTTGACGGAACGGTGTACTCCTATGGCTGTTACGACCAGCACTCGCAGAAGATGGGCGGTTTTATCTCCGGCGGAACAGCTTCTTTAACAAAAAGAGAGCCATATATTGAGCATTGTATGAGCTATGAAGAAAAAATGCTGGTGGGATTTTCGCTGGACCTGGGCCGAGATGATTATATGAATCTTAAACGTGAGATAGATAGGATGCTAAAACAAACTGAAGTCTGGGAAAGCGACCTCCAAATCGCAGAAAAAGAGGGCCGGCCGGCGGAGGAACAGAAAAAGTGCAATGATCCGGCAAGCGAGCTTTACCGGGCTTCCGGTGCTTCATTTGTTAAGTTTATTGATGGACAATATAAAACTTATTTTGCATTAGGCTCTAATTGTGTTATGTTTACATACGATATTATGAAAAATGCAGGACTTGATAGTTTGGCTTTCAGCGGAGCTATCACGCCGGGAACGTATATGGCTCATCTTCAGGATTTGTATGAAATGAAAAACACAATAGTTACTGATATGCACGTATATAGTTATGGTAAAACAAAAAACTGATTTTTTGTAGGACAAAGTTACTTTTTTATGACAAATTTATATATTTTATTTACATAATTGCAAAAATGAGATATACTACTATATATAGTGGTCTGAATGGACGGATTTTGATGTTTTTACAATGGATTGTGGCTGCTTTTGATTAATATTTAAGGAGGGCTGTGTATGCGTTGCATGTATTGCGGACATATAGACAGTAAGGTTGTGGATTCCCGGTCAACAGATGATGGCACGGCAATAAGAAGGCGAAGGGAATGTTTAAACTGCGGCAAGCGTTTTACTACATACGAAAAGATTGAAAGTGTTCCTATAATAGTTGTTAAAAAAGATAAATCAAGACAAAGTTTTGATAGGGAAAAGCTGGAACGTGGAATTTTGAACGCCTGTGCCAGCCGCCCGGTGCCTCTTCAGACTATTGATTCTATGATTAGCGACATAGAGAGCGCGCTTCATAATACTTTGCAAAGAGAAGTTTCAAGTGAAAAAATCGGTGAAATGGTAATGGAGCGTCTCAGAGATATTGACGAGGTTGCTTATGTTAGATTTGCGTCGGTTTATAAGCAATTTAAAGATATTGAAACTTTTCAGGAGGAGCTTAAAAAACTTTCTCAGAACAAGAATTGATATATTGATTTAACATAAGCAGTATGGTGAAAATTATATATTTTGATAAAGCCTGAGTGAATTTTACTTTATAACATTCAGGTTTTTTTGTTTGTTTTATTGTAATTATAATATATATTTATGTTTTTTAGGAAATTTACTGATTGACTAATCGTATACAAAAATGCTATAATACATTATATATAATAGATTGAAAGGTGATGGATGGAATGAAAAAGAAAAGTATGAGTTTTATTTGCACTTTATTTTGTTTATTATTGGGGATTGTTATATTCCTTGGTATGTCTTTATGCGTATATGCTGAAGGCAGCCGTGATTTAATAAACAGCGCCGCAGGTCAGGGGGATAGAGCGTACATAGAGTATCAGGGAGACAATATGCTGAGCGTTGGACTTCAGCGGCAGCAATATGTAAACGTATATATGTTTTCCGGTGAGACAGCGTATTTTGGCAGCAGTGTTGCTAAAGCAGGTTCAATTGAGGTGACAGACCCAAAAGGTGAGACCGTATTATATGATGTTAACGCGGCGGGAAATGGATTTATAGGAAGCACAACTAGTGAGGCGGCAGGTCCGAATTATAATGGTTTAATTTCTGGCGGATATAATCCTATTTCATTTGTTGCTGATAGAAACGGTATATATAAATTTATATTTTACAGCAGTAATTATAGTTCTTCAAAACCTAATAATTCTACTAATCCTACAGCAACAAAAGTTTCTGACGATAATTTTGTTGCTAATCAAAAAGACGCCGCTATAGGAGCATGGGATGTTACCGTTGTTGGGACAGCGGGAGACGGTACTGCTGAAGTAAAGAACGGCAGAATGTATGCCGACTATTTGTCGTTAAACATGGGGGCAAATGAGCGCAGCCTATATTCAAAAGTCTATGTTTTAACATCTGATGGATATATATATTATACAGACTTTAACGGAATAGACCCGTTTGGGTTTACATTTTTCGGAAATAACAGAGGTCTTGTATCATCCAGAACCAATATGTCGCTTTATCATTCAATGGAGGATGCGATCACAAGCGGTAATACACCGGACCTGAATAATTTTAGAGATATAACCGACAAAAATGGAGCAAAGGACGGGATGTATCTGCCGGGACCCGGCAATACCTCGACCCAGCTTGATTCCTCGTTTAAAATATTTTTTAACGAACCAAGCGGTGAGCTTCCTGATAGTATAAAGCCGGCGCCTCAGCCGCCCGGAACTATTGATTATTTAAAATTTGAAGGAAGCGTGTTAGACTCAAATGGAAATATAATCGAAAATGAAGGCTATGTCGGAGGCGGTGGATATTTTATTATAAATGCCAGCAAAGTTTCAAACTTTGAGGTTAAAATTGATTTGAGCAATATATATTATAAGACAAATACAGAAGGAAAAATAGACGAAAATAATTTTATATATGAATATCCCGTGGGCAGCGGAAATTATATGAGTATGAAAGATGACTCTACGGTTGTTATTGATAATATATCAGAATATATTAATGCGGGTACAGTAGTAATCGGAAACTCTTGTGTAGAGGGGATAAACAGAATATTCTGGAATGGCTGTGATGAAAACGGACGTGTTCTTCCTGCCGGAACTTACTTTGAGGCGGGAAAGGGAAACGCGGTGGCGATTCCAAAAGCCGGAGAATATCACTTCCCTCTGATAGATGTTGAAAACTTGCCGAATGGTCTAAAGATTACCCGGCTGAATACTCCGGATACCTTTAGTAAAGAACAGAGAGATTTTGTAGATAATCATAAATCTTATCTATATTATAACAACATTGAAAACAGTGTGTTGAGAACCGGAAATTATAATGGCGTTGACCGCCAAAAAATCTGGACTGTTGCGGATAAGCTTAATAAACGTTTCGGTGTGAACACGGAGGCGAGCGGCGCCTGCATTGTGACAGGCAGGAGTGCTGATAAAACAGTGCTTGATTTTTGGACAGACTTGCGATTGTCTGATGATGCCGGAACCAAGAGTAATCCTGTTGAATTAATAGACAGAACCGACAGTGTTGAGAGCATGCTTCTTGCAGGATTTACATTCTTTGATTATGACTTCAGCGGAACTTATGATATGTTGACAAACGACTATGCTCTGTCAAATGTCAAGGTCGAACTTCTGGACAATAATGGAAACAGTATTGCGGAGACGGTTTCTGATTCCAGAGGTTTTTATACCTTTGTTGTTCCGGATAAGTCGGCCCAATATACAATAAAAGTAACTCTTCCGAATGATACATATTTCTGTACAACCGCAAATATGGAACAAAGTACAGTTCCTCAAGATATAGTGGTTGGGCAAACCGCTTCGGTTGAAGACGTTGGTTTTCTGGCTAGAGAGGCAAGCCCGATTCGTATAAATAAAACCTGGGCAGTGCCGGATGAAGAACAGCCAAAAATGGATGTAGAATTTTTGATTGAAGGCCGGGATCAAAATGGGGACGAAAATTCACCGGTGCTTTATTCAAGAACTGCAGTTGTAAAGGATTCTGAGGGATATTCAACTTTGGTTGAAGGTCTTCCGGCTGTAATATTTGTTAATGGAAACGAGGTAGACTTAAGCTATACTGTTAAAGAAGTGACAGATATACCGGGATTTACCGGCACTATAACTTCTGAGACCGGCGGTCTTGTATGGGATTGTGTGAATAAACCTGAGGATATTAGTTTTACTGTTGAAAAGACTTGGTCAGTCGCATCGAATTTTACTAAACCGGATGATATAACTGTCAGTTTGATGAAGAAAAATGAAAAAGGTGAGTTAGTAAAAGTTGATGGTGTTCAGGATCAGCCTCTTAATAATTCAAATAACTGGAAAGCGACTTTTGAGCCGGTTCCAAAGTATGAGGAATACGTTGAAAATGGGGCAGCCAAATACAGAGCAATAGACTATACTGTTGTTGAGAACAATATACCAAGCGGATTTGCAGCGTCTATACAAAAGTCTGCTATAGAAACAAAAACAAATACTTTTATTGTAACTAATACTGCTGAAGGTTCAGTTAAACTAATAAAAGTAGATAAGGAAACATCTTCACCTCTGCCTGGAGCCGAGTTTAAATTGGTGCAGCTTGATGAAGACGGTATTAGTTATCTTGACGTTAATAAATTAAAGCCGGTATATGATTCTTTAAATGAAATCGAAAAGTATCAATACGATGAAAATTCAACTATCGATAAATTAGTTACAAATAAAAATGGTGAAATTATTGTAGAAAATTTATCTATGGGAACATATAATTTCATTGAGACAAAGGCTCCTGAGGGATATATTACTCCTGCAGAAAATGAGGCGAAGTCAAGTGATATGGTTCTTGGCAGCGGAGTAAATTCATCTCAAGTGAAAATGGAAAACTCTTTAAATATCACTCCAACTCCGATACCTACAGCAACATCGGCACCGACAGAAACTCCAATGCCAACGGCAACAGCGACACCTGAGCCAACAGCAACGGCGACACCGGTTCCAACGGCAACAGCGACACCTGAGCCAACGGCAACGGTGACACCTGAGCCAACAGCAACGGCAGAACCTGAGCCAACGGCAACGGTGACACCTGAGCCAACGGCTACAACAGAACCTGAGCCAACGGCAACGGCAGAACCTGAACCAACGGCAACGGCAGAACCTGAGCCAACGGCTACAACAGAACCTGAGCCAACGGCAACGGCAGAACCTGAGCCAACGGCAACGGCAGAACCTGAGCCAACAGTAACAGCAGAGCCTGAGCCAACGGCAACGGCAGAACCGGAACCAACGGCAACGGCAGAACCTGAGCCAACGGCAACAGCTGGACCGCAGCCGGGCGATATTGTTTCTATAAATGTATCAAAAATATGGGAAGACGCAGAAGGCACCGCGAGTCTAACTCCACCAGCGGAACTTGATGGAAGTCAAATAGAAATTGTTCTTATTAAAAACGGAGTAAGAACTGAGCAAAGTCTTGTATTAAACAATGAAAACGGATTTAATGGAAGTTTTAATAATCTCAATAGATTTGATGAATCAGGAAATGTTATAGACTATTCAGTCCAAGAAGTTAACGCTCCGTTTGGTTATTGTGCATTCTATGAAAATGACGGAATCAACAGCTGGACCGTTACAAATGCACAGGCGAATATTACAGGAAAGGTATTCTATGATGCTTTGAATAACGGTGTTTATGATTTGGATACCGATTCGTTTATTAAGAATGCAAAAGTAGTTCTTGAGGATGAAAATGGAAATCAGGTTGGAGAAGCTGTTTTAACTGATGAAAACGGATATTATTTCTTTAGCCGTGTACCGGTGAATGATGATGGAACTGAAACAAAATATACAGTTAGGGTCATTTCCCCTCTTAATGATGTGAAGTGTACCACAACTGAGACCGGAAACCAGACTGAAGAAATTATAGGCGGTTCTTTAAATGTGACACAGAGCGTTGCGCTCTCTAAGACAGATATGATTATAGACGCTTCTGACACAGGTCTGTATGGAGATGTTAAGGATTTAGAGGAACAGAATATAAACGTTGCGGTTAAAAAAGTTTGGGAAGATAATAATAACCGTAAGGGTAAACGTCCTCAAGAATTGGAAGTATATTATACCTTGAAAAACAAAGAGGGTATCGTTATAATTTCTAAAACTTTGATTCTGAATGAAGAAAACAATTGGCAGGAAGAGTTTATAATGCCATACCGTGCAATTGAAGATTCTGAGGTTGTGGAGACCCAAGTTGACGGATATAAGGAGCCCAAAATAACAAGTACAGTTGATAAAGAGAGTGAAAAGTTTATTATAACTGTAAGGAATTCAATTGTTTCAAATTCAAGTTCAGGCGGCAATGGAGGCAAACCTACTGTAGGAAGCACGGGCACAGAGACGGGCGCACCGTGGCCGACATCTACTGCTAAACCGAATCCAAATGTATCGGCAACTCCTAAACCGGAGATTCCTGAACTTGATAAGACGAACCATTACGCTTATATTATAGGGTATCCTGAAGGCGATGTAAGACCTCAAAATGATATATCGCGCGATGAGGTAGCTACAATATTCTTTAGAATGCTGACGGATGATTCGAGAAATGAATTTTGGATGATTACAAATCCATATACTGATGTTCCGGCAGACATGTGGTCAAATAATGCAATATCGACGATGTCGAACGCGAAAATACTGACCGGTGACCCGGATGGAAAATTCAGACCCGTTGACAGCATAACCCGTGGCGAGTTTGCAGCTATAGCTGCTAGATTCAGCAGTAAAGAGTATAATGGCGAGAATATGTTTACTGATATAATCGGTCATTGGTCTGAGGAATATATTAACCGTGCTGCACAAGAAGGCTGGATTTCAGGTTATCCGGACGGAAGCTTCAAACCGGACCAGTACATAACCCGTGCTGAAGCGATGACTCTTGTTAACAACATTTTAAACCGTCACGCCAAAGAGAGCGGTTTGCTTAATGATATGTTGAAATGGCCGGATAATGTGCCCGGAGAGTGGTATTATACCGCTGTCCAGGAAGCTACAAATTCACATTATTACGACCGTGACAGCGACGGATATAACGAGACATGGACAGAAATCAGAGAACCGCGCGACTGGGTTCAGCTTGAAAAAACTTGGTCGGACGCTAACAGTGCCGGCAGTGAAGATTCGGTTTATAGCGGAGAGTAATATTTAAAATAAATTTTCTGCAATAACCGTTTTGGAAAAAAATAATAAAACCCTTGACAAAAGGGGTTTTGAGTGTTATCATAATAGAAGTAAATGATATTGGGCAGAAGAGTGAGGGAAACCTCACTCTTTTGCATTGTATTATCAAAGTTAATAGTTGGTATTGAGAGTTCAGAGAGGAGTTGTGGTTTTGGGAGCGATGACGTTTTCAAAGATTGAAAAGATTATATTCGACCTTGCGGAGCCGATAGCTGAAGAGAATGGGCTTTATATCTATGATGTAGAGTTTATAAAAGAAGGCGGACATTGGTTTTTAAGAGTGTATTTGGATAAACCGGAAGAAGATGAGTATATATCTATTGACGAGTGTGAGGAGTTCTCTAGAAAGCTCAGTGACGTTTTGGATAGAAGAGACCCTATATCGCAGAATTATTATCTTGAAGTTTCCTCACCGGGAATAGAGAGAAAAATAAGACGTGCTGAGCATTTTGAAGCCAGCAAGGGCGAGATTGTTGATGTCGGTCTTTACAAAGCAATAAACGGCAGTAAAACGCTTACAGGTGAACTTATGGGTCTTGATGACGAAGATAATGTGCTTTTGAAGATAGACGGCGAGACTGTGAAGATACCTATCAAACAGACTACGGTTATTAGGACTCATTTTGAATTTTAGTCTTTGCCGAGCTGTTTAAAATTAATTAAATATGTATATCAAATTTCACATATTATATAGAGAGGATGTTTAAGAAAAAATGAGCGCAGAGTTGTTTAATTTGTTGGACGAGATAGAAGAAGAGAAAGGTATAAGTAAGGACGTTGTGCTGGACGCGCTTGAAAGCGCGCTGATATCGGCATACAAAAAGAATTTTGGCGCGGTTGAGGATATAAACGTTAAATTTTCCGATGACGGTGATATAAGAATTTTTGCCAGAAAAGAAGTTGTAGAAGAGGTAGAGGACAGGGAAACACAGATTTCTTTGGAGGACGCTCAAAAAATTAAAGGTGATTATAAGGCTGGAGATGTTGCAGAATTTGAGGTAACACCTGATTCATTCGGCAGAATAGCCGCTCAGACCGCTCGTCAGGTTGTTTTTCAGAGAATACGCGAGGCTGAGCGTGAGAAAATGGTAGATGAATACAGTGACCGTGAGAATAGTATCGCGAGTGCTATTGTCAGAAAAATAGAGCGCAGAAATGTTATGCTTGAAATTGACGGCGCCGAATCTGTTCTTATGCCGAACGAACAGGTGAAACATGATAACTATAGAGTTGGTGAAAGATATAAAGTATTTGTCGTTGAAGTAGCTGATAGTATAAAAGGCGTGCATTTGGTTGTTTCACGTTCGCATCCCGGTTTGGTAAGATGTTTGTTTGAACTTGAGGTTCCGGAAATTGCACAGGGAATAATTGAATTTAAAGGAATTTCCAGAGAGGCAGGTTCAAGGTCTAAAATCGCTGTTGCTTCTACTATGGATAATGTTGATCCTGTTGGAACTTGTATCGGACCTAAGGGAATGAGAGTTCAAAATGTTATTGATGAATTAAGAGGAGAAAAAATTGATATAATCAGATATAGTGATGATCCGGCGGAGTATGTTTCAAACGCACTCAGTCCGGCTGATGTTGTATCGATAGAAGTCTTTCCTGAAAATAAAATGTGTAAGGTTGTTGTTCCTGAAAGCCAGCTGTCTTTGGCTATCGGCAAGGAGGGGCAGAACGTTAGATTAGCGGCAAGGCTTACAGGTTGGAAAATAGATTTGAGTTCTATTCCGGACAATGAGATAAAGAAAGGTGATAAAACTCTGGAAGCTGCTTTTGAGCAGTTGGGAAATGAGCTTTTAACCGAAGAGGATATGGAAAACGAGGTTTCGGAGATTTTGAACGACAGTTATTGAGTTTATTATATTGGAGGGAAATATGCCGACAAGAATGTGCGCAGTTTGCAGAAAACGTTTTGAAAAATCAGAACTGAACAGAGTTGTATTGTCAGAGTCGGGTGAGATTTTTTATGACCGTACAGGAAAGGCCCAAGCCCGAGGTTTGTATATTTGCAGAGAATGTGTGAGAGAAGCGGAAAAAAAGCGTGTTTTTGAGCGTGAATATAAGCGCAGAGTTGAGCCGTCGGTCTATGAGAGATTTGTGTCGGAGGTGGAGTCCGGGTGAGTGATGAAAAACTATTGCGGTTTATTGGTCTTGCTATGAAAGCCGGAAAGCTTATGCTTGGAGACGGCAGGGCTGTTGAATCTATAAGGTCAGGGAAGGCAAAATTAGTTTTAATTTCCAAAGACGCTTCCGATAATACTAAAAAGAAATATAGAAATATGTGTGAGTATCGGAATCTTAAATTATTGGATATATTTTCCGACAGAAATGAATTTGGTCAGTGTATAGGCAGATATTTTGCGGTAGTGGCCGCAGTTGAGGACGATGGATTCGCAAAGAGAATCGTTGAACTTGCAGAAAGGGTTGATGAATAATATGGAAAAAATACGAGCTTATGAGTTATCAAAAATATTTGGGTTTCCCAGTAAGAATATAGTTAATGTTCTTCATGAATATGGGGTATCAACAAAAAATCATATGAGTGCTCTGTCAGAGTATGAACTTGATGTTATTTTTGAATACTATACTCAGAAGAATCAAGCAAAGGATTTTTCTATCTTTGATAAAAAGAAAGAAGAGCCAAAAGAAGCAGCTGAAAATGTTAGTGATAACGAAGACTTCACTCCGGTTCCGGAAATAGAAGTAGGCAGAAAGCTGCGTACTGTTGATACGCGCGTCAATAATGTGGATCTTGACCGTATTGATGATGAAAAAATTGAGGAGCTTATTCCTGAAAACGTTAAACAGGGAGATAAGAAGCAGAAAATAAATCAGAAAAAGAAACAGCAGCAGAGACAGCAGCACAGCACTAAACAAAAACGCAAACCTGAAAATGTTATAAAAAAGGTTGAAAAGAAAGAAAAGAAGGTTGAGCCGCTCAATGTGCTGGTACCAAATGAAATAACCGTAGGTGAACTGGCTTCCAGAATGAAAAAGTCTCCGGCAGAGATTATAAAGAAGCTGATGCTTTTGGGTATTATGGCTACTGTAAATGAAACTTTGGATTTTGACACAGCCTCACTTATGGTAGAAGAATTTGGCGGAATCGTTGAAAAAGAAATAATTTTAACGGATGAGGAAATACTATTTGATGACTTTGAAGATACAGCTGAACAGCTCAAGCCGCGTTCACCGGTTGTTGTTGTTATGGGTCATGTTGACCACGGTAAAACATCACTTCTTGACGCTATCAGAGACACAAATGTGACAGAGGGAGAGTTCGGCGGTATTACTCAGCATATTGGTGCTCACAGAGTACGTGTAGGAGAGAAAAAGATTACGTTCCTGGATACTCCGGGACATGAAGCGTTTACGGCTATGCGTGCCAGAGGTGCGCTTGTTACTGATATAGCTATACTGGTCGTTGCCGCAGACGATGGAATTATGCCTCAGACAATTGAAGCTATTAACCATGCCAAAGCGGCTGAGGTTTCTATCATTGTAGCTATTAACAAAATAGATAAGGACGGAGCTAACCCTGATAAGGTTAAGCAGGAGCTTATGGAACACGGTCTTGTTCCCGAGGAATGGGGCGGAGATACAATATGTGTTGAGGTTTCGGCAAAGAAGAGACAGAATATAAAAGAACTGCTTGAAATGGTACTGCTTGTTGCTGAAATGAAAGAGCTTAAGGCTAATCCTGACAGAAAAGCTAAAGGAACAGTTATTGAGTCGCAGCTTGACAAGGGCAGGGGTTCCGTTGCTACTGTGTTGGTACAGAATGGTACTTTGCATGTCGGCGACTATGTTGTAGCCGGAACCGCGTCAGGTAGAGTTCGTGCTATGAACAACGATAAAGGAAAGTCTGTTAAAAAGGCCGGACCGTCTATCCCTGTTGAAATTTTGGGATTGTCTGAGGTACCTGAGGGCGGAGACGAATTTTATGTTGTTGAAGATGAGAGAAAGGCCCGCAGTGTTGTTGAGAACAGAAAGTTCCAGGAGAAGAAAGAAAAGCAGAAGAGCGCTACGGCTATATCGCTTGATAATTTGTTTGAGCAGATTGAAGCCGGCAAGATGAAAGACCTTAATATCGTCGTAAAGGCTGATGTTCAGGGAAGTGTTGAAGCTGTTAAACAGTCTCTTGAGAGAATTTCAAATGATGAAGTCCGCGTAAACGTTATACATGGTGCGGTCGGAGCTATCAATGAGTCTGACGTCATGCTGGCGAGCGCGTCCAACGCTATAATTGTTGGATTTAATGTCCGTCCTACAAACGGAGCAAGCGATGCTGCTGAAGACGCAGGGGTTGACCTTCGTATGTACCGTGTTATATATGACGCGATTGAAGATATTGAAAAAGCTATGAAGGGTATGCTTGAGCCGACATTCCGTGAAGAAGTTACCGGCCATGTAGAAATAAGAACCACATTTAAGGTTTCAGGCGTAGGAACTATTGGCGGGGCATATGTTTTGGACGGCAAAATCAGAAGAGACAGCTTGGTGCGTGTTGTCAGAGACGGTATTGTTATACACGAAGGTGAGCTGAATTCACTTAAGAGATTTAAAGATGACGTTAAGGAAGTTAACGCAGGATATGAATGCGGTCTTAGCGTCAGCAATTATAATGATATAAAAGACGGAGATATTATAGAAGCATATATTATGGCACAGGTTGAACCCGAATAATCTGTGCCGTAAAGGCTCGGATAAGAGGAGATATTTATGGCTAATTACAGCAGAACCGACAGGGTTTCAGAAGAGATAAAAAGAGAATTGTCAGCAATAATACGCGATTTGAAAGACCCGCGTCTGCCGCAGATGGTATCTGTGGTTTCGGTGCGCGTCACAAAGGATTTGAAGTTTGCTAAAGCAAACATCAGCGTTATGGGTGATGAAAAAACTAAAAAGGATGCGTTTGCAGCGCTTAAAAGTGCGGCCGGGTATATTAAAAAAGAGGTCAGCAAGAGATTGAATCTGCGTCAAACGCCTGATTTTACTTTTGTTGAAGACGATAGTATTGAATATGGAGCCCATATAGAGGAGCTTTTGAAAAATTTATAGTTGTGAACTGCACTAGGACAGACGTATGAAAAGAGGTACTATATGTTTGAAAAACTGATTCCAATAATAGAAAAGGCAAATAAAATTGCAATATTCACCCACACTCATCCTGACGGAGATGCTATGGGAAGTTCTTATGCACTAAAATTGGCGCTTACGTCAATTGGGAAATGCTGTAAGGTATTTTTGCTTGATGACCCTGACGCTTCCGCATTCGGACTGATTATTAAAGGTGATGATATTGAACTGTCACTTGAGGATTGTGATTTAGCCATAGCGCTTGACTGTGCGGACTCTAAAAGGCTTGGAATGTATGAAGAGCCGTTTATGAGTCATCCTAACTCGATAGCTATAGACCATCATGTTACACATGTTGAATTTGCTAAATCGGGGACTGTGTATTCTGATATTTCATCTACATGTGAGCTGATGTTTAATCTATTTAAAGAAATGGATATCAGTATAAATAAAGAAATAGGAAATAATATATACGTCGGTCTGGCGACAGACACAGGCAATTTTAAGTATTCATGTATCAGCGGAGATACCTTAAGGGCAGCAGGAGAATTGATAGATTTGGGTGTGGATTTTGCGAGCATATCAAAGGCTGCATTTGATACAAAGCCTAAGGCGTATTACGATTTAATGGGGATTGCTATAGGAAAGCTGAGAATGGTATGCGATGGCAAAGCTGCAGCGCTCTATTTGGAATCTGAAGATTTTAAAAAAGCGGGAATAAAAGAATCAGAGGCCAATGGTATAGTTAATATACCAAACAGTATTGAAGGAGTAGAGGTTGGGGCGTTTATAAGAAAGCGTGACGATGATGAATACAAAGTGAGTCTTCGTTCAAATAAATATATTGACGTTTCAGAAATTGCCGCTGAGAGAGGCGGAGGCGGACATGTGCGTGCAAGCGGATATAGTGTAACCGGAAAAACTGTGGATGAGATAATTCAGGATTTAGCAGAGGGATTGGATAAAAGATGGCAGGATTAAGCGGTATTATAAATGTTTATAAACCTAAAGGTATCACATCCCATGATGTTGTTTATAAGCTTAGAAAAATTCTGGGAATTAAAAAAATTGGGCATACGGGAACTCTTGACCCAGATGCAGAAGGTGTTCTGCCAATGTGCATAGGCAGAGCGACAAAGACTGCGGATATGCTCACCGCTGCCGATAAGGAGTATATGGCCGAGGTTACGCTTGGTTTCTCAACTGATACTCAGGATTCATCAGGCTCTGTTATAAAATCTGTTGATATGGATGATTTTATTGTTAGTTCTGACGACGTTGAAAACGCAGTTACTAAATATATAGGCGATATAAATCAGCTTCCGCCAATGTATTCAGCTATAAAAATTGGCGGTAAAAAGCTGTATGAGCTGGCAAGACAAGGGCTTGAGATAGAACGCAAACCTCGCTTTGTAAAAATTAACAGTATTAAGCTTTTGGATTTTTATCCAAATAAAGAACATGTGATGAAATTTAAGATGCTTGTGTCATGTTCAAAAGGAACTTATATCAGAGCGCTTTGTAACGACATAGGTGAAGATTTGAAGTGCTTTGCGCATATGTCAGGACTTGTCAGAACTAAAAGCGGCAGATTTGATTTGGAGCATTCGTATAAACTGAGTGAAATAGAAAACATGGCGGCAATCGGCAATATGTCGTTTTTTACACCTGTAGACGAGGTGTTTTCCGAGTATGGAAAACTAGTACTATCAGATAATGCTGCCTTTAAGATGTGCAACGGGACACAGGTTAAAAGCCCTGCTGAAGCAAAAGACGGCGTTACATATAGAGTATATGATATTAATGGTAAATTTCTTACTATCTCACGTGCGGAGAATGGAAAAATGAAGATATTAAAGACATTTTATCAGGATTAATTGGAGGTGTGAGCGTGGAGTATTACGCACAGGATGAGTTGTTCAACAAGCATGATTTGGATAATCTGCAGCTGAAAAATACAGCTGTTGCGCTGGGTGTTTTTGACGCTATGCACTTAGGTCATCTTGAGATAATAGATGATGTTGTAAAATATGCAAAGGAAAACGGTCTTAAATCAGTTGTGTATATGTTTCGTAACATTCCTAAGAGTGTTATTACTAATACGGATATAAAAAATGTTAACCTGTTCAAAAAGAGACTACATATTCTCTATGAAAGAGGGGTTGATATTGTTGTTGCCGAGAGGTTCACATCCGAGTATATGAAAATGGAATATGCGGATTTTATAAAAACTTATCTAGTGGAAAAATTCGACGCTAAATATGTTTGTGCAGGATTTAATTATCACTTTGGATATAAGGGGTTGGGGAATACAGAATCTCTTAAAGAACTCTGCGGAAAATATGGCATAAAGGTACATATTGCAGAGTGTAAGGCTCTTGAAAAACCTGTGTCCAGCACTCTTTTGAGAAAACTTATTGCTTCAGGAGAGATGGAGGAAGCAGCAAAATATCTAGGGCGGCAGTTTTCGGTTACCAGAAAGGTAGAACATGGAGAAAACATCGGACATAAGCTGGGGTTTCCTACTGCCAATATACAACTTCCTGATTTTCATGTTGTACCCAAGTTCGGCGTTTATATTACAAAGGCGAAAGTTGGCGGAAAGTGGTATAAAGCTATAACAAATGTTGGAGGAAAACCGACAGTCGGGACAAATAAGCCATGTATTGAAACATATATGCTTGACTTTGAAAACGATATATATGGAGAGGAAATAGAAATAGAGTTTTATCATTATTTAAGACCTATTTCCAAATTTGAAAATATTGAGGCTTTAAAAAAACAGTTGGCTCAAGATAAAGAGTCAGCAAGAGTTTATTTTAATGAAAAATAAAGTTAGCTGAAAGCGGAAATAGACTGCGTTATATGCAGTGGGTTTCGCTTTCTTTTTTGGGGAGTAAGATAATGAGTGAAAAAGTAAATAAATATGAAATGGACATGTGCAGAGGTCCAATTTTAAAGAAAATGCTGATTTATGCTATTCCGCTAATGTGTTCAAGCATACTTCAGCTTATGTTTAACGCTGTTGATATCGTCGTTGTGGGGAAATTTGCCGGTGATAATTCTCTGGCAGCTGTAGGTTCTAATACTTCAATAATTGGTCTCATAACCAATTTATTTGTGGGTCTTTCAGTAGCTGCTAATGTTCTTGTGGCAAGATTTTATGGAGCAAAGGACGAAAAGGCTCTTGAACAGACTGTACATACTTCAATGCTTCTCAGTCTTTTCAGCGGTATAATTCTCTCAATAATTGGAGTAGCCGGCGCTAAGTGGATATTGGTTTTAATGCAGACGCCTGAAGATGTTCTTCCCCTTGCAACGTTATATCTTAGGATATATTTTCTTGGAATGGCTGCTACGATGATATATAATTTTGGAAGTGCAATCTTAAGAGGCGTAGGGGATACTAAACGGCCTTTATACTTTTTGTTTGGAGCCGGAATAGTTAATGTTATATTAAATCTTTTATTTGTAATTGTATTTCATATGGATGTAGCTGGAGTGGCTATTGCCACTGTAATTTCACAATGTATATCGGCTTTTTTGATAGTTCGTTGTCTGATGAAAGAAAACAGCGGTATACGTCTCAAATTGTCTAAGCTTAGGATAAACAAAAATAAATTGCTGTTAATTTTTAAGATAGGACTGCCGGCTGGTTTTCAAGGAATATTATTTTCTCTTTCAAATGTGGTTATTCAGTCGTCAATCAATTCATTTGGTTCTGTGGTTATGGCGGGTAATGCGGCTGCACAGAATTTAGAAAACTTTGTGTATTTTGCTATGAATGCTTTCCATCAAGCCACAGTGACGTTTACAAGTCAGAATTATGGTGCTCTAAACTATAAGCGAATCAATAGAACTGTGATTCTAGGTGAAACATGTGTTGCTATAGTCGGAATTGTACTCGGAAATTTACTTGTTCTATGCGGCGGCGGACTTCTTGGCATTTATACATCAAGCCCGGAGGTTATAAGCGCAGGAATAGACAGACTTAATATAGTATCGAGAACATATGCTTTGTGCGGAATGATGGATGTTATGGTTGGTGCTTTGAGAGGTATTGGCTATTCGGTTATACCGATGATAGTTTCATTGGTCGGAGCGTGCGGCTTAAGGCTGGTTTGGATAGCCGCTTTGTTTGGAATAGAGCAGTATCATAATGTGACAACGGTATATTTATCATATCCGGTTTCATGGCTTTTAACTTTTATGATACATACATTATGTTTTGTTTTGCTAAAGCGTCATTTAGAAACGCATATGAAAAAATTCGGAGCAGGATATTAATCGCGTAAAAATATTTTTTTGAATGATTGTATTATTATAAAATGGTATTTATATATTAAAATTCATTAAAGTTTTACTGATTACTGTTTTAAAAATACTCTGTTAATTTAACTTTAAAAAGTTTATTTTCTATTAGAAGCCTTTTTTCGGAAATAGTAGATATAAAAATTGGGGGCTATACAACAGGTGTGTATAATGATTATGATAGATTTTTGATTATAGTATAATTTATAATAAAATAATATATTATACTATATTTTTGGTATCATTTAAACAGATCGGTCTGTCAAATAGACTGATCTGTTTTTTTATGCAATTTATCCTCTAACGCTTTTTATGAAACTGCATATCTTATATTGTAAGAGTTTTATTTTTATTAAATATAAATTAGGAGGAATCACTTTGATTGAAGCAGAAAGATTAGTGTCTTCACGCCCGTTTATTATGTATTCGGGAACGGATGTCAGCGGAACCGTAGGGGGTAATCCGAGTGTTCAAAGTTACTGTGGCTTGGATTATACAGCCGCGTCCCGCTATCGTTTAGACAGACCTGATCATAATCAAATATTTCAATTTTTTGGAAATATATTAGGCAGTCAAAATAAACTTGTTTACTGTCTTGATAAATTTGCAGACGGTCCATATAATGACGTGCCATATGAGAGCCGTCCGTTTGAAACACTTTTTCCGGGGGCAACGGAGAGACAAAAAGAAATGTTGGGATGGATTTTGGCAAATACATTTCCGGCTGTGAGCGCGGCTGCTACATTTGCGCTTGCCGGAGTAGATCCGACAGCAGCACCGGTTCTTGACAATAATGATGCGTATGCAGCCGTTCAAGTATCATTATGGGTACTTTTGGAACAGATAGCGCTTGATGAAGTTAATTTTTTAGAGTGCACATCAGGAGAAACTCATCCAAAATCTGAAAGGCTGAGAGTTACAGTTTTAGAATTGCTTCGCCTGGCCGGTCAATTTGTTGATAATGAGACGCTGCCTGAAATATCAATTACTCATACAGAGCCATGCTGTGGATTAACCTCATTTTTTAGCTGCTGTAATAATAGTACTTTACCGTCAGACGGCAGTTCTCCATATTTAGTTTTTGCGAATTGTCCTAATGAGGTCAGAACAATTTGCGGAAGGCTTCTGATAGGGCCGTTTCGTGTTTCATCAAGTTTCGCAGGACAGCCGACTATAACGGTTACGCCTTTCTGTAACTGTGGTGAAGACTACTCGGTATCATATATGGATTTCTGTGGTAATCCAATTTCTAATCCTGTTATAGGACAGGAGTTTTATATCGCTATCAGAACTTGCAAAAGATTTTCGTGCTTTACTATAACCGCTTCATTTACTGGAAATATTACAAGAGTAATAACTTTAGAACCGCAGAGTACAGCATTAAATTATCAGCCTATAGGTACATCTTTTGAGGACCAGTCTATTACATTAAATGCTGAATTATGTATTTGTGTTGAGTATCCGGCATCATCTGAAAGTTTTGTTGATAATGGCAGGTTTGGTATAAATATAAACAATAACAACAACAATAATAACAATAATAATAGCGGAGGAGGGTATCCGGGTCAGTTCCCTTGTATACCAATTTGTTATCCGATTTGGCAAAATCCTCGTCCGCCGTATCCGCCGGAACCACCATATCCACCCGATCCGCCGTATCCGCCAAGACCACCGCGTCCGCCATATCCGCCATATCCGCCATATCCGCCATATCCGCCGTGTCCGCCATGTCCACCATGTCCGCCGGAACCACCATGCAGACCGGAACCGCCATGCAGGCCGGAACCGCCATGCAGGCCGGAGCCGCCTTGCAGACCAGAGCCGCCATGCAGGCCGGAGCCACCATGCAGACCGGAGCCACCATGCAGACCAGAGCCACCATGCAGACCGGAGCCGCCATGCAGACCAGAGCCGCCATGCAGGCCGGAACCACCATGCAGGCCGGAGCCACCATGCAGACCGGAACCACCATGCAGACCGGAGCCGTCCTGTAAGTCAACTTCTGCTTGTTCTTCTAATCCACCATATAAGACAACTACACATATTAAAAATGAAAAAACAGGAAGTCAGATTACTAATAAAAAGCACGGATTTTGATTTACAAACAAAAAAGCTCAATCTTAAAAAGATTGAGCTTTTTAATTTTATATGCAAATAATTTTATAATGCATACTTATGTTTATAAAATTCATAATCCTCTCTGTATTCGCCTGGCATTTCAGCATGTAGACGTCTTAAATATTCATGCCTGTCCAAAGCTCTCTTATCAGATCTTGCTTGTAGTATAGCAACTCCTATGTTTGAACAGTGATCTGAAATTCTTTCCACATTACTGATTATTTCAAGAAATATTACCCCCGCTTCAACAGAACATTTCTTTGACTTAAGGCGTTTCATATGCTTGCGTTCTAACTTTTCCTGAATACCGTCTACAACCTCTTCAAGAGGTTCTATTTTACAGACCAAGGATATATCATCCCAAGTAAATGCCTGGAATGTAAGTTCCATAATATTTTCAACAGCGTTAAACAGAACTTTTAGACCTTCTTCTGCATCGGGAGAGAATTGTATTTTCCCGTTTATCAGCTTTTCAATACTCTCTCTAATATTGTCACAATAATCACCTATGCGCTCAATGTTGTTTACAAGATGAAAATATGCTGCTGATTTTTCATTATCAGACTGACTGAGCTGTGTATCGGAAACTTTTGTAAGATAAGCAGTCAGATTGATTTCATATTCGTCAAGAAGTTCTTCGTTTGCGAGAATTTTCTCAGATATAGACATATCTTTGTTCTTAATCATCTTTCGGCAGAGCATAACATTTTCTTTAGCTACTCCGCACATGTTTGACATTACAGTATGTACATTATTTATTGCTATGGATGGAGTAGAAAGAAAACGGTCGTCCAGTAATGCAAACGGACTTTCTGTTTCCTCGTGTTTTGTATCTTTGATTGTCTTTTGTGCAAGCCATACCAATAGCCTTGAAAATGGTAAAAGCATTATAGTTGAAGCGACATTAAATATAGAATGGAAAATCGATATATCTGTTGCATTTATTGCCGAATGCCAAAAAGGCAGGCCCAAGGTGTATTGTAATGCATAAATAACAACCATGAATACTATAGTGCCAATTATGTTAAAATAAAGGTGAATCATTGCGGCTCGTTTGGCGTTTTTACTTGCGCCAACAGAAGATAAAAGTGCGGTCACGCATGTACCAATATTCTGCCCCATTATTATTGGAAAGGCAGAGGAAAATACCACGGCGGTGCTGGAAGCTACAGCTTGAAGCATAGCAACCGATGCTGCGCTGGATTGTATAATGGCTGTTATTCCTGTTCCGATAAGAATTCCTATTACAGGATTATTTTGACCGGCAAATACATTCTGAAGCGATGGAATAGCGTTAAATACTACTTCCATAGAATTTGACATGTATTCCATACCAATAAATATAAGACCGAGACCAACTAAAAATTCGCCTATAGTTTTTATGTTTTTCTTTTGGCAGAAGAAAAGAAGCCCTGCTCCTAAAATAATAGCAACGGGAGCCAGCGTTGTAGGTTTAACTATGGCAAGGTACCAAACATCTCCGGGCAAATCGTTTAAGCTGAGAATCCACGCTGTTATAGTGGTGCCGATATTGGCTCCCATAATAATTCCAACAGCCTGGCTTAAGGTAAGTATACCAGCATTAACAAAACCAACAACCATAACGGTTGTTGCTGATGATGATTGAGTAAGCGCCGCAACAACGGCACCTAAAATAACTGACTTAAATAAATTTCCGGTAACTTTCTCCATTATCTGACGAAGCTTGTCTCCGGCAGCTCTCTCAAGACCGGTACTCATGGTGTTCATGCCAAACAAGAACATTCCAAGACCGCCAAATAGTGAGAGAATTTGCAGCGCGATATCCATAAAGGACACCTCCATAATTTAATTTAACTCAACTTCCACCGACTATAATATATCATCTTATACGACAAAATACAACTCGTAATATTGCATATATTAGTGATAGTATTTCTTTAGGAAATTTAGTAAAATTTTTATGTTAAAGAAAATAAATGGAAATATCGTGACTTATTTGAGAAGAATATAATTAAAAGAACCATGTATAGAAAAATACATGGTCTTTTTTTTAAAATAGTATTATTATATTTGAATTATAGTTAAATATATAAAACTGACATACCAACTCCGACCATATCATTGGGAACATCCCCAATTCTCCAGCCGGGTTCAGTAGTTTCGATATAATAGTATTGAATTCCATCTAAGGACAAATTACCGTTGCTTGAAGTCTGTAAACCTACAGCCATATGGTCTTCACTCACTAGGAGAACTGCACCATAACCTAGGAGTTTCAGCATTTTAGCCAAAAGCACCGCACTGTCTTCGCAGTCACCGCCTTGGTCGAATAGTGTTTCTATCGGGTATTTAGGGTATTCTATAACTCCTTTGTAGGTTAAATCATCTTGATATTCCAAGCCTTGAACAAAAGCTGATATAAATCCGGCTATATCATAAGAGGAGGCGAATCCATTGTTTACCGCCATATCTCTGAGAGTTTCAGCAAGAGTATAAACAGCCGTCTCGTCAGCCTCATCCTGAGCATATGCAGAGTAATTATTAGTTCTTGGTTTTGAAACAAAATAGTTATAGTCATAATATGAAATGCTTACATCCAGTCTGAAAGTTTCTCCATAGAAAGGATAGTTCCATGAATACGACAACGATTGATAAGGTTTATCCTGATTAAGAGAAAACGAAATTCTTAAGTCTGTGTTGATTATACGTGATACCATTGCTGCGGCTTCAGAACGTAAAATATCTGAAGCTGGATAAAACGTTCCATATTCATCACTACCGGTTACAACTCCTGATTCATAAAGTTTTAATATCTCTTGATAATATGGATTTGACTCTCTGACATCAGGTATGGGAGATATTTCATTAATTTTTTGATAACAGTCAGGCAGAGCTTTAAATAACAAGTAAGCTAACTGTTCTCTTGATGCGGGGTTTAAGTATCTTCCGCTGAATTGATTTGGTTCTATTATCCCTTGGTTAACCGCATACTCAAGATATGGCATGAACCAAGTCATATTTGCCTGTCGGTTAACGGAGCCTACACCGTTTGTATTTATATAAACTCCGGTTTTTGGGGTTTGCGTCATAGAATCGCTGTCATTTATTTGAAAATTGCCGTTTCCGCTAATAGGATATGAATATTTGATATTGTTGTTATCAAGTGAGGCAACGCTTCCGCCAGAGTTTAATTTGTTAATTGTATTGCCGTAGTATTTAGCATTGAGTCTTGAAGCTACTGTTATTGCCTCTGCCAGTGTAATGTTTCCGTCGGGTGTAAACATATTATCGCCGGTTCCGGTCATTATTCCGTATTCATAAGCAAAGCCTACATAGTAATAATACCAATCGTCATCGTAAACATCAGCATATGTAGAAGAATCATAATAGTTTGTCTGTTCAAATTGTGGAAATATTTCGGCAAATGCTGTAGCAGAAACAGATGTTAATATACATAATACGAGAATAGTTGAAATAAATTTTAATTTATATTTTATCATGACGCACCTCACTTATATAGAGTGTGATTAATTGTCATCGTGATTTTTATCGTCAGACGGTTCGTTTATTTCATCGCTTTCAGAACTGTTTTCAGTATCGGGTTCAACCAAAGTAACAACAGCTTCTTCAATTCTGTGGTCAGCGACTTTGGTTACGTTTATTTTCATAGACCCGAAAGACAGCTCAGGCATTTCTCCATCTGCGGGGACTGTTCCAAGCTCATCTAATATTAATCCGGCAAAGGTGTTATATTCTTCGTCAGGAATATCTATACCAAGTTCTTCTTCAACGTCTTCAATTTCTGCGCAGCCCTGAATAAGCCAGCTGTCGTCTTCGCCGGGAAGTTTAACAATTTCTTGTTCCTCTTCAGGCTGATCGTATTCGCTGTACAGTTCACCAACTATTTCCTCAATCAAGTCTTCTTGTGTAACTATGCCTCTAAAACCTCCGTATTCATCAAGAACAATAGCGAAGTGAGCATTTTTATCCTGCATTTGAGAAAACATTTCGTCAGCTTTTATAGACTCAGGAACAAAATATGGCTCTCTTAAAATATCTCTAAGATTTCCATTCCTGTCTTTAAGTAAGAATTTGTAAAAATCACGGCTGTTCAGAACTCCAATGATATCATCTATAGCATTGCCGCATACAGGATATCTTGTATGGTTTGTTTCATTTATAATTTCTTCCCACTTATCAGGACCGTCATTTATCCACAAGATAACTGCGTCGGTTCTGTGAGTCATTATGTCTTCAACAGGTTTGTCGTCCATTTCAAAAATATTATGTATCATTTCTTTTTCATCGTCATCAATGGCGCCGCTTTCTGACCCGATATCAACCATCATTCTGATTTCTTCCTCGGTGACGTCATCATCGTTTTCATCTGGCCGAATACCAAAGATTTTCAAAATAATTTTTGATATAATTCGAGGAATCCATACAAATGGTATACTCAAATATGTTACAAAGATTGAAATGGGAGTTAGGGCTACAGAAATACTTTCAGAGTATTTTCCGGCCAAACCTTTTGGAACAAAAATTCCAAATATTAAATATACTAAAGTTGTAATGAAAGAAATAATTACAAAACTCAATATACAAGCAGCAATGATATTTATATTAAGCTCGGTAAAGTACGAAACCAGCGGAATCAAATACATATATATTGCACATCCGCCTATTGAGAGCAGTAGTAAGCTGTTTATAAATTGAATAGACGCTACAAAATCCCCTGAGTTTCCATCGAGAAATTTTGAAAGCCGTATGGCTTTTTTGTTTCCGCTGTCTGCTAGTTTTTTAAGTTTTGCATCATTTACTACAATTGTTGACTGTTCGATTAGAGTAAAAAACATACTTAAACCAAACAAAATCAAAAGAATCACCCATAACGATTGCGTAGGGGGCAACGTGTCCAAAAATAATCATCCTTCCGGGCGAACATAACCCATAATAATTTTTATTGTCCATCAGTATAACAGAAAATGCGATAAAAGTCAAATTCTATATTGTAAACGTTTAGTTAACTTTTAAGGTATATCCGTTATATTTATAAAATCTTTAATAATTTTATTTTCTAATCCTATATATCTAAAACAATATTTTTGAAACTTGAAATTTTAATTAGAACTAAAATAGAAATATTTTATAAAGAATAAGTTAGCTAAATAATACAATAAAATATTTTTATAAACATAAAGAAGTTTTATTACAGGATTGCAGAAACTAATCCACAGTATCTAATAAAGTTATAGCATATATCCTTAGAATGGAACAATATTAACTACTACTTTATTATACGAGGTGTAAGATATGTCTTATAAAAAATATAAAATAAGTATATTTAAATGATTGTATTGCAAGCATCGGTAGGTGTGACCACACTTTTCTTAAAAGTGTGTGTTATATACATTAACTTGTTTTGCCATAACTTGCGATGTCATTAATATGTATACTCAATGCGGACAAAGTCCGCCGCGTTAGGCGCGCAGCCGCGGAAAAATAATAACTATATTGTATTTAATTATTATAATATAAGCAAATTTTATTTATTATGTAATTATTTATGTCAACTCAAAATTATTTTTGTTATATAATTTATTACAAGCTGTGGTTCACATAGAGCCACAGCTTGTAATATTAAAATAAACATTCATTCTTTTTTTATATCAACACCAAGATTTTTAAGCTTTTCAACAAAGTTTTCATAACCGCGTTCAATGTGTTCAATATCATGAATCTTACTTGTTCCATCGGCTTTTAGCGCCGCCGCAACTAACGCGGCGCCGGCTCTTAAATCGGTTGCTTTGACTTCCGCTCCGCTGAGACGTTTTACGCCTTCAATAAAAGCGGCGTTGCCCTCTGTTTTAATTTTGGCTCCCATACGGCAAAGTTCAGGAATATGGGCAAATCTGTTTTCAAAAATGGTTTCAACGACCATTCCGTTGCCATCACTTGTAGACAGCAGTGACATGGTCTGAGCCTGCAAATCTGTAGGAAATCCGGGATATGGGAGAGTTTTGATATCTACAGATTTGGGCTTTTGGCAGGGTTTTAAGTCTATAAAATCAAGACCGGTTTCAAACATGAATCCCATTTCTGTTAATTTAGCCAATAGTGGTTTTAAATGCAGAGGTTCAATATTCTCTGTTTTAATTCCACTGCCTAATCCAGCGGCACAGATGATAAAAGTTCCGGCCTCTATTCTATCGGGAATAATCTTATGATTATTTTTGTGCATTCTTGTCGTGCCTTTTATTATTATTGTGTCACTTCCGGCCCCTGTGACTGAGCCGCCCATTCCGCATAGGAAATCAGCTAAATCAATTATTTCAGGTTCGTTGGCAGCGTTTTCTATAGTGGTTGTGCCATTGGCTAGGCACGCTGCTATCATAAGGTTTTCGGTTGCTCCGACACTGGGAAAATCCAAATATATTCTTGTTCCAACCAGACCATTTTTTGCGGACGCTTCAACAAATCCATGACCCTGCTTGATTTTTGCACCCATTGCGGCAAAACCTTTTAAGTGAAGGTCTATAGGACGGGCTCCTATTTTACAGCCTCCAGGAAGTGGTATACGAACATTTCCGAATCTTGCTAAGCATGGTGACATAACAAGGACTGACGCTCTGAGCTTTGAAAATAGTGAATAATCACGCAATCTTTTAGGTTTTGTGATATTTGCTGAGATTCTCATTGAACCGTGCTTGTCTCTATAAATATCACAGCCCAGACCTTTTATAATTTCTGCCATTACATCAGTATCAGAAAGATGAGGGACGTTATCTAAAACTGATTCTTCTTCGGAAAGAAGTGCCGCTGCCATAATCGGAAGAGCAGAATTTTTAGAGCCGCTTATTTTTACATTTCCTCCAAAATTTTCACAGGGACCGTTTATAATATACTTTGCCATATAAAATCATTCCTTAACGTATTATATTTGAAGTTGAGATAATACCGGTGCTTTGTGGGCTTTCACCTGATATGGCCAGTATAGGAACATAGGTTTTTGCAGTTAAAACAAAAGCGCAGGTCAAAATTAATGATGTTATAAGCCTTTTTTTCATAAAATTTCCTCCAAAACCGCATAATAAAATTTTAAGAATTATGCCACAATAGTATTTTGACCTGTAACAACTTTTTTATAACTTGTATTTTTTAAATAAAAAGATAATATTTAAGATAATAATAAAAATATTGTTTTAAAAATAAAAATTTATACTAAAGGTGAAGAAGCGTGTTGTTTTATGCAAATAAATAATGACAACAATTTGATAAAAAACAATAATTTAAAATAAAATATAAAGAATATAAGTCTTAGTAATACAAGATATTTTCATACAATTAAAATATAAAAATGATATATAATTTTTTAAATTTTAAAATTATTTTGTTCAATTTAATTATAATAATATAATGCAAATGTATTTGCGAACTTCGGAAGGCTTGCGGAGCAAGCACGTAAGGTTCGCCGCCATCTGACCGCAATAAGCGGTCAAGATAAAGTTAGCTGTTTATTTTATTCTAAGATATGCAATTGTTAAATAATCATTATATACTCAAACCTTTTAATTATCATAATAATGCAGGTATGTTTGCGAACTTCGGAAGGCTTGCGGAGCAAGCACGTAAGGTTCGCCGCCATCTGACCGCAATAAGCGGTCAAGATAAAATAAGCTGTTTATATTATTCTAGGTTATGTAATTGTTAAAAATTATATTATACTCAAACCTTTTAATTATCATAACATAATACATGTATGCTTGCGAACTTCGGTAGGCTTGCGGAGCAAGCACGTAAGGTTCGTCAACATCTGACCGCAATAAGCGGTCAAGATAAAATAAGCTGTTTATATTATTCTAGGTTATGTAATTGTTAAATAATTATATTATACTCAAACCTTTTAATTATCATAACATAATACATGTATGTTTACGAACTTTGGTAGGCTTGCGGAGCAAGCACCTAAGGTTCGCCGTCATTTGACCGCAATAAGCGGTCAAGGTAAAATAAGCTGTTTATATTATTCTAGATATGTAATTGTTAAATAATCATTATATACTCAAACCTTTTAATTATGGTAATATAATGCAAGTATGTTTGCGAACTTCGGCAGGCTTGCGGAGCAAGCACGTAAGGTTCGCCGTCATCTGACCGCAATAAGCGGTCAAGATAAAATAAGCTGTTTATAATATTCTAAGTTATATAATTGTTATATTTTACTTCAAAAATAAATTAGTAAATAAAGTTTGCAAATATTATAAGTAAACTAGTATATAACATATCAATTTATTAAAATATTCTTTATAAAAACAATAATTAATTTTGTTAATATAATCTTGACCGCTATAAGCGGTCAGATGACGGCGAACCTTACGTGCTTGCTCTGCAAGCCTGCCGAAGTTCGCAAATACATTTGCATTATACTATGATAATTAAAAGGTTTGAGTATAAAATGATTATTTAACAATTATATATTTAGAATAAAATAAACAGCTAATTTTATTTTGACCGCTTATTGCGGTCAGATGACGGCGAACCTTACGTGCTTGCTCCGCAAGCCTGCCGAAGTTCGCAAATACACTTGCATTATATTATGATAATAAAAAGGTTAGTAAGTAATATAATTATTTAACAAATTGAATTGCAGTTAACAATTTACATTAATGAACTATGGGTTAAAAGGTACAAAAACAAAAGTATGTATACAACAAATTGAGATGTTGTAAATAATTTATATTGATTAATTATAGATTCAGAGACATGAAATCTAAGGTAAGAAAACAATAATTTTATAATAATTTTCAATCTTGTTTGATTTATGATACTTTAATAATTTACATAAATAGTTAGTAAAAATATGTAAAAATAAAAGAATGCCTTTATTGGCATTCTTTTAATATAAACTTTTACGCTGGATGAGTCATATCATCATAATTGACTAAGTCTTTGTCAATTTTATATTTTTCAGCTTTTCTCTGTTCAAAGAATTTGACTGCAACTTGGTCAAACAGCGCATATGAAAGTACATCTTCCGGCTGTTCTGTCCATTCTGCACATTCTTTTTTGAGTTTCTCAAGCTCAGGCTTTATTAGGTCAGCAGGACGGCAGGTAATTGCCTTTTCATTTCCTATTATCTTCTTTCTGAATTCATCATCAATCGGAACAGGAGTTCTGCCGTATTCACCTTTACAAATTCCCTTTGTCTCTTTGGTTACCATCTTATAGCGTTCTCCCATGAGTACGTTTAATACCGCCTGGGTGCCTACTATTTGGCTTGTGGGGGTAACAAGAGGAGGATAGCCTAAATCTTTACGTACTTCAGGAACCTCTTTTAATACCTCGTCAAGTTTGTCTTCTTTACCTTGCTGCTTCAGCTGAGAAACTAGATTTGACAACATTCCGCCCGGAACCTGGTATTTTAATGTGTTAATATCAACGCCTAAAACCTTTGTGCTCATAAGACCGGAAGCCAAATACTTTTCTCTTAAAGGTTTAAAGTATTCAGCAATTTCAGTGAGCAGGTTAAGGTCGATTCCTGTATCGTACTCTGTTCCTTGAAGTGTTGCAACCAATGGTTCTGTAGGCGGCTGAGATGTTCCCAGAGCCATAGGCGACAATGCCGTGTCTACAATATCAACACCGGCTTCGATAGCCTTAAGATATGTCATTGAAGCAACACCGCTGGTATAGTGTGTATGAAGCTGTATCGGAATTTTGACAGCTTTTTTCAGTTTCTTTACAAGTTCAAAAGCATTGTATGGAGTCAAAAGACCGGCCATATCTTTTATGCAGATAGAATCGGCGCCGCAGCTCTCATATTCTTTTGCCAACTTTACAAAGAAATCATTATTGTGTACTGGGCTTATAGTATATGATATAGCCGCCTGAACGTGACCTTTTTCTTTTTTAGTAGCATTAATAGCTGTTTGAAGATTTCTAACATCGTTTAAGGCGTCAAAAATTCTGATTATATCAATTCCGTTAGCTATAGATTTCTGTACAAAATATTCAACTACGTCGTCGGCATAATGTCTGTAACCAAGAACGTTTTGACCTCTGAACAACATTTGAAGTTTTGTCTTTGGAGCGGCTTTTCTGATTTTTCTGAGCCTCTCCCAGGGGTCTTCATTAAGGAAACGGAGACAAGCGTCAAATGTGGCGCCTCCCCAGACTTCCAGAGAATGATAACCGACTTTATCCATTAGAGGCAATGCTGGCAGCATCTCTTCAGTTGTCATACGAGTTGCTATGAGAGATTGATGCGCATCACGACATATGGTTTCTGTAATTCCTACTTTAGCCATAATATTTTCCTCCTATAATTATTTTAAGATTAATGAGCGAACATAGCGAGGAATACGCCTGCCGCAACGGCAGAACCGATAACTCCGGCAACATTCGGACCCATAGCGTGCATGAGCAGGAAGTTTGAGGGGTTTTCCTCCTGTCCGACTACCTGTGATACACGGGCTGCCATCGGAACTGCTGATACTCCGGCTGAACCGATAAGCGGATTTACTTTTCCGTGGGTCAGTTTGCACATAAGTTTGCCTAGCAGCAAACCGCCGGCAGTACTGAAACAGAATGCAATAAGACCAAGCGCAACTATACCTAGTGTAGCAGGTGTAAGGAATGTTTCTGCCTTTGCGGTTGCGCCTACTGTGAGACCCAGGAATATTGTTATAACATTCATTAAACCATTTTGAGCGGTCTTTGCTAATCTATCAGCAACTCCGCTTTCTTTTATCAAATTGCCAAGCATTAGCATACCTACAAGCGCAACAGCGTCAGGCACGATTAAGGCCACGACTATTGTAACAATGATAGGGAACAAGATTCTTTCTCTCTTGCTGACCGGACGAAGCTGTTCCATAACGATAGAACGCTCTTTTTTAGTAGTAAGTCCCTTCATTATAGGCGGCTGAATAACCGGGATAAGAGCCATATAAGAATAAGCGGCTATGGCTATTGCCGGCAGCAATTCAGGCGCCAGTGTTTTAGTAACGTATATAGCGGTTGGACCATCGGCTCCGCCGATAATTCCAATTGAAGCTGCTTGTTCAACTCCGAATCCGATTGCCGGAATAGCTGCGCCCAATGCGAGAGCACCAAGAAAAGTTATAAATACGCCGAACTGTGCTGCCGCACCCAAAAGAATGCTCTTAGGGTTAGCAATAAGCGGTCCGAAGTCAGTCATTATACCTATTCCAAGGAAGATAAGAGGAGGATAGATTCCCAATTTAACTCCCAAATAGAGCAAGTCCAATAGACCGCCTTCAGCAAAAATCCTTTGTATATCCAAATGACCGTCTATCAAATACGCCGGGTCTGTAAAAAATTCATTGTGCATTAATATAGCGCCTGAATTTTGGAACATAGGCATATTTGTTAGCAGAACACCAAATGCTATAGGCAATAGCAGCAGAGGCTCAAATTTTTTCACTATAGCCAGATACAGCAGAACGCATGCGATAACTATCATAAGCGGAGTTCCTATAACTTCAAGAATATTTCCGCCTGATGAGATAGTCTCAGATATTGAGTTTATCAGCGCTGCTATACCGGTGCTTCCTAAAAAGCTTGAAAAAGCCTGTAACAAAAAATCACCCTTTCATCAATATATTTTGGTTATGTTTCGGTTGGATAATAAATTAACCAATAGAAACAAGGGCATCTCCTGTATTAACGGAAGCGCCTTGGCTGGTGCAGACAGCAACTATTTTACCAGATTTTGGCGCCATAATTTCATTTTCCATTTTCATAGCCTCGAGTACGCAAAGCACATCGCCCTCATTTACTGTGTCACCGTTTTTAACTTTTACAGATACAATGCTTCCCGGCATCGGTGCTTCAACAGTTGTTGCGCCCGAAACAGGGGCTGAGGCTGCTGAAGCCTGCGGAGCTGCTTTTGGAGCTGCTGCCGGCTTTGGAGCAGGAGCGGCAGACTTTTGAACCGGAGCAGGAGCGCCGCCGATTTCTTCAACCTCTACCTCATATGAATTCCCATTAACACTTATATTAAACTTTCTCATTATACTTTACCTCCTGGTATTGAGTTTAAAATCTTGAATTGATTACGTCGGTCAGGCCGGCCTTGCTCCAGCTTGGCAGAGCGTTGCCAACTCTTCTGTATGATTTTATATTTAGATTATAACTTGATGTGTTAAGACTTGCAGCTATAGCGGCAGTCAAAACAGCTATCAATTCGCCCTCGTCCATCTCAGGGGCTGATTTTGCAGTCGCGTTGGCAGCCTGAGGCAGTGTCTTGTTACTGTTTGAGGGTGTATTTTGTTCTTTTTTTGAATTATCATTGTAAAATAGTGTTTTCATACCCATTAAAACAAACATAAGAATGACTAGAACTGCAAACACGATAGCAAGTCCAACAATTGTGACCTGCAGACCTTCAGATAGTGCTGCGCCTATTGTCATAGCTTTATTCTCCTTTCATATTTATGTTTAACATCTATTACAGAGGAATATTACCATGCTTTTTGGCAGGTCTTGTATCTCTCTTGCTTGCGAGCATTTCAAGAGCGCTTATAATTCTCGGACGGGTTGAGTCCGGCTCTATAACATCGTCCACATAACCGCGGCTTGCAGCTACATAAGGGTTAGCAAATTTTTCGGTATACTCTTGAATTTTTTCCTGTCTTGCGAGAACAGGGTCTTCTGCATTTTTAATATCTCTTTTAAATATAATATTAGCTGCGCCTGACGGACCCATTACAGCAATTTCAGCTGTTGGCCATGCAAATACCATGTCAGCGCCCAAATGCTTGCTGTTCATAGCAATATATGCTCCGCCATAAGCTTTTCTGACTATTACATTAATTTTTGGAACGGTAGCTTCAGAGAAGGCAAATAATAGTTTTGCACCATGTCTTATAACACCGTTGTGTTCCTGATTAACTCCCGGTAAATATCCCGGTACATCTGTGAAAGTAACAAGAGGAATGTTAAAACAGTCACAGAAACGGACAAATCTTGCACCCTTATCAGATGAATCACAGTCTAGCGAACCGGCCATAAATTTAGGCTGATTTGCTATAATACCAATGGTAGAACCATTCATTCTAGCAAATCCTGTAACTATGTTTTTGGCAAACTTATCAAACATTTCAAAGAATTCGCCGTCATCTACGATTTCTTTTATTACATCTCTCATATCATAACCCTTGTTGACGTCAACCGGAACGATTTCTGAAAGTTTGTCAGAAAGTCTGTTTAAATCGTCTTCACAGTCATAAATCGGAGCTGTTTCAAGATTGTTTGAAGGAAGAAATGAAAGAAGAAGTTTAACCTGTTCGAAACAGTCTTCCTCAGTTGCGAATGCCTTGCTGGCAACACCGCTTTTTACGGCGTGCGTTTGAGCTCCGCCTAATTCTTCAAACGAAACGTCTTCGCCTGTAACCGATTTAACAACTGAAGGTCCGGTTATAAACATCTGTGAAGTCTTATCAACCATAAAAATAAAATCACAGATAGCCGGCGAATAAACAGCGCCTCCGGCGCATGGACCCAAAACTATTGAAATCTGAGGAACTACGCCTGACGCCTGTGTGTTTCTGAAGAAGATATCTCCAAAACCTTTTAAAGCGTCAATACCTTCCTGAATTCTTGCGCCGCCGGAATCGTTAATTCCGATGATAGGAGCACCCATTTTTGTTGCCATGTCCATAACTTTGCAAATTTTTGCTGCCTGCATTTCACCCAGAGAACCACCGATAACCGTAAAGTCCTGAGCGTATGCGTAGACCAATCTGCCGTCCACGGTTCCGTATCCGGTAACAACGCCTTCACCGGGGGCTTCTGTCTTTGGCATATTGAATTCGTTGCATCTGTGTTTAACAAAAGCGTCAATTTCAACAAAGCTTCCTTCATCAAAAAGCATTGCAAGTCTTTCGCGGGCAGTTTTTTTGCCGCTTTCATGCTGCTTTTTAATTTTGTCAGCGCCTCCGCCTTGCTCGATTGTACGGCGAATCTGCTGCAGCTCTTCTATTTTTTCCAATTGTATTACCTCCTTGTGTTTAAATTGTTTAGTGATTTAAATCACATATGTTAAAATTAATTATTTTTCTGTTATAAAAACTTTAATGATGTCTGTTTCCAGACTTTTTAGTGCTGTTATTTTTGCTTCTTTGGATACCATTTCCGCTATAGTGAGGTTTCTTTTTGGCACCGGTTCTGCTTTTTGGTTTTGAGTTTCTTTTGTGTTTTTCAGCAGCGTCTTTACCGTAGATACTCTCACTGTTTTCTTTGGATGATTTTTTCCCTGTTCCGATTTTTTTCAGCATATTTACTTCAGATTCGGAAAGCTTTCTCCATCTTCCCAAAGGTAAATGACCCAAATTAAGGCCTGCCTCTTTGGTGCGTTTCAGACGTTTTACTATACAGCCAACCGATTCGAACATCTTTCTCACCTGGCGGTTTCTTCCTTCATGTATAGTTATTTCAAGTTTAGTTCCGAGCTGGGTGGCTCCTATAACTTCAACTTTTGCAGGGCTTGTTCGTATCCCGTCAATCACTACTCCGTTTCTCAGTCTTGTTAAGGTTTCCATATTAATATTACCGGTGACTTCGGCAACATAAGTTTTTGGAATATTGTTTTTAGGATGAGTTATATTGTAAGTAAGCTCACCGTCGTTTGTCAGTAGAAGAAGACCTTCTGTATCATAGTCCAGTCTGCCGACAGGATAAAGCCTGATTGGTATATCAGTGACCAAATCCATAACTGTGTCCCTGCCTTTGTCATCACTTACGGTAGTGACAAATCCGGCCGGTTTATTAAGCATAATATAAACCAGCTTTTTTTCAATTCTAACAGGTATATCGTCAACCATTACCAAATCGTTGTCTTCATCAATCTTAACGCCCATTTCGGTAACAGTTTCTCCATTCACACGGACTCTTCCGGAACGAATGATTTCTTCACTGCCTCTGCGGGATGCAACGCCGCAGTCAGCGAGATATTTTTGAAGTCTGACCACTGAATCAAACCCTTTCTTTTGTTTTTAACCGCGGCTAGATTATTAGACTAAAATAACCGCATGTTATCATAAACGCTTTGCTTACTATTATAGCCTATTTAAAAATTAAATTCAATAAAAACCGTAATATAAATTTGACTGATATTACTGTTTTAAACTAGGTATATATTAGTATTTTTGTATAATTTTTAACAATCGTATATGGCAAGCTTGTATGCTGGCTTTAAAAAAACGCATAGTATAAAAATTATAATTGATTTCCATGCAGAAATAGTCTTGATTTTTATTTACAGCTATAAATAGAATTCAGACAATAATAGTTACAAAATGTTGTCTGTTTCAATATCTTAAACTTTTTATATAACTAACTTATTTTTATTTATTTCGTTAACAGATTTTATTATTTTGATAAACAATCAGTGATTTATAAAGAGTGTCTGCTTTGGAAAAAATATTTTTTATATAGTGATATTTTATATAACTAAATTTATACAAAAAAGGAGGCAGACAATTATTGTCTGCCATAAAAATATATTTTATTTTTCTGATAAAGGAATATTAAGCTTTGAAAAGGTACGCTTAACAAAGATTATACATAGAATAACAGAAGCTATTTCGGCTATAGGTATTGACCACCAAACAAGGTCCAGATTGCCAAACTTTGATAGTATAAACGCGACCGGCAGAAGAATAATCATCTGTCGTGAAATAGATGTTACGAGCGAATATATTCCCTGCCCGAGAGCCTGAAGTATAGATAAAGTTACTATACAAAATCCAGCTGCTATAAAACTGATACTTATTATTCTGAGAGCCGGAACACCTATTGCAATCATATCTGACGAGGCGTTGAACATTCCAAGCAGCTGTGTTGGGAAGAACTGAAAAATCAGCAAACCAAAAATCATGATTGATACAGCGTATGTTATGCTGAGTTTCATCGTCTTTATAATTCTTGAATGTTTTTGAGCTCCATAATTATATGCGATTATTGGAACCATTCCATTGTTAAGACCAAATATCGGCATGAAAATGAAACTGTTGAGTTTAAAATATACGCCGAAAACTGCTGTTGCTGTTGCGGTAAATCCAATAAGTATTTTATTCATACCAAAGGTCATTATTGATGATATGGCTATCATAAGTATGGATGGCAGACCGACTTTATAAATGTTTGCCACAATGTTCTTTTGAGGAAGTATTTTTTTCAGGTCAAACTTTAATTCTTTGTTTACTTTTGCATTACAAATCACTGCCAGCAGCATAGCTACGATTTGACCAAGCACCGTTGCAAGAGCCGCGCCGCTTACACCCATTTTCGGGAATCCTAAAAGACCAAAGATGAATATAGGGTCAAATATTATGTTAATTATTGCGCCAATACCTTGAGTAAACATAGTATAAATTGTTTTACCTGTGGACTGCAGCAGTCTTTCACCCATTATCTGCCCGAATATACCAAATGAGAAAATACAGACAATTGAGAGATATTCATATCCGTATTGTATAATTTGGGCATTGTCTGTCTGGATTCTGAAAAACCAATGTGATAGCGTTGAACCAAATAGTAGCAGTACCAGCCAGTTCATGATTGCAAGAAAGATACTTATGTTAGCAGCTTTATTCGCGAATTTGTAATCTTTAGCGCCCAGACATTTTGAAACGAAAGAGTTTACCCCGACTCCGGTACCGCTGGCTATTGCTATCATAAGGTTCTGGACAGGGTATGCAAGGGATACTGCTGTGAGGGCATTCTCGTTGATTTGGGCAACAAAGATGCTGTCAACAATATTGTAAAGAGCCTGAACCAACATGGAAATAATTATGGGAAGCGACATACTTATAAGCAATTTGTTAACGGGCATTGTACCCATTTTATTCTCCTTTACGGAGTCAAGTGTGTCAACTTCAGTGTTGATAATTTTTGTTTTGTTTTTTGACATTACTTTACCTCTATTCTTAAAGTGTAAGAACTATTCTAACATATTATAGAAGAAAATGTCAAATAATTTATGTTGAATAAATTTTATCTCTTGTTGTTTGCTATTATATGATGAATTGAAAGAAATGCTGAAAAATAAAGATGTGTTTTTGGCGGTATAATTATTTTATTGTAAACAACAGTACCTATAGTTCTTCAAGTCCGGTTATTTTCATTTTTCCGCCGCTGAAACTTACTGTATATTTGTACTTTTCACTTATATCTTTGACTGAGCCGTCTTTATATACTACTCTGATAGTTGAACTTCGTATAACGGTTGCCGCAGTGTCGGATATTTTTTCTCCGCCATAGCAATTCAATGAAAGTATTTCTTCGCTTTCTACGGATTGACGGATTTGTTTATGGCTTTTGAGTTCCTGGTCAGCAGCAGAACTTGAGAAATATACATCAATATATGAAGTATCCCCTGTATTGATGCCGTTAACAAATGAAACAAGAGCGCCTTCAATAAAATCTTCAGCAGCATTGGTATCAACGGAAGCGGCCGGTTCCTGATTGTATGAGTAGGTATTATAATAATTGTTTACAGGCGGCGCTTCCGGCTGCTGAACAACTATTACCTGAGGCGGAGCTGTCGGCGGTGCGGGCGGAGCAGGCGTAGCCGTAGCCGCTGCTGTTTCAGTTGGTTTAGCGTTAAAAGAATTAAATGATATTATCCCGGTTGAAAATAAAAGGATAAAAATAAGGGCAAAAACTAAAATAACTGATAATAACGAAACTGTTACGATTAAACCAGTGTTTGACTTGCCATGTCCCGGACCCTGTTCATTATAATTTGGATTATACAAGCAAAACCCCTCCCAAAGTACGTACTTATATATTCACATTATATACCAATTGTAGAATTTTGTAAATATTTATTATCATTAAAAACAAATTAATACTATAATTAAAATATATGAAATAAAAAATATTACTTATTTTATAATAGAAAAATTGTGTCTCACACTGAAAAAAGTCTTTTTATATAGTTAGTTTAGGGCTGTTCAGTTATATGTGCATATAGTATTTAAATTGTCTTTGGCAACAAGTTATAGAGTTTATTTATTTTAGAAATATTAAAACAATTTTTACTTCAGTTATTTTGATAACAAAAACGCCCTAAAATAATATAGGGCGTAATTAAAGCTTTATTATATTTTTTCAACTTCTTCTTTAATAAACATAATACAAAAGCTGATAATCAGAAGCAGGCATGAAAACCAGATTGCATGAATTCCATATATTTTAGTAAGCATACCGCCAAGACCGGCGCCTGCGGCAAAAGTCAGTAACACGCAAAAATAGTAGAGCGATTTTCTAAGAACACTTTTTTCTTTTGTATAAAAAAAGGTGTAAAGTGATTCCATAGCACTTCTTATGTTTCCGATACACATTGTGCTTGCATAAGGGTGACCTTCAATTTTTCGGAACGTATAAACCTGCATAGCACAGACGAATGATACTAATGAATTTGCCAAAATATCAAGTGAGTTCGGAATAAATCCTACGGTTAAAAGTAAGCTTATTTCCGCAGCTATAATTAACTGTCTCCAATGAATTCTTTTCATATATTTAAAATGGCGGTGTATTACTTGTGCTAGATATATTCCGGTAATAAACGCCAATATCGGAATTAAGTAGCGCACTGCATTATATAATTTTCCCTGAAATATGTATGAACTCATCAGCACAATATTTCCGGTTTGTGCATTGGCAAATACTTCTTCACGGCAACAGTAAGTATATGCGTCCTGAAAACCTCCTGAGAGTGTTAGAAAGACAGCGTTTATAATGGCTTCAGACATTTGCCTGGATTTTAATGACGAAATTATTGTGTTAAGCTGCTTCATTTAATAACTTTTCAAGTGTAACTATTTTTACTGACAGGGCAAATATTTTTGTTGCCAGTTTTATATCTTTCATGTTTGCAAATGTAGGAGCTATACGGATATTTTGGTCTTCAGGGTCGTTTCCGTAAGGATATGTAGCTCCTGCCGGAGTAAATGCCACGCCCATTTTACTGCAAAGTGTAACTGTGTCGGATGCGCATCCCTTTAAGGTGTTGAACGAGATGAAATATCCGCCGTTTGGTTTTGTCCATTCAGCTATACCGAGCCCGTTAAGTTCATCGTTTAAAATTTTGTCTACTGCTTCAAATTTGGGGCGCAGTATATCAGCGTGTTTTGCCATATGAGCTTTTATTCCGGTTATATTTTTGAAGTAGCGGACATGTCTTAACTGGTTTATCTTATCAGGACCGATGGTTGCATACTTTAAAAATCCTTTTATATCAATGAGGTTGGCAGGACTGGATGCAACAGCTGATATTCCTGAACCCGGAAATGTTATTTTGCTTGTGGAGCAGAATTCGTAAACCATATCAGGATTTCCGGCTTTTTCGCATTCACTGATAATGTCAGGAATATCGGTTTTTTCATTTTGATATATTGAGTGCACGCAGTAAGCGTTATCCCAAAAGATTCTAAAGTCCTTTGCTAGAGGTTTTAGGTTCGCAAACCTTTGTATGGTTTCGTCACTAAAAACTATGCCCATAGGGTTTTCGTATTTTGGCACGCACCATATTCCTTTTATTGTGTCGTCAGATGACACAAGTTCTTCGACAACATCCATATCAGGACCGTTTTCATTCATAGGAACAGGGATAAGTTTCATTCCAAAATGCTCTGTAATAGCAAAATGACGGTCATATCCGGGAGCGGGGCACAAAAATTTCCTGTCCTCAACCTGACACCAAGGTTTCTCTCCAAGAAGCCCATCTGTCATGGCGTGGCTTATAATATCATACATAAGTGTAAGACTGCTGTTTCCGCCTACTATAACGTTTTCAGGGCGTGTTCCCATCATATCAGCCATAAGCTGTTTCGCTTCCGGGATTCCGTCCAGTCCCCCGTAATTACGGCAGTCCATACCGCTTTCAGCGTCTAGAATACTTTTAGAGTTTACCGTGTTCAGCATTTCCATTGATAAATTTAGCTGTTCCTTATCCGGCTTTCCTCTGGATAAATCTAAATTCAGTTCTAATGCTTTGATTTCTTCCATTTCTGATTTCAGTTTTGATAACTCTTTTTTTAAGTCTTCAGTGCTTAAATCTAAATATGACACTTGAAATTCCACCTTTTTTATATTTTATTGTATTATTTTCTTGACTTATGACATTTAATAAATATAATATAAAAGTATAAATATGTAAAATGTATTATTGATATTATTATTATATCAATTTTGTATAATTGGGTGCATATATGGAGGAAATAAAATGAATATTAACTATGATTATTACCGTATATTCTATTATGTGGCGAAATATGGAAACTTTACTCAGGCGGCAAATATACTTTTGAATAACCAGCCTAATATAACCCGCTCTATAAAAAAGCTTGAGAACGAATTGGGCTGCACTTTATTTGTCAGGTCTAATCGTGGAGCCACGCTTACGCCTGAGGGAGAGAAATTATTTGCTCATGTATCTGTGGCGGTTGAACAATTGCGTGCAGGAGAGGAGGAGTTGTCGCGCGATAAGAGCCTTCAGAGCGGTACTGTTACTGTAGGGGTTAGTGAAACGGCGCTTCATGGCTTGCTGCTTTCTGTGCTGAATAAGTTCCGCTCAAAGTATCCGGGAATCAGGATACGTTTGTCAAACCATTCAACTCCTCAGGCTATGTCAGCTCTGCGAAACGGAAGAGTGGACTTGGCGGTTGTAACAACTCCAACGGATGTTTCAAACCCTCTTCATGAGTATAGGCTTACAACGTTCAGAGAAATATTAGTGTGCGGAAAGGATTTTTCCCATTTGCAGAACAAAGTTCTTCAATTAAAAGACTTAACAAAATTTCCTTTAATTTGTCTCGGTAAGGAAACAAAAACAAATGAATTTTTCAGCAGATTTTTTATGAGCCACGGTTTAGTCTTTCTGCCGGATATGGAAGCGGCGACAACGGACCAGATTCTGCCTATGGTGAGGAATAATTTAGGGCTTGGTTTTTTGCCGGATATTTTTGCGGAACCTGCTATTGAAATGGGAGCAATATATGGGCTTAAACTTCAGGAAAAGATACCAAGGAGAGATATATGTTTGCTTAAAAACACAGAACGTCCGTTAAGCATTGCGGCAAAAGAGCTTGAAAAGATGCTGCTGCAGGAAAAGACATTATTGGAATAGTCATATAGGTTATAAAATAAGCAACGGTAAAAATAAGATTATAAATATACAAAGTTTTTCCATATAAATATCTTGCTTTTAATATAATATCAACGTCTAAAATATTTATGTCTTGATAATTGCAACTATTGGTAAAATAAAATTAATTGTATGATTTGATATAGCAGTATAAAAAGTGTTTATATAAGTATATTAATTGACGTTTTTATTTGAAAATAACTATCAAATTAATTTGGTATAAATATTTGCTAAAGATTTGTTTAATGCAAGCAGCAGAGAATGTTAAAAAGATTACGTGAATAAAAACAGTATTAATAAGAGCTGTAAACACTAAATTTATTTGCGGTGTGTTTAATTCAATATTGGTTTGGCCCTAATGATATTTATTGAGATTTTATATTTTTATTATTAGAATTATTTAGATTATGAGTTTATGAAAGTCTAAGATTGTATTCAAATTTATTTTACTTACGCTAAGAATTTATAAGATATAAGTTGTATATAAAAATTTTTATTAAATCAAAATAACGCCGCGGTAGTTCAAATTACCGCGGCGTTATTTTATAATTATATTATGCTTTTCCGTTTGAACCAAACAGACGTATTTTTTCAATTACTTTAGCTTTTACATTTTCTCTGGCAGGTCCAATATATTTTCTCAAATCAAACAAATCCGGTTTTTCTGCAAATATCTCTCTGATTTTATCAGTGTATGCACATCTTAACTCTGTGTCAATATTAATTTTATTAACGCCAAGTGATATAGCTTTCTTTATACTGTCGTTATCTACTCCTGACGCTCCGTGAAGTACGATAGGCATATTTAGGCCTTTTTTTATTGTGTCAAGCCTGTCGAAATCAAGTTTTGGTATACCCTTATATTTTCCGTGAGCTGTTCCGATAGCAATGGCCAAATAGTCAACGTTTGTCTCGTCAACAAACTTTCTTGCTTCTGCCGGGTCGGTGTACATAGCATCCTTCTCATCAACAGAGATATTATCTTCTATACCGCCGAGACGTCCAAGCTCAGCTTCAACAGAAACGTCAACATCATGTGCGGCTTCAACAACTTTTTGAGTGAGAGCAATATTTTCATCAAGTGAAAGATGAGAACCGTCTATCATAACCGATGACCAGCCATTTTTTAAACAGTTCATAACAGTTTTAAAGCTGTCGCCGTGGTCAAGATGAAATGCTACAGGAACACTGGCTTTGTTTGCTGCTGTTGTTATTACCGCTGAAAGATACTCATATCCGGCATATGAAATAGCGCCGCATGTTGTTTGGATAAATACCGGGGATTTCTCTTCTTCAGCGGCTTCTATAATAGCCTGGGCAACTTCCATATTAACAGTGTTAAAGGCACCGACTGCGTAACCGTTCTTGTGGGCGTCATCCAAAATTTGCTTACCTGTAACTAACATAAAATTTCCTCCAAATATAATAAATTTTTTATTTTTCTATATCATTTTCACGATAATAATAATACATATATTGTTGGGCAAAACCGGCGTAATTGCCGTATTTTTCTGTTACAAAGCTGTCAGTTTCCTTTTCCTCAACTCCATATACCTGATTTAGAATACGTTTTATCCAGACGTCTTTGGGAAACAGTTCATATCTTCCCATTGAAAACAAAAGTATACAGTCGGCAACCTTTCCGCCGACACCCTTTATTTTCAGCAGTTCTTTTTTTGCAAGTTCAGTCGGCATTTCGGGAATATCTTTTAAGTTAACTTCGCCTGACGAGACTTTTTCTGCGGCGTCCATGATATATTTATCACGGTAACCGGCTCTGAGACAAGCTAAATCTTCTATGCTCAGACTGTTTAAACGTTCAGGTTCAGGGAAAGAATAATACTCTCCCTCAGGAATACCAAGTTTACTGTTGTATTTAAAATCAATCTTGTCTCCGAATTCACGGCACATAGTCTCAAGTATTTTTTTTATCCTGGGGATATTATTATTTGCCGAAATTATAAATGATATTATAGTTTCCCAAATATCTTGATGAAGAATTCTGATTCCGCCGCCGAAATCAATACATTTTTTTAGAGTTTCATCGTGGCTTTCAAGATATTTTTTTATTTCAGAATAATCTGTATCAGCGGAAAAATAATTTGTCCAATATTCATTATCAGAATCAGGGCAGTATATTGTGTCGTTTGACACTCTGCAAACTTTTCCGCCGCAAATGCCGATATAGCCGCTGTCTGACTGGTTCCAGCGGAAGCATTGTCCGCATTCAAACGTATGTATAGGATCAAAGTCCTGTTTTAAGTAAATCATTTCTTAATCTCTCTATCTGTTTAATATATATTCTTGATACATGGAGGGTTTTAACATATATGTTCACATATTTTACTGTTATAGAAGTGTGATATTCAATAGATTCTTTAACGGTGTCTGCAATTTTTCTCGCTTCTTCAACAACATTGCATGGATATCTTAAAGACAGCTCAATGTCGAGTATGAGACGGTTTCCTTTAGTAGTGCTGCTTTTTAATTTAAGCAATTTATACATGCTGGGAAACCGGGAAGTTTCATATGAACAAATATCAAAAATCGCTTTATGAGAAATTTTGTAATCTCCCAAATAGCTGTAAGTGGGGCGCATAACGGTTTTTTCTTCAACTATAGTATGGTTTTTGCGATTAAAAAATTGAACCATAGGGTCTATAAAATATCCGGAAAACTGTTTTTTTACTTCAAATGTAGGAACAGGAATCACATGCTTTCCGTGTTTAGTTCTCATTTCGTTAGCAATTTTCATCTCTTCAGGAGTTGATACATCTTCAATATAAATAAACTTTTCTATTGGAGAAACTCCGATAGCGTCAGCTATTTTATTCGCCATTCTCTCACTTGTACCAATAATTAAAAGCGATTGTATATTATAGTCCGTGATGGCTTTTTTCACTTCATCCTGGTGAATCTTATCACTAAAAATTGCTCTTCGCACAGACGCAACTTTAGTTGGTTCGCGTTTTGCACTTTTTCCGGCTATAATTTGATTATCCGAGACCAGCAAGCCGTCGTCTATGATATAATCAATATTATTTTCCCGGGCGACCCACATACTGTGATGTGATTTTCCGGTTCCGGATTTTCCCACAAGTGCATAGACCTTCATAGTATTACTCCTTGTCAAGTTTCTCTTTATTTTCACATTCTGAAATCTTATATGAAAGCCTCATAAGACTGTCGCTTAAATGAACGTTTTCAACTATTATTCCTTCTGTTTCAGCAAGTTCGGTATATGAAAAATTCATAAATGCCTTTATTCCCATGCTTATTAAGTCCTCAGCAACAGCTTTCATAGCTTCCTTTGGAACTGTCAGTATAGCCATTTTGGGATGATTTTCGTCTATAAATTTTTTAATGTCCGCATAATCCATAACCGTAAAATCACTGACTTCAGTGCCTATAACTTCAGGACTTGAATCAAATATTCCTATAAGTTTAAAGCCGCGGCTTTCAAATTTAGTGTTTGTGGCAAAAGTTCTTCCCATATGCCCGGCTCCGACCAAAACAGCGGTATAACCACGATTGAGACCAAGTATATTTGCAATCTCAGTCCTGAGCATCTCAACATTATAGCCGTAGCCCTGCTGACCAAACCCACCGAAACAGTTGAGATCCTGCCTGATTTGAGAGGCTGTAACTCCCATTCTCTCGCTAAGTTCTTTAGAAGATATTCTTTCGGTTCCGCTGCTGCAAAGGTCTGTTAAATGTCTGTAATATCTAGGAAGTCTGTTGATGACAGAACCCGATACTTTTTTATCCATTGTTTATTCTCCTTAACTGCACTGCCGCAATTGCGGCAGTACAAAAGTAGTTCGGTTTGTGAAGCTGGTCAGAAAAGCCGTAGTATTATGATAATTTTGACATTACATAATCTGCAAACTCTGCAGAAGTTGCTCCGGTGTCTCTTCCGGTTATCTGAAGCTTCTTTTCAGTGTACATACACTCATCAAGAGCGTTTTCAAGCGCCTTAGCTTTATCGGCATAACCAATATGCTCAAGCAGCATAACAGCAGCTCTTATGATACTGCATGGGTCTGCATATATGTCTCTTCCTTCCTGAACCATTCTTGGAGCGCTGCCGTGAATTGCTTCAAACATAGCATAGCGTTTTCCAATATTAGCACTTCCGGCAGTTCCAACTCCGCCCTGGAACTCTGCGGCTTCATCAGTAAGAATATCGCCGTAAAGGTTTGGCAGAACCAAAACCTGGAACTGGGTTCTTCTCTTAGGGTCAACAAGTTTTGCTGTCATGATATCAATATACCAGTCGTCCAGTTCGATTCCGGGATAATCCTTAGCCACTTCTTTGCATACGCTGAGGAAGTTTCCGTCTGTAGTCTTTATTACGTTTGCTTTGGTAACACAAGTAACGCGTGTTTTGCCAGCTTTTTTAGCATATTCAAAAGCGGCGCGTGCTATTCTTTCTGTTCCTTCATGAGTTTGAACAACAAAATCTATAGCTAAATCGTCTGTAACGTTTACTCCCTTAGAACCAACAGCATAGCCGCCTTCAGTATTTTCTCTGTAGAACGTCCAGTCTATTCCCTCTTCGGGAACTTTCACGGGTCTCACATTTGCGAATAAGTCAAGAGCCTTGCGCATTGCAACGTTTGCACTTTCGATATTCGGCCATGGGTCACCCTGTCTTGGTGTTGTTGTGGGGCCCTTTAAAATAACATGGCACTGCTTTAATTCCTCCAAAACATCATCCGGAAGCGCTTGGTTAACTTCGGCACGGTGTTCTATAGTACAGCCGGTAATTTCTTTAAACTCTACTTTTCCGGATTCTGTTTCGTCTTTTAGCAAGAACTTTAATATTCTTTCAGCCTGCTCTGTAATAGCCGGCCCGATACCGTCGCCTCCGACAACACCGATTACTATTTTATCAAGTGTGCTGAAATCAAGAAAATCTTTTTCAGCTTTCATCTTTTCAACACGGTTCAGCTGCTCGCTGAGCACCTGACCGAATTTTTCTTTTGCTTCTGTGATTTGTGCTGTGTAGTCCATTTATATCTCCTCCTGTATATTGTCTGTCTTGCCTGCTTTATAAGTTTTGGTTAAGCATTCTCTTTGGTGTAATTTAAAAGTCCGCCGGCGAGAAGCATAGCTCTCTGACGCTCTGAAAGGTCAAGTTTCGCCTCAAACTCAAAGCCTTTAGTTTTGTCTGTAATTTTTATTATATCACTGTTTTTAACTTGTTCTCTTACGTTTGCGATATACAAGTCGTCCATTTGGTCAACTTTGTCATAGTCAGCTTCGTTTGCGAAAGTCATTGGCAGGATTCCCGCATTGATTAGGTTTGCCATATGAATTCTAGCAAAGGATTTTGTCAATACGGCTTTAACGCCAAGGTAAAGCGGAGCAAGAGCAGCGTGCTCTCTTGAAGAGCCCTGTCCATAGTTGCTTCCGCCGATTATTATGCTGCGTTTGAGATCCAAAGCGCGTTTTGGAAATTCCTCATCGCACACTGCAAAACAATATTCGGAAATTTTTGGAATATTAGAACGCAGAGGAAGAATCTTTGCTCCGGCAGGCATAATATGGTCTGTTGTGATATTATCGCCAACTTTTAAACTGCATTTTGCGTCTATTTCGTCGAGAAGCGGTTCTGATACCGGGAACGGTTTGATGTTAGGTCCGCGAAGAACTTCAACTGTGTCCATTTTTTCTTCCTCAATCGGAGGAACTACCATATTGTCATTTATAGTAAACACTTCAGGCAGTTTGAACTCAGGCATATCGCCCAAACTTCTGGGGTCCGTCATAACGCCGGCAATTGCTGAAACTGCGGCAACCTCAGGAGATACCAAGTAAACCTGACCGTCCTTTGTTCCGCTTCTTCCCTCAAAGTTTCTGTTAAATGTTCTGAGCGAAATACCGCCTGAATTAGGTGACTGTCCCATACCGATACAAGGTCCGCAGGCGCTTTCCAGTATTCTAGCTCCGGCGTCAATCATCTTTGAAAGAGCTCCGTTTTCTGCTATCATATTAAGAACTTGTTTTGAACCTGGTGCGATGGAGAGAGAAACTCCCGGGTCAACAGTTTTTCCATCTAAAATATATGCAACTTTGAGCATATCAAGAAGTGATGAATTTGTACATGAACCAATACATACCTGGTCAATTTTCATTCCGGCAAGCTCGGAAATCTTTTTAACATTGTCAGGTGAGTGCGGACAGGCAGCCATAGGCTCAAGTTCGCTCAAATTGATCTCTATAATTTCATCATATTCAGCGTCAGCGTCAGCGCTGAGAGGTTTATAATCGGCTTCCCTGTCCTGAGCTTTTAAAAATTCACGTGTAATTTCGTCAGACGGGAATATAGAGGTAGTAGCTCCGAGTTCAGCTCCCATATTAGTAATAGTAGCTCTTTCCGGAACTGAAAGCGATTTAACGCCTTCACCGCAGTATTCAATAACCTTGCCGACGCCGCCCTTTACAGACAAAATTCTAAGAACTTCAAGTATAACGTCTTTTGCGGCAACCCATGGGTTAAGCTTTCCTGTAAGCTCAACTTTAACTATTTTAGGGTATGTAATATAATATGTGCCTCCGCCCATGGCAACGGCAACATCCATACCGCCGGCACCCATAGCTATCATACCGAGACCTCCGCCGGTAGGCGTATGGCTGTCAGAACCAATTAAAGTTTTTCCGGGGATTCCGAAACGTTCAAGATGTACCTGGTGACAGATACCGTTTCCGGGACGAGAAAAATAAATACCGTGCTTTTTACAAACACTGCCGATAAAACGGTGGTCGTCGGCATTTTCAAAACCGCTTTGCAGCGTGTTGTGGTCAATATATGCAACTGATTTTTCAGTCTTAACTCTGGGAACTCCCATAGCTTCAAATTCAAGATACGCCATAGTTCCGGTAGCGTCCTGGGTCAAAGTCTGGTCGATACGAATACCTATTTCCTGCCCTTTGACAGGTTCGCCCTCAACCATGTGGTCTCTCAATATTTTTTCTGTAAGTGTCAAACCCACTAAAAATCAACTCCTTTTCAATATACAAATACTTTTTAATTGTTATATATTCATTTTATATTAACATGCCCGAAATGTCAAGCGTTATGTTAAGTTTTTCACAATAATTACAGTGTTTCCAAACAGTGGGATTATTGTGAAATTGAACTGTATAAATGAGAATATATTGAAATGAAAATCATATAATCTCCATTTGTTTTTAATTACAAACGTTAGTTTGATGTGACTAGCCCGGTTGCGCCCGCCGGACCCGGGCGCTGACACATATTTTTTTATTTTATTATATATTAAATATGGAGTAACTTTGTTAATAATCTATTAAATATAAAAATATATAAAAAATAAATAAGGATAATAACAATAGAATTTCTATATGGTTTGAAAAGTTAAGAATAAAAGCAAAAATAAAATTATAAGAATAGTTACAAAATTTATTTAGTTAAAAAGGTAGTTTAGCAAGAAATATTAGCAACAAAAATTATTTAGCAAAAAAATTTATTTAGCAAGAAATATTAGCAACAAATAATGGTTTGGAAAAAGAATTAGACTGTAGGTAAAGTATGAAGTGTTTGGCAAGATGCACAAGACAATGTTTTAGAACCGCTTGCACAAGGAGTTATGAGGCAGCTTTATGGTCTCAAGGAGAATAAATAGCGTTTCCGAGCGTTGCCCATTTCTCAGTTCAGCTTTAGCAATCGTTCTTTCGTTGGAGAAATCTTACTTTCTTGTATAACGTTTCCCGTAAAATCACTTTTTTATATGTTAAAATAAATTAAAAATTTATGTTTATTTTATATTATAAATTACTATAATCTATGTTTATAAAAGTAAAATGAAAACTATAAGTATATAAAATAATTTTATCAATAAAATATCTCAAAATCCGATTTAAAATCACATTCATATTTAATATTCTTGAAAAGAAGAAAGTGTGTCAGCGCCCGGGTCCGGCGGGCGCAACTGGGCTAGGCACACCAAACTAACGTTTGTAAATAAAAGTAAATAAAATCTATTTATTAATTTCAGATTTATTAGTCCGCCCTACGAGATAATCAATAGAAACATCAAAATAATCAGCAATAGCTGTTATAGTTTTTAGACTGGGTTGTGCAGTTCCGTATTTTAACCGTTGTACAGAATTAGGCTGAATATTTATTTGTTCGGCAAGCTGCTTTTGAGTAATACCATTTGAAACTCGCAAATTTCTTAATTTATTATTAAAATTATTCATTAAAATATCACCATTTTTAATATGAATTATATAAATGTGTCAGCACCCGGGTCCGGCGGGCGCAACTGGGCTAGGCATATCAAACTAACGTTTTTAAATAAAAGTAAATAAAATCTATTTATTAATTTTAGGATTGTCAGTCCGCCCCACGAGATAATCAATAGAAACATCAAAATAATCAGCAATTGCTATTAACATATCATACGCCGGTTTACGGGATCCTTGTTCATAATTTTGAACGCCTCGTTCACTGGCTCCTATAAATTCAGCAAGTTGTTTTTGTGTGACATTATTTAATTTACGTAACTCTTTTAATCTTGTACTTAAGTTAATTCATTAAAATATCACCATTCTTAATATGTATTAAATAAATGTGTCCGCGCCCGGGTCTGGCGGGCGCAACCGGGCTAGGCACATCTAACTAACGTTTGTAAATAAATTATAGTTTATTTATTAATTTCTGGATTCTTAGTCCGTCCCACGAGATAATCAAGAGATACATTATAAAAATCAGCTAGGGAAATGAGTATATCAAAAGACGGACGTTGATCATTTGCTTCATAACATTGATAATTCCGTTCTGTAATACCAATATTAGAAGCTACTTGTTTTTGAGTATAATTAAAAGATATTCGCATTTCTTTTAAATGTTCTCCAAAATTAAACATAAAAAATAACCTTTCAATAAATTAATATATAGAAGTGCCCATGCACAAATTTGTCTGCTCAAAAGATTGGGCATATCAAACTAGTATTCCGTAAATAAAAGTAAATAAAATATAATCTATTTATATAATTTGGGATTGTCAGTACGTCCAACCAAGTAGTCAATGGATACGTCAAAATAATCAGCTAAAGCAATCAGCACACTTGCCGTAGGTTCACGTTGACCACGTTCATAGTATTGATATGCTCTTAATGACAAATTTACATCTTTTGCAATATCTTTTTGCAAAAGGTTTTTATCTTTTTTTAATTTAATAAGTCTGTTAGAAAGTTTATTCATAAAATAACCTCACAAATTTTGTAAAAAAGTATTGACAAGCATAAATGTGCATGATATAATAAGTTCGAAAAGAGCACGTGTGTGCATTCGTTGCTTTGGAAAGAGATGATGCAATATTATACATATATAAAAATATCTAAAAACTATATAATATAAGATTATTTGGTGTATTGTGTACATAGTAAAACGTAGTTGATAATAATCTTTTGTATTATTATAGTTTAACATGGTTTGACAAAATAAACAAGCCTTTTATTGGGCTTGTATTAAAAAATTAAAAGAGGAGGGAGTTATAATGAGTTACTTTTTAGACCCTTTCAGCAAAGTAAATATTCAGCAGATTGCTTCATTTATCATGTATGGGGATGAATTTACAATACCTACAAAAGGCTCTTATGAACAGAGAATAGAAGAAGCCTGGAATTCTTTTGTTAAAGAGACAAAAAAATTATATCCGGATTTAAAAGAAACAGACAGGATTTTTGACTTTATTATTTTTTATGCTTCGGTAGTCGAGGAAATATATATGGAAGTCGGTATGAGGTGCGGAGCAGAGCTGGCTGTAAAACTTTTTGAAAAAGATATTTAATATAATTATTATAAAGATTCACATCATAATTATTACACAGCATGTAAATAAATTCTTACATGCTGTGCTAATTATTGTATCTCGTAATCAATTGACGGTTAAATTGATATAGAAATTAAAGATAAAATAGTGGTATTACTTAGTATGATAAACTTTGAGGTTAAAATAGCATTAAACAGTTTCATGATTTGTTATAATGTTATAAATTATATATTTGATTATAAAAATATAATTATTATACAAAAACAATTTTAAAAGTTTTGTGATTAGAAAATAGATGTTTATTTATAAATTAAAACATTTTTCTCGTATTTTGGTTTAAACTTTATATTTTTAAATCTTTTTTACGGGTATGCACAAATTCGAAATCAGACCGTCTTTGTCATTTATCTCAGAAGGAGACGTGATATATTCAAGAAACAGGTGTCCGTTAAAATCGTAGCCGTTTATCTCCATCCATTCAGCTATTGATTTATAAATATCGCATATCTGATCATACCAGCCTGTAAATGTAACGCAGGCTGTGAGTGTTTCGGGGACTTCTTTAAATTTAAGGATCTCAGTGTCATCAAACTTACCGTTGACACCAATCTGTACCTCAATATCCGGGCTTTCATCTTTATGGTCATTATCCATATAGACAGCGACAGGAGGGCAGTCATTTGATAAACAAATGTCATTTTTAGCGGCAAGTGAGTAGATTTTCTTCCACAGTTCTCCTTCGTCTTTATATTCCGGTATCGTTTCTCTTAATGCTGCCACTGAGCGTTTTGGTACTGTCTTTAATTCAACATTATATTTTGGCATAGTCTCATTCCTTTCAAGTTTTTTAATAGTCTTATCAAGCGTTAAAAGCCGTTTTTCAACATCTGAATATTCAGCCTGCATTTTTATTCGGCATTCTTTTATAACAGTCAGCATAGCTTCAGGAGAATAGTTCAGATGTTTAAGAATTTTAATTTCGGATATACTTATACCCATATCCCTAAGAAGTTTTACATTAGATATTTCGGAAAGCTGTTTGGTTTCATAATAACGGTATCCGGTAAATTTATCTATATAAGCCGGGGATAGTATCCCATGCTCATCATAGTAACGCAGCATACGTATGCTTACCATTGACAGCCTTGAGAAATCACCTATTTTTAACATTATATTTCCTTCTTTCGTACATGTACTTTTGAGCTCGTATTAAGTATAATACCTAACACTGTGTCAGAGTCAACAGTATTTTTTGTTTTTTATGAAAATAAAAATTTTTTTGAAAAATTTTCAAAAAAAGTCTTGACAAAAATAAAATTAGGTATTATAATGCAAGAGTTGACTTTGGTTCCCCTCGTGTCAACAATTTTGCGAGCATGCTGGAATCGGCAGACAGGCACGTTTGAGGGGCGTGTGCTTATGGCGTGTGGGTTCAAGTCCCACTGCTCGCACCATTATATTGCCTGATTGTGTAAGGGTAGCACAAATGACTCTGACTCATTTTGTCCGGGTTCGAATCCTGGTCAGGCAGCCACAAAATTAACTTAATATAGTTAATTTTAAAAAGGCTTGGTTTCAAGCCTTTTTTTATTATATAAAAACAAAGTTAAATTTGGTTATAGAATAGTGTTTTTGAAATAGTTAGTCATGATATAATTATTTCAGATGAATCTTTGAAGTGTATAAAATATATTTCTATCAGAAACTGGTTAGTGTATTATTTTAATTGAATATTTTATTCAGGTAGAGATATTAATTGAAATATGTTAATTAAGTTTAGAGTTAACATGAGGTAACAAAGACTTTTATAGAAAATTAAATGGTTATTATAAGATTGTAGGTATAGCGGGATAATGTTCTAATAAGTTTCGTTTTATTTGAAAGAATATTTGAATTTATATATAATTTAATTGTAACTTTACTATTGAAAATAAAAGTGTCAAAATTAAATCTCCTGTAACAATATAAGTTACAGGAGATTTTTATTTATATATGAATATAAAAATATTTTAAATGGTTATGATTATAAGATGTGAACTCAATTGTTATTCGCCTAAACCAAGTTGACCAAAAGCATTGGTGCCAAATAACCACATGTTACCATTTTTATCTATTGCTAATGTAAAGTCTTTTCCTCCTGTTGCCATTGCAATATTACTTAAACTCCCTACTTTTGTAGGTATTCTTTTGGTTAAATAAAAACCGTTTCCTAACTGCCCATCACGTTCTTCTCCCCAGGTATATAGGGTTCCGTCCGATAGAATAGCGATGCTGTGATTATATCCTGTCCTTATTGAATTTACGTTTCCATTTATACTGCTTACCAGTGTTGGAGTTGTGCGGTCAATTTTGTCATTTAAACCGAGCTGACCTACAGAATTTTGTCCCCATGCATACAACTTACCGCCTGAGATTGCCAGCACATGCTCTCTGTCCGCTGAAATGTCAGAATAACTACTGATTACTGCGGCAGGTGTTATGCGGTCTGCTTTTGTTCCATCGCCTAACTGTCCGCAAGTATTTGCACCCCAGGAATATATGGTATCATAATCCATTAAGGCTATAATAAAATTTTCGCCGCAGGCTATTTTGCTGATTTCGCTTAATCCAGTAACTTGCCCAGGGGTTTTTGTTGAAGTATCAGTTCTGCCTAATTGACCTCTGTCATTATTTCCCCATGTCCAAACTGTACCATCATCTTTTATTGCTGCACTAAATCCAGTTCCCGCTGAGATACTGACTGCGTTGCTTATTCCTGGGATTTTCCTGGGAGTGTATTTGTTTAATGTGTTTCCGTGTCCAAAGTCATCATAAGATCCATCACCCCACGTAAGCACCTCACCATCATTTGTTAAAGCTACAGCGCTGTAGCTTTGGGCGCTTACATTTTTTATATTAGTTTGATCTGTTTTTATAGGAGTGTTAGTTTTATATGTATATTATCTATCAAGTTCATAACATATAATTTTTTCGTCGTATATTATATATATTTTTCCGTTGATAATTTGCATTTGATTATTAAATGAACCTTCCGGCAAACTTGGACCAACTTCCCATGAGTTGCTGGCGATATCATATATTTGCAATGGTGACTCTGAGCCGGAAGCAACATAAATCTTATTATTATAAAGTTTTGCTGCACAAGAATTATATCCATTATATCCATAACCTACACTATTTGGAATAGGGGCACCATCATATGTAAGGTCATTTAATAAGTCCACTATTGTTAAGTCTTTGTCTTCAAATGAATATATAAGATTTTCATCCTGAACAACTGCTTCAGGGGCATTACCAAACCAATCAACAGATGTTATCTCTATACCATTTTTTACATTTGTAAAGTTTACAGGACATAAAACATAATAATTTCCATTATATGCTGCTGTTATTATATTTTCTCCATTTTGCACACTTCCTACAGTTTCCCATACATCCTTCTGTATATCATATGCTTGTATATCGTCAATTATATAAGAAGGGTCGTCATAACCAAATTCAAAGCCACCGGCGGCGTAAATTTTTCCGTCATGAACTGTTATACTAGATCCAACTTTTGCATTTTGCATATTTGACCCTTCTGTCCATGTGTTCGATGCTATATCATATATATAAAATGTATATAGCATTGGTGACGGTGGTCTTGCTCCAATGACATAAATTTTATCGTTATAAAGAGTTGCAGAAATTGTAGTCATTTCCATATAGTATGGAATAGGTTCTCCTAAAGAAATTGTATTTGTTGTAGTGTCAAAAATTCCTAAATCACCATTACAGCTTATAATATAAATTTTATTATTATAAGCTACAGTTCTTGCATTTAAATTAGAGTTTATAGTATTTCCTACAGTTTCCCAACTTCCGTTTGTTGCTGCCGCATTTACGCTAAATGAAGTAAATTGTGTTATGATAATAAAACTACATAATATTAGTGTAATAACTAATATTATTGATATAAATGATTTAAATAATACAGATTTATTCATAATATTATTTACCTTTCTTGATATTTTTTATATTTTAAGTGTTATATTGAATGTGCATTGGAATCACCTTTGCTTTATTAAGTATTTATAAGATAATTATATGTTACTATTATAAAAAATTCAATGGTATATTTGCATGAAATAGCGTGTAAATGTTTGTAATAATTGCGAGTTGCAGTATAATAATGTGTATGATATAATAATTAATTGTGAAATAAATTCACTATTTTTATAGTTCATGTTCCTAAGACGAAACTTTATCACAAAATTTTTGCAGTGGTTTCTAGTTGATATAATTTAGATATTATATAATAAAAATTTAATGGGATAAAACAAATTTATAAATTATACTATATTTTAGGATAGTTTAAATATAAAGTTGCATTTTTAATTATTTTTGTTATAATATATAAAGGTTTTTAGATATAAATATGTTTTTATTGTATTAGTGGTTATTATCTAAAAGATTTTGAAGGATTATAGAAAAATCTAAATATTTATTAATATATTACAATAAAATTTCTGATTGGCGGCGGTTATATTTTGTTTGATAAATTGAAACAGAAAACTATGTCAGCAAACGAGTATGTCAAAACTTTTGTAAAGTGGATGTTTCTTGCTACTATAACCGGAGGTTTTGGCGGTATAGTCGGTTCCCTCTTTAATATGTGCATTGTATATGTTACTAAAATGAGAAATAAAAATAGCTGGCTGATTTTTTTGCTTCCTCTTGGAGGACTGCTGATAGTGTTTCTTTACCGGATTTGTAAAATGGATAAAAATTCGGGCACTAATAATGTTATCAAATCAGTGAGAAGCGAGGAGGATGTTCCGTTTCTTTTGGCGCCTCTGATTTTTATAGGTACTACTGTCACTCATTTATTTGGCGGCAGCGTTGGCAGAGAAGGAGCTGCTCTTCAGCTTGGCGGCAGTATTGGAGAAATGACAGGTAAGCTGATTAAGCTGAATGAGAATGATATGCACATTATAAGAATGTGCGGTATGAGCAGCGTGTTTTCAGCTCTTTTCGGAACCCCTCTGACTGCAACTTTCTTTGCTCTTGAGGTCATAAGCGTTGGTATAATACACTATTCGGCTTTTATACCGTGTCTTTTGTCGGCTGTGCTGTCGTATAAAGTTTCTTTATTGTTCGGAATCATACCTGAGACATACTTGCTTCCATACATACCATTGTTATCTATGGCGTCTTTCTTTAAGACCATTGCTATTGGTATAGTTTGCGCTGTTGTAAGCATAATTTTCTGCGTTGGAATTTTCGGTACAAATAAGCTTTTTAAGAAGTGGCTTAGGAATCCTTATCTGAGGATTTTTGTTGGCGGAGTTATAATAGTTGCTTTAACATTTTTTCTTGGAACAACTGATTATAACGGAGCCGGAATGAATGTCATCGACCGGGCAGTATTAGAAGGAAAGGCTTTGCCTTATGCGTTTCTGTTAAAAATGATTTTTACAGCTATCACTATTGGATGCGGTTTCAAAGGCGGTGAAATAGTTCCGACATTATTTATTGGAGCGACGCTTGGCTGCGTTCTGGGAGGATTGCTGCATTTTAATCCGGCTTTTTCTGCTGCGCTGGGGATGGTTGGTATGTTCTGCGGTGTGGTAAACTGTCCTATAGCCTCTGTTTTGCTGAGTGTGGAATTATTCGGTTCCGGAGGTATTGTGTTGTTTGCGACTGTGGCGGCTGTAAGTTATATGATGTCAGGTTATTATGGATTATACAGCGGTCAGAAAATAGTTTACTCAAAACTTAGAACTGAGTTTATAAATATATATACAAAAAAAGAATATTAATTTTGCGGACATTCAGTCCGCTTTTTATTTTGTCCCGGCGTAATATGCCGGGATTTTTTATTTTAAAGAAATATTTTAAAAGTTAAAAATATGTATAGGTTTTTATTGTCAATCGTATTGTTTGATGATAATAGATTATCAGGATTTAATTATTCAGTGATTGATAATGATTTTATTGGTGTAAGGCAATATATTTTCTACTATTGTAAAAGGCGTTTTTGACAATAGATTTTATTAGTTTTAATTCGGGTAAAATTAATGTCGATATTTTTGGATAAAAAACTTTTGGGAAATAAAGGCGGAAATAAAGTCTTTGTCTAACTCTATCAGGTAGCCGTTTATTAAGGATTAAATTATAAATGTGGACATAAATGATATGAGATTATAAAGGAGGAAATTAAATGAGGTATGAAACAGAACAAATAGGAGGGGCTTTGGTGGTCAAGCTATACGGCGAGATTGACCAGCATTGTGTAAGCGAGATACGTGACGACATTGACAGACAGATTGCTATTAGGAATATAAACTCATTGATAGTTGATTTGGGCGGAGTAGAATTTATGGACAGTTCAGGAATCGGTATGATAATGGGCAGGTATAAAAATATGGTCAGCCGCGGCGGAAAAATGATGCTTGTTCGTCCTCAGCCACAGGTTGACAAAGTTCTTGAACTATCGGGTATTAAAAAACTTTTTGAAAAGAATTGCGGATAAAAAGGAGTGAATAAAATGAATAACTATATGAAACTGGAAATACCATCAAAGACCACAAATGAAGCTTTTGCCAGAGCGGCAGTTGGGGCGTTTGCAGCTCAGGTTGATTTAACTATAGAGGAACTGTCCGATATTAAAACCGCTGTTTCTGAGGCTGTAACAAATTCCATAATTCATGGATATAAAGACGCAAGCGGGGTTATATTTATAAATTGCAATATAAGTTGTAAGGATGACAAGTATACTATTGAGATAGTTATAGAGGATAAAGGAAAGGGGATAGAGGATATAGATGTAGCAATGCAGCCGCTATATACTACCTCTCCGAATGACGAGAGAAGCGGAATGGGCTTTACAGTTATGCAGAGTTTTATGGATAGCTTGGATGTAAACTCTGTTTTGGGAGAGGGGACTAAAGTAGTAATGACAAAACGCATTGGAGCCGAAAATACTTATGACTAAATTTTCTGAAGCAAACGATGAATTGCTGAGACGGATTTCGGAAGGCGATGAGAGTGCGCGGGAGGAAATAATAGAGCAGAATATAGGTCTTGTTCGCTCCATTGTAAAAAGATTTTTAGGCAGAGGCCATGAAGCTGAGGATCTGTTTCAGATTGGCTGTATCGGGCTTATTAAGGCTGTAAATAAGTTTGACAGGAGCTATGGCGTAACTTTTTCTACTTATGCAGTGCCAATGATAATAGGAGAAATTAAAAGGTTTATTAGAGACGACGGTATAATAAAAGTAAGCCGTGCGTATAAGGACATATCATACAAGGCTTTCACTGTCAAAGAAAGAATGATGGCGGAACAGAAGACAGAGCCCACTTTGGCAGAAATAGCAAATGAATTGAATATAACTCCTCAGGAGCTGTCAACAGCAATGGAGGCCGCAAGGTCCCCGGAATCTTTGTATGCTCAGACTGACGACGGAAAATCTGAGGGGCGGTCTTTGATAGAAAAACTTCCGTCTGACGAGGATTATGAACAAAAAATAGAGAACCGAATATTGCTTAGTCAGGCGTTTAAAGGAATGGATGAAAGAGAGAGAATGATAATATATATGAGATATTTTAGGCAGAAGACACAGTCAGAAATTGCAGCTGTTTTAGGTATCTCGCAGGTTCAGGTTTCGAGAATTGAAAAAAAGGTTCTGATGAAAATGCGTGATAAATTAACAGGATGATATGTAAAATTTGTATATCCTCAGATATTTTAGGTCATAATAATTCCAGACAGAATAAAATGGAAAAGGAGAGAATTTTTATGGCCGGATCTCAAAAAAATAAAAATCAGGAATATCTTGACTATGTAAACAGAACATCGCCCAAAAGTCCAATGCTCAAAAATATGCTGCTGGCATTTTTATTTGGGGGTCTGATATGTGTAATAGGACAAGCCTTTGGAGATTTATACAAAAATGTTTTTCACATGGATATTGAAAATTCAAAGACGGCAGTCAGTATAACTATGGTGTTTTTGGGAGCTTTGCTGACAGGACTTGATATATATCCTAAAATAGCAAAATATGCAGGGGCAGGTACTATCGTTCCGATAACAGGTTTTGCAAATTCCATAGCTTCACCGGCTATGGAGTTTAAACGAGAAGGTCTTGTTACAGGTATGTCAGCCAAGATGTTTGTTGTGGCCGGACCGGTGCTTGTTTATGGTATAACAAGTTCAATTGTTGTCGGAATAATATATTATCTTTATAAGATCTTGATAGGAGGTTAAATTTATGGCCGTTCGTTTAGGAAAGCAGACAATAGCACTTGAAGCTCCGGTATCTATAGTAAATACAGCCACAGTTGTGGGAACCAAGGAGAGCGAGGGGCCGTTGGCTCCATATTTTGATGTTCATTTGAATGACGCAGAGTGGAATGAAGAAACATGGGAAAAATCAGAAAGCAAAATGCAGAGGGAAGCTGCAAAACTGGCAATAAGAAAAGCCGGAATGGAACCCGGAAATATAGATTGTGCATTTGCAGGGGATTTGCTTAACCAGTGTATAAGCTCGGGCTTTAGTGCGAGAGAACTTGAAATACCATATTATGGCTTGTACGGAGCATGTTCAACCATGATAGAGGGATTGAGTTTAGGCGCTATAAGTATTGACGGAGGAGGATTTGACAGAACCATAGCAGTAGCGTCAAGCCACTTTTGCACGGCTGAAAGACAATACAGAACACCTCTTGAGTATGGCGGACAGCGTACCCCAACAGCACAGTGGACTGTGACCGGAGCGGGAGCGGCGGTTCTTGAAAAAAGACAGTTTCCGCCTTATATTACCCATATAACAACAGGAAAGGTTATTGACTTTGGAGTGACAGACCCCAATAATATGGGAGGTGCTATGGCTCCGGCGGCAATAGATACATTAAAAGCGCATTTTAGAGATACAAAGAGATCACCTAAAAATTATGATTTAATTTTAACAGGAGATTTAGGAAAAGTAGGAAGAGAGATAGTTATAGATATGATGACAGCCGGCGGATTTGATATGGAACAAAATTATAATGACACCGGCTGTATGATATATGATTTTGAAACTCAGGATGTTCATGCCGGAGGCAGCGGATGTGGATGTGTTGCCGTTACTCTTTGCGGATATGTTTTTGAAATGATGAAAAAGGGTGAGTTAAATGATGTTCTTATATTGGGAACAGGCGCATTGTTAAGCCCGACATCGTCTCTGCAGGGAGAATCAGTTCCGGGAATTGCTCATGCGATTTCACTTTCAACAACACCAGGAGGCGGAAAAAATGGATTATATTAATGCGTTTTGGGTAGGCGGACTCATATGCGTCGCAGCACAGATTTTAATAGATAAGACAAATATGACTCCGGCAAGGATTTTGGTACTGTATGTTGTTATAGGAACAATTCTCGGTGGAATTGGCATATATGACAAACTTGTGGATTTTGCCGGAGCAGGGGCAAGCGTGCCTCTTGTTGGATTTGGCAATGTTTTGGCCAAAGGCGTTATGAAAGCGGTTGACGCGAATGGTCTTATTGGAGTAATTACGGGAGGAACTGCGGCAGCAGCCGGAGGTATAGCGGCCGCAATATTCTTTGGTTTTTTAGTTGCATTAATTTTTGATCCAAAAGCTAAAAAATAATTTAAAATACTTCTTAATAAAAGCATATTACTTTATAATAATATTTTATATTTAATTTAAGTTTTTGACTTAAGATTTAAAATTTGAATTTAATGTGATTTATTATTGTTATAAGTTATTGGTTATTTAAAGTATTTTTGCTTGTTTTAAATAATATTTCAGAAATGTGACAAACGTTTGATATAAACCGTTTATTGTTTTTATTTTATGGTAAACCGTTAAAAATTAACTTAACATGAATGTCAATGTTACAAAAGTATTAAAAGATTTTTGGTTATGATATAATGATTAACGTATTTTCAGTAATCCCCATAGTTTCTTATATATTACATTTTTAAATTTGCTTTTTGGATATTGAAATGATAACATATCAATTTGAAAAGTAATATATATATGAAATCAGAGTTAAAACTTTATTAGGAGGTGGGATTATTGATGGAGAGCGGTGCGAAACATGGGCATAAAAACAGCGACGGGACTTTTGGAATTATCAAAAGAGAAGTCAGGCTTGAAGGCTCCGCTGAATGTGTAGAATGCATATTTGAGGGATTTCTCAGGTGTTGTTATGAAATAGAACTGAGGGAACATGAATTGGTTAGTATAGAATATTTGCTGACTATAGGACATGATAAGTTTCGCCATTATGGAATTAAAGCAATAATGAGAAATAAGGATAATGATATTTTAGATTGCTCTGTTGCTGAAAATAGGTTTGCTACACTAACTGAATGTATTATTAAAATGCAGATGCTGGCTAAAGACAAAGTCCTTCCATGCACTTTGCCTTATGTAGTATAAATTAAACCGTGTTGGTTTTTGTAATATAAAAAAAGACTGCCGCATTAGCGGCAGCCACAGAAACCAATATATACATAAATAAAAATCAGTTTATTCTATTGTTTGGTTGGTGTTGTCAACCTGAGCAGGTGCGCTTGGAACAATATTTCCGCTGTTTCTCATTTCGTTTCTATTATTTCTCACAATATTAACACATTGTTCTAAATCTTTCATAGAAGACATAACGACTTTTTCAACAGTTTCAAGAAGATTGTCTGCGTAATTAAAGGAAGAATCAGTAACTTGCTGTGCATTTGAACGAGCGTTTTCAATAATCTGATTGCCTTGAACGATAGCTTTTTTTGTAATCTCGTTCTCGTTGACCATGGCAATAATCTTATCTTCAGCACTTTTAATTAAATTATCAGCCTCAGTTTGAGCTTCCTGCAAAATTCTTTGTCTTTCTTCTTTAATCCATTTAGCTTGTTTTAAATCATCGGGAAGCTTTAGCTTAATCTCTTGAAGAACGTCTAAAAGTTCATCTTTATCAAGAATACAGCGTCCGGAAAACGGCACTGAAGCGCCTTTGTCGATTATATCCTCCAATTCATCCAACAATTCTAATGCATCCATATAAAATACCTCCTTGAAATATTAAGCCGGTCTAGTATTTTGAATTTTCGAAACGGCTTTTTATAATAGGGATTAAGTTGTCCGGAACGAGACCGTTAAGACATCCGCCATACTTTGCGATTTCCTTTACGATACTGGAACTTAAAAACATATATTCTTTACTTGAGTGCAGAAATAAAGTCTCAAGCTCTTCATATAAGGTTTGATTTGTAAGCGCCATTTGAAATTCATATTCAAAGTCGGATACCGCTCTAATTCCCTTAATAATTATCTGTGAATCAATTTTCTTCATAAAATCTACCAGCAGACCGGAAAACGATGTTATTTCAACATTTTCTAAGTCACCGGTAACAAGTTTTAACATTTCGACCCGTTTTTCAACTGAAAACAAAGGATTTTTTGAATTGTTGACGAGTACGGCAACAACTACTTTGTCAAAGAGTTTTGAAGCTCTTTTTATAACGTCCATATGTCCGTTTGTGCAAGGGTCAAAACTGCCTGGATATACCGCAGTTCTCATATAATCACCTCTGCATAACCGTTATTACCGTTTTGCCATATCTGGATGATTTTAAAATGTCAAACCCGGTACTTGTTATGTCTTCGCCGTCTGTCTCAGTTTCGGCTACTATAATTCCATTCTCTGATAAAAGATTGTACTCATAAATCTTATTCAGAGATTTAACAAGAAGCCCCTTATTATATGGGGGATCTAAAAAAATAATATCAAATCCGTGTGTCAATTTAAACGGAATACTTTTGCCGTCTAAAGTCACCATAACGTCCCCGTCAAATAGCTTATCCAAAAAATTAATTGCGTCAGTCTGATATAGGACAGAAAACTCCTGAAGACCCGAACCATTAAGGTTATTGTTTACCAATTCTGCGGATTTGCGACTATTTTCGACAAATACAGCGCAGTCTGCTCCGCGGCTTAACGCCTCTATACCAAGGGCGCCGCTTCCTGCAAACAAATCCAAAACCAAACGGCATGGAAAACGCATTTGAATTATATTAAACAGGGATTCTTTAACTCTATCTGTAGTTGGTCTAGTGCCGTCACCGAGCGGAGAAGCGAGCTTATATCCGCGTTTTTTACCAGATATAATACGCAAAACAAAGTCCCCCTTGCCGGAAATAGAGTTAAGTAATATATTCTATATATTTATATATCAAATTTGTAATTTTGTCAAGCGTTTTAAACAAATTTGTAACTATTACCAAAAAAAGAAAAAAGTCAAAAAATAAATATACCCCACGATTGCCGTAGAATGGATAAGGTAAAAACCTGGAAACCAGGTGGGATCGACTCAAAAGCATTACAAGTCCACTGAATACCCAAAGGTATGAGGCATGTGCGCCGCTTACTGAAGTTTTGATCCCTTATAAAAATTGTTGGTTTTACATTATTGCCATAAATACGTACAACGCAGGGAAATATTTAATTCATATCATATTATATCATATTTTTTTAAAAATACAACATTTTTTTGATTTTTTTTGTTACAAATTTTTGGTTTTGTATTTAAGAAATTCATTTCGTTAATGTTACAGGGCGTTTCGGGAACTTTACAACCTAATAACAAATTATTATTTCCAAATATTTAGGATTGAAATAAAAAAATTTTTAGTTATAATTAATTCTATATTAACATAGATTTTATTGAGTATCGGCCGGGTGGTTAAAAACTGCCGTACTTTAAATTACCATTTGCTATAATTTGTCTGTTCCGTATTTTGTATATTGATTAGACTAATATTTTTTGTGGTTATTATAGCAGAAAAATTTTCAGGGAGATTGTTTTATGAAGATTGAGAAGATCAATGAGAATAAAATAAAGGTTTTAATCGACATTGACGAAGCGAAAGAGTGGAATGTGAATATAAAGAACATAGCGTCAAATACACCTGAAATTCAGGAGATGTTTTGGACAGCGCTTCGTCTTGCCGAGAAGGATGTGGAATTTTCAGTTGACGGAGCAAAATTATTTGTTGAGGCTATACCGGGACAGACAGAGGGGTTTGGAATGCTTATAACTAAGATATTTAGTGATAATGACCTAAATTTGGCTGTTTCAAATTGTTCATATAAGGGTCGTGTCAAAAAAAGAAAATTGACGCCTGGGAGGAATGAGTGTATAAAAAGGGCTTTGGGGAAACGTATATTCAGGTTTTGTGATTTTGAAAATGTTTGCCAGGCTGCAAGTGCGGTTTATCGGGATTTTGAGGGAGAAAGCACTCTTTATAAACTTGAAGATTCATATTATATGCTGCTTCTTCCAACAGACAGCTCTTCTATTATTGGGATAGAAAAGGTTATGCTTGAGTTTTCCGATAAACAGTCTAAGACGCTTATATCTCACGGCAGACTCAATGAATTGGGCGAGATAATGATAAAAGAAAACGCAGTAAATATATTATCAGAATATTTTTCATAAACTACATAAAATATACTTTATAAATTCAAAATCGGCAGAGTAATAATCACTCTGCCGATTTTTAAGTTATAGCTCTTAATATTAGGTTAAAATAAGTATTAGGTATTAGGATAAAATACAGCGTCTAATAATTAAGATTTGTCAAACAAGATTATTACCGGCGCTGATTCTAATAACAAAAAATCTTACATACGAATCTATACTATGACTTTGTACTTAAAGAAGCGCAAAATACATATGGATTATATAAATATCGTATGTTCAACTTATTTGATAAAGTAAAACAAGTTAACGAAAATAACTATAATGAAAATAAATAAAAATGTGGTTTTGCAAGCATCGGTAGGGAAAACGAAGTTTGCCGCGTAAGGCGCGCAGCCGCGGAAAAGCTATTATAAAAAAGTTTATGTTAATATTAAGCGGATTGTTTGATAAACCTACACTTTCAAAAAATTACTTAGTTGTGGTGTATATTCTTGAACACCGAGTGAGGTGATCAGCCATATCACGTGAAGTATGAACATACTTAGAATAAATTGACATAGTTTTTTAATAATAAACTTTTCCGCGGCGCGCGCCTTACGCGGCAGATTTCATCTGCCCTTCGAAGCTTGCAAAACCACATTTTTATTTATTTTCATTATATTTGATCTTATATTTGCCTTAAAATTTCTGTCCATATATTATAACATTTCCAATAAATCAGTTTTCAAATTTTGACAGCTTATAATACCTCTATAAAAGTTATATTAATAAAAATTAAATGGGTGTAAAATCAATAATTTGATTTTACACCCATTTTTTTAGTTTTCTTCATATTAATGAAAGATTATGAATATGAATGATATAACTGGATTAATTAAAACATTTTAAGAGAAGGGAAGAACTTTTATGGAGAACAATGAATCAATGGGAAGACATACTGTCACTATTGAAGACCGAAAACGAATAAAAATAAATTGCGTTGAGGACGTGGAGAGCTTTAATGAAGAAAAAGTAGTAGTTTATACAAGCATGGGCGTAATGATAGTCTCCGGATTTGATTTTAAGGTTAACCGTTTGAGCGTTGAGGACGGACAGCTAATTATCGACGGAGAGGTAGACAAGGTGGAATATATGGAAGTTGCAGATAATGACGACAGGGGAGGCTCAGGATTTTTCGGAAAACTTTTTAGATAAATAAATTACGGAGGAAAAACAGATGGATACAATTACAAAAGCAAACGAATTAAATTACTTTTTTTGGTCAATGATATGCGGCGTTGCAATGACAATAGTTTATGACTTTTTGAGAGCTAGAAGAAGAGAAAAAAAGCAGGTTGGATTATTTATATATATAGAAGATATAGTTTGGTTTTGCGTTTTAGGGGTGCTCGTATACTTGCTTGCATTCAGACAGAATGCCGGTATGATAAGATGGTACAGTTTTTTTGGAATAGGACTGGGGGCGCTTATTTATAAACTATTGCTCGGCGACAAACTTATGAACGTGTTTAGAAAATGTTATTCATATTTTGTCAGGGCCTTCTGTTTTCTAATAAAAATTATAATGTGGCCTGTTAGATTTATAGCAGCTTTAATTAAGCGGCCGATTGGAGTTGTAGTGTGGCATTCAAGGACCGGCTCAAGACAGCTGTCAGATATGATGAAAGTGTCTAAACAGCGGCTTCGTAACAGAATGAGATATAAGGCAAGAAAAACAAACAGCAGTGAGGAAGATGAATAATAAAGCTGTGATTATAAAAATAACTAATAATGGGTAGAATATCCAAGTAATTTTGTATTGTAAATTATAGTATTTGAGAGACTTTTTCATTGACAAAACGTATTTGATAATATATAATATCCTTGTAGGTTTGTAAATTTATTACATAATCAAATAGCTGTGAAGTTTTCACTGCTGTTAGGAGGATGAGCGTCGGTGAATTCTGCGGGAGAAACAAGGAGAACAGATAAAAACAGCAGAAATTTTTCGTCGGTAGGCGCGGCCGCTGCGGATGTTAAAAGCAGGGCAACAAAAACGATAAAAAAGACTAAGAATGTTAAATTCAATATAAAAAGGCTGGTTGTGTCTGTAGCCGTACTGGTTTTCTGTGTATATTTTGTTTGCATGATGATAGGTCAGCAGAGCACAATCAATCGTAAAAATAACGAGATACGGAACCTGAATGAGCAAATTACTTCGGCTAACCAGGAAACTGAAAGGCTGAAGGAAGAGCTTGAAAATGTAAATGACCCGGAATATCTTGAGAGAATGGCTAGAGAGAAGCTGGGACTTGTAGGTCCGAATGAGCGTGTTTATATTGACGCTAACAGCACAAACTAAAGTTGAGTTTTAGACTCACATTTTAATTGAGTATTATTAATTTATATAAGCGAGAGTATTCTCTCAGGAGGGAAATTTAGTAAGTATGCAAATTGAAGTTGGAATGGTTTTAAATGTAAAGGTTACCGGGATTACGTCATTTGGCGCTTTTGTTGAGCTGCCTGAAGGAAAGTCAGGACTTATTCATATCTCAGAAATTGCATCCGCTTTTGTGGAGGATGTTAATCAGCACTTGAAAAAAGGTCAGGTTGTTTCCGCAAAGGTTATCGGTGTTGATAACGGCAAAATCAGCTTGTCAATAAAGCAGCTGGAATCCGGAGAAAATCAAGCTAAGCCGGAAAAGAAGCCAAAAGACAGAACAAAGAAGAGGACTTCAAGTCCCCGCAGCAATCAACCGCCGGAAGAGTTTGAATTCGTGTCAAATAAGAATAGAACTGACGATTTGAGTTTTGACGATATGCTTCAAAAATTCAAAAAAGACAGCGATGAAAAATTCCAAGATTTGAAGAGGAACACTGATAATAAGAGAAGCGGCGGTTATAAGAGGGCATACTAACAGATTGTAGGTGATTTTATGACAAGTGCCGGTATATTTTGGATAATTGCGGCAGTTTTGTTCGCTGTGATTGAAGCTGCCACAGTTGCGTTGGTTACAGTGTGGTTTGCGGTAGGAGCACTTGCAGCGGCAATAGCAGCGCAGTTTGGAGCAAGTATTTTATTTCAGGTCGGTACTTTTGTTGTAGTGTCGGCTATTTTGCTTTGCGTTACTCGTCCTGTTTTCAAAAAGATATCTGTGAAAAAGCCGCAGAGAACAAATGCGGACAGGTTTATAGGCGAAGAGGCTATGGTCATTAAAAAAATTGATGATATAAATAATGATGGTCAGGTAAAAATAGCAGGACAAGTTTGGTCAGCTGTATCGGAGGATAAAAGTCCGCTTGAAGAGGGAACAATAGTTAAGGTTATTGCTATCAGAGGAGTGAAGCTGGTAGTAGAACCTATTAATTCATAATTTTATTGAAAATAATTTGATTTTATAAAATATATTTATGAGGTGAAGCAGCATGGTATTTCTAATTATATTACTAGCCATAATTGTTGTTCTTGTTGTGGCAAATATAAAGATTGTTCCCCAGGCGCACGCATATGTTATTGAACGTTTGGGAGCGTACAGCACAACCTGGAGCGTTGGTCTTCATATTAAAATTCCGCTTATTGAGCGAGTAGCGAATAAGGTTACTTTAAAGGAGCAGGTAGTTGACTTTCCTCCGCAGCCGGTTATAACAAAAGATAATGTTACGATGCAGATTGATACTGTCGTATACTATCAGATTACTGACCCAAAGCTTTATACCTATGGGGTAGAGATGCCTATGTCGGCAATTGAGAATCTGACGGCTACTACACTTCGTAATATTATTGGTGATATGGAACTTGACGAAAGTTTGACGTCAAGGGATATAATTAATACTAAAATGCGTTCTATTTTGGATGAAGCGACCGACCCATGGGGAATAAAAGTTAACCGTGTTGAATTGAAAAACATTATCCCTCCGGCAGGTATACGTGAAGCAATGGAGAAACAGATGAAAGCTGAGCGTGAAAGACGTGAGGCAATTCTTAGAGCCGAGGGTGAAAAGAAGTCTGCTATTTTGGTTGCTGAAGGTGTTAAAGAATCCAGAATTCTTGAAGCTGAGGCTGAAAAAGCTGCTCAAATTCTTAAAGCTGAAGCTGATAAAGAAGCGGCTATCCGTATTGCTGAAGGTGATGCTGATGCAATCAGAAATATTCAGCAGGCTACTGCAGACGGTATAAGAATGCTGAATGAGTCTGAGCCGGGTGAGGCTGTATTGACAATCAAGAGTTTAGAGGCGTTTGTTAAAGCGGCCGACGGTAAAGCGACAAAGATAATACTGCCGTCACAAATTCAAGGTATAGCAGGACTGGCTACAACTCTTAAAGAAGTTATGAAGGATTAGTTTTACTAAAATAAATATGTTATTATTCATTTGCACAGATGATTTTATTTCATCTGTGCAAATGCTATGATATAGATAAAAGACTTAAATTACAGAGATTTAAAACATAGGAGGAAATAATATGTCAGGACATTCGAAATGGGCAACCATAAAGAGAAAAAAAGGAGCAATCGACGCTAAAAGAGGTAAGATATTTACCAAAATCGGCAGAGAGCTAATGGTGGCTGTTAAAGACGGCGGACCTGACCCGGACACAAATTCTAAGCTGCGTGATGTTATTGCCAAAGCAAAAGCTAATAATATGCCGAATGACACTATTCAAAGGAGCATAAAAAAGGCAGCCGGAGAAGGCGACGCAGGAACATATCTTGAAATGGTATACGAGGGATATGGCCCGAGCGGCATTGCTGTTATGGTGGAGACTTTAAGTGACAATAAAAACAGAACAGCGGCAGACCTTAGACACTATTTTGATAAGAACGGCGGAAATTTAGGACAGAGCGGCTGCGTTGGATTTATGTTCGACAGAAAAGGTCTTATAGTTATTGAGAAGACCGACTCTGTTGATGAAGATACTTTGATGATGGACGCTTTAGAGGCAGGAGCCGACGATTTTAATGTTGAGGATGAGTGTTATGAAATCCTGACAGCTCCGGAAGCGCTGGGCAAGACTAGAGAAGAATTGGAAGGCAAAGGCTATACATTTGCACAGGCAGAAGTAAATTACATACCTCAGACCACTACGAAATTAGATAATCCTGAGGACATTGTCAAAATGGAAAAACTGATAGATATGCTTGAAGAAAACGATGATGTTCAAAATGTTTATCATACTTGGGATATGCCGGACGACGAGGAATAATATTATTTATACTGAGCTGCAAAAAAACAGAGCGGCGGCTGAAAATGCGGCGTGAATCTGTTTTTCTGCGGCTTTATTTATAGGAGGTGAAGTTTTTGGCACGTATACTGCATATGGCGGATATGCATTTTGATTCTGCCTTTACCTCAAACCTATCAATTGAAGAATCAAAACTTAGGCGGAGCGAACAGCGCGAAGTCTTTTCAAGGATAATTGAAATGGTTAAGACCGAACAAATTGATGTTATGCTGATTTCAGGAGATTTGTTTGACAGTGAGAAAGTCAGCGAAGAAACTATTAACTTTATGGTTAGAAAATTTGACGAGATTTCTGAAATACCTGTCTTAATTGCTGCTGGAAACCATGACCCTTTTAATATGAATTCTGTTTATGAAAGAATTAGTTTGGGTGATAATGTTCATATTTTCAGCATAGAAGGTGGATTTTATGATTTTGAAACTCTTAACCTAAGAGTTTCCGGAGTCAGCTTTGGCAGCGAGGACGGAAGCAATATAAAAATTCCGAAAACACTTCATCCTGAATTTTCGAATATACTTGTTATGCACGGCAATGTTGTTTCCGGTACTGCTGAGAGCGGAATAAGATATAATCCTGTGACCAAACAAGAAATAGAAAACTCAGGATTTGATTATATAGCTTTTGGACACGTTCATTCTTTTAGCGGTATAAATGCGGAAGGCAGAACATATTGGGCTTATCCAGGTATACCTGAGCCGCGCGGCTTTGATGAAAGCGGAGAAAGCGGAGTTGTTATAGGAAATGTTTTAAAAGCGGGTTCAGAATTTAACTTACGTAAAGTTTCAAAGAGAAATTATTATATATTAGAAATTGAGATAACGGCAGATATTTCTGATAACGAACAAATAATCGAGCTTATTGACTGTAAGATAAAAGAGTACGGCAACCAAAATATTTTTAGAATAATCCTTAATGGCAAAATTCAGTCAGACTTTTATCTTGATATTGATTTGTTGAAAAGCAGGACCGAAAAGCTTGGTTTTTTTGTTGAAATCAAAGATGAGACAGAAATTGAGTATGATTTGACAGTTGACTGCCAGGATAACAGTTTAAGGGCTGAATATATAAGGTTGATGCAGAAAAAACTTGATGAATGTGTGCACGGAACACGTGAATATAGAATTATTGAGAACGCTGTTAAATATGGTTTAGATGCGATAGAAGGCAGGCTTAAACCATAAAGAACGGAGGTGAGCAAGATTAGAATTACCCGGTTAGAATTAATTAAGTTTGGAAAATTCGTTGACTATTCTATTGATATCAGCGATGGAATGAACGTAATATATGGGGATAATGAGGCTGGTAAATCAACTATTCAGCTTTTTATTAAATTTATGCTCTTTGGTATTCCTTCGAGAGGCGGAAAGAGAGAAAAAATAAAAGACAGAGAGAAGATAATTCCGTGGCAGGATAATAAGGCCGCCGGAAAACTCTTTTTGATAAAAGACGGCAGAGAAATAGAGGTATACCGGGAGTTCAGAAAACGTCCTTCCGGAGATATAGTAAAAGTAACCGACAGGAATACTGGAGAAAATTACTTTAACAAGGAAATAAAGTCTGAAGACGTCGGCGTTTTGCTGCTTGGAATGAGCAGACAGATGTTTGAGCGCACAGTTTGGGTAACTCAGAGTAGTATTTGTATGCAGGGCAGTGATGATGAAATAACCGCTAGGCTTATAAACCTTTTGGAGAGCGGCAGTACAAGTGATGTTTCAATTAAAAGCGCTGTCAGTGGGATTGAAACAAAAATAGCAGGATTAAAGGCGAAAGATGGAAGAAGCGCTCCGGGCGAAATAGATTTGCTTAACCGAGAACGTATAGAGTTAAATAAAACGCTGTCTGAACAAAGGGCATCCGAGAGAAAGAGAAATGAAGTAAATCAAGAGATTAACTCGCTTACTCAGCGTAAATTAAAAATTGACGATGAAATAAAGCATCTTGAAGCGGTTGAAAAATCTGAGCGGGCAAAAGAAAAAATATTGCGTGTTGACAGGATAGACGGCTGTGTTCAAAAAGAAATGCAAATTGCTAACACAAGGCAGTTTCAGCTTTTTAAACACAATGCTGTTCCTGAGAGGGTTGAAAGTTTACGCTCAGATTCTGAACATATAGATGAACTTGAGGTAAAGGCATATCAGACGCAGCAAGAACTTTTAGCTGAACAAAACTGTTTTGCAGCAGAAGAGAAAAAGAGAAAAAGACTGTTATATTTTTTAATTGGAGCTGCCGGATTGGCTGTAGTTTTAACTGTGTTAGGTTTTGTGTTCGGAGTGGGAAAAAATATATTTTATTGGATAACAGCAGGAGCAGTTGTATTATTTCTAATTGCTGCAGGAATTATTTTCGGTTGCATTATTCATAACAATATAGTAAAATTAAAAGAAAGTTTAATAAGTGTTGGCAATGAACTTTCACTTATAAGAAAAGAGATTTCTGAAACTGAAAAGAGATTTTCAGAAAGTCTATCTATTTTGGAATGTGATACTTTAAATGATTTTAATGAAAAATTTAGGTTATATTCTGAGGATAAGGCAAAAATAAAAATGGTAAGAGAACTGTATGAAGAACTCTTGGGTCAAGATGATTATCAGGAGTTAAAGAGAGAGGCAGATAATCAAAGAATGTTTGTTATTGAATCTGATAATGCTGAAACTGACAATATTGAACAAAAACTGGATTCATTAACAAATGAAAAGGAAAAGATTTCCGGGCGTATTTTGGAGCTGAAACAGTTGAAGAGCGACGGAAGTTTGGAAATTCCTTTGAGTGATATTGAAAATAATATAAAGTTTATTGATGAACAAATTATTGAAAAGGAAGAGGAGTATTCATCATACCAAGCGGCGAAAGAGGGACTTATCCAGGCGTATGCAAAAATTAAGTCGGATTACACTCCGCTGCTGAATGCAGAGACAGAAAGAATATTAACCCGGCTTACGGGAGGCCAGCATGACAGTATAAAAGTGGCAGAAGATTTTTCACTCAGCTTAAAAGAAACAGATAAAAATATTGATTTGAAACAGGCGGAGTTTTTTAGTACAGGAACATATAATCAGATTTATTTGGCACTTAGACTGGCAATAATTAAACTTACTTTAAGCGCTTCAAACGCAGTAATATTTTTAGACGATGTTTTAACAACATTTGATGACGGCAGAAGCCGAGACGCGCTTGAAGTAATCAGAGAAATTTGTATTAAAGACGGGTATCAGTGTTTATTATTCACTTGTCATCACCGTGATATAGAGAGTATTAAAAAGTATCCTGATATAAATATAATGGAGGTATTATTATGAGCGGGAAATTTGACAATTCAAGAGGAAATGTGAAAATAGCGAACAGCGTAATTGCTAAAATAGCCGGTTATGCCGCAACAAGCTGTTATGGAGTTGTGGGAATGGCAACAAGCGGTGGCAAGGACGGTATTGCGAAACTGCTTAAACGTGAAATGATGGATAGGGGCGTTAAAGTAAAGTTAGGCGAGAACGGTATAGACATTTCTCTTTATATTATTGTTGAGTATGGCACAAATATCAATGCTATAGGCGAGGTTATAAGGAGCAGTGTAAAATATAGGGTTGAGGAAATGTCCGGCTTAAATGTGAATACTGTTGATGTAAATGTTGAGGGGATAAGAGTTAACTAGAGCGGATTTTATAAGAAGGAGAATAAAATGATACAGCTTGACAGTAAAAGTTTAAAGTTAATGATAGCTTCTGCATCAAATCAGATTCTAAACAATGTCGAGAAAGTCAATGATATGAATGTTTTTCCGGTTCCGGACGGGGATACAGGAACAAATATGAGTATGACGTTCAGTGCGGCAGCTAAAAGCGTTGTTGATTTGGATAATAAAAAATCTCCGGTTGAAATTTTGGAGGTTCTTTCAAAGTCGGCTCTTAGAAACGCCAGAGGAAATTCAGGGGTTATTTTGTCACAGATTTTAAGAGGTTTGTGGCAGGGCGCTGAACAATCAGGAGAACTGGATGTTAGCGGAGTGAAGCATGCTTTATGTGAAGCCAGAGACACCGCATACCGTGCTGTTATGAAACCGACCGAGGGTACGATACTAACCGTAATACGCGAAATTGCGGAGTATGCGGAAGCTCATTTTGTGGAGTATGATGATGTCACTTTATTTTTGAAAGCTGTTCTTGAGGCCGGTAAGAAAAGCCTTGCCAAAACTAAGGAGATTTTGCCAGTTCTGAAGCAGGTTGGGGTAGTCGACGCCGGAGGATTTGGCGTTATAATACTTCTCGGCGGCGCGGTAAGCGCTTTGGAAAGCGGCAAGGCGGCGGAACTTGAAGAGAGAGGCAAAGCGAATGATAAACAAATTGCGTCTCAGGGTATAAAAAGCGCTGAAGCTGATACTACAGAAATAAAATTTAGATATTGTACAGAGTTTTTGATAAATAAAGACAGCGAGCGAAGCGCCGCCCAGTTGATGGCGGCCATTAAACAAAAAGGCGATTGTATGCTGGTTATTGATGACGATGAAATCGTAAAGGTCCATATACACACCAATCATCCTGGTTTTGTGCTGGAACAGGCTTTGAAGCTTGGCGAACTTATCAATATAAAAATTGATAATATGAAATATCAGCATAATGAAATTGTTAACGGAAGCAAGGAAGAGGATGAGCTTTCAGATGATGATACCGAACTGAAGAAATATGGATTTGTTGCCGTATCTTCAGGTGATGGTTTGAGCCAATTGTTTGAAAGTCTTAACTGTGATAAAATAGTTGCAGGCGGTCAAACTATGAATCCCAGCACACAGGATATTTTAGACGCTGTTTTAGATGTTAAAGCGGAAAATGTTTTTGTTCTGCCTAATAATAAAAACATTATACTTGCCGCTGAGCAGGTGAATGAACTGGCTGATGTGAATGTAATAGTTATTCCGACTAAAAATATGCCTCAGGGTATAGCCGCTATCGCAGTATTTAACGAAGACGCAGACTTGGACGAGAACATTTCTGTGATGAATGAGAGTGCTGATTTGGTGAAATGCGGACAGGTGACCTATGCAGTAAGAGACACTAAGATTAACGGAGTGGATGTTGAAAACGGAGATATTATGGCTGTTATTGGCAGTGATTTGTCTGTGGTAGGCTCTGATGTTAATGAGGTGGCAAAAGAGTTAGCTGAAAAGCTGGTAGACGAGGACAGCGGTGTAATCTCTATATATTACGGCAAGGATATTGAAAAGGAGAAGGCAACAGAACTTTCTGCTTATTTAGAGAACAAATATTCCGATTTAGATGTTAATTTAAATTATGGCGGTCAGAATGTCTATTATTATATAATTGCTGTGGAATAAGTTTATTTTTAACTATAATTTATATATTCAGAGATATAATAACCTTTATATCTCCATTTTGTTTATAAAATTCAAAATCGGAAAGTTATGATAGCAACTGATAAATGGTGTGATGAAAAATATAAGACAATTTTAGCTTCGTACATATTTATGGTAATAATTTGTTTGGTTTGATTGAATTAGATAAACGACATCTATTTTGAATTTGGACTGTGGAATGGTGAATAGTTTTGTTTGACAGATTGGCTGAGCGGTGAGAATGGTCTTTACGATTGTACTAAAATGTTTATTAAAAAGACTTTCGAAAATTTCACTGATTTATGCCGTGATGAGATAATAAATGAACAGTGCTTGGATTGAAGAATAAACTTTATGGAACCGTGTATTGCTGATCATGGCTGTTAAAATGCAAAGCTATAAAAGCTGGATAAAACAGGACTTTAAAAAATAAAAATGCTGTTAAAAGGAAGATTTTTATGTTGCTTAGTGACAGTGTACAGTATTTAAAAGGAATAGGAGAAAAAAGAGCCGAGCTTTTTCATAAGCTGGGTATTTTCACCGTGGAGGATTTGTTATATCATCTGCCGAGAGGATTTGAAGACAGGACAAATATAAAAGATATTTCGGATTTGGCAGAAGGGGAAACAGTTTGCGTTAAAGGCGTTTTGGCTATGGGCTTAAGAAAGTTCAGAGCACGGAACGGCACTTGGGTTATTCAGACCAGACTCTCTGACGGAAGCGGAGTTATGCAGCTGACCTGGTTTAATGCTCCTTATGTTGAAAAATCGCTGGAGGACCCGTCTGCAGAATATATTTTCTTTGGCAGAGTTTCCTATAGGAGAATGTCTCCTGAGATGGTGAATCCGATAATTGAAAAAGTGGACAGCGGCACTTCCAAAATGGGGAAAATAGTTCCTATATATCCGGCCACAGGTGGATTGCAGCAGAGAAGTATCAGGGACGCCGTGACCCAGGCGGTTTTAAAACTCGGCGAAAAGCTTCCTGAATCCCTTCCTGAAGAGATAAGACAAAAATACGATTTAATAGATATAGAGAGAGCTATTCGTTCGGTACATATGCCGGAAACTTTTGATGATTTTTATACTGCCAGAAGAAGACTGGTCTTTGAGGAGTTTTTAAAACTGCAGCTAGGTGTGGCAACCGTTAAAGCGCATAAACACAAACAGTCTGCGGTTGTTATAGAAAATGTGAAATGTATTGCGGATTTTGCGGCTTCGCTGCCTTTTGAGCTTACTAATGCACAAAAGAGAGTAATAAATGAAATATCTGCAGACTTAAAAAATTCGGTTCCGATGAACAGGCTTGTTCAGGGCGATGTTGGTTCAGGTAAAACAATAGTTGCGGCGGCGTCCATGTTTGCTGTGGCAAAATCGGGATATCAGTCTGTCATGATGGCGCCTACTGAAATTTTGGCGGAACAGCATTTTGCCGGTTTAAAGAAATATTTTGAACCGTGGGGAATAAAGGTTGCTTTTTTAAGCGGAGGACAGAAGGTTAAAGAAAAAAGAGAAAATCTTGAGCTGATTGAAAGCGGTGAAGCTTCGGTCATAGTTGGAACTCATGCCGTAATCACGGATAAGGTGAATTTTGCTAATTTGGCTTTGAGTATAACTGATGAGCAGCACAGGTTCGGAGTCAGCCAAAGAACAAAATTGGCAGGGAAAGGAATAAACAGTCATACGTTGGTTATGACAGCTACTCCAATTCCCAGAACGTTATCTTTGGTTATTTACGGGGATTTGGATATTTCCATTATAGATCAGCTTCCGCCGGGAAGAAAAGAAATTAAGACCATAGCTCTGACAGAAGCTAGAAGAGCAAAAATGTATGAGTTTATTCTTCAGGAATTAAACAAAGGGAGACAGGCATATTTTGTTTGCGCTCTTGTGGAGGATTCTGACGCGGTTAGTGCAAAAGCCGCAACTGATTATGTAAAAAGATTAAGCAACGGTGTTCTGAGAGGAAAGAGCGTTGGTCTTTTGCATGGAAGAATGAAGTCTTTCGAAAAGGAAGATATAATGAAACGGTTTGCGGCAGGAGAAATAGACGCACTTGTGGCTACAACGGTGATTGAGGTTGGTGTTGATGTTCCCAATGCAACCATTATGGTTATTGAAAACGCTGAGCGTTTTGGACTTTCCCAGCTTCATCAGCTTAGGGGCCGGGTTGGGCGCGGCGCTGAACAGTCGTATTGTATCATGTTTGGCGACCAAAAAAGCGGTGTGGCTAAAGAGCGTATGGCGGTAATGTGTGAAACTAATGATGGGTTTAAAATAGCTGAAAAGGATTTGGAGATTAGGGGACCGGGAGAGTTTTTTGGAACCCGCCAGCATGGTTTGCCTGAAATGAAAATCGGCAACTTTTTTACTGACATGGATATTCTCAAAGAGACACAAGGAGCTGCGGCAGAAATTTTGAAAGAAGACCCAATGCTGGAAAATAAAAAGTATGATATATTAAACCGAGAGGTTGTTAAGACATTTAATAAAGTGGGCGATGTTTTAAATTAATATTTTATATAGATAAATTTGTTTAGGATTTAGAATATATGTATTATATTATGTGCGGTTGCTTGAATTTAATTAATTGGATAAATTGTCGAAACTCTATGAGGCATTATAATTTTAAATTATTTTGTGATTATTCTTTTGAATTAGTTTTATTATTTATATTAGAGGTTCTGATATTTTTTTCAAAATTATAAAGTTTAGTCTGATATATAAAATTGTCAGACTAAACTATGTTTGGTAATTAAATTTTATATTTAAATGCTGCTGTCATATATAAATTTTTTATGTGTTTTACTAATAAAAATTGATGGTGTGAGTTAAGATAATTTTAGTTGAAAAAAATCGCTGTCTGTGTATGGGTGGTCATATTTTATTGATAAGTCTTCCTGACTAACCTTATTAAACCCGGCCTTTTCATAGAACTTGTGTGTCCTTTCGGTATTTTTGGGAGTGTCCAAAACAAGCTCCTTAAATTTATGCTCATATGCAAAATCAAGTAATTCAGCAAATAGTTTTCTGCCTAAATTATAAGGTTTTCCGCGGTATTGCTCATTTACAAAGAATTTTTTTAATATTCCAATATCGTTTCCATAGTTCATAAGTCCAATAGTTCCGATTAGTTTGTTGTCCTCTGATGCTATCCAAAAATAGCCGCCGTTTGTGAAATATTCTTGATTTATATTTAGCAGTTCAGGTTGGTCTGCAATACTGACTATTGGCCTTGTGCCATCGTTTTGGCAGCTCAGCACGAGGTTGATAACCTCATCTTGGTATTTGTCTTCGTATTTCTTTATTTCAATCATTTTTGTTTCTCTCCAATATCTAAAAATTACAAATGATTTTGAAAGTCCTTTATATAAATATAAAAACAGTTTTGCTAAGTATATAGATTGTTAACAGTAAAATTATTAAATAATAATTTTAAATCATTTGTAGTACAAAATCGGAATTGCTGTATTTATATATTAGTTTAGCAAATAAAAATTAAAGTTTTATGTAAAATGGGTAATATATTTGAAAACTTAGCTTTTTTTAATTATATTATTTTTATGTATAAAGATTATACTGTATATTTTATTGTTCACTTTTATATTTCTTCTATAAAATGCACCGGATATTTATCCCAGTATTTTTTATATACATAACCTTTGTTATTATTTATATCGAATTGATACATTCTGAAAATGACTTTGATATTTTTTGGCTGCCATTGTTCCTCATAAGAATACTTATATTTCATACCGACTTTTTTCATAACTTCACCGCTGCCGGGATTTTTTATATCATGTGTTGCCGTAATATACGGCAAATCTAAAGTTTTTAAATATTTAATTAATGCGGCCGCGGCTTCAGTTGTAATCCCTTGATTCCAATATTCTTTTCTTACTGCATATCCGAGGTCATGACTTTCATCATGGCTGAGTTTTATGTATCCTATAGGGATATTATTAGATTTCAGACATATGGCATAGATTAAATCTTTAGAATTAATTATATTATTTAAATATTCTTCTGCCTCATCAATACTTTTTATAGGAAATATAGGCAGAAACGTGTTTACCTCATTATCACTTAAAAGAGTGAAGAGCGCCTTTGTATCATCTTTATTAAACTCTCTTAAAACAAGCCGCTTTGTTTTAATTATATTATATTCCTGCATAATATTATCCCCTTTATTTATATTGTTAATTTCCCCGTTTGTATATCCCTGTTATATTTCCGTATTGAATTATATGTCCGTTTGCCGCCGTTAAAAAATCTCTCTTTTTGGAATCCGGATTCAAATTTAAAAAACAGTCAAGCGCGTAAATATGAAATATATATCTATGATAGTTTCTTATAAAAAATGGCTGTTTAGGTCCTTTGTATTGATTACGCCCGTATCCTATCCCCTGCTTTGCGTTTCCCAAAGCAGTAACAAGTTTTCCATGAGGTATGTTTTCAGGTATTTCATTTACCGCCGGTATATTCCAAATAATCCAATGATTAAATGCTTTTATAAAAGGAATATCTAAGTCGTCCATAACAATTGCGATAGAGGCGGCGTTTTTGCTTAGTCCTGATATAGTGAATGGAGGAGATATATCTTCACCAAATCCGGTATGCCTTTTAGGGATAAATGAATTGTTGTCAAATGATTTGCTTGTAATTTCTAAAGTATTTTCTTTAATAGTCATGATAAATCCTCTTTTATTTTTTCTTTAAAATTGTCACGGCAGCATAATGAAGAATTTCGAATTTTTCAGGAGCAATTGTTTCGAGCATTTTTATATGTTCCTTCTCAAATTTTTCAATTTCAGCATCCGTCAGTGAGGCGCCGATACCGCGGCAGGCCTTCATACGTCCGTTCCAGGATTTTCTGGTAAAAGGCACATTTATATCAAACACTTCGCTTTTTTCTACTTCGAAATACTCTGTATAATCATCATCAATCTGAATGTTATGGCGGGTTTCCCTTCCGCCTGTCCAATCTGGATTATATTTTAAAATAAGATTTTCACTTTTTCCTGCTATGGCGTCTTCAAACGGAAGCCACGCCATATATAAAATTACAAACTTACCTGATGCTTTAAGTATTTTGTGTATTTTAGGAGCAAGCACAGGGTGATTAAAATAATCAAAGCACTGGCATGCTGTGACTATATCAAATGATTCAGGGGCAAACTGAAGTTCTTCGGCAGGAGAAGAGAAAAATTCAATATCCATTTTATCTTTTTCGGCGAGAAGTTTAGCATGTTTTATCTGATTTTTAGATATATCTATACCGGTAAATTTTGCTCCGTATTTATATAGGTTCCTGGGCAGAACACCTGTTCCGGTGCCAATATCCAAAACATTCTGACCTTTTGTGCAGATGCCGTTTTTTATTAGATACTGATAAAATTCATCGGGGTAAATATCTCTGAATTTTGCATAATCATTTGAGGTCCTCCCCCAATCGAAACCTTTTCCGCCGTCAATATTTTTATTAATAATCATTTTTACCTCCGGTATAAATATGGTATTGTTTTGTATTTATTTTAGCTTATTTAGTAAATGATGGTATGTAAATGTCTTTTTAGAATTTGATTAATGTTTTGTATATTATAGGAAAAACAATTATTATTTAAAACAAATCATTTGAAATTATGAAGTATAACAGCCTAGTAAGAATGTGAGTCATATTATGTGATTTTATATTTAAAAAATATAATTATTTTACAGGTATGTAGTCAATAGCTGATTCCTCATCAGTTTCTTCAAGTTTGAAAATAACCGGCCGTAGACCGTCATTACAGCTGCAAATTGCTACTCCCGGTGTTTTTATCCAATCGCCGTAATAAAATGTACCCACCCCCGCGCCATGCGCCAGTGCAAAAACATACTGATATATAGCTTTCCAGGCCTCGTCGCATAATCCATCGGGTTTTGCATAATCCGCGTAGAAAACCTGTCCTTTTTTTTACATTGGACAGGCGGTTAAGTTATCGGCTCCATATTCCATTGCCAATTCTTTATCTAAGGTGGTTTTTAACATTGTTATTTTTACCTTTTTCATATTTGTGTCCTCTTTATAAAGATAAATTATATATCAAACCGACCTCAGCATTACTGGCGCTGAGGTCGGTTTAAAGAAGATTTATTTTTCAAGTAATGATTCTCCGGTCATTTCGTCAGGTTTCTCCAGCCCCATCATATCTAGCAAAGTGGGGGTTAAATCAGCAAGACGGCCTTCTTTTAATTTAGCGTCTTTTCTGCCAATCAGTATCAGCGGAACCACATTTGTTGTGTGGGCTGTAAACGGCTCGCCTGTCTCATAGTCTACCATTTGGTCAGCATTGCCGTGGTCGGCAGTAATCAGAGCTTCGCCGCCCATTTCCAAAAGAGCGTCAACTACTTGACCTACGCAGTTGTCAACTGTTTCAACGGCCTTAACGGCAGCTTCAAAAACTCCGGTGTGCCCTACCATGTCACAGTTTGCAAAGTTCAAGATTATTGCGTCATATTTGCCGCTCTTAATCCGTTTTACAACTTCCTCGGTAACTTCAGGAGCGCTCATTTCGGGCTGCATATCATAAGTTGCAACTTTAGGCGAGTTTATCAATGCTCTGTCCTCGCCCTCATAAGGCTGTTCAACACCGCCGTTGAAAAAGAAAGTAACATGTGCATATTTTTCAGTTTCAGCGATACGGAGCTGTGTTTTACCCAGTTTGCTCATATATTCGCCGAATGTGTTAGACAGCGATTCAGGCTTGAATGCAACTTTAACATTTGGCATAGTTGCGTCATACTGTGTCATAGTAACAAAATAGGTGTTGAAAAAGTCTCTTTCAAACCCTTCAAAGTTTGGATCAACTATTGTTCTGGTTATTTCTCTTGCTCTGTCAGGTCTGAAATTAAAGAAGATGACGGAGTCATTCTCTTTAATGGTGCCGAGTGGCTTGCCATCCTTTTCGATAACGCATGGGACAACAAATTCGTCAGTGACTTTATCATTATAACTATTCTGAATAGCCTCTACAGCGCTTTCGGCTGTATTACCTATTCCTCTTACAAGAGCGTCATAAGTTTTTTGAACTCTTTCCCATCTGTTATCCCTGTCCATAGCGTAATATCTGCCACTTATTGTGGCAATGTCGCCAACGCCGATTTCACGTTCCTTTGCGATAAGCTCCTTAATATATTCCTCAGCGGAGGAAGGGGGGACGTCACGTCCGTCAAGAAATCCGTGTACATGCACATCTGTAAGACCGTTTTTCTTTGCCAGCTCTAGCAATCCATACAGGTGATTTTGATGACTGTGTACACCGCCGGGAGAAAGAAGACCTAAAATGTGCAGTGAACTATTGTTCTTCTTACAGTTTTCGATAGCTCCTATCAGTGCTTCGTTAGTGAAGAAATCCCCGTCAGCAATTGATTTTGTGATTCGGGTAAGTTCCTGATAAACGATACGGCCTGCTCCGATATTTGTGTGTCCCACTTCGGAATTGCCCATTTGACCGTCAGGAAGGCCAACGTCCATTCCTGATGCGTGAACAATAGAGGTGGGGCATTCTTTCATATACTTATCAATATTCGGTGTGTTGGCAGCATATATTGCATTTCCGTCATGACGGCTGTTTTCACCGAAGCCGTCCATAATGATTAGCGCGTATGGCTTTTTGCTCATATTCATGTCTCCTTAAATTCGTTTTGTTAGTCAGCGGCTTTAATGATAGCTGCAAAATCATCGGGTTTGAGGCTGGCGCCTCCTATCAAACCTCCGTCAATGTTTGGCATAGACAAGAGTTCTTCCGCGTTGCCTGCATTCATGCTTCCGCCGTATTGTATTCTGATTTTTTCCGCTGTGTCCTCGCCATAAAGTTCCTTAATAGTATTTCGGATTATACCGCAGACTTCGTCAGCTTGCTGGGCTGTGGCGGTTTTGCCTGTTCCGATTGCCCAAATTGGTTCATAAGCTATAATTATATTTTCAGCGTCGTCTTTCTGAATATTCAGGAAAGCAAGTTTTGTCTGCCGGCATACGGTTTCCGGCATAATTCCGTTTTCCCTCTCGGAAAGACTTTCGCCGACGCAGACTATTGGGATAAGACCGCCGTCAACAGCAGCTTTAGTTCTAAGGTTGACGGTTTCATCAGTCTCGCCGAAGTATTGACGCCTTTCACTGTGTCCGATAATAGTGTATAAGGCTCCTGCGTCTTTCAGCATTGCGGAAGAAAGTTCACCGGTATAAGCTCCGCTTTCTTTAAAGTGAACGTTTTGTGCTCCGACGCTTATGCTGCTTCCCTCCAAAGCCGATACAACGCCCGGTATACAAACAGCGGTGGGACAAACGACCACGTCGCATTTTGCATCTGATACTCTGTCGCGGATTTCAGAAGCTAAAACTGCTGCCTCTGAAGGTGTTTTATTCATTTTCCAATTGCCGGCAATGATTTTTTTTCTCATTAAATTCCACAGCCTTTCTTTTATATATCTCAACTCTTATTGTATAAATATATATACAAATAATAATTAGAAATGTTCATATAATTTTAAAACTATTTATATAGGATAATAATTTATTTATCATCAAGAGCAGCGCATCCCGGAAGAATTTTGCCCTCCAAGAATTCCATTGAAGCTCCGCCGCCGGTTGAGATATGGCTCATTTTGTCTCCGAATCCGAGAATATTTACTGCCGCCGCGCTGTCGCCGCCGCCTATAATTGTTGTAGCGTCTGTATCTGCCAGTGCTTGCGCAACCGCAACAGTTCCTTTAGCTAAAATCGGATTCTCAAATACGCCCATAGGACCGTTCCATACAACTGTTTTTGCAGTCTTTACGGTATCTGCAAAAATTTCTCTTGTTTTTTCACCTATATCAAGACCCATTTTGTTTGCAGGAATTGCGTCAGCACTAACGGTTTCAACCGGAATTTCAGCGTCAATAGGGTTAGGAAACTCAGCTGCAACAACTGTGTCTACAGGAAGAAGCAGAGTCTTTCCTAAACTTTCAGCCTTTTCCATCATTTCTTTGCAGTATGAGATTTTTTCTTCATCTACCAAAGATGTTCCTACCTCATAACCTTTAGCTTTTAGAAAAGTATATGCCATACCGCCGCCGATGATGAGAGTGTCGCATTTTTCAAGCAGAGTTGAAATAACATTCAGCTTATCAGAAACTTTAGCGCCGCCGAGAATAGCAACCAAAGGTCTTACCGGATTATCAATTGCGTTGCCTAGGAAATCTATCTCTTTAGCGAGCAGATATCCCGAAACACATGGGCTGAGGTATTCAGTAACTCCAACTGTAGAACAGTGAGCTCTGTGAGCGCTTCCAAATGCGTCGTTTACAAAAACTTCTGCAAGAGAAGCCAATTCTTTGCTGAAATTTTCTTCATTTTTGGTTTCTTCAGGTCTGAATCTTGTGTTTTGAAGAAGAATAACGTCGCCGTCGTTCATTGCAGCAACAGCAGCCTTTGCATTTTCACCTACAACATTGTCGTCATCAGCAAATACAACATCTTTGCCGAGTTTTTCAGACAGGCTTTTGGCAACAGGAGCCAGTGAAAGACTTTCAACTACCTGACCTTTTGGCTTTCCCATGTGTGAGCAAAGTATAACTTTTGCACCTTCGTCAACGAGTTTCTGAATTGTCGGCATAGCGCCGTTTATTCTCGTTTCGTCAGTGATTTTTCCGTCTTTTATAGGAACATTAAAATCACAGCGTACCAAAACCTTTTTTCCTTTAACTTGAATGTCATCAACAGTTTTTTTATTCATTAAAATACCTCCAAAAATATGTTAAGATTTAATTATTTTTAATTTGTTAAGGTAAAGCATTAATGTAATTAATTTATTTATGCTTATTTACTAAGGATAATTTTACCCTAACCGCCTAAATTTATCAACCCTTTTTTTCTAAAAAAACTTCTCAAATTTGTAAAAACAGCAGGCAAGAGTTTGTGAATGTTTTAACAAATTAAATTATAAAAAATATATTGACAAATTCTGTAAACGGTGTTATCCTAAAATAAGTATATGTATTTTTAGTATACATTATATATTTTACATATTAGGGAGGATGTTCTTGTGAGAACAAAACTAAAAACTAAAGATTTGGTTATTTCTGCACTATTAATAGCCATCGGAATTTTAATACCAATGATTTTTACGGGTCCGCCGTTTAGAATTGTTGTAGGACCGTACAGCGCAACGCTTATGGCTCATGTTCCGGTGATTATTGCTATGTTTATCTCTCCGTGGACTGCTGTGTTCACTGCTGTTGGAACTACTATTGGATTTTTCTTTACAGCTCCGCTGGTTGTTGCGGTTAGAGCGGCTTCACATATCGTGTTCGCAATTATGGGCGCATATATGCTGAAAAAGGGTATGAATCTTACTGTTACAGGTTTGGCTACCGGGGTAGTTCATGCAGTGTTTGAAGGAATAGTTGTTCTTATATTCTTTGCTGTAGGCGCGTCTACAAGCAGCAGTTATTCAAACCTGGCAATGATGTGGATAACAATAGGAGGAACATTTGCTCATCATATAGTTGATTATGTTATAGCCGTTATTGTTGGCTCTGCCCTTTCAAGAGCTCATATGATACCGTCGCTTCCGCCGATTTGGGGCAAAAAGCAGCTTGCAAAATAAAGTGTTGATTATTTATACCGCCGTGTATTCGGCGGTATTTTTTTCTTTGATGATTATTGTTCTTGAAAATACTGAGCAAATATGATATATTAATATCTGTTAAGAAATGAGGTGAAGCAGTAAAATGGAAAACGAGTTTTTAATGGGAAATGAGGCAATAGGCCTTGGAGCTATGCACGCCGGGGTTAATCTTGTATGCGGATATCCCGGAACCCCGTCTACTGAAATATTGGAGAGTGTTGCAAAACGCAATATTGATAAATCAGTTTATGTTGAATGGTCAATAAACGAGAAGGCGGCTATGGAAGTTGCCGCCGGAGCCGCATATGCCGGAGCATATAGTATGGTTACTATGAAACAGGTCGGGCTTAATGTTGCCAGCGACCCGCTTATGAGCTTAGCCTATGTAGGAATAAAAGGCGCTATGGTGGTTGTAGTGGCTGACGACCCTGGGCCAATATCGTCACAGACAGAGCAGGATACGAGAACGTTTGCGATGTATTCAAAGCTGCCTGTATTTGACCCGACTACTCCTGAAGAAGCTTATGAGATGATAGGCGAAGCGTTCGAATATTCTCATAAGTATGGAACGCCGGTAATATTCAGACCTACCACAAGAATATGTCATGCGTGTGCTTCTATAAAGCTTAAATCAGGAGATGAAATAAAGAAAAATACACCTGACGGATTTGTTAAGGACACTATGAGATGGGTGATATTTCCCAAAACTTCATATTTGAATCATATAAAGATTGAGAACAGAAATAAGGAGCTTTCAAAAGTTTTTTCTGAAGAATATCAAAGAAATGAGTATTCTGACAATGGCGATACAGTTTTGGGTATTGCGGCAGGCGGAGTAAGCTACGCTTATGTTAAGGAGGCTTTGAAGCTTTTGGGCGATCCTAATGTGCGCCTTATGAAAGTTGCGACGCCGTTTCCGTTCCCGGAAGAAAAAGCGATTGAGTTTATGACAGGATTAAAAAAAGTTATCGCTATTGAGGAACTCGACCCGGTGATTGAAAGGGCTCTTTTACATATTTGCGGAAAGTATCATTTGGATGTTGATATTGTTGGGAAAGAGAGCAGTCATGTCCAGTGTGCCGGAGAGAATACTGTTGAGAGTGTAAAAAAAGTTATTGCGGAATTTTTGGGTATTAAACTTGAAGAGACGAAGAGTGATGATACAGATATGCCTGAACTCCCGGTGCGTCCGCCTGTGCTTTGTGCCGGGTGTCCTCACCGCGCTTCTTTCTATGCAGTTAAGAAGGCTGCTGAGGGAAAGAAAGCTGTGTTCAGCGGTGACATTGGATGTTATACGCTGGGGAACGCCAAACCTCTTGATATGACTGACACATGTTTGTGTATGGGCGCAGGTATTACAGTGGCGCAAGGCCTCCATAGAATAGAAGATGATGCTTTAAACTTCTCATTTGTAGGAGACAGCACGTTTTTTGCGTCAGGAATAACCGGAGTTATAAACGCAGTTTATAATGAGACTGATATAATCATTGTTGTTCTTGATAATTCCACAACAGCAATGACAGGGCACCAGCCTCATCCGGGAACCGGAAAAACTATGATGGGCAATGTTGTTGATAAAGTAGATATAAAAAAGATATTGGAAGCAGTCGGTGTAAAACGTGTTGAGACCGCCAATCCATTAGACCTTGAAAACGCTGTAAAAACCGTGCAGTCACTTATGGATGGAAGCGGTGTTAGGGCGGTTATATTTAAGGCTCCGTGTATTGCGGTTGCCAAACCGGACCCATGCTATACAATTACTGATAGCTGTGTGTCATGCAAAAGATGTATCACAGAGCTGGGGTGCCCGGCTATTGTGCTTAAAAATGGAGCGCCGTATATAGAGCCGTCGCTGTGTTATGGATGCGGTCTATGCGAGAAAGTATGTCCGGTTGGAGCCATCAAAGGAGGCGGAGAAAATGAAAGATAAGATAAATTGTCTTCTTTGCGGCGTAGGCGGACAGGGAACGGTTTTAGCTTCGAGGATGATTGCCGCAGCCGCTATGAAGAGAGGTTTGTTTGCTGAAACCGCTGAAACAATCGGTATGGCTCAGAGAGGCGGCAGCGTTGTCAGTCATGTCAGGGTCGGCGAGAATCAGTATTCTCCGCTGATACCATATGGAAAAGCGGATATTATAATTGGATTTGAGCCGGCAGAGGCTGTGAGATGTCTGCCTTATCTAAAGAATGGCGGAACGGTTGTTGTGAGCAGCAAAGCGGTGATGCCGGTGACTGCCAGTCTTGGTATGGGAAGCTATTCCGGTTCAGAAGATATGCTCGGCTATCTGGATAATAAAACAGAAAATTTGATAGTCGTGGATACAGATGAGATTTGCAAAAGATTAGGTAGTGCAAAAGTGATGAATATGGTGCTGCTAGGAGCGGCAGCGTCTTCAGGCGCTTTAGGCATTACATTAGACGAGCTTGAGTCGGCTATGGCCGAGAGATTGGATGAGAGATTCCACGAGCTTAATAAAAAAGCGCTCCGTGCCGCTGTGCAGGAGTAAATTATTCGGAGAGTGAGAGATTTATTATGAAAATGACGCAGGAACAATTTGATATTATAAAGGCTCAGATTAAAAAACTTACAGCTATGGATTGTTTTTATAAAGAGAAATTTGATGGAATTGATGTTGATTCGATACAGTCCCAGGAAGATTTTGAAAAACTTCCGTTCACCTGGAAGGGTGATTTGAGAGAAGCATATCCTTTGGGATTAATGGCGGTACCTGAGGAGGAGATAGTAAGAATTCATTCGTCTTCCGGTACAACAGGAACCCCCGTTATTATTCCTTACACAAAAAAGGATGTTGAGGATTGGGCAAAAATGTTTGCGCGCTGTTATGAGCTGGCCGGGATAACCAATAAGGACAGGATTCATATTACGCCGGGATATGGTCTGTGGACAGCCGGAATTGGGTTCCAGCTGGGAGCGGAACGTTTAGGCGCTATGGTAATTCCTATGGGACCCGGAAACACTGATAAACAGCTTCGCATGATGCAGGATATGAAATCAACAGTTCTATGCGCCACATCGTCTTATTCGCTTCTGCTTGCAGAGGAAATAGAGAAACGAGGAATAAAAGATAATATCTGTCTTAAAAAAGGGGTTATAGGTTCGGAGCGCTGGGGAGAAAAAATGCGCGGCCGCATAGCTGATGAGCTTGGTGTTGAATTGTATGATATTTATGGTTTGACAGAAGTTTATGGACCCGGTATTGGTATGAGCTGTGATTCTAAATGCGGAATGCACATGTGGGATGATTATATATATTTCGAAATTGTGGATCCGAAAACTGGTGAGGTTTTGCCTGACGGTGAGGTTGGGGAATTAGTTATAACAACTTTGAAAAAGGAAGGCGCTCCGTTAATCAGATACCGCACTCATGACCTTACAAGAATTATGACCGGGAATTGTCCATGCGGTTCAAAATATCCGAGAATTGACGTTATACTGGGCAGAACTGATGATATGGTAAAGGTTAAAGGTGTAAATATCTTCCCAAGCCAGATAGAGGAGTTTTTGAGTACAATCGAAGATGCTTCAAGCGAGTATCAGGTTATGATAGACCATCTTAACGGCAAAGATATTTTCACTCTGTTTGTTGAGGTTAAAAACGGAACTGATATGAAGGTTTTTGAAAGAAATGTAGTTAAAGAGTTTAAAGACCGTATAGGAATAACGATAAAGTGTAAACCAGTATCGGTTGGAGATTTGCCGAGGAGCGAGAAAAAGACTGCTAGAATATACGATAACAGATATTAATATGATAAGTCCTGAACAGATATAATTGTTCGGGACTTATTTTTTATAATTTTGCTTGTGCAATATGCACAAAAATATTTTTGAACATTGTGCAGTTTTCGGTTGAATGTTTTATTAAAATGAGTTAAAATTAAAAAGACAGTTTGGAACGTCATTATGTTCCTAAAAAGTAATAAAATTATAGTAAATATTAAAATACATATTTTGGAGGGCTGAATTTTGAAACAATACGAGACATCAAAAATTAAAAATTTCTGTTTGCTGGGTCACGGAAACTCAGGAAAGACCAGCCTTGCTGAGGCAATGCTGTACACTGCCGGAAACATTGACAGAATGGGAAAAACGCAGGAAGGAACAACGGTCATGGATTTTGACCCTGAGGAGATAAAGCGTAAGTTTTCTATTTCTGCATCTCTCGCTTCGTGTGAGTGGAATGGTACTAAGTTTAATATCTTGGACACGCCGGGATATTTTGATTTTGTCGGAGAGGTTCAGCAGGCTTTGCGGGTATCTGACGCCGCTATTATAGTTCTTTCAGGAAAATCGGGTTTGACAGTCGGAGCTGAAAAAGCCTGGAAGTATTGTGAAGAATATGGTATTCCTAAAATGTTCTTTATAAATAAGGTTGATGACGAACGTGTGGATTATCAAAAAGTTTTGCAGCAGCTTAAAGATAAGTATGGCAAAAAGATCGCCCCTTTCCAGCTGCCGCTTAAAGAGGGAGATAAAATAACCGGATTTATAAATGTTGTCGAGCAGGAGGCTAGAATATTTGACGGCAACCGTACTATAACCGGAGAAATGCCGGCAGGTATTGAAGGCGAGCTGGAGCCGCTCCGTGAAATGATTAAAGAAGCGGTGGCAGAACAGTCCGAGGAGCTGATGGACAAATATTTTTCAGGTGAAGAATTTACTTTGCCTGAGATGTATTCCGCTCTTCGCGAGGGCGTTGCTGAAGGCGATATAGTTCCGGTTCTTTGCGGAAGCGCTTATCATAATCTTGGTATACCGTCTCTGCTTAATGCAATAAGCGCATACTTCCCGTCTCCTAATGCAAAAGAGGACTTTATAATAGCCAAGAAAAAAGACGGCAGTGAATCCCGTATAAAGGTTGACAGCAACGACCCGCTTAGTGCGTTAGTGTTTAAGACGGTTGCTGACCCGTATGTCGGCAAAATGTCATACTTTAAAGTCTTTTCCGGAGTGATGACTCCTGATACTACGGTTTATAATATGAACCGTGATGTAAACGAGAAGATAGGAAAGATTTTTACTATGCAGGGCAAGAAGCAAATTGAGGTAGAGTGCCTTAATGCAGGTGATATAGGTATGGTCTCAAAATTATCCAAAACAAAAACCTGCGACACGCTCAGCGGACTTAATCACCCATATCAGCTTGAGGGAATAAAATTTGCAAAGCCAAATATGGAGCTTGCTGTTGTTGCCAAAAACAAGGGTGATGACGATAAGATAGCCCAGGGATTGATAAAACTGATGGACGAGGATAAAACATTTGCTTTTGAAATTAACAAGGAGACTAGACAGCAGCTTTTAAAAGGTCTTGGCGACCAGCATATTGATGTTATTGTTTCAAAGCTAAAGAATAAATTTGGTGTTGATATATCATTTGAGAAACCAAAGGTTCCTTACCGCGAAACAATCAGGAAAAAAGTTAAGGTAGAAGGAAAGCATAAGAAGCAGTCGGGCGGTCATGGTCAGTATGGTCATGTATGGATAGAGTTTGAACCTACGGATTCAGAAGGCTTGGTGTTTGAAGAAAAAATATTCGGAGGCAGTGTGCCTAAGGGATATTTCCCGGCTGTTGAAAAGGGTTTGCAGGATGCAATGGAGCATGGTGTTTTGGCTGGTTACCCAATGGTTGGTTTAAAAGCAACGTTGGTTGATGGCTCTTATCATGATGTTGACTCCTCTGAAATGGCCTTTAAGATGGCTGCAAACTTGGCGTATAAGGCCGGTATGCCTCAGGCATCTCCGGTAATATTAGAGCCTATCGGTCATTTAAAAGTTTATGCTCCTGATAGTTATACCGGTGATATCATAGGCGATATAAATAAGCGCCGCGGACAAATGCTTGGTATGGAGCCGGTCGGCGATGGTATAACTATGATAGAGGGAGAAATCCCTATGGCTGAAATGCACTCATATGCTTCCGATTTAAGGTCAATGACGCAGGCTAGGGGCGACTTTGAGTTTGAGTTTGACAGATATCAGGAAGCTCCGCAAAATGTTATAGATAAAATTGTGGAGGAGAGCAAATAAATAACATAATAAATTCAAATGTTATTGAATGGACTCAGAAAAAATTAACATTAGCAAATGGCACCTTCTATGGCCTATTTTACCATAGAAGGTGTTTTACATGTCATGAATAAATGAATAAAAAATAGATAATAAGTAAGATGATAAGCTTTCTTTAACATTTTTAAATAATAAATTTTATGTTTTAATTAGTGTTTTGGAAAACTAAAATTTTAAGGTCAGATAATTCGCATTTCATGCTCAGATGATGGTTCACCTAACGTGCGAACTTCGTTCGCAATACATCACAACTAAGTTATTTATTGACATTGTAGGCTAGATAAAACAAAGCACTTTGTATCACACCCACCATTCAGGTGGGGTCACGCCTCCCGATGTTCACCATTTTACCCACTTTTATTATATGTAAATTAATTATATATGTATTTGATTTCGAAACTAAAA